>CAJDVY010000096.1_pt1 | contig 9377 bp, 9 predicted proteins | sample 7391441 | NCBI WGS metagenome assembly CAJDVY01 (sample SAMEA7055728, study PRJEB34461) | soil metagenome | biome: terrestrial ecosystem; feature: Peninsula; material: soil | place: Antarctica | collected 2016 | reverse complement strand
ATCAGGTCGAGGAACTGCAGACCGCGATTGGTGTACTTCTTGGCGATCGAGATCACCAGGCGCAGGTTGGCCTCGACCATCTCTTTCTTCGCACGGCGCGCCTTGGCCTCGCCGATCGACATCGCGCGGTTGATCTCCTTGATCTCGGACACGGTCAGGTACAGCATGCCTTCGATCGCGATCAGCTTTTCCTGTTCCTTGACGATGCCGTCATGGTGGGTCTTGATCGCGGGCGACCACTTCTGACGCTTGCGACCCAGCTCGGCTGCCCACTCGACATTGGTCTCGTTGGACGGGAACAGCTTGAGGAAATCCTTGCGTGGCATGCGCGAGTGCTTGACGCACAGGTCAGCAACCATGCGCTCGTGATGGCGGATGTTGTTGACGACTTCGCGCAACTTGCGCACGAAGCTGTCGATCATGATCGCGGGCAGCTTGAGCCTGAGAAACAGCTCAGCCATCTCGTCACGCAGCTTCTGCGCCTTCTTGTCGGCGCTGCCGTGTTTGTCGGCGGCTTTCTGGAACTTCGCATAGACATCGCGCAGTTCATTCATGCGCCGCGCGACTTCGACCAGATCGATGCCGGTATCGGCAGGACTATCCTCGTCATCGCCGTCATCGTCGGCGTCGTCTTCCTCACCTTCCGTGACCTCCGGAGGATTGGCGAGCGCTTCGGCCGCAGCCGCTTCGGCCGCTTCGGCGGCCGCCTGTTCCAGATCGGCGAAGCCGGCGAGCACTTCGGACAAGCGTTTCTTGCCCTCAACGTGCTGGTCGTATTCCTCGACCAGCAACTGGATCGACCACGGGAAGCTCGCCAGCGCGGATTGCACCTGGTTGAGGCCTTCCTCGATGCGCTTGGCGATCGCGATCTCACCCTCGCGGGTGAGCAGCTCGACCGTACCCATCTCGCGCATATACATGCGCACTGGATCGGTGGTGCGTCCCACCTCGGCATCGACCGCGGACAGAACCGCTACGGCTTCCTCGGTCGCGGTCTCGTCATCGGTCGCGACCGGGGTTTCCGGCAGCATCGTCTCGGTATCCGGCGCAACCTCGTGCACCTCGATACCCATGTCGTTGATCATGCCGATGATGTCTTCGATCTGCTCCGGATCGACGATGTCGTCGGGCAGGTGATCGTTGACTTCGGCGTAGGTCAGGTAACCCTGTTCCTTGCCCTTGATGATCAGGGTCTTGATCTCGGACTGTTGCTGCTCCTTGTTATGCGTTGCTGCCATGTCGGTTTCCGGAAGGTCTGTAATGCAAAGAGATCAAGTATAGGAGCCGCGTCAAGGGTGACGTGGACGTTGGAGTGGAGCGGTCATTGGCGCCGTCCTAGCGTGCCTCAAGCCAGAACGTCACCGGCCCATCGTTGACCAGATGGACTTGCATATGGGCACCGAATCGCCCGATTTCCACCCTTGGATGGCGTTCCCGCGCAAGTTCGACCAGCCGTTCGAACCAATGTTCCGCCTGCGCCGGCTCGGCGGCCTTGGAAAATCCGGGGCGCATCCCCGAACGCGTGTCGGCGGCCAGGGTGAACTGCGATACCAGCAGCAGCGCGCCACCGCTGTCGGCCAGGGAGAGGTTCATGCGGCCTCCGGTGTCGGCAAAAATGCGGTAGCCGAGCACGCGTTCGAGTAGACGCTGCGCCTGCGCTTCGCCATCACCAGGCTGCACTGCCACCAGCGCCAGCAGGCCAGCACCGATCGTACCGACGGTTTCACCAGCCACCTCCACATGGGCCGCCGCGACGCGCTGGATCAGCGCGATCATCGGGCGCCTCCGCGCGCGCGATCGCGGTCGCCACCGCCGTTACAATCGGATCGCATGAATCCCCCTCGCCTATCCTGGTCAGTCACGCTGTTGTATGCCTTGTTGCGGATCGCCGGCCGCCTGCCGCTGCCGATGCTGCACGCGCTCGGCGCGGCCGCCGGACGCGTCGCATGGCGCTGGCAGGGCCGCGCCCGCCGCATCACAGAAATCAATCTCGCCTTGGTATTAACGCAAAAGAGCGGGCAAACCAGACACTCAATCGGACGCGAGGCCAACGCAGAGGCGGGTAAGGCCGTCGCCGAGATTGCAAAGATTTGGGGCAATCGGCCCGAGACCGCGCTTGCACTGATCCGCGACGTGCGCGGTCGCGAGCTGTTCGACGCGGCGCTCGCGCGCGGCAAAGGTCTGATCGTCGCGGCGCCACACCTGGGCTGCTGGGAGCTGCTCAACTACTGGCTGGCGGCGCAGACCCCGCTCGCGATCCTGTACCGCGCGCCGCGCCACGCGGGCATCGAGCCGCTGCTGCGCAAGGCACGCGGCGCGTTGCCGGTCGAGCAGGTGCGCGCCGAGGGCAGCGGCGTGCGCACCCTGTACAAACGGCTGGCCGCCGGCGGCGTTGTCGGCATCCTGCCGGACCAGAAGCCGCGCGAAGGTACCGGCAGCGTCGCGCCATTCTTCGGCGTGCCGACTTCGACGATGGTGCTGCTGCCGCGGCTGGCCGAACGCACCGGCGCCTGCGTGCTTTTCAGTTTCGTCGAGCGCCTGCCCCAAGGCGGTGGTTATCGCGTGCATTTCCTGCCGGCTACCGACGCGATAGCCGATCCTGATCCCGCGATCGCCTGCGCGGCGCTCAACCGTGGCATCGAAGATTGCGTGCGCCTCGCCTTCACCCAGTACCAGTGGCAGTACAAACGCTTTTCGCCGCCACCCGGCAGCGCCGCCGCCAATCCGTACGCACGCTGACCCCCGCGTTCGCGGGGTACTGCGCGCCGACCGCGCGCCCTAGCATGCCGGCATGAATCGACGCGCCTGGCGCGCTCGACGTCGGGTCAGGGCGCTCGCGATCGCGTTCAGCGCGATGGCATGGCAGGTTTCGCGCGCACCGCAGCGCCTGCTGATCGGCTCGTCCACCCCATTCGATCAGATCGCAGTGTTCGCGGCCGGAACGCCGGCCGGCGCAATCGAGAACTGGCGCGCCAGCGTGCTCGGGCGCGTGCACGCGGAAGCGTGTCAGCGCGCGCTGCCGTGTGTGCGGCGCCTGTTGCGCCTTTCGGGAATCGGCCCAGCCCACGCCGAACTGATCGCCTTCGATCTCGATCCCGCCACGCCGGCGGCGGAACGCGCGGCCATCGCCGTTGCGATCGCCGACACGCATTGGCCGCAGGCCAGCCTGCACGCATCCACCACCCCGCTGCACGCCGCTGGCGGCTGACCCATTTTTCACGAATCACGGAGTACCACCATCATGTCAACTTCCCGATCACCGCGTCCTCTGCTGCGCATCACGCTCGCCGTCGCGATCGCGACCGTGTCCGCGCCGGCGTTCGCCATCTTCCAGAACGGCGGCTTCGAGCAGAACAATTTCACCGGCTGGACCCTCGGCGGCGGCACCAATCCGGGGCTCGTGGGCAGCCCGCCATTCACCGGCGCCAGCGTGCAAATCACCCCGGGAGCCGCCGGTCCGAGCGCGATCGTCGGCGCGCTCGCCGATCCGCACGCGCCCGGACTGGTGCTTCCGCGTGTCGGCCAGTACACCGCACGCGTCAATGACGACAACAGCAACTCGCTGGTAACCACGCTGCGCCAGACCGACACCGTCACTGCTGCCGACATCGACGCGATCGACGGGTTGCCACACATCCGCTTCGCGTTCGCGCCGGTACTCCAGGATCCAGGCCATTCGCCCGATGAACAGCCGTACTTCTACGTCGTCGTGAAAAACCTCGCCGACAACAGTGTGCTGTTCGAGCAGTTCGCCTACTCCGGCGAGCCCGGCGCGAACTTCCTCAGCGGCAATGGCGACTGGAAGTACCTGCCATTCCAGAATGTGGACGCAGTACTGCCGGCCAGCGCGATCGGCCAGCAGGTCGAGCTGACCGTGGTCGCCGCCGATTGCTCGCTCGGCGCTCACGGCGGCTATGTGTACATCGACGGCTTTGGTTCCGCTCCGGTCGGAGGTCCTGGCGCTAACGCGCCTGCGCAACCGGTTCCTGCGTTGGGCGGCCTCGGCCTCGGCCTGCTGGGCGCGTTGTGCGCGCTCGCCGCCGGCGTCGCCGCCCGGCGCCGTCGCGCTGTCTGAGCAACCCTTTCGAATTGGCCGCCTGCCGCGCAAGCGGATAGTCGGCCACGCCGGGCGTGACCACGGACGGTCGCCTTCGCGCCAGCGCTGGAATTGAAACTACCCGCCGACGAGTCCGCGTCGCGCCGCTTCGAGGGTGGCCTCCGCCCGCGTAGAGATGCTGAGCTTGCGGTAGATGTCCTTCAGGTAGCCGGAAACGGTATGACGCGAAAGCGCCAGCACTTCGGCGGCCTCGACGATGGTCAGTCCTTTGGCGATCAGGCGCAGCACGTCATTTTCGCGAGCGGTCAGCGCGGTGGCTTCTGCCAGATTCGCTTGCGGCTGGAAATGACGCAGCAAACGCCGCGCGATCGACGGCGACAACGGAGGTTGGCCCTGCGCGATGCCGGCCAGCATCGCGGCCAGCGCATCAGGCGACTGGTCCTTGAGGACGTAGCCCCGCGCACCTGCGTGCAGCGCGGGAAAAAGATGCGCGTCGTCATCGAACACGGTGGCGACGATGCACAACGTATCGCCGGCTTGCAGGCGTTCGATCAGGCGCACGCCGGAACCATCCGGCAGGCCCAGATCGATCAAGGCCAGTGGTGGCGCAGGCACGATCAGCCGTTCCGCTTCGGCCAGCGTGCCCGCGGTCACGATGCGGATGCCAGGGAATGCGATGAGCAGCGCGCGCGAGAGCCAGTCGCGGCTTGACGCCAGATCGTCCACGACGAGTGCGCTGGCAAACTCACTCACGTCGACAGCCCCAGCAGCGGGACGGTCAGCAGCACTTTGGTGCCGCCGTCGGTGGCCGGCGCCCAATCGATCGCACCATCGAGCTCCGCCGCACGTCCACGCATATTGCTGACGCCGCGACCACGTCCGACCGCGCCGCCATCCGCGCCACTGCCGTCGTCACTCAATGCGAGGTAGAGCGTGCCGTCCTGCGCCTTGATCCGCACCCGCACGCGAGCCGCTTGCGCATGCCGGATCGCGTTGCTGATCGCCTCACGCACGATGCGGTACAGGTGCAGTGCGCGGTCGGTGTCGATCGCCGGATTGGGCAGTGCGTCGGCCACCTCCCATGCGAGCGCGATGTCCACCGCCGCAAGCCGATGCGCTGTCTCGATGCGAATGTCGGCGAGCACGTCGTGCAACGTGCCTGCAGCGCCGCGTGAACGCGTGACCACATCGCGCAGGTCCTGCAACAGCGTGCGCGCACTGTCCGCCTGCGCGGGCGATTCGGACGAGTGGATCATGCCAAGCAGCTTGGCGCCGAGGTCATCGTGCAGGTCGGTATAGATGCGCTCGCGTTCGGTGGCAGCCGCCTGCGTCCGCGCCAGCGCCTCGCGTTCGCACAACTGCGTTGCCGCCTGCGCGCGCTCGGCACGCAACGTCGCGTGCAAGCGTCGCACTCGCCACACGCAGGCGAACGCGATTGCGCTGCTCGCAGCGCTCGTGGCCAGTGCCCATACGCTCATGTTGCGTTGCCTGGCTGCATCGCGGCCGCCTGTTCGCGCAAGCCGAGCTGCGTGTAAACCGCAGCCAAGCGCACGGCTGCGGTGCGCGTGCGTGCGTGCTCCGGTCCCATCAATGCGAGCAGACGCGCATGCGCGGTTTCGAGTATCGCGCGCGCTTCGGTGGCGCGTCCCATGCGGCTCAGGCACAAGCCCTGATTGCTCATGAAGATCGCGGTCATCGCATGCTCGGCGCCGACCATCGCGCGAGCGCGCGCGAGCAAGGTCTCGAACTCCGCGCGCGCCGCGTCGAACTTGCCAGTGTTCATCAGCAGCATCGCGAGGTTGTTGCGCGGCGCGAGTGTCGACGAGTGGCCAGTGGGGCTGCGTTCCTCGATCGCGAGGATGCGCCGATACAGGGCTTCGGCCTCGACCAGGCGCTTGCGATCCTCGAGCAGGTAGGCCAGCGTATTCATTGCCGCCAGCGTCTGCGCATGCGACTCGCCGAGCAGGGTTTCCAGCCCCTGTATCGCCTCCCGGGTCAGCGCCTCCGCTTCATCGGGTCGGCCGCTTTCGGCCAGCACGTTGGCAAGGCCGTGGATCGTGGTCAAGGTGCTCGCATGTTCGCTCCCCAGCACGTCACGCTGCAGCGCCAGCACGCCACGCAACTCCGCTTCGGCCGCCACATTGTCGCCGCGCGCAGCGAGGATCATGGCCAGCTTGTGTCGACTGCTCAATGTCGCCGGCGCACGCTCGCCCAACTCGACACTGCGCGCCGCCAGCACCTGCCGGATCAAAGCCTCAGCCTCGATCAGGTCTCCGCGATCACGCAGGATGCCGGACAGGTTACTGCGCGCCACTTCCGTCGTAACGATGACGCTGCGGTCGTGCGTGGCGGCTTGATCCAGTCGCGCGATGCCGGCCAGCACCTCGCGATAGCCGCGTTCAGCCTTGTCGTGATGGCCATCCTCGTCCTCGACACGGCTTGCGATCAGATCGATTCCCAATCGCACGCTGTCCGGCGCCGCGGGCCACGCCATGCGCGCTTCGGTAATCGCGCTACGCGCCTCGTCGAAGCGGCCCAGTTCGGCCAGCAGCGTGGCGCGCTGGTGCAGCAGCGATGTGCGCTGTTGCGCCGTGGTTGGGGGCTCTGCCGAGGTGAGCGCGAACGCGCGCTGATTGAGTACAAGTGCCGCCGCGTAGTCGCCGAGCGAGCGCCGCGTCGCTGCGAGCGTGGTCGCGACCATGCGTTGCACGCTCGGCTGCGCGGCCAGTTTGTCGAGGTCGTGTTCGGCGCGGTCGACGACTTCACCGACGCTCGGCGGGCGCCCCCGCGCGAGTTCCGGGTCGGCCGAAGCGAGCATGCTTTCCAGGAATGCGTTGGCGGCCGCGCTCTCCTGAGCACGGCGTTCGGCTTCGCTTCGCGCGTGCTGTTCGGCCAGTGCGAAGCGCAGCGAAACCGCGCTCGCGGTGGCGAGGATCGCGAATACCGCGGCCAGCGCGGCACTCAGCGCGCGATGCCGGCGCACAAAGCGCAGGCTGCGATAGACCCGCGTCGGCGCGCGCGCCGCGACCGGGCGGTGATCGAGCACGCGCGACAGGTCATCAGCAAACGCCGCCGCCGTCGCATAGCGCTGTGCTGGCTCAGCGGCCAACGCCTTCATGATCACGGTGTCCAGATCGCCGCGCGCCGCCGTCCGGATGCTGGCCAGCGGTCGCGGCGTCTCGTGGCGCAGGATATCGAGCGCCTCGAACAATGTGGACGTCCCGAGGCGCGGGTGCGGCAAGCGCCCGCCGATCAATTCGTAGGCGATCACGCCGAGCGAGTAGACGTCGCTGCGCACATCGGCGCGCGCGCCATCGCCACTCAATTGCTCAGGGCTCATGTATGGCAACGTGCCGAGTACCTGGCCGGCTGCGGTCAAATCGTTGCCCGTGTCGTCGCGCAGGCGCGCGATGCCGAAGTCGAGGATTTTCGGCTGGCCAGACGTGTCAACCAGGATGTTGGCCGGCTTCAGGTCGCGATGCACGACACCACGCTCATGCGCGTAGTGCGCAGCCTGCGCGACGGCCGCCAGCAGACGCAGGCGTGCATCAAGGGTCAGACCCTGTGCATCGGCGTGGGCGACCAGATCGACCCCGTCGACATATTCCATCGCCAGCCAAGGCACATCGATGATACCGATGCGCGCTTCGCCTGCCGCGTACAGGCGCGCTATGCCGGGATGCTCCAGCTGCGCCAACACGTCGATCTCGCGACGCATGCGCTCGATCGTCTGCGCCGACAATCCACGCACGACCTTCAGCGCGACGGCACGCTGTGGATGCGCCTGCTGCGCCAGATACACGCGCCCCATGCCGCCTTCGCCGAGCGCGCGCACGATGCGATATGGGCCGATGCTGGTTGCGGACTGCACGTCGGCGCCCGAGCCAGCACCGACGGTGGTGGCCTGTTCCTCTTGTGACATCTGACCTTCCCCAGGAAGCCCGGACTCAATCGTGCCACAAGCAGCGCGATCAGGCAGCGGACTTTCAGTCGCCGCCGGAACGGTGCGCCACCGCATCTACCAGCACCAGTTCGCAGGCGCCGGCGCCACTATCCTCGCGCGTCAGCGAACTGGTCCAGCGCCAGCCGTCCGCGCGGTGCGCTTCGACGAGCTTGCCGCGCAGATCGACGATTTCGCCAACGCGCACCCGATCCAGCGCACGTGCAACGCCGCCATCCGCCGGAATCAAATGCATGTTGGCCGCGGAGCGCACGATCTCCGGCAACGGTATCGGCGGCGTATCTTTCCAGCGATAGGTGAAGAAGCGCACCGACTGCGAGACGTCAAGACGATCGATCACTGCACTATCAGACATGCGGCCCCAACCGAGCGCGAAATCGACCGGTGCGAGCGCGGCGCCAGCGTCGAACATATAGTCCTGCCGCGACAACACGCGCGCCTCAATGCTGAAATCGGCGAGCGGCGTCAGCGTGTAATCGCCATGCTCGATCGGGGTGCGGCTGGCCGGATCGGTCTGACGCGGTTCGGTAGTGACCAGCATGCCGGGCAGATGTGTGATCGGCCGCTGCCGATACCAGTGCGCAGCGCCGAGCAGCGCCAGCGCGATACATGCGAGCGCGAGTCGACGCAGCGGCATGCGCCTACGGCGCCGCCGGCTTGCGCAGGCGGCGCAGGAACACAATCATTTCCTTGGCTGCCTGCTCATCGCCACGGCCGTGCGCAACCTCGATCCCGTGTTCGAATGCGCCGATTGCCGCATCGCTGTCGCCGTTTTGTGCGAGAGCGCGACCGAGCATCTTCCACGCCGCCGAATACGTCGCGTCGAATCCGACCGCTTCGCGAAACGCGACCGCGGCGCCCGCCGCATCGCCATTGCCGAGCAGTGCGTTGCCCAGCGAGAAGCGTAGCAGCGCGCCGTCGCGAGGGCCGCCCAGTTGCGCCCGCAGGCGTCCGATGAAGTCCATTGTCATGCCTCCATCATCGCGCGCTTGCGGCCGGAGCGCAGCATGCAGTGCACGGCGCACCGCGGAATACAGTCCGGATTCAGCTACCCGCTGTTTTCGAGCAGCGCTGCAAGCGCGACCGCAGCACGCGTTTGGTGTCAGTCGGTCGCGGCTGCGCCATTCCTGCGAGTGCGAAGCAGCGTGGGTCGTTGCGCGGAGCGGCGCGCGTTCTCCCGATGATCCGAAGCGCCTACTGCATGCACCAGCCGTGGCTGGCGATCAGGCTCTGACCGGTCAAGGCATTGCTACCGAAGCCGGCGAAGAACAATGCGCACTGGGCGATATCGTCGACGGTCGTGAACTCACCATCGACGGTGTCCTTGAGCATGACGTTCTTGATCACGTCGCTCTCGGA
>CAJDVY010000167.1_pt1 | contig 9409 bp, 6 predicted proteins | sample 7391441 | NCBI WGS metagenome assembly CAJDVY01 (sample SAMEA7055728, study PRJEB34461) | soil metagenome | biome: terrestrial ecosystem; feature: Peninsula; material: soil | place: Antarctica | collected 2016 | reverse complement strand
GTCCTTGGGCAGTGCGGCGAGCACGGCGGCGCCTTCGTCGGCGATCGCGCGAATCGGATCGCGACCTTTGCCGCGCGCGCCCAGAGGAATCTCGACCAAGTCGAGCGGGAGTTCGTGCGACAGGCGTTTGCGGTATTCAGCGAAGCCGTCGGAAACCCAGCCGGGCATGCGTTCACCGACAGAGATCAGGCGGGTTTTCATCGCGGCATTGTCACACGGTGATCAGTGACTCGCAGGAGCGGCGGGCGCTACTCCTGCGCTTGGAGACGTAACTCAGCCGGCCAATGTCGCCGGGAAGTCGTCGCCGACGGTCCACAGGCGTTCGAGTGCATAGAACTCGCGGGTACGCGGCAGCATCACATGGACGATGATGTCGCCGAGATCGACCAGCACCCACTCGCCTTCGCGGTGGCCTTCGACGCCGATCGGCGGCATTTTCGCGTGCTTGGCCTGCTTGACGACTTCGTCGGCGATCGACTTCACGTGCCGCGATGAGGTGCCGCTGACGACCACCATCAGATCGGTAACGCTGCTCTTGCCGCGCACGTTGATTTCCTGGACGTCCTTCGCCTTGAGATCGTCGAGCGCTTTGCGCACCAGCGCGTGCAGGCGTTCCGCCATATCAGGCGGTCGCGAAACCTTGGGCTTGGTGCGCGTGCGCGGCGGCGCCGAGACGGCTTTGGCCGGAACCGGTTTGCCGGCGCGTGGCGCGGCCGCTGGCTTGTGTGCGGCAACCTTGCTCGCGGGCGCAGGCTTCTTTTTGGCGACCGCCTTCTTCTTCGCGGCGATGGCCTTCTTCGCTGCGCCAGCGGGTTTGCGGGGGGCGGGGGCCTTGGCGGCCTTGGACGGTGCTGCTTTGCGCGGCTGTGCGCGCGATTCCGACGTAGCCAAGTGGAAGCGACCTCATCAATGCAATGCGCCACAAGCGGCGTCGCCGCAGTATAGGGGCATTTGGCGGATTTTTGAGTCTGCGCCCGCTGCCGCGGGCGCGTCGCGGCTGCGTACGGCACGATCATTGCGGACTGCCACCCCGGCAACGCGCTAAACTACGCGGCCCTTTCCGATGCGGCGCGACCGCCCGAGCCCATGTCCCAACCGGACCGCGACGCCATTCCCGAAACTCCCCCGTTCCGCGACCTCGGCCTCACCGAGGCGCTGCTGCAGACCCTCACCGAGGTCGGCTACGAGACCCCTTCTCCGATCCAGGCCGCGACTATTCCTCCGCTGCTCGAAGGCCGCGATGTGCTCGGCCAGGCGCAGACCGGCACCGGCAAGACCGCAGCGTTCGCACTGCCAATCCTGTCGCGGCTTGATCTGTCCCGGACCAAACCGCAGGCGCTGGTGCTCGCGCCGACGCGTGAGCTGGCGATCCAGGTCGCCGAAGCGTTCCAGCGCTACGCCGCGAAGATGCCTGGCTTCCACGTACTGCCGATCTACGGTGGCCAGAGTTACGGCCCGCAGCTCAGCGGCCTCAAGCGCGGCACGCATGTCGTTGTCGGCACGCCCGGTCGTGTGATCGACCATCTCAATCGCGGTTCACTCGACCTGTCGCAGCTGACCACGCTGGTCCTCGACGAGGCGGACGAGATGCTGCGCATGGGCTTCATCGACGACGTCGAGGCGGTGCTGCAGAAGACGCCGCCGACGCGCCAGGTCGCGCTGTTCTCGGCGACGATGCCGACCCAGATCCGGCGCATCGCGCAAGCACACCTGCGCGATCCGATCGAGATCTCGATCAAGAACAAAACCACGACCGCGGCGAATATCCGCCAGCGCTACTGGTACGTCAGCGGCGTGCAGAAGCTTGACGCGTTGACGCGCATCCTCGAAGCCGAACCGTTCGACGCGATGCTGGTGTTCATGCGCACCAAGAATTCCACGGAGGAACTCGCCCAGAAACTGCAGGCACGCGGATTTTCCGCCGCCGCGATCAATGGCGACATCCAGCAGGCGCAGCGCGAACGCACTATCCAGCACCTCAAGGACGGCAAAATCGATATTCTGGTCGCGACCGATGTCGCCGCGCGCGGCCTTGACGTCGATCGCATCAGCCACGTCTTGAATTTCGATATCCCGCACGATACGGAAGGCTACGTGCACCGCATCGGCCGCACCGGTCGCGCAGGGCGCAGCGGCGAGGCGATCCTGTTCGTCGCGCCACGCGAGAAGCGTCTGTTGCAGGCGATCGAGCGCGCAACTCGGCAACCGATCTCCGAGATGCAGCTGCCGACCGTCGAAGCCGTCAACGACCAGCGCATGACAAAATTCAAGCAACGCATCGCCGACACGCTGGCAGGCGATGACTTGGGCATGTTCCGGCAGTTGATCGAGCAGTTCGAACAGGAACGCAACGTGCCGGCCGTGGAAATCGCGGCGGCGCTCGCGCGACTCGTCCAAGGCAACGAGCCGTTGCTGCTGAAGCCAGCCTCGCGCGATGCAATGCGTCGCGATGACAACCGTCCGTTCGACCGTGACGATCGCAATCGTCGCAGCGCCCCGACGCATGGACAGACCGAGCACGCGCCGCGTTCAGCGGGTGCATTTCCGTCACGTCCAGCGCGCGAAGCGCACGGCGCTCGCCCGGCCTCGCATGAAACACCCGCACATCGCACGCAGGCGCCCGCGGCGTTTTCCGCACGCGCAACCGCGTCGGACGCAGGCGCACGCCGCACTGACGAGAACCTGACCGCGCTGCCTACGGAGCGCGCGCGCTCGGAGACGCGTCCCCCGCGTTCGCATCACGCCGAGGAAAACGAACGCAAACCCCGTCGTGACGACCGCCCGCGCGGCGCGCCCGAAGCTGGATTCGAGACGTATCGCATCGAAGTCGGCAGCGAGCACGGTGTGCAGCCAGGCAACATCGTCGGCGCGGTCGCCAACGAAGCCGGACTCGACAGCAAGAATATCGGTCGCATCGAAATCCGCGACGACCACAGCCTGATCGACCTGCCCGAAGGCATGCCGCAGGAGATCTTCAAGCACCTGAAAAAGGTCTGGGTCTCGGGCCAGCAACTGCGCATCACGCGCGGAGGCGAAGATCCGGACCTGTCGAAATCCGAACGCCGTTCACATTCTCCGAAGCCGCCCTCGTTCAAGCCACGGTCGTCGGCACCGGGTGGTTTCGACAAGCCGAAGCGACCGAGCGCCAAGAAGTTCCCGAAGTAATTGCACGGCGTGGCTGAAGCGTGGCGACGAAAGCGGGTCTCATCGCTCCTGTAAAGCCACACCACGTGCGCACGGGAGCGCTGCAAGCGCAGACGCGACTCATGTTTGCGCGATGGCGGTCTCAGGTGCGCCGCCTCTACGAAAGCACACCACGCTGGCGCTAGGACTTTGCCGTCGTGACCACAGGAAGCCGCTCGCTGAGAGTGGTCACAGCTGCGTCGCTCACACACGAGCAACGCTCCTGCCTGGCGCATGCCAACTCGTCGGTCGATGGCGGGGCGGCCCAAGCGCAGGCCTGACGCGACTGCCTGCTTTTCGCGAACGCTAGAAGTTTCGATAGGGCGCCAACAGTGCCGCATCTGCAAACAGCGCATCCGGCACCAGCCAGCGCGGATCGCGATCTGCGGCGAGCAAAGCACGCACCTGACTCGCGGAAATCTCCAGCGGCGTGACTGGAATCGGCAGCACGCGGCCTGCCGCGGATTCGCGCAACGCTGCGGCACTCGGACATCTGCGTGAGGCGATCTTGGTGCGCAGCTCCGTCGGCAGCGCGCCGTCGTGACCGGGACGGGTCAGCACACCAATGTGGGCGAGGTCGAACAGCTCGCGCCAGCGGTGCCAAGTCGGCAGACCGGCGAAGGCGTCGACGCCGACCAGCAACACCAGCGGGCGTTGTTCGCCGATTTCCGCACGCAGCTCGATCAAGGTGTCGACCGTGTACGACGGTCCGTCACGGTGTAGTTCGCGGGTATCGAGCAGCAAACGATCCTGACCTTGAAGCGCTGCGCGGACGAGTGCGCAACGCTGCTCGGCATTGCCGACTGGCTGTTCGCGATGCGGCGGCACGCTGGCCGGCAGCAGACGCACTTCGGCATCGAGGAATTCAGCCGCTTCCCACGCCACGCGCAGGTGTGCGTTGTGGATCGGGTCAAACGTGCCGCCGAGGATCCCGAGCGGCTGCATCACGGCGCCAGCAATCCGGCAGCTCGGCGGGGCGCGGCGATCGCGGCGATGAGGCGTTCGAATTCGCGCCAAACATTGGCCTCACGCCACGCCGTCAAATCCGGTTGCTTGCCGAGTTCTGCATAAATAGGGGTCAGTTCGTCGCGGCCCTTGGCGATACGGTCGATGCGTCCGGCCTGGGCGAGGCAACGTTCCCAATGCGCGCGGTCGCCAGTCTTCAGCGCACGTTTGAACAGGCTCTCGCGCGCTGCCGGCCAGATCCGTTCGCTGCGCAACGCGCTGTCGACGTTCGATGCGGACGCAAGTCGCAAAAGCAGACGCAACTGCATCAGCAGCCAACCGAGCATCGGAATGATTTCCTCGCCTTCGACGCGCAACCCCGCGACGATATGCAACGCGCGCCCCGCGTCGCCACCGATCGCCGCGTCAGTGAGGCGGAACACATCGTAACGCGCGTCGTCGGCGACGCTCTCTTCCAGCGTCTCGACGTCGAGGGTGGTGCCGGCATGCGCGCGATCGGCGAGCAGCGCAATCGCATCGGGCGTCGCCTTCAGTCCGCGACTGGCCATGCGTGTACCGATCCAGTCAGGCATTTCCTCGCGTTTCAACGGCCAGATGGCGACCGCGGTGCCGGCACGTTCGATCGCCGTCGACCAGGCACCTTCGTGCTTTTTGCTCCAGTCATTCGCGGTCACCAGCAATACGGTATCAGGTGGCGGTGCCGCGCAGAATTCGATGATCGCGGTGCTGCCTTCCTTTCCAGGACGACCGGTCGGCAGGCGCAGGTCGATCAGTTTGCGGCTCGCGAACAGCGACATCGAACGGCTCGCGTCGCCGAGCAGGTTCCAATCGAAATTTGCCTCGACATCGAGCACCTCACGCTCGGTGTAGCCGAGTTCCTTCGCACGCGCGCGCAGCGCGTCGGCCGCCTCGATCACGAGCAGGTGTTCGGCGCCGGCGATCAGGTACACAGGCTTCAGCGCATCGCCGGACAGCTGTTTGCGGAACGCAGGGAGAGTCGTCGCCATCGTGCCATTCCAGTGTCTGGGTCAGGCAACGCCCACGCTCACGGTTTCCCTTCGTTCTTCGCGTGCGCAAGTGCTTCGAGGCGACGCAGGATAGTTTGCACCATGTCGCGCTCCAGCTCTTTGCTGAGCAGGTCGGTTTCCGATGCGACGCCGAGAGCCTGAGTCGCATCGAACGTGAACTCGCGCGAGAGCTCGATCGTTTGCTTTGGCAGGACGGCGGTACCGGCCGCGTCCTGTACCTCGAACTCGACGTGGTAGCGAATCTCGTATTCATTCGCGCGCGCGTTGCCACCGACCGCAAGCACATTCGTCGAAAGACTGTTCGCGCTGAACTTCATGACCGCGACGCCCGGTTCGACCCGGTCGACGACCTGAACGCCTGAGCGCGCGAATGCTTTTCCGAGATCCTTGGCAAGCTGACTCGACGGATCGGCGATTTGGAGATGGACACGCTGCATGCTCGACGGCAGCTGGGCTTCCTTGCGCAACTGGAACCCACAGCCAGTCAGCAGTGCGGCAACGACAAGAATGAGGACGGACGGTCGGATGGCGATCATGTACGGGTTCCGGAGCGGATCGGTGGGCTGGATGCGAGCAGATCATACGGTGCTTGCCGGGCATGCGGCGAGCGCTGGGGCCAACACAACCTTGTCATTATCGGCCGCCTTGCGGTTCCAGTAGAGGACAGGAAACATGAATCGTCAGGAGATTTCTCCCGGGTGGTCAAGGAAAACCGTCCGTCCTGAGGTATCGAAGGGCAATCCGTGAAATTGTTCCCGCGCGATCGCGACCGTTCGTGCTTCGATACCCCAGCACGACCGGCCGCAGGGTCTGCTCTCGTCCTGAGTGCAGAAGACCGCTCAGACGACAATATTCACGATCTTCCCCGGCACCACGATGATCTTCTTCGGCGTCTGTCCGGCAACAAATTCGGCAACCTTTGGCTCGGCTAGCGCGAGGCGTTCGATCTCGTCCTTGCCCGTGGCTACGGCCACCTCGATCGTGCCGCGCAGCTTGCCGTTGACCTGAATCGGAGGGCAGTCGTGTCGACCTTCGGCCACGGTTGATCCTCGATCAGCGTCTCGGCGTGCCCGAGCACCTGCCACAACGCATGCGCGATATGCGGGGTGACCGGATTGAGCAGCAACACCATCGATTCCAGCGCTTCGTGACGGACTGCCCGACCTTGATCGCTCTGGTCGTCGAACTTGCCAACCGCGTTGAGCAACTCCATCAGCGCTGCGATCGCGGTGTTGAACGACAGGCGGCGCCCAACGTCGTCGGAGACTTTCTGGATCGTTTCGTGGACCTGGCGGCGCAGCGTTTTTTGCGCGGCGTTGAGCGCCGCTGGGGCAACGACCGGGTGATCGGGATTTGCCCCGTGCGTGGTGACTTCACGCCAGAACCGACGCAGGAACCGCGCCATGCCCTCGACGCCGGCCTCGTTCCACTCCAGCGACTGGTCCGGTGGCGCCGCGAACATCGAGAACAGGCGCACTGTGTCGGCGCCGTACTTGCCGACCATCGATTGTGGGTCGACGCCGTTGTTCTTCGACTTCGACATCTTCTCGGTGCCACCGATCGATACGGGCTTGGCATCCGCCTTCAACGTCGCGCCGACAACGCGGCCCTTCTCGTCGCGCTGGATCTCGACGTCGGCGGGATTGATCCATTCCTTCGAGCTGTCGGCGTTGCTGCGATAGAACGTCTCGGCGATGACCATGCCCTGGCATAGCAGGTTCGTCGCGGGTTCGTCCGAATGCACGTAGCCTTCGTCGCGCAACAGTTTATGGAAGAAGCGAAAATACAAAAGATGCAGGATCGCGTGCTCGATACCACCGATGTACTGATCGACCGGCAGCCAGTAGTTGGCGCGCGCATCGACCATGTCGACGGCACCTGGGCTGGTGTAACGCGCGTAGTACCAGCTCGACTCCATGAACGTGTCGAACGTGTCGGTCTCACGCTCCGCAGCTCCGCCGCATGTCGGGCAGGTCGTCTTGCGCCATTCCGGGTCGGACTTGATCGGCGACTTCACGCCGGTGAACGCGACGTTCTCCGGCAGCACGACCGGCAACTGGTCTTCGGGCACCGGCACCGCACCGCACTTCGCGCAATAGACGATCGGAATCGGGCAACCCCAATAGCGCTGGCGTGACACACCCCAATCGCGCAGGCGGAAATTCACGCGACGGGCGCCGACTCCAGCTTTCTCGAAACGCGCCGCGAGCGCGTCGAATGCGCCGCGGGAATCGAGCCCATCGTATTCACCCGAATTCACCAGCGTGCCGTAACCGGTGTAGGCGCCCTTCTCGATGATATCGCGCTCGAATTCCTCAACCACCGTCACCGCGCCGGGCGCTTCATAGACATCGATCGCTCGACTCTCCCCGAGCGCAGCCGTCATCGCATCGGTGTTGTCGCGTGCATCGCGGCCCAGCTCGCGGATGGCATCGCGGACACCGTCACTGACGATGACCATCTTGATCAAGAGGTCGTATTTGGTTGCGAACTCCCAGTCGCGCTGATCGTGCGCCGGCACTGCCATCACCGCGCCGGTGCCATAACCCATCAATACGAAGTTCGCGATCCAGATCGGCACCGTTTCGCCGGTGACGGGATGGATCGCGGTCAGTCCGGTATCCATGCCCTTCTTTTCTGCGGTCTCGATGTCGGCAGCTGCGGTGCCACCGTGGCGGCATTCGTCGATGAATGCGGCAACCAGCGGCTTGGTCTGTGCGGCTTTCAACGCAAGCGGATGTTCGGCCGCGAGCGCCAGATAGGTGACGCCCATCAGGGTGTCCGGGCGCGTCGTGAACACGGTCAGCGGTGTGCTCTCGCCTTCGACCGCGAACTGGATCTCCAGCCCTTCCGAGCGCCCGATCCAGTTGCGCTGCATCGTCTTGACCGAGTCCGGCCAGCCCGGCATGTGGTCGAGTCCCGTCAACAATTCGTCCGCATACGCGGTGATCTTGAAAAACCACTGCGGAATCTCGCGCTTCTCGACGATTGCGCCGGTGCGCCAGCCGCGACCATCGATGACCTGCTCGTTGGCGAGCACGGTCTGGTCGACCGGGTCCCAGTTCACGACTGCCTGCTTGCGGTAAGCGAGGCCTTTCTTGAACAGACGCAGGAACATGCGCTGTTCGTGCACGTAGTACTCGGGGCGACAAGTCGCGAACTCGCGCGACCAGTCGATCGCGTAACCGAGTGTCGCCAACTGCTCGCGCATGTGCTCGATGTTCGCGTAAGTCCATTTCGCCGGCGCCGTGTTGTTCTTGATCGCGGCGTTCTCCGCCGGCAGGCCGAACGCATCCCAGCCCATCGGCTGCAGCACGTTCTTGCCCTGCATGCGCTGGTAGCGGCTGATCACGTCGCCAATCGTGTAGTTGCGCACGTGGCCCATGTGCAGCGCGCCGCTCGGGTACGGCAGCATCGACAGGCAGTAGAACTTCGGCTTCGGCGATTGCTCGTCGACGACAAACGCGCGCGTCGAGTTCCAGAAACGCTGGGCAGCGACTTCGACGGAATTGGGATCGTAGGTTTCCTGCATGGGATCGTGGCGCACGCTGACGCGGCGCATTCCTTTGTTGTATGAAACGGGAAAGACCGTCCTGCTGTCTGGCGCCATCTCGACGCAGGCCGGAACCCAATTTTTCTCGCAACAGCAAGGTCAAAATGAATTCCGGCTTGTACCGGGATGGCGAAGTGCTGGATTGTTCTGCCAGCCTAACGCAGTGCACCATCGACGCCAACCCGGCCCGTGCCGAATGGCACCTGCCGGGGCAGCTGCAGTCGCTAAGATGGCCGCTCTTTTCGCGCCCGGGGAATGTCATGAAAACCGTCCTTGCCACAGCCATCACCGCCGCATTCGCGTGCTGTGTGTCGAATGCCGCCGAAACGGTAACGCCGGGTGCGCCGACCTTGGTCGCGCTGCATTGCGGGCATTTCGTCGATACGACCGCTGGCAAGCTGCTCGGCGCGACCACGATCGTTACCGAGGGCAAACGCATCAAGGAGGTCAAGGCCGGTACCGCCGACATTCCCGGAGCACAGATCATCGACCTGTCTGCAGCAACCTGCTTGCCTGGCCTGATCGACTCACACACCCATTTGACCGGCGAGACCAGCCCGACCGGTTACACCGATCAGTTCCGCTGGAACGTCGCCGATTACGCAATCCGCTCGACCGTCTATGCACGGCGCACGCTGGATGCCGGCTTCACCGCAGTGCGCAACCTCGGCGACAACGA
>CAJDVY010000059.1_pt1 | contig 9459 bp, 8 predicted proteins | sample 7391441 | NCBI WGS metagenome assembly CAJDVY01 (sample SAMEA7055728, study PRJEB34461) | soil metagenome | biome: terrestrial ecosystem; feature: Peninsula; material: soil | place: Antarctica | collected 2016 | reverse complement strand
GGTCTTTTCGAGATAGTCGGTCACGACCTTGGAGCCGGGTGCCAACGACGTCTTCACCCACGGCTTGGCCTTGAGTCCCTTCGCAGCGGCTTTCTTCGCAAGAAGACCGGCGGCGAGCATGACCGCAGGGTTCGACGTGTTCGTGCACGAGGTGATCGCGGCGATCACGACGGCGCCATCGCCGATCTTGAACGTTTCCCCGTTCTTCTCGATGCGCACACCACCGTTGGTGATCGCGTTGGCTGGATTACCGACTGCGGTGGCGCCGCCTTCATTCGCGAAGTTATCGGTTGCGGCGGTTTTCGGCCGTCGTTCCGCAGTCATCGGACCGACCGCATCAAGGAAGCTTTGCTTGACGCCAGACAACAGGACACGATCCTGCGGGCGCTTTGGACCGGCCATCGACGGACGCACATCGGCAAGATCCAGCTCCAGCGTCGTCGTGTAGTTTGCATCGACCGAATTTTCGTCGTGCCACATGCCTTGGGCCTTGGCATACGCCTCGGTCAATGCGATCTGTTCGGCGCTGCGGCCGGACAACTTCATGTAGCGCAACGCTTCGTTGTCGATCGGGAAGATGCCGCAGGTGGCGCCGTATTCGGGGGCCATGTTGCCGATCGTCGCGCGGTCGGCCAGCGCCAGATGCTTCAGGCCCGGCCCGAAGAACTCGACGAATTTGCCGACCACGCCGAGCTTGCGCAGCATCTGGGTGACGGTGAGGACCAGGTCGGTTGCAGTGGCGCCTTCCGGCAACTTGCCGGTGAAACGGACGCCGACCACCTGCGGAATCAGCATCGAAGACGGCTGGCCGAGCATCGCCGCTTCCGCCTCGATGCCGCCGACGCCCCAGCCGAGAACGCCGAGACCGTTGACCATCGTCGTATGCGAATCGGTACCGAACACCGTGTCTGGATACGCCCAGAGCTGCCCGTCGATATCGGCAGACATCACAACGCGGGCGAGGTGCTCAAGATTGACCTGGTGCACGATACCGGTACGCGGCGGCACCACCCGGAAATCGGAGAGCGCCTTCTGGCCCCAGCGCAGGAAGCTGTAGCGCTCCTGGTTACGCTCGAACTCGATTTTGACGTTGGTATCGAGCGCGCTGTCGCTGCCGAATGCGTCGACCTGGACCGAATGGTCGATGACCAACTCGGCGGGCGAGAGGGGGTTGATCTGCGTCGCATCACCGCCCAGCTTGACCACCGCATCGCGCATCGCGGCGAGGTCGACGACGCACGGCACGCCGGTGAAGTCTTGCAGCAGCACGCGTGCGGGCATGAACGAAATTTCGGTGTCCGGCTCCTTGCTTGCTTGCCAGTTGGCGACCGCCTCGATTTCCTTCGCGGTGACGTTGACGGCGTCCTCGTGGCGCAGCAGATTCAGTTTGGCGAGGCTGGCGTACTGGTAGCGTTTGCCGTTGACGTCGAGAACGTCCCGGGTCGAGAACGAATCGGTCATGAAAATCTCCTTCGATTGCAGGCGTTGGCCTGAGCAGGCCGCGGGCGCGATCCCAACGAACCGGATCGGCGAATTTAATTCCCTATTATCGCCCAAACCCATGTCGGGCTGCGAGAGAGCCTGCCGTGGTTGCTGTCGCAGGAGCGTTGCAAGCGCGACCGGTATCGACGGCTAACCGTGATCCAACGTGCTGCGTGAGATCAGGCCACGTGCGAGCATCGCGTACTGGCGGCGCCGGAATAGCAGGCGCAACTGAGTGCCACCGACCTGGCGCCACAGCACCGCGGCGCGCACTGCAGCGAGCAGCAGTGCGCGAATCTGCTCGACCAGTTGGGGATTGCCCAGATTCGTCGGGTTGCCGTGCACGATCACGCGCGGGCGCAACTGTGAAAGCGTGGTGACATACAGTTCGGCGAGCCGACCCTGCACGGTCGCATGTGCAATGCCAAAATGGTCCACTTGGCGCTGGATTGCGTCGATGCCGCCGCGCAGCTCCTGCAGCATCCGCGGGCGATGCGCCAGCCGGCGCTCCAGCCGCAGCACGCTCAGGACCAGCTGGGTCAGGGCGAGATCGCGATGGTCATCCTCGAATTGCGTGAGCAGTGTTTCCAGACCAAGACGCACTTCGGCAAGGCCGCCGAACACGTCGGCGGCGCTGTCGGCATCGATGCGGAACACGCTGCCGAGACTGGCCTCCACGTAATTCGTGTCAGTACGGCCGCGAAGGGCGAGGTCGTTCACCAGCCGGCACGCTTGCAGCACACCTGCGAATGCGATGACGCGCGACTCACGCATTCGAAGCCCTCCAGCCGCCGTACGGCGCGTCGGTGCGATCGATGACCGCGCCGCCGAGGCACACGTCGCCTGCGTAGAAAACCACCGATTGGCCCGGTGTCACCGCACGTTGCGGCGCATCGAACTCAACGTTGCAGTGCTCGCCGTCGATCACAACCTGGCACGCCTGTTCGGCCTGCCGATAGCGCGTCATCGCCATGCAGTGCAACGTCGCGCTGGGAGCCGCACCTGCGATCCAGGTCAATCCACTGGCCGCCAACCGGCGCGACTGCAGCCAGTGGTTCGCGTTGCCTTGTGCGACAGTCAGCACGTTCGTCGAAATGTCCTTGCCGATTACATACCAAGGTTCGCCACTGGCATCGCGAAGGCCGCCGATGCCCAGTCCGTTGCGCTGGCCGAGGGTGAAGTAGAACACGCCGGGATGCTCGCCGACCGTGACGCCTTCCGGCGTCTGCATCAATCCGGGCCGTGCCGGGATGTAGTCGGAGAGGAACGCGCGGAAATCGCGTTCGCCGATGAAGCAGATCCCGGTCGAGTCCTTCTTCGCGTGCGTCGCGAAGCCGGCTTCGCGTGCGAGTTCACGCACCGCGTGCTTTTGCAGTTCGCCGAGTGGGAATCGCGTTGCTGCCAGCGCATGCTGACCGATGGCGTGCAGGAAATAGGTCTGGTCCTTGCCCGCGTCGAGTGCGCGCTTGAGGCGCCAGCGGCCATCGACACAGTCGGTGCGTGCGTAGTGACCGGTCGCGATCTGTTCTGCGCCCAGCGCATGGGCGTGATCGAGGAAGGTCTTGAACTTGATCTCACGATTGCACAGCACGTCGGGATTCGGCGTACGGCCGCGCCGGTATTCGTCCAGGAAATGTGCGAAGACCTGATCCCAATACTCTGCTGCGAAGTTGCGCGCGTAGAGCACGATGCCGAGTTTCGCGCAGACCGCGACCGCGTCCTTGCGATCGGCATCGGCGCGGCATGGGCCATTGCGATCGTCTTCCTCCCAGTTGTGCATGAAGAGACCCGCAATCGGCTCGCCCGCGCGCTGCAGCAGCAGCGCCGCGACAGACGAATCGACGCCGCCGGACATGCCGACGATGGTCTTCACGTTGGGCACGGTGAATCAGGCCGTCGCTGCCAGCGTGGGCAGCCAGCGGATTGTACTTAGCGGCAGGTGTCCTCCCGCGAGCCAGTCGTCGATGCTGGCCAGGATCATCGGGCTGCGCAAACGTGCATTCTCGGCCGCAATCTCGGCGCGCGTCATCCACAGCGCACGCACGATGCCAGCGTCCAGCCGACGCGTCGGATCGTGATGAACCGGGTCGGCGGCGAACGTGAAGCGCAGGAAATCGCGGCCAGTCGGTGCGCTCCATTGCTGCACGCCGAGCAGGCAGGATAGAGCAACGTCCCAGCCGGTTTCCTCGAGCGTTTCGCGCACCGCCGCCGCTTGCAGCGTTTCGCCAGGTTCGAGGTGTCCGGCAGGCTGGTTGAGCACGATGTTGCCGCGCACGTTTTCCTCGACGAGCAGGAAACGCCCGTCGCGGGGGACGACCGTGGCGACGGTCACGTGCGGACGCCAGACATGGGCGTCGCCCAGTTCAATGGCTGCTGAAAATTGCGCGGGAGTACGGGTCATCCGGCAAGTTTACCAGCCTGCCGGCAAGCCCTTGCAGTCGCGTATTTCGTCAGCATCTTCAGACGTCGGCTTTTGCATGCCGGGGTTATACTCAAGTCGACCGCTACAGACTCGTTCATCATGGCGAAAATACCCGAACAACAATCCGAACATGCGCACGGCCTCGCTGTCGAGGAAGCGCGCCCGGAAGTGGTGCGTCCGCCGCTTTACCAGGTGGTCCTTCTCAACGACGACTTCACGCCGATGGATTTCGTGATCGCCGTTCTGGAGACGTTCTTCAATCTGGATCGCGAACGCGCGACCCAGGTCATGCTGCATGTGCATACACGTGGCAAGGGCGTTTGCGGCGTGTTTACTCGCGAAGTAGCGGAAACCAAAGTGACCCACGTCAACGAGTTTTCGCGGGTTCATCAACATCCTCTACTGTGCACGATGGAAAAGGCTTGATCGGCCATTGGTTTGGTTCCTGATTGGAAATGGTCGAAGCAAGCCGCATATCTCGGAAAGCGAATACGGAGACATCCCCGATATGTTCAGCAAAGATCTCGAGATCACCATCGGTCAGTGCTACAAGGCCGCCCGTGAGCAACGTCACGAATTCATGACTGTCGAGCATCTGCTGCTCGCGTTGCTGGATAACACGTCGGCGATCGCCGTGCTGCGCGCATGCAGTGCGGACACCGGGAAGCTCGCTCGCGACCTGCGTTCGATCATCACTGAAACGGTGCCGGTACTTCCGGAGAAAGACGAGCGCGACACGCAGCCGACGCTGGGTTTCCAGCGCGTGTTGCAGCGTGCGGTTTATCACGTGCAATCTTCCGGTCGAAAGGAAGTAACCGGCGCGAACGTGCTGGTCGCAATCTTCGGCGAGAAGGATTCACATGCGGTGTATTTCCTCGGTCAACAGGAGGTTACCCGGCTCGACGTGGTCAACTACATTTCGCACGGCATCGCCAAGCTCGGCCACGAGTCCGACCCGCAGGCCGCCGCGGCCGAGCCCGGTCATGAGGGCGCGCCGGGCGAAGAGCCGCGCGGCAATCCGCTGACCGAGTTCGCGAACAACCTCAACGAACTCGCCCGGCAGGGCAAGATCGACCCGTTGATCGGGCGCGAGGAGGAGGTCGAGCGCACGATCCAGGTCCTGTGCCGGCGTCGCAAGAACAATCCGCTGTACGTCGGTGAAGCTGGGGTCGGCAAGACCGCGCTCGCCGAAGGGCTGGCCAAGCGTATCGTCGAAGGCCAGGTTCCGGCCGTGCTCGAAGACTGCACGATCTGGGCGCTCGATCTCGGCGCGCTGGTCGCCGGCACCAAATACCGTGGTGATTTCGAGAAGCGCCTGAAGGGCGTGATCGCGCAGCTCAAGAAAGAGCCGGGCGCGATCCTGTTCATCGACGAAATCCACACGATCATTGGCGCAGGTTCTGCGTCAGGCGGCACCATGGATGCGTCGAACCTGATCAAACCGGTTCTCGCCAGCGGTGAGCTGCGCTGCATCGGCTCGACCACGTTCCAGGAATACCGCGGCGTGTTCGAGAAGGATCGCGCGCTCGCGCGGCGCTTCCAGAAGATCGACATCGTCGAGCCGACGGTGGCCGACAGCATCGAGATCCTGAAGGGATTGAAGTCCCGCTTCGAGGAACACCACAAGGTCCAGTACACGAACGACGCGCTCAAGGCGGCGGTCGACCTGTCGGTCAAGCACATCGCAGACCGCCTGCTGCCGGACAAGGCGATCGATGTGATCGACGAAGCCGGCGCACGTCAGCGCCTGTTGCCTGAGGAAACGCGCAGCGGAATCGTGGATGTGCCCGAGATCGAATACATCGTGGCGCGCATGGCGCGGATCCCGCCGAAACAGGTTTCGGCGTCGGATCGTGATGTGCTGCGCAATCTCGACCGCAATCTGAAAATGGTTGTGTTCGGCCAGGACGCCGCGATCGACTCGTTGACCAGCGCGATCAAGATGGCACGCTCAGGCCTCGGCAGTCCGGAAAAACCGATCGGCTGCTTCCTGCTGACCGGCCCGACTGGCGTCGGCAAGACCGAGATTACGCGCCAGCTCGCAATGCAGCTTGGGATTGAGCTGGTGCGTTTCGACATGTCCGAGTACATGGAAGCGCATTCGGTGTCGCGTCTGATCGGTGCACCTCCGGGCTACGTCGGCTTTGACCAGGGTGGCCTGCTGACCGAGCAGATCGTCAAACATCCGCACTGCGTGCTGCTGCTTGATGAGATCGAAAAGGCGCATCCGGACGTCTACAACGTGCTGCTGCAGATCATGGACCACGGCGCGCTGACCGACACCAACGGCCGCGAGGCGAACTTCAAGAATGTGATTCTCGTGATGACCACGAATGCCGGTGCGCAGGTTGCGGCCCGGCGCACGATCGGCTTCGTCGAGCAGAACCACGCGACCGATGCAATGGAAGTCATCCGCAAGGCGTTCACGCCTGAGTTCCGCAACCGCCTGGATGCGATCGTGCAGTTCCATGCGCTCGATTTCGAGCACATCCTGCGCGTCGTCGACAAGTTCCTGATCGAGTTGGAAATGCAGCTGCAGGAAAAGCGCGTCGTACTGCACGTCGACGCAGGCGCACGGCGCTGGCTGGCCGAGCACGGCTTCGACCCGCAGATGGGCGCCCGCCCGATGGCCCGCGTGATCCAGGACAACGTCAAGCGCCTGCTCGCCGACGAGCTGTTGTTCGGCAAGCTGGCCGATGGAGGCAAGGTCATGCTGTCGGTCAAGGACGACAAGCTGGCGGTCGAGACCGAGGCCGCCGAGAAGATGCCGGCGGTAGTGGAGTAGGCGGCGCGCTGCCTTTGCCGGGCACGACCTCGCAGGAAATAAAAAGAAGCCGCGCAGTGCGCGGCTTCTTTTTTCGCTCGTCAGAACGCCCGACCGTTCGTGTCTGGATGCTTCGGCGATCGCCAGGCGGGGCGCGCCGCGCATTGGACGCATGAATGGCGCGCGGAAATCCAGCGGCGGTTTCGTGTTTTGCTGCTTCAGAGCAAGCAGAACCCTGACCGGTGTATCAGGCCAAGGGTATCAGCAGGCAGAAAACGCAGTCCGCAGGGACGGCGTTACTTCATGCGGTAGGTGATGCGGCCCTTGGTCAGGTCGTAGGGAGTCATCTCGACCTTGACCTTGTCGCCGGTGAGGATGCGGATATAGTTCTTGCGCATGCGACCGGAGATGTGGGCGATAACCACGTGTCCGTTCTCCAGCTTTACGCGGAACATCGTGTTGGGGAGGGTCTCGAGAATCGCGCCTTCCATTTCGATGACATCGTCTTTGGACATTTTTCCTTGGGGCTTGGCGGCTTGGCAGCCGAGAACGGCGCGCGATTCTGCCACGTTAAGGCAGTCGCGGGAAGTAAAACCGTTGCCGCGGATTCAATGGGGCAGGTGTCAGAGCACAAGATCGGCGGCGCGGAGCGCCGGGAACCGCCCATTCCAGGAAGCCTCGACGCCTCCTTGCGCACCCAATTCGTCGACGCGGGCACAGAACGCCGCTCGCGGCATTTCGCGCGCACCGAGCGTGAACAGATGATCCGAGGCGACCTGCGCGTCGAGCAGCGGGTAGCCCCATCCATGCAGTCCGTGGCAAAGCGCCAGTAGCGCGACCTTCGATCCGTTCGCCTGTGCGCTGAACATCGATTCGCCGTAGAACATGCGGCCGATCGCGACGCCATAGATGCCTCCGGCGAGCCGCTCACCGTCCCACACCTCGACGCAATGGGCCGACCCCAGCGTGTGCAAGCGCTGGTACGCAGCCAGCATGGCGTCCGTGATCCAGGTGCCACGCTCGCGTGCGCGGGGCGCTGCGCAACCGCGCATGACCTCGGCAAAAGCGCTGTCGGCGCGAATTTCCCAGTTGCAGTCGCGCAACCAGCGCACGAGGCGCCGCGGCACATGCACGGTTGCGGTGTCGAACACCGTGCGCATTGAAGGCGACCACCACAAGATCGGCTGGCCGTCCGAATACCACGGAAAGATGCCGCGCCGGTAAGCGGCAAGCAGGCGTTCGGGCGAAAGATCACCGCCTGCAGCCAACAGGCCATCCGGTTCATCCAGAGCCTCGGCCACTGGCGGGAACAAAGCCGGATCTGCCGGATCGAGAAACGGCAAGCGGATCATGTGCTCTGCGCATACGGCGAATGCGCGAGCACGTCATCGCGATAGCCCTCTAGCATGCGCGCCTCGTGTTTCAACGCGTCCGCGATCGCCACGCGGAAGCGCGCGTCGGCAATCCAGTGGAACGAATGCGTGCGTGCGGGCAGGAAGCCGCGCGCAATCTTGTGCTCGCCTTGCGCGCCGGGCTCGAACGTCGTCAGGCCTTCGCGCAGGCAATAGTCGATGCCCTGGTAATAGCAGGCTTCGAAGTGCAGACCCTCGACCTGCTCGGTGCAGCCCCAGTAACGCCCGTACAACGTGGTCGCGCTGCGCAGCAGCAGTGCGCCGGCGATCAGCTTGTCGCCGCGACGACACAGCACCGCGACGACGCGGCGTGGCATTGCGGCGCCGAGATAGCGAAAAAACGCGAGTGTCAGGGTCGGGAAGTTGCCCTTGTCGTCGAAGGTGGCGAGGTAGAAGTCGTGCAACGCCCGCCAGTCGGCGTCGCCCATTTCGTCGCCGTGGCGGATTTCGCAGTGCACGCCCGCTTGCGCAACGCGTGCGCGCTCTTGGCGGATATTCTTGCGTTTCTTGTGGTTCAGCGAACTGAGGAAGTCAGCGAAGTTGCGCCAGCCGCCACTCCCTTGCGGCAGATTTCGCCAGTGGAATTGCCAGTCGAAGCGCGGTATCCAACCGCTGTCGGTGAAGGCGGCGACATCCGCCTCGACTGCGAAATTCAGATGCGCCGACGACAGGCGCAGACGTTCGGCTTCGGCACGGATCGTCGCGATCAGCGTGTGGCGCAGGACGCCCGCATCTGGCCCACCACCGACCAACAAGCGTGGCCCGGTGACGGGCGAGTAGGGCACCGCGCAAAGTAGCTTCGGGTAGTAGTCGAGTCCGTGCTGCGCATAAGCGCTGGCCCAGCTCCAGTCAAACACGAACTCGCCGTGCGAATTGCCTTTCAGGTACAGCGGCGCGGCGGCGACGAGGCGATCGCCTTGATAGAGGCCGAGGTGATGCGGTTGCCAGCCGCTGCCCGGGTCGATGCAACCGTGGCGTTCGAGGCCGGCAAGGAACGCGTGATCGACAAACGGATTGTCGTCGGGCAATAGCGCGTTCCAGGCGTTCGCGTCGATTTCGCGCAATGTCGCGTGGAACCGCGCTTTCATTCGAGTCGCCTGATTTGTGACGATTGAATCTGGATGTTCGTCGCTCAGGCACGAACCCGAACCCGATGACTGGATTGGGTGCCTGCCAGAGGCGCTGGGTCCCGGCCTGCGCCGGGACGACGAACTGAGGATTTATCCGATCTTGTCGAGGAACTTCTCGGCATCCAGCGCGGCCATGCAACCGAAGCCGGCCGAGGTCACCGCCTGGCGATAAACCTGATCGGCCACGTCGCCCGCCGCGAACACGCCGGGCACGCTGGTCGCGGTCGCGCCGCCTTCGAGGCCGGTGCG
>CAJDVY010000146.1_pt1 | contig 9461 bp, 9 predicted proteins | sample 7391441 | NCBI WGS metagenome assembly CAJDVY01 (sample SAMEA7055728, study PRJEB34461) | soil metagenome | biome: terrestrial ecosystem; feature: Peninsula; material: soil | place: Antarctica | collected 2016 | reverse complement strand
TACACCTGCGGATATCTCGCTGCAGCGCTGGCCCGATGCCAGCACCACATTTGCACAGCCGATTGCGGTGCGTGCGCCCAACGATGGCAGCGGTCGCGTGTTCGTGATCGAACGTTGCAGCAGTATTCGCATCGTCAAGAACGGCGCGCTGTTGACCACACCGTTCCTGTCGATCAGCAACAGTTGCAGTTCCGAGCAGGGCATCCTCGGCATGGCGTTTGATCCTGATTTCGCCAACAACGGCACGTTTTACGTGACGTACACGGCGCCAGCGGGTGACCCGCGTATTGGCAGCAGCGCCGATCAGGTGCTGGCGCGCTACACGGCGTCGTCAGCGAACGCCGACGTGGCTAACCCGACTGGCACGGTGATCCTGCGTGTGCCTGATCTCGCCGCGAACCACAATGGCGGCGACGTGCACTTCGGCCACGACGGCTATTTGTACTGGTCGATGGGCGACGGCGGCGCGCAGGGCGACCCGAACGGTTTGGCGCAATGCACCGGACGGAAGAAGGCCGATAGCAACCCCGCTACGTGCTACACGACCAGCGGTTCGGGTCCGAACTACTATCTGATGGGCAAGATCATCCGCCTCGACGTGCACGCGAGCACAGCGGCGGCACCGGCCAACTTCTGTGGATCGATAGCCGGCCAGCCTGCGCCGTATGCAATCCCCGCCAGCAATCCGTTTGTTGATGGGATCCAGCATCCGAACGATTGCGCGGAAGTGTTCAATTGGGGCCTGCGCAACCCGTTTCGCTTCAGTTTCGATCGCCTGACCGGCGACATGCTGATTGGCGACGTCGGCCAGAACACGTACGAGGAGGTCGATTTCCAACCGGCGGGCAGCGCCGGGCAGAACTTCCAGTGGAAGCAGTGCGAAGGTTTCCACACCTATCCGGGAGGTGCTGTCGGTTGCGCCGGCGCAGTCGGCAGCGTTCCGCCGAAGCTTGAGTATCCGCACAATCCGGGTTGTTCGATCACCGGCGGTTATGTGTATCGCGGACCGATCGTCTCGTTGCAGGGCCAGTACGTATTCAGCGACTACTGCGCCGGCAAAATCTACATCGCGGCCAATCCCGATCCGGGCTTGCTGGTATGGACCTGGGAAACGATGCCGGGGACGCCGTCGCTATCGTCCTACAGCTTTGGCGAGGATGCCTCCGGCAATCTTTTCATCACCGATGGCGGCGGCAAGATCTACGTATTCCACTCCGACAGCGCCGCCAATGACCTGATCTTCCAGGACGGGTTCGACGGCAGTCCGTAAGTCTCCCCGTCGCCAGGCCGCTTAGTGGCGACGAAGGTTCGCACCGGCGCACAAGATCACCTGCCGCTTTCTCAAAGCGGCAGGTACATGAAAGATTTCCGACCAGAGCATGCACCCCCGCATAAGGCGTTCTGCTCTGGACGATTCCTACGGGCGCGATGCTTTGTGAACTTCGACATCGGGTTTGCCTTCGGACTGGCGGAAGACAAATCGGTAATCCTGATGGAAGGGCAGCGCGATGGCGCGGCCCGAATAGGTAGTCTGCGCACCAAACGTATCGCGCAGAGTGCTTGACTGGGGACCGGGAACGATCTGCACCAGCTGAGTAAATTTCCACGCCTGAACTGCTGATCGCACGCTGTTGATGAACATCGCGTCGCTCGTGGACGGTTCCGCTTCGGGAATCACTTCCATGACGTCTCCCGATTCCTTCACAACTACCCGCACTTGAATGGATACCGGAGGAAGGCGCTCAGCAAGCAGCACCTCGGGGTAGACAGGCAACGGATTGTCTGGCGAAGCCAACGGTTGCTCGTAGCGCGCTTTTGGCGCCTGGCTATAGCGCTCAGAAGGCGGCGCTTCAACAATCCCGGCTGTCACCTCGCCTGATGCTTGTGCTGTCGGTGTCTGGACGTGCTGCGGCGACTGCGAGGCGCAGCCGCAGGTACCCAGTATCACCGCAAGAAGAAGCTTTCGGACTGACATGAAGGTTTGTCCCGAACGCAGGAATGGGGCGGCGCGCGTCATCACGCTAGATCCAAACGTCGTTCTGCGCCGTGTGGTCACCACCAGCCTCGCCCGTATTCACCACACCGCGAGGCTCGACGAGCAGCACCGAGCACCCGAGCGGCGCAACTGGGCGATGCTCGATCCCTTTGCGCACGACAGCCATTTCGCCCGCGACCAGCGCAATGGCCGCGTCGCGGAATTCGATCGTCATCGCGCCATCGAGGACGATGAACGCCTCGTCGGTGTCGGCGTGCGCGTGCCAGACAAACTCGCCCTGAAACTTGGCGAGCTTGAACTGGTAATCGTTCATCTCTGCGATGACGCGCGGCGACCAGTGATCGGACAACTTTGCGAGCTTTTCGCTCAGGTTGATAGCGCCGTCTTTCATTGAAAGCCAACTCCTCGTTTCCGTTTCGAACCGGTACAGTCTCTAAGAAATGACTATCCAATCCGCAGCGGCGGCCCGGGGATTTCCGTATCCATTGCCGTGTCCGCGAGCGCCCATTCGGCGGCCATGCGCGCGTGGATACTCGTGGTGTCGAATAGAGGAACTGCCGAGTCAGCCTGCCCCACCAGAAGCGCGATCTCGGTGCAGCCGAGAATGATCCCTTGCGCTCCTTCGGCGACGAGGTTGGAAATGACTCTGCTGTACTCGACGCGCGATTGCGGCCGAATCTGCCCGAGACACAGCTCTTCATAGATGATGCGATGCACGACGTCGCGGTCGGCCTGGTTCGGTACCAGTACCTCCAGCCCATGCCGTTCACGCAGTCGATCCCGATAGAACGCCTGCTCCATGGTGAAACACGTGCCCAGCAGGCCGATCTTCGTCAGTCCGCGTTGCCTGACGGCGTCTCCCGTTGCATCGGCAATGTGCAGTAGCGGAATGCGAACGGCTGACTCGATCGATGCGGCGACTTTGTGCATCGTGTTTGTGCAAAGCACGATGAAGTCAGCGCCCGCCGCTTCGAGTGCGCAAGCGGCCTGGGCAAGGATTTTGCCGGAAGCAGCCCAATCGCCGGAACGTTGCAAGCGCTCTATGTCATGGAAGTCGACGCTGTAGAGCACGATTTTTGCAGAATGTAGGCCGCCAAGGCGCTCCTTGATCGTTTCGTTGATCTGACGATAGTAGGTAACGGTGGATTCCCAGCTCATTCCACCGATCAGACCAATAATCTTCATGAGATGCACCTCAAGACTTGGACGATGCCAACGCGCGCGCTCGTCGGCTTGGCGCCCGCCATTGCAACGCCGGCCCACAACAAGCCTGCTTTTGCGGTTCCCGGCACATCTTGTCGCGACAGCGCCAGTGGGTATTTCCGCCTATTGCGCCGGCTGTTCCTTCAGCGCGATGGCACTGATCCCGTTGTCGCTGAGGGCGCGCTTCGCCGCTTCCAGTTCGCTCGCAGTGGCATATGGGCCGAGGCGGACGCGGTGCCAGGTCTTGCCATTGATCGTAACCGGCTGCACCTGCGCGACGAAGCCGGCCATTGCGAGCTTGGCCTTGGCTTCGTCGGCGGCCTTCGGATCGGGATACGAGCCGGCCTGCAAGACGTAGCGCGGTGTCGCGGCGGGCACCGCGGCAGTCGTGGCCGTAGCGGGGTTGGCTGGCGCGACAGGAGGATTTGCGCGCGCCTGCTGTTCCGCCTTCGCTTTTGCGGACAGCTCCGCATCCGGAATAACGACTTCCGCTTCCGGCAGCACCTGGTAGAAATCGTAGTTCTTCTTCGGCTTTGCCTCGGCCACCGGCGGCTCGCTGTCGCGCGGCGCGGTCGCCTCGGGATTGGGTTGGGGCAAGTTTTTCTTGCGCAGCAGTGGCGCCCAGTCCTTGGCCAGCACCAGCAGCATCAGGCCGACGCCGAGGAACACGCCGACCAGCACCCAGACCCACGCGGGCTTCTGGTTGCCGTTGCCGCCACGGGTCGCCTGGCGCCCGCCCTTCTTTGCTGCCATTACATGCTCTCCGGGGCGGAGACGCCCAGCAGATCGAGGCCGTTCGCCAGTACCTGGCGCACGGCGGTTGCCAATGCCAGTCGCGCGTCGCGCACGTCCGCGTCGTCGACGATGAAATGATGCGTGTTGTAGTAAGCGTGGAACGCAGCACTGAGTTCGCGCAGGTAGGTCGCGACCAGGTGCGGTTCGAGGTTGGCGCCCGCCGCTTCGACAACTTCCGTGTAGCGCGACAGCTCCATCATCAGCGCCAGTTCGTGTTCGCTGTCGAGCTTCACAAGATGCGCCAAGCCATTGTCGCGATTCCAGGTGAGGCCGCGTTCGACCAGCTGGCGCATCACGCTGGCGACCCGCGCATGCGCGTACTGGATGTAATAAACCGGATTGTCGTTGGTCTGCGCGCGCGCGAGGTCAATGTCGAAGATCAACTGCGAATCCGATTTTCGCGCGATCAGGAAGTAGCGCGTCGCGTCACAGCCGACCTCGTCGATCAGGTCGCGCAGGGTCAGATAGCTGCCGGCGCGCTTGGACAGTTTTACTTCCTCGCCGCCGCGCATCACCGTGACCATCTGATGCAGCACGTACTCGGGCCAGCCCTTCGGGATGCCGGCATCGAGCGCCTGCAGGCCGGCCTTCACCCGTGCCAGCGACCCGTGGTGGTCGGCGCCCAGCTCGGTGATCGCGCGCTCGTAGCCACGCTGCCATTTGCTGCGGTGATAGGCGACGTCGGGCAGGAAGTACGTATACGTCCCGTCCGATTTCCGCATCACGCGGTCCTTGTCGTCGCCGAAGTCGGTCGTTCGCAGCCACAGAGCGCCGCCTTCTTCGTAGGTATGTCCCTGCGCGACGAGTTGCTTGACCGTCTCCTCGACCTTGCCGTCCGCATACAACGACGATTCGAGGAAATAGGTGTCGAACGCGACGCCGAACGCACGCAGGTCGATGTCCTGCTCGCGACGCAGGTATGCAACCGCGAAACGGATCACGTCGACACCGTCCGCGTGCACGGTCTCGCCGTCGAGATACGCGCGGGCGAGATCCTTGATGTACTCGCCACGGTAGCCATCTGCCGGCCAGCGGGTGTCCTCGGGCTCGATGCCGCGCGCACGTGCCTGCACCGACAGCGCCAGATTGTTGATCTGCGCACCGGCGTCGTTGTAATAAAACTCGCGCACGACATGCCAACCGTTTGCATCGAGCACGCGTGCGATGCAGTCACCGATTGCAGCCGCGCGGCCGTGGCCGACGTGCAGTGGTCCGGTCGGGTTCGCCGACACGAACTCGACGCCGGCCGTGCGCCCCTGTCCTATCTTGCTGCGCCCGTAACAATGGCCGTGCTCCAGCACGGTGCGCACTTCGCGCTGGTAGGCAGACGGGCTCAGGAAGAAGTTGATGAAGCCAGGGCCGGCAATCTCGACCTTCGTGATCGCGGTATTCGCAGGCAACGCAGCGGCCAGCGCGACGGCGAGTTCACGCGGCTTCTTGCCCGCGCTCTTGGCGAGCAGCAAGGCCACGTTGGTCGCGAAATCACCGTGGTCGCGATTCTTGGTGCGTTCGATCACGAACGCGGGCGCCGCGTCGGGCGGCAGCGTACCGTCCGTGCGGAGCGCGGCGATGGCATCAAGGACGAGGTCGCGCAGTTGGTCTTTCAAGAGGTCGGAAGGTTGGGAAAGCCGCGTATTGTAGCTGTCGTCGCGACGCCATTGCAGGATCGATCCGCAGGAGCTGAACGGCACGGCTCACGCCCGACGCCACCGCACAGCGCCTGTTACGCCGCTGTATCCGTCGCAAGCAGGTCCGCCAGCGCCTGCCGGTAGACCGCAATCACTTGAGCGCCGTTGGCGGGAGCCCCGGCCAGTGCGATGCGCGCGCGCACGCCCATGCACAGCGCCTTGAGTCTGCCGGCATTCGCCTGCTTGCCAGCGGCGAATGCCAGACGCCCGGCGTCGGAATGGAAGCGGTGCAGCTCGAAGAAGAAATAATCCTGGCCACCGGTCAGGAAACCGAGCGTCGGCAACGCGCTTTCGGCCGCATCGAGTGAGCGCCCGCTGAGCATCTCGCGCTCGCGGCAGAGATTTTCGGCGGACTGTGCGAACTGCTCGAACGGTTCGGCGACATTCGCGGTATCCAGATCGGCTGCGATCAGGGCGAGTCGGTACGCGTTCAGGCGCGCAGGGTCGGCACGCCAGCCCGGGACACGTTCGTCGAGGGTGCGATCGAGCGTGGCCGCCAGCGCACCACCGCTTTGCACAAGATCGGCTGCGTTGTACTCGTAACCACCGGGTGGCGGGCGCGCGTCGAACGTGCTGCCCGCGATCATCAATTCGGTTGCTAGGTAGAAGTCCGCGTCGTGTTCGCGCGAGAAACCGCAGATGGCGAGGATGCGATGGGTTTCCGCGATGCTCGCACGCTCGTTGGCGCCGACACCTGCGACCAGTTGCGGCGCCTCGCGCTGGCGCAGATCGTGACCGGCGCCGAACAGCAGCAGCGCGCACCAGTCGGCGAGCGGCATCGCGGCGAGACCACAGGCGTCAACGACGCGGTCGATGCGCCCCGCGCAGATTTCGAGGATGTGACCTTCGTTGTGGTATGCGTGGAAATCATTGCCGAGATGGCCGTGGCGCAGCGCGAGTCGCGCGTAGGCCAGACGCACGGCGTCCTCGGTACGCTTGAGCAGGGCGCGATCGACATCCGCGTCGAGCAGCGCAGCCCACTGCGTGCGGCGCCGCGCGAACAGTTCATCCAGCGGCAAGCCGACCTCGCCCAGCAGTGCGCGTGCGGACGCGACGTCGGGCAAGCGTTGCTCGGCGCCGTCTGCTGAAAATGCATGCGGGAATTCGAGAATCACGATGCGATCGTTCCGCCCCCATTGCCGCGCCGAGTATACGGGCGGATGCAGGGGCCGCACACGTATCGGTGTGCACAATGGCCGAAATCCGCAAACCCGTGGCCGAGCGGTCAGATCCAGCCGCGCTGGGCGAGCGAAGTTGGGGCGCCGCTGCCGATCACAAAATGATCGAGCAGGCGCACGTCGATGAGTTCGAGGGCCTCGCGCAGGCGCAAGGTGATCGAGCGGTCCGCGGCGCTCGGTTCGGCGACGCCGGACGGGTGGTTGTGCGCGAAGATCACGGCCGCTGCGTTATGGCTCAGGCAGCGCCGCACCACCTCGCGCGGATGCACGCTGGCACCGTCGATCGAGCCGCGGAACAGCTCTTCGAAGGCGAGCACACGATGGCGATTGTCGAGAAACAAGCAGCCGAACACCTCGTACGGATAGCCGCCTAGACGAGACTTCAGATAGCGCGCGCTCGCGGCGGGATCGCACAAGGTTTCGCCGTTGCGCAGCTCGGCATCCAGATAGCGGCGACCGAGTTCGAGCGCGCCGAGCAGACGACAGCGCGCGACCGGGCCAACGCCGGCCCGGGGTTCGAGCTTGTCGAGCAGCGCCTTCAGACTACCGGCTTCAACGAGCAAGCCACGGCCAATGTCGACCGCGCTCTGGCCGCGCCTACCGGAACCGAGGAAGACCGCGAGCAGTTCCGCATCCGACAGCGCGCCGGCCCCGCGCGCGAGCAGCTTCTCGCGCGGGCGTTCGTCATCGGGCCAGTCGCGGATGCTCATGCCTGAAGCCTGGGTTGGGGATTGCGACCCGCAATATGAGAATGACGCGCACGCACGGCAACCTGGGCGGGCCGCAGCCTATGGGCAACGCGGCCTGGAAGTGAACGAACGCGGATTTGTGTGTTCATCGGCACACACTAACCAGCGGTGACGGCCGGCCGCAGCGGCAGCTGGCGCGAATTTCAGTAAGCTAGGCGCTTCGTATCCTGTGCGCGGTTTCCTACATGAAGGGCAAGGGCTTGGCTGGCGCGCATGTGCTGCTCGGCGTTTCCGGGGGTATTGCCGCGTACAAGGCGGCTGAACTCGTGCGTCGTCTCGGCGATGCCGGCGCCGACGTACGCGTTGTGTTGACCGCGAACGCGGCGCGCTTCGTCACCGCACTCACATTTCAGGCCTTGTCGGGCAATCCGGTGCGCGCCGGCCTGTGGGACGAGTCGGCGGAAGCGGCGATGGGGCATATCGAACTCGCGCGCTGGGCCGATGAAGTCCTGATCGCACCAGCCTCGGCGGACCTGCTAGCGCGCCTCGCGCACGGTCACGCGGACGATCTGCTGACCACGCTGTGTCTGGCCAGTGCGGCGCCGCTGTCGGTGGCGCCAGCGATGAACCAGCAGATGTGGGCGCACGCGGCGACGCAGGCAAATCTCGACGTACTGCGCGCGCGCGGCGTGCGCGTGTTCGGACCCGACTCCGGCAGTCAGGCCTGCGGCGACATCGGCGCGGGGCGCCTGCTAGAACCCGAGGCGATCGTGGCCGAACTCATCGCCGTGCGCGGCCCGCGCGAACTCGCTGGCCTGCGCGTACTGGTCAGTGCCGGACCGACCTTTGAGGACATCGATCCGGTGCGTTTCATCGGCAACCGCAGTTCCGGGCGCATGGGATTTGCGGTCGCCGAAGCCGCCGCGCAAGCGGGCGCGACGGTGACCTTGATCGCCGGACCGGTCGCGCTGGCGACACCGGCGGGCGTTACCCGCATCGACGTGCGCGATGCCGCGCAGATGCGCGTGGCCGTGCTCGCACAGGTGGCGCACCACGCGATCTTCGTCTCGGCCGCGGCGGTCGGCGATTTCCGGCCGCAGCACGTCGCCCCGCATAAACTGAAAAAAGGCGGCGGCACGCTCGATCTTGCCCTGGTCCAGAATCCGGACATCCTCGCCGAGGTCGCGGCGCTCCCGCAGCGGCCGTTCGTGGTCGGCTTCGCGGCCGAAACCGAGAACGTCGAGGCCTACGCGCATGGCAAGCTCGAAGCGAAACGGCTCGACATGATCGCCGCAAACCAGGTCGGCGCGAGCCTGGGTTTCGAATCCGGCGACAATGCGCTGCTGCTGCTGTGGCCGGGTGGCCGCGAGGAATTGCCACGCGCGGACAAGCATGCACTCGCACGCCAACTCGTCGCGCGCATCGCCGAACGCCATCGCGCAAGCACCGGACAGCCCTGATGAAAATTGCGATGAAGATTCTCGATGCGCGGTTGGGCGTCGAGTTTCCGCTGCCGGAGCCGGCCACCGAAGCCTCTGCCGGCGTCGACTTGCGCGCCATGATTGACGCACCGCTGGACCTTGAACCCGGGGCCAGCGCGCTGATACCGAGCGGCATTGCGATCCACATCGGCGATCCCGGCCTGTGCGCGGTCGTGCTGCCGCGCTCAGGCCTCGGCCACAAGCATGGCATCGTGCTCGGCAACCTGGTCGGCCTGATCGACGCGGACTACCAAGGGCCATTGCTGATTTCGTGCTGGAATCGCTCCGCCACGCGCTTTACCATCGTACCCGGGGAACGCATCGCACAATTGGTTATCCTGCCGGTGGTGCGTGCCGCGTTCGAGATCGTCGATGATTTTTCGCCAACCCTGCGCGGCAGCGACGGTTTCGGCAGTTCCGGTCGGCACTGA
>CAJDVY010000067.1_pt1 | contig 9508 bp, 5 predicted proteins | sample 7391441 | NCBI WGS metagenome assembly CAJDVY01 (sample SAMEA7055728, study PRJEB34461) | soil metagenome | biome: terrestrial ecosystem; feature: Peninsula; material: soil | place: Antarctica | collected 2016 | reverse complement strand
CGGCGATAGAATGCGCGCATGCATGAAGTGTGGACATTCCTCGTTGCCTGGATGAACGGCCACGCCGTCACGCCGGCGTTGGCGATGCTGCATCTGGACGGGCTGGCCGGCGATCCGAATGAGATTGCCGCGGCGCTACTGATCGCGATTGCGCAGCTCGCGGTGATCGGCCTGATCTTCCGCCCACTGGAAAGCTTCGCGCCCGCCGAAAAGTGGGCCGACCGTCGCCACACGCGGATCGACCGTACCTACACATGGCTGATGCTGCTTGGCCTCAATCCGCTGTTCGCGTATCTGGTGCTGACGCCGCTCGCGAACTGGTTCAGCGGCGGCGGCGCGGTCGATAGCACCGCCAGCGGTCTGGTGCTGTGGGTGCCTTGGTTCGATGCGCATCCGTTTACGTTGTTCGTCGTCTATTACCTGATCTACGACTTCGTCTATTACTGGATGCACCGCACCCAGCACTGGATTCCGTGGTGGTGGGCGCTGCACAGCATGCATCACAGCCAGCGCCAGATGAGTTGCTGGACCAACGATCGTGGCAGCTATGTCGATGGCTTCCTGCAGTCGATGGTGCTGGCCACCGTCGGCCTGTTCATCGGCGTCGCGCCGGACCAATTCGCGCTGCTGATGTTCATCGGCGAACTCGCACAGAATTTCTCACACGCGAACGTGCGCTTCGGTTTTGGCGGCGTGTTCGAGAAGGTGCTCGTCGATCCGAAGTTCCATCGCTTGCACCACATGCTGGTCGACCCGGAGCGACCGCGCCTGCACGACTGCAACTACGGCCAGGTCTTTTCGATCTGGGACGTCGTATTCGGCACCTCCGATGGTCGACATCGACAACGAGCGCGGGCTCGTCGCGATGCAATGGGGCGCATTCCGGCGCTTCTGGGGCGCACTCTGGACGCTATCCGGATGGCGCCCCGGCGACGTCGCGTTCAGTGCCGACTACACCCCCGTGTCGACCCGCGACCTGGACCTGCACGCGTTCACGCACGCAGCGGACGCAGCGCCGCTGCCCACCGCCGAAGCCGCGTCCAACCCGTATACAGCGCACTTTTTTCACAAACTCAGCGGAAATGGGTGCACACTGACGCGACGTTACGCCGGAATAATCGTACGTCCCGTGGTGTCCGAACATGCTTCCATCCGGATCCAACCAACGGCTGCAATCGATCCAGACGGAGATTCTGGAGGCGGTTGCCTGCGGCGAACCCCTGCGCGCCGTCGCCGACCGGTTGTGCATGCGCGTCGAAGCGCTCGCGCCGGATGTGATCTGCTCGATCCTGACCCTTGATGCGAACGGATGCATCCATCCGCTGAGCGGCGGCTCGCGCCTGCCTGAGGCCTATTCGCAGGCACTCGAAGGCGTCCAGTCCGGCTCCCACGCCGGTTCGTGTGGCACCGCCGCCTGGCGCGGCGAACCGGTGGAAACCCGTGATATCGCCACTGATCCGTTGTGGGTCGATTACCGTGCGCTGGCGTTGTCCCATGGTCTCAGGGCGTGTTGGTCCAGTCCGATCAACGCACGTGATGGTCGCGTGCTCGGGACGTTCGCGTTCTACTACACGTCGCAACGTGGACCGGCTGAACTTGAGCGTGAAATCGTTGACAAGTGCGTGCATCTTTGTGTCATCGCGATCGAACACGAGCACGCGCGTGAGCGAATCTCCCAACTCGCGTTCCACGACAGCCTGACCGGCCTGCCCAACCGCATCTGTTTCCGCGAACGCGGCACCGAGATCCTGGCAGCGCTCAGGCCGCCGCAGAGTGTCCATTTGCTCTATATCGACCTGGAGGATTTCAAGGGCGTCAACGACACCCTCGGCCATCGCGTCGGCGATCATCTGCTGGAAAGCGTCGCGCGTCGGATCGTCGGCTGCGTGCCTGTGGGTACCTTCGTTGCCCACTTGGGCGGCGACGAGTTCGCGGTAGTTCTGGTCGGCACGCACGGGCGCGCGGACGCCGCCACGCTGGCCGGCAAGATCGTTGCGGCTCTGGGCGAGCCGTTCAAACTCGATGACCGCAAGGTAACCATCGGCGCAAACATCGGCATCGCCGGGACCGCTGCCGGCGACGTCGATCTGGTGGAACTCTCAAAGCGCGCCGACATGGCGCTGTATACGGCCAAACGTGAAAGACGGCGCAGCTTCTGTTTCTTCGAGCCGGGGATTGCAACCCGCATCCAACTACGACGCAGTCTGCGTCATGATTTGCGCGCGGCGCTGGCTGCGCACGAAATCGAACTTGCATTTCAGCCGCTGGTTGCGCTCGACACCGGTCAAGTCAGGTCGGTGGAGACGCTTGCGCGCTGGCGGCACGCGCGCCTTGGTGATGTTGCGCCGGACGATTTCATCCCGGTGGCCGAAGAAGCTGGATTGATCGGCGAGCTGGGTGCGTGGGTTCTCGACGAGGCCTGCCGGATCGCGGCCGCGTGGCCGCCGTCGGTGTGCATCGCTGTCAACCTTTCGGCATTGCAGATCAAGGAACGTGACGTCGTGGCCGACGTTGAGCGGGCGCTGTTCCGCTCAGGCCTGCCTGCGGGTCGGCTTGATCTGGAGGTGACCGAGAGCGCGCTTCTGGTCGAAGATGCTGCCACGCGTGCCGTCTTGCAGCGCTTGCGTGCGATGGGCATTCGCATATCAGTGGACGATTTCGGCACCGGCTACTCGTCGCTGCGTTCGCTACGCACATTCCCGTTCGACAAGATCAAGATCGACATGTCGTTCGTGCGCGATATCGGCCGTAACACCGGCTCAACCGCGATCATTCGGGCGGTCATCGGACTGGCGCAGGAGCTCGGCATGACCACGACGGCCGAAGGTATCGAAACCGAGAGCCAGTGGACATGGCTCGCCAATCAGGGTTGCGACGAGGGCCAGGGCTTTTACGTCAGCGAACCGCTTGCGGCCGCGCAGATGCAGGCGTTCCTCGCCGAGTGCGAGCACCCATCCGCGCACTTCCAGCCAATGTTCGATGCGGCCGGACATGTGCACGCGCAGCACGCGCGCTAGCTCGTGAGGGATCGCTGCGGATTGCGTGCCGGATCGCAACCGTTTCCATCGTTCCGTGCCTGGCGACGGTCGCGGCTAAACCAGGCCGGTCAGATAGAACGTCGCGATCACGACGAAGACGGCCGCGGTCTTGATCAGCGTGATCGCAAAGATGTCGCGGTACGACTGGCGATGGGTCAGGCCGGTCACCGCGAGCAGGGTGATCACCGCGCCGTTGTGCGGCAGCGTGTCCATGCCGCCGGAGGCCATCGCGGCGATCCGGTGCAGCACTTCCATCGGGATGCCCGCGGCGTTCGCGTTCGCGATGAAGGTGTCGGCCATCGCTGCGAGTGCGATGCCCATGCCGCCCGAAGCCGAGCCGGTGATGCCGGCCAGTGCGGTCACCGTGACCGCTTCGTTGACCAGGGGATTCGGGATCGCGTGCAGCGCATCGGCGACCGACTTGAAGCCGGGCAGTGCGGCGATTACCGCGCCAAAGCCATATTCGGACGCGGTATTCATCGACGCCAGCAACGCGCCACCGACAGCGACTTTGCTGCCTTCGGCGAAGTGGCGTACGACCGGTCGCCACGCAAACGCGAGCACGCAGGCAATGCCGACCAGCAACGCGCCTTCAACCGCCCAGATCGCGGCGACCTTGCCGACCTCCTGCACCACCGGCGCGGCGTGGCCGACGACGCTGGGTACGAATGAGGTGCTCTCGCCATAGACGCGTGGAATCAGCCGGGTGAACACCGCGTTGGTGACGCCCACCAGCACCAGTGGCAGGACCGAAAGCAGCGGATTGGCCAGCGTGCCACCCGCGAAGGCAGCCGGTTCGTTGACGAGGTTGGTGCCATAACCCTCGCCAGTGGCCGCGGCCTTGCGTCGGCGTGATTCCAGATAGGCCATGCCGACCAGCAGGATGAACACCGCGCCGAGTGTGCCGAGCCACGGCGCCGCCCACGCCGTGGTGCCGAAGAACGAGGTCGGGATGATGTTCTGGATCTGCGGCGTGCCCGGTAGCGAATCCATCGTGAACGTGAACGCGCCGAGCGCGATCGTGCCGGGGATCAGGCGTTTGGGAATGTCGGCCTGGCGGAACAGTTCCGCCGCAAATGGATACACCGCGAACACGACCACGAACAGTGATACGCCTCCGTAGGTCAACAGTGCGCAGACCAGCACGATCGCAAGCATCGCGCGGCTGCGTCCGACCAGGTCGATCGTCGCCGCGACGATCGCCTTGGAAAAACCCGACAGTTCGATCACCTTGCCGAACACCGCGCCGAGCATGAACACCGGAAAATACAGCTTGAGAAAGCCCACCATCCGGTCCATGAACAGGCCGGTGAACATCGGCGCAACCAGGGACGGATCGGTCAGCAGTACCGCGCCGAGCGCGGCGACCGGGGCGAACAGGATCACGCTGTAGCCGCGATAGGCGACCGCCATCAGGAACACCAGCGCGGCGAGCACGATCAGAAGCGACATGCGGGAGGGTCCTTGTTCGTGCCGTGCAGCCCCGCGTCGGGACGACGACTGAAAGCGCTCCGCTCGGCGTGGGGCATCCCGAGTATGCGTATCGCACGCGCGCCGGCCACTGTACGAAGGTACACATGCGCCGACGACAGGGGTGCCCTAGCCTCGCGTCAAACTGGCGATCACGCCGTGGAGGGGAAACCATGCAACGCAGAATCCTGAGTATTGCGATCGCGTGCGCGTTCGGCGCATGCGCGTTCGCGGCCGCCGCCGCAGACAACACAGCACTCGCGGCGGACGACGCTGCTGCTGCGCCTGCGCCGCAGGATGCCGCGCCCGATACGGCACCGATACCGGCTCGCAGCAGCGAAGCCACGACCCTGGAATCGATCACGGTCACGGCGCGGCGCCGATCAGAGAACATCGAGAAGGTCCCGGTCGCGGTCAGCGCGTTCAGCGAGGAGGACCTCAAGGACCTGCAGGCGACCAACCTCGACGGACTGCAAGGCGCGGTGCCGGGACTCAACATCGTGCAGGGCCGCGGTTCGTCGTCCAGCGCGAACATTTTTATCCGCGGCATCGGCCAGCCCGATGCGCTGCAGACGTTCGACCCGGGCGTCGGCGTGTACGTCGACGACGTCTACTATTCGCGCATCCAGGGCGCGTTGATCAGCCTGTTCGATGTCGACCGCGTCGAAGTGCTGCGTGGCCCGCAAGGCACGCTGTATGGCAAGAATTCGACCGGCGGCGCGATCAAGATCGTGACCAAGGATCCGAGCGCATCGACTACCGGTTCGGTCGAAGGCACCGTCGGCGACCACGGCCGCGCCGAGGGGCGCTTCTATCTCGCCGGTTCGCTCAATGACATGTGGTCGGCGAGTATCGCCGGCGCCGTGGTCGGCAACGACGGCTACGTGCAGGACCCGGTCACGCACAAGGACTATAACGATGACGACACCAAGGCGCTGCGCGCGAAGCTGCAGTTCAAGCCGTCCGAATCGTTCAAGGCCACGCTCGCGGTCGACTACACGCGCCAGAAGACCGCGCTGACCCTGGGCGAGCCCACCGCTGCGTTGATCCAGACCGACTTCGTGCTCGGCCCGGTCGTGCTGCTGCCGGCGCCGACCGGCACGTACGACTTCCGCACGCGTACCTCGTTCAGCCCCGACAAAGGCCAAAGCCTGACCCACAAGGGCATTTCGCTGCACGCGGACTGGAATCTCGCCGACGCGTGGACGCTGAAGAGCATCACCGCGTATCGCAAGCTCGACAGCGAGTCCTACATCGACATCGATGCCTCGCAGTTTCAGCTTGGCGACGTGTTCGTCGGCTTCCATCAGAAGCAGGCGAGCCAGGAGTTCCAGCTGCAGTACGACAACGGCAGCAACCTGCAGGCCGTGTACGGTTTGTACTGGATGCGCGAAAAAGTGCCTTCGCATCAGGAAGCGTATGCCGACGACCTGTTCGCGCTGGCCGGTACGCCGATCGGCTTTCTGCGCACAATCGATGACGACCTGACCAGCACAAGCTACGCCGGTTTCGGCCACGTCAATTGGGAATTCGTGCCGAGTTGGAGCGTTGCTGCCGGGCTGCGCTGGACGCGGGAGAGCAAGGACTACGACCGCAGCACCAGCATCTTCTGGACGCCGCAGATCCCGCCCGGACTGGTCAACGGCACGCTGCCGTTCACCGGCTCGCACAGCTGGACTGCGCTGACACCGTCGCTGGCATTGCAGAAACAGGTCAACGATCAGGTCATGGCATACGTGTCAGCCAACCGCGGCTTCAAGTCCGGCGGCTTCAACGGCCGCGCGAACTCCGTTGCGGAAGCGGCGAGTGCGATGTTCAATCCGGAATACGTCTGGACCTACGAGATGGGTCTGAAGATGCGCTCCGCCGACGGCCGCCTGCAGGGCAACGTCGCCGCGTTTCACAGCAACTACAAGGACTTCCAGGCGCGCGTGTCCGAAGTTCTCAACCCGGGTTCGCCGACACCGACGTTCGCGTTCCCGGTACTGAATGCGGCCAAGCTTTCGATGAATGGCCTCGAGTTTGAAGGCGCCGCGTTGTTTGGCACCGGCACCCGGGTGTCCGCGCAACTGGCCTATCTCGACGCCAGCTACGACAAGTTCATCGATCCGCGTGTGGTGATTGATCCCAAGCTCGCGAGCCTGCATGCGCATGTGCCGTTTTCACCGGAATGGACCGCGCGTGTCGCGCTCACCCAGACCTTCAATCTCAGCGGCGGCAGTGCGATCACGGTCGGCGGCGACGTCTCGTATCGCGACGATACCTGGCTCAGCGTCGACAACCGACCGGGACTGATGCAGCCGTCCTACGCGCTGGTCGGCCTGATGGGCATCTTCGACACCGCCGACGGCCACTGGCAGGTCCGCGCCGGCGTGCGCAACCTGACTGACAAGGTCTACAAGACCGACGGCCAGGAGTTCTCCAGCGTCGGCAACATCCAGACCGCGTATTTCGGCTGGCCGCGTAATTATTACGTGTCGGCGCGCTATTCGTTCTGACGGACGCCTTGAAGTCCTCTGCCTGCAGCGGAGGACTTCAAGGCAAACTTGCGCGTACCAAGCATTCCCGGAGAACACGATGAACGCACAACGACAGCGCACCCTTCACACATCGCTCGCAGCCTGCCTGATGCTGGCTCTGACCGCACTCGGCGCGCACGCGGCTGAAGCGCCGCTGCCGAAGCTCGATATCGATGCCTCGCGCACAACGGTGTCCGGACTGTCCTCCGGCGCCTACATGGCGCATCAGCTGCACATCGCATTTTCCGACCATATCGCCGGTGCCGCGCTGATCGCCGGCGGTCCCTACCACTGCGCCGAGGGCGCGCTTGAAACGGCGCTGACGCGCTGCATGATGCCGGCCGCCGGCAAGGGTCCGGATGTCGCTGCGCTCGAGCACTACGCGAGCGCGCAGGCGAAGGCCGGCAAGATCGCGCCATTGAGCGGCCTGGCCGGCGACCACGTGCTGATCCTGCACGGTGAGGCCGACAAGACCGTCGCCGCATCGCTGAGCACCGACATCGCCACGCTGTATCGCGCGCTGACCCCGTCAGCGGGCAAGCCCCTGGCCGTGCATGAAGATCTCGCGCGCGCATTCACCCACACTTTTCCGACTCTCGATGCCGGCGCCGCTTGCGACACCGCGACTGCGCCGTACGTCGGCAAATGCGGCTTCGACGCCGCAGGCGAAATCTTCACCCAGCTCTACGGCAAGCCAACGCATGCCGTCGCCGCGGCGAGCGGCGAGCTGCGCACGTTTGATCAGGACGCCTATCGCGACAAGGGCGCCGACGCGTTGATGTCGGCGAAGGGCTACCTGTATGTGCCGAAGGCCTGCGCCGCCGGCACGCGCTGCGCGTTGCATGTCGCGTTCCACGGCTGCAGCCAGTCGGCGGACGTCGTCGGCGAGGCGTTCGTGCGCGATGCCGGCTACAACCGTTGGGCCGACGCCTACAACGTGGTCGTCCTGTATCCTCAGGCGCGAGCGAGCATGGCGCCGCTCAATCCAAAAGGTTGCTGGGACTGGTGGGGCTACAGCGGCGAAAACTACGACACCCGCGATGGCGTGCAGATGCGTGCGGTGGCTGGCATGAGCGCTGCGCTCGGCGCGCCGCTGCGCTGATCTTCCACGGAGCCCGCGGCCAGAGGGGTGCTTGCGTCGATGCAAGCAGCCCGCATCGCTGCCGCGGTTCAACCCCGCACGCTGAACGCAACCGCGTGAGCGTCGGCGCGGCGCCCGACGCATGACGCTTTCCGGACTTCTCGTCGCGCTTGCAGGCCTCGCCTGGCTCGCCGTGATGTTCGGCGTGGCGCTCTATGGCGAGCGTCATCCCGGCGTGCTCGCGCGGCGCTGGAACATCGTCTACGCGCTGTCACTCGGCGTGCATTGCACGTCGTGGACGTTCTACGGCACCGTCACCCAGGCCGAACGCTCCGGCTGGTGGCTGCCGCCGACCTTCATTGGCGTGATCGTCCTTTACGTGTTCGCCGCTGGCATGTTGATGCGCCTGGTGCGCCTCGCCCACGAATGCAACGCCGGCTCGCTGGCGGATCTGGTCGCGGCCCGACTCGGTCGTCGCCGCCCGCGTGGCAAGACAGCGCGCTGTACGTTGCGCTGGCGATGGCCTTGTTCGCGATGCTGTTCGGCACGCGTCGCGCGCCCACAGCCGCGCACAATCGCGGCCTGGTGCTCGCACTGGCGTTCGAGTCGGTGTTCAAGCTGGTCGCGATGCTGGCGATCGGCGCGTTGGTGCTGCGTGTGCCCGACGTCGTTGCGGCGGTGAAGGCGACGCCGCGCGACAGCAGCGGGTTTCCGCCGCTGATCCTGCTCGGCGCGCTGGCGGCATTCACCCTGCCGCACCAGTTCCATACCGGCGTCGTCGAGTGCCGCGACCCGCGCCATGTGCGCACCGCACGCTGGCTGTTTCCGCTGTACCTGGTGCTGATTGCGTTGCCGATCCTGCCGCTGGCCGAAGCCGGCGCGTCGCGACTCGGCGCGCTCGGCGTGCCATCCGATCTTTACGTACTCGCGTTACCGCTGGCGCAGGGCCAAAAATCGCTCGCGGTGCTCGGTTTCCTCGGCGGCCTGAGCGCTGCGACCAGCATGGTCATCGTCGCGACCCTCGCACTGAGCCTGATGATCGGCAATCACTGGATCGCGCCGCTGCGTGTGCGTGCCGGCTGGGGCAATGTGCGCAGCGGCGACCTGCGCCCGTCGATCCTGCGCCAGCGTCGCGCCGCGATTCTTGCGGTCGTGCTGCTCGCGTGGCTGTATTCGCGCGCGATCAGCGGCAGCGACGCACTCGCCGATATCGGCGCGCTGTCGTTTTCCGCGCTGGCCGGCCTGATGCCGTCGGTGTTGATCGCCATGTATCGACCTGCGCTCGGCGCGCGCGCGGTCGGTCTGGGCATCGTGCTCGGCACCGCGGTCTGGATCTATGCGTTGATGCCGTCCTGGTGGCTGCATGCGCCGAGCGCGCTGAGTGGCGGTCCGTTCGGCAT
>CAJDVY010000262.1_pt1 | contig 9684 bp, 10 predicted proteins | sample 7391441 | NCBI WGS metagenome assembly CAJDVY01 (sample SAMEA7055728, study PRJEB34461) | soil metagenome | biome: terrestrial ecosystem; feature: Peninsula; material: soil | place: Antarctica | collected 2016 | reverse complement strand
GCGGGTAGTCTCGGACTGGCGCAGCGCGATGCGTGCGCGCTCCGCTTCCAGCCCTTTCGCATGCGCCTGCCAGAAGGCAATACCGCTGGCGGCGACGACCGCGGCCACGCCGATCACGGCAATCGCAACCGCGGCGCGATGGCGACGCACGAACTTCGCCGTGCGATAGGCCAATCCATCAGGGCGCGCCGCGACCGGTTTGCCGTCCAGATGGCGCTGTACGTCGTCAGCCAGCGCCTGCGCACCGGGGTAACGGCGTGTCGGATCGTCGGCCAGCGCATGCAAGGTGATCGCGTCGAGATCGCCGCGCAATTGCGCGGGCGAAACGTGCGCAGGTGCCGTCGTCGAAGTGCCGGTGAGCGCCATGCTTGGGCGCAGGGTTGCCTCGCCGTCCTTACGCAACGTGCGATAGCGGTTGCCGGTGAGGAGTTCGAACAGCAGCAGGCCCAATGCGTAGACGTCAGTCGCGGTGCTCACCGCGTCGCCACGGAGCTGCTCGGGCGCCGCGAAATCGCGGCTCAGGAAGCGATGCGCAGTTGCAGTCTGTTCGGTGTTGTCGTTCTCGACCAGTTTGGCGATGCCGAAATCAAGCAGGCGGGGTTCGTCATCGGCCTGGACCAACACATTGGACGGCTTCAGATCGCGATGCACGATCAGGTGCTGATGCGCGTGGGCCACCGCACGACACAATTTCACGAATAGTCGCAAGCGTCGACGCAAGTCGGGTTGACGCTGTTCGATCCATGCTCGCAGGCCGATGCCGTCGACCAGTTCCATCGCGAACCAAGGGCGGCCGCGTTCATCCACACCGCCATCGATCAACTGCGCGATGTTCGGATGTTGCAGGCGAGCGAGTACCGCACGTTCGCGACGGAACTGGGTCTGGACATGTGCGCTGTCCATGCCGAGCTTGATCAGCTTCAGCGCGACGCGTTGCGCGAACTGGCCATCGGAGCGTTCGGCCAGCCACACGCTGCCCATCCCGCCGCGCCCGAGTTCGCGAACCAGTTTGTAGGGTCCGATGCGCTGGTCCGCGCGGCTGTCTGCATTGTCGTGGCCATCCGCGTCGCTATTGAGCACGTGCGCCGCCAATGCGTCGACCGGCTCATCCATCAGCGCCCAGTCTTGCGCGTCGATCGCGAGCAGCGCGCGCAAGCGTGCGAGCAGCAGGACGTCGCCGGCACATTCGCGCTCGATGAAGGCGTTGCGCTCAGCGGACGGGAGGTCGAGTGCGGCTGACAATAAACCAGCGCCGTGCGAAATCGGTTCAGTCACTTTGTGCCGCTCCGCGTGTCCCCGTGGCTTCGTCGAGGCTGAAGCGCAAGAGCGCGCGTGCAGTACGCCAGTCGCGCCCGACGGTGCGTTCGGACAGGTCAAGCAGACGCGCGATTTCGACGAAGTCCAGCCCAGCGAAGAAATGCAATTCGACGATGCGGACCAGTCGCGGCTCACTCGCGGCGAGGGTCTCCAGCGCTTGATCCAGCGCGAGTACATCAACCGAAGTGGTTGGAAGCGGCACGCTGGTATCGAGGGTCACGTGGACGAGGCCCTCGCCGCGCTTTTGCGCGTCGTTGTGGCGTGCAGCGTCAATCAGCACGCGCCGCATCGCACGTGCGGCGATTCGGAAGAAATGCGCGCGATCGTTGAGGCTGAGATCGGTGCCGGCTAGGCGTAGCCAAGTTTCGTGGACCAACGCAGTGGTCGACAAGGTTGCATCCGGTCCGCTCGACCAACGATGCGCGCGGCGGCGCAGGTCGTCGTGGATCAGGCTGAACAGCCCGTCATGTGCGCTGGCGTCACCGGCCGCGTAACGTTGCAGCAGCGATGTCGCGCGCTCGTTGTCCCCATCCACGCCGATACACATATCCCATTCATCCTCCCGCGATGAGCGATTGCGGCAGATCCAGCGCCAGCCAGACCCTCGATGCAGCGTAGGCCGTTTGGCGCGGCCGGGCAAACCCCCCAGCGGTGCCAACAGCGCGCGATAGACTTTGCGTTCGGTGCGACGGTTGCGCTACAACCACTTTGCGCGACGCAAGACCCAGTAAAGCGTGCCACAAACCACGGCGGTAACGCCGAGAATCGCGTGATACGCCCACGGCACGTCGAGTTCCGGCATCGCCTTGAAGTTCATGCCGTACCAGCTTGCCAGCAGGGTTGGCGCGGCGAGCAGTGCGGCCCAGCCGGCAAGGCGTTTGACGACTTCACCCTGCGCAACGGTGACCAGGGCGAGGTTCACGCTGAGCGCCGCGGTCAGCATCTCGCGCATCGTGTCGGTTGATTCGTTGATGCGCGCGGTATGGTCGAAGACGTCGCGGAAATACGGACGCACTTCGTCGCGGATCAATCCGGGGTATTGGCGGATCAGCTGGTTCAGGATGTCCTGCAGCGGCGCGATGGCAAGACGCATGGTGACCAGCTCTTTTTTCAGGTCGTACAGGCGCCGGATCGTTTCGCGCTTGAAGGTGTCCCGGAAGACCTCTTCCTCCAGTTCCTGCAGCTCATCGCGGAACTCGCGCACGATCGGAAAGAAGTTGTCGACGATGAAGTCGAGTACCGAGTACAGCGGATAGCTCGGTCCGTACGCGAGCATGCGAGGTGATTGCTCGCAGCCGCGCCGTGCGTTCGCATAGCTTAGCGATGCGCCGTGGCGCACCGTGACGATGTAACGGGGACCCATGAACACGTGCGTTTCGCCGAACGCGATCACGCCATTCACGACCTGCGCAGTCTGCGCGACGATGAACAGCGACTCACCATACAGTTCAATCTTCGCGCGCTGGTGCGCGTTGCGCGCGTCCTCGACCGCGAGTGGGTGCAACGCGAATTCCTCGCCGAGTTTGTCGAGCAGCTTCTCGCTGGGCTCGTGCAGGCCGACCCAGACCCATTGGTCCGGCGTTGCCAGCACATCGCTGATTTCCTCGACTGTGACGTCGCGCAAGCGCTGGCCATTTGCCGCATAGGCCACGCAGTTGACGACCATCGGGTCGGTCGGGTTTGCGTCGGTCGGCAGATGCGTGGGTAGCTGATCCATCGGCGCATCATGCCGTGCGCGGCGTGGTGGCGGCAATCGCGGTGAGGTTACCCGCCGCAGTCGAGCCGCGCCGTTGCCGTCGCCACGATTGTGCGGCAATCGCTGCAGCCGCTGCGCGGCCTGCGGCCTGTTGCGCGGCGCCCAGCATCTGCTCGAGTCGGAACGCGTCCTGTGCCGACTGTGCGATATACGCCAGTTGTGGCTCACCCATCTCGAAACAACCGGCACTGGCGAGATCCAGGCAAGCGTCAGCGACGCCGGGGTCCCCGCGAAAGGCGCCGCAACCTTGCTGGAAACACCCGGCAAGAAAACTGACAATGTCGGCGTCCCCGGTCGCGAGCTGTTCCAGCAGCGCCAGCCCTTCGGCCTGGTTGGCAGCCTCCTTCGACTCGATCAAGCGCATGCCCAGCGCGCGTTTGGCGCCCTCGCTGTCGGTCTGGTCCGCGAGTTGGCGCAGATCAGCAATTGCGGTCGCATCGTCGCGGATGTCACCGGCTTCGGCGAGTTGCATGCCCGGGTCGTCGGGCTGCATGAAGCGGTTCAGAACCAGTAGCGCGAAATCCCAGATGCCGCCTACATCAGCGCAACTGGCAATGCGCGCTTGCAGACGCTCCTGCTGTTGTGCATCGATCGTGTGCAGGAAGCGTTCCCAGTCGTGCGGTAGCCCGGATGTCATGTGATCGACAAAACGGGAATGCGATGCGGCGAATAATGTAGCCTGTTCCGACAAGTTCTTGCAGTCGTTGGCGAGTAGGAGTGCCGCTGCTGCCGCGCCGGTATCGCCATTCTTGGCGCGCGCGGTCAGCGCGGACCACGCTTCAGCCGGCGGCAGAATCATCAGATGCGCTGCATCTGCGCCGAACAACTTGGCGTTCTTGGCCGTCACAACGGCATTCGAACGTGCCATCCATGCGTGGGCGGTGCAGATCGGATCAGCAGCTATCGTGGCGCGGGTGGGTGCAGGTGGATGTTGCACAGCGACCGGTGACGTGGATAGCGACGCGCCTGCTTGAGCCGTTGATGATCGTGCAATGGCGCCCGCGCTTGCAGGCAATGCGCGATGTGGCCGCGAATGGAGCACGGCAATGCCACCCAAGCTGACGATCAGCAACACCCCCACTACAAGGGTGTGCTTTCGTTTCATGGCGGACCGGTCACCGATCGGGGTGATGCGCGCTGCAAGATGACTGCGAGTGCAAGGTGGATTGGCGCGAACAGCACGATCCACGCCAGGTTCGCCTGCACGAACCACGGCAGGATCTTCGAGAACAGCGCGAATCCGGCGCAGGCGACGACCAGCCACGCAATCCAGCGCGCGCTGGCGCGCACGCTCCAGCGCGCACGCGCCGCACCGATCCATGCCGGGATCAGCAGCAGGCATAGCGGGTTGAGCAGTAGCAGGTTCTCGTTGCGCCATGCCGCGCGGTGCTCGGTGCCGAACCAGAGGAACAGCAGCACAGCGCCGCCGAGCCCGCAGAAAACCTGGAATACGGTTGCGAACACGGCGAGCGGGATGCGCGCGATCGCGCGGCGCGGGTGTTGCAGCCACAACAGCAGGGCGCCAATCGCGACGCCAGTGATCAGGAACGGCCAGCGCAGATCTGGCGGCAGTGCAGGGGGTTCCTCGACGCGACCGCTCGCGAGCACGTTGCTCTGCGGGGCCAGCGGGATGCTCCGGCCAGTCGCTGATGCGACGCGGGTCTGGTTGACCACGCTGCGCAACGTCGCTGGTACGAAGCTCTCCTGCCAGAAGTCGATGCGCTGGTCCGCATAGGGTCCCAAGCCGAGATCGCCATCAGGCGCAGCGCGTCGAGTCGATAGGTGTAGCCGCGCGCCCGGCCTTCGCTTTGCGCGCGCAACGCGCCGCCGAGCGCGTGGTCGAGTGCGTCGCGCACGCGGGTCGAGCAGTTCGCCTCGAAATAGTCGTAACGGTACTGCGCATTCTCGGGCCGCGCGTTCCATTCGAGGAACGTCGCCAGTTCCACTGCCTGTGCTGGAGACAGGTTCAGAGGTTGTTCGATGATCGAACGTCCCTCGTCGCGGTACATGTCGAGATCGTCACCCAAGGCATCGGCGACGATGCGATAGAACATGCGACCGCGTACGAAGTTGAGCAGGAAATCCTTCTGGTTGAAATCGAACATCCCATAGTTGTATGCAACCGCCTCACCGCTGACCGGGTCGCTCACCACGATCGCGTTGTGGCCGAAGCGCTCGAAGTAGATCGCGCCGGGGCCGATCGTGAGCAGGCTGATGGAGGGCGGGGATTCGGGATTCGGGAGTGGTGATTGGGTAGGAGCGGCTTCGGCAGGATCCTGAGCGTGCGCGGCTCCAGCGAACGCCAACATGCAAAACAGAAAAAAACAGGCGACGGCGACAAGTCCGCGAAGCCCCCGCTTTCCCGGATTCCCACTCCCGAATCCCAAATCCCGGCTCCTAAGCCTCATGCACGCGCACCGCAAATTGGTGCACGCGGCGCGCGTCGGCCTTGCTGACCTGGAAGTGGAAGCCGCCGAACGCGGTCTCTTCGCCGACTTCCGGCATGTGGCCGATTTCGGACGTGACCATGCCGCCGATCGTGTCGAATTCCTCGTCGCTGAAATCGCAGCCGAAGCGCTCGTTGAACTCGGCGATCGGGGTCAGCGCATTGACCAGGAAATCGCCCTGCGCGGTGGTCTGGATCATCGTGTGTTCGTCGTCGTCGTCGTCGTGTCCTCGATCGTGACCAGGCCGGAAACACCGCCGTATTCATCGACGACGATCGCCATGTGGTTGCGCGAGAGCCGAAATTCCTTGAGCAGGATATTCAGCCGCTTCGACTCGGGAATCATCGTGACTGGGCGCAACAGGCCCCTGATGTCAACGGTCGAGCCTTCTGCAAAACAGCGCAGCAGGTCTTTGGCGAGCAAGATGCCGAGGATTTCGTCCTTGTCGCCGGCATGCACCGGAAAGCGCGAATGGCCCGATTCGAGCACGTCTTTCAGTACCTGTGGCAGCGTCGCGTCGATCGGCAGCGACACCATTTGCGCGCGCGGGATCATCACGTCGGCGACGGTGAGGTCGGCCACTTCGATGGCGCCTTCGACCATCGACAAGGTGTCGTTCGACATCAGGCCATTGGCCTGGGCATGACGCAGTTCCTCGATGAGTTCCTCGCGGTTCTGCGGTTCTCCGGAGAGCGCCTGACTGATGCGCTCAAACCACGTTCGTGGCACGGACGTACTGGGGGGATCCTCGCTCATTGGCACACTATGCAAGCCCGAAAGGGCGGGCGCGCAGTGTAGCAAAGCCGGTTTGCGGATGAGCTGTAGGCGAAAATACGGCGCAAACCTTAGGTCGCGTAGGGGTCGGTGATGCGGAGCTCGGCAAGGATGGCGCGCTCCAGGGTTTCCATGCGTTCGGCGTCGCGTTCGGACTCGTGGTCATAGCCGAGCAGGTGCAGCACGCCGTGGATGGTCATGTGCGCAAAATGGTCGCGCACGGCCTTTTTCTGCTCGCGCGCCTCGCGCGCAACGACGGGTGCGCAGATCACGAGGTCGCCGAGCAGGCCGGAATGTTCACCGGGTGCGGGTTCATACGGAAAGCTCAATACGTTCGTCGCATAGTCACGTTTGCGGAACTCGCGGTTGAAACGGCGCCCCGCGGCGCTGCCAACGATCAGGATGTTGAGTTCGGTCCAGCCGTGGGGCTCGCTCAGCTCCGGGATCGCGGAGATCCATTTCTCGAACGATCGCAATACCGGCATTCAGCCACACGCAAACCCTGGACTCTGCGGTCGCGGGCGGTCGCGCTGCAGACTGGTGCGCGCGTGCTGGCGGCTTACGTGGCATTGCTTGACGCGGCCTTTGCCGGCGCCGATCCAGCCGCGTCGACTTCACGTTGTTCGTACGCGCGCACGATGCGTTGCACCAGTGGATGGCGCACCACGTCCTTCGCGGTGAAGAACGTGAAGCTGACCCCTTCGACATCGCGCAGTACCTCGACCGCGTCGCGCAGGCCCGATTTCACGTGCTTGGGCAAATCGGTCTGGGTCATGTCGCCGGTGACCACCGCGACCGAGCCGAAGCCGATGCGGGTCAGGAACATCTTCATCTGCTCGATCGTCGTGTTCTGTGCCTCGTCGAGGATCACGAACGCATCGTTGAGAGTTCGGCCTCGCATATAAGCGAGCGGGGCGATCTCGATCACGTTGCGCTCGATCAGCTTCATCACCTTTTCGATGCCGAGCATTTCGTACAGCGCGTCGTACAGCGGGCGCAGGTACGGATCGACCTTCTGGCTGAGATCGCCGGGCAGGAAGCCGAGCTTTTCGCCGGCCTCCACTGCTGGCCGGACCAGGATCAGGCGCTGCACGCGATTGTCGTTGAGCGCGTCGACCGCCATCGCGACCGCGAGATAGGTTTTCCCGGTACCGGCTGGGCCGACGCCGAAATTGATGTCGTTGACCGCGATCGCGTGCAGATAACGCGTCTGGTTCGCGCCGCGACCGCGGATCGTGCCGCGCTTGGTCTTGATCGCGACCTCGTCTGCGCCTTCGGCCGTGCGCTCTTCGAGTGCATCGATACCCGATTCCGACAGATGCAGGTTGATCTGCGGCGCCGTGAGCGTGTCGTCTTCGGTCACTGCATAAAGATCGCGCAGCACCTGCTCGGCCAGCTTGACCGATGGATGGGATCCGCGGACGTGGAAGATGTTGCCACGATTTGCGATCTCCACACCGAGACGCAACTCGATCTGACGCAGATGTTCGTCGAACGGGCCGCATAGGTTGGCCAGGCGTTCGACGCTTTCGGGTTCAAGCACGAGGTCGTGCCGGGAATGATCGTTCATAGGCGCGCGAGCGTAGCGCGCGCTTGTGCCGGTTGCCAGCGAGATGCGCTGCGCGCGGCCGGTTTCCCCTCAGCGCTGACCCGCCTGAGCGGATACTGCCGCGCATTGGTCAAAATGAACAGCGTGGTCAAGGACGAGCACGCAAGATTGGCTTATAAATGTCGCGTCTCAGCGCTATCTGGCACGAACTGCGCCAAAAAGATGCGGTCAGCACGGTTTGCAAACGCACCGGTTACGCCTGTGGATTCGCGGTGATAATTTATACGCCGGTGCTTTCGCGGGAATGCGCGTGGCCTAGGCGCGCGACCTATCGCGTGCGCATCGCCCAAGTCATTGAAAAAGTTTAGGAAGCGCGCTTGACGCGCTTGCTGTTTTGCAGAACGATGCCGTGCAACATCCCGGATCCGGAATCTACTTAGCGTTGGGCCTTTGGACAGTCATCATCTCCGGGCGCATGGCGTTGTCAGCGTTCAAGGCATCGATACCGCGTTCGGCCAGTGCGGCGAGGTTCGCTTCGGAGTGATAGCCCGCATCGGCGGTGATAAGGGTCGCTGGTGTGCGGCATCGACCACGGCAATGCCGCAGTAGCCCTGGATCACGCCCTTGTCGATGGCGAGCTTGGCGGATTCGTTATGGGTGCGATTGGACTTGCGAATCGCGCCGCGCGAGCCCGGTCGATCGGTCGGATTCTCGGCGAGCCAATGACGAATCTTCGCTGCCTCACGCGTCAGGCGTTCGATGCGCGCCGCGGCCTTCGTATCCAGCACTTCTTCAGCGCTGCCCGCATCGTTGGCGCTGTGGGGATCCAGCATCACCTTGGCAGCACGCTCCATCTTCTGCGCCTGGGCCAGAAACTCGGCGCGCGTGCTCGAGCGATGCTTGGAGGCGTTCGACGGCAGCTTGACGCCAGCAATCGCAAACATGTTCCGTTCGATCAGGCCTACGTTGCCGAGCAGCGTCAACACCTGACCAAACGCGGACGCGATTGCATCACGCGAACGGCTGATGAAATCGGCGATCGTGGTGAAGTGCGGCTTGGCATCGCCGGTCAGGTCGATGAAGAGCACGTTGTCGCGACATGCGCGAGCGATTGAGCGAGAGCTGATCATGCCCTGCGAATAGGCCAGCAGCACGGCCTTGAGCGCCATCGCCGACGCATGTGCCGACGCGCCGACCTCGTCGTTGCGGTAATGCGCATCGAACGCGGAAAGGTCCAGCGTATCGACCAGGTGATGCAGCGCATGCGCAATTGAGCCCGGCACCAGCTGCGCCGCAACATCCACCTGCAACAACCGCGGGCTCATGTCTACAAACTTGTACTTTGCCATCCCCGAATCCCTTGATCGCCTCTGCTCATGCGAGCAAGATCGGGCTCAGATTTTCTACAGCGTCGTTAGAGTGCGGAATAAGTGGCCGCCCAATCGGAGAGCTCCATGAAGCGTGTTACAGGAATTGGTGGAATCTTCTTCAAGTCGAAAGATCCAAAGACGCTGAACGCGTGGTATCGCGACCATCTTGGATTGGACGTCTCTGAGTGGGGCGGAGCAGCTTTCGAGTGGGGTGGCCCTGATAGCTCTGCAGGGATGACCCTTTGGACCCCTTTCGCTGAAGATACCAACAAGATGGAACCAAGCACCTCATCTTTCATGGTCAACTTCCGCGTAGACGACTTACAAGCCCTTCTTGGTGCACTGCGCAGCGAGGGCTGCAGTGTCGTTGGTGAGCCGGAAATTTCGGAGTACGGCAAATTCGGTTGGGTACTTGATCCTGATGGAAACAAGATTGAGCTTTGGGAGCCGCCGGCAGGTCAGTGACCGCGC
>CAJDVY010000039.1_pt1 | contig 9702 bp, 5 predicted proteins | sample 7391441 | NCBI WGS metagenome assembly CAJDVY01 (sample SAMEA7055728, study PRJEB34461) | soil metagenome | biome: terrestrial ecosystem; feature: Peninsula; material: soil | place: Antarctica | collected 2016 | reverse complement strand
GATCCAGCCTTTGTTGCCATCCTGGGTACGCAGAACCAAGGCTTGTTCGTGCAACTGCCGGGATGTGCCGAGATGGCCTTGCGTGAGCGCTATTTGCGCCGCCATCGCCAGGGCATGTGAGCGGCTCAGCGACGACGTGCCTTCGACATGCGTGGCCGCATCCAGGATGCGCTGCGCGGTGTCAGCCGCGCCGGCAGTCAGTTCGACATCCGCCTGGCCGACTGTTGCACGCAGCGCGAGGTCGTAGTGGCCGTCCGATTGCCACGCATCGCCGGCCTCCTTGAAGTAGTTGCCGGCTTGCTCCAGTTTGCCGTCACGCGTTGCTGCAAGCGCGAGATTGTAGGCCGTGCGCGCCAGCGGCCCTGACAGATGCAGCGTGCGAAATAGTTCCAGTGCGCGGGCGTTGAGCTCGACGCTGCGCGCGAGCTGGCCTTGGGTTGATGCCGAGGCGGCGAGATTGCCCAAGCACGTGGCTTGTCCGCGACGATCACCGAGTGCCTCGAAGGTATCCAGCGCTTGCTGCCACTGTTGCTCGGCCTCGGCGTAGCGCTTCTGGCGCATCAACGCCTGCCCGGCAGTGACCTGCAGGGCGACATACTGGGCGGCGCGTCCGTTGGCTCGCGCCAGCGCGAACGCCTCGGCAAATGATCGCTGGGCGTGCTCGATGTCATTGCGCGCGATTGCGTTGAATGCATCGGCGTTGAGCCACTCGGTAGCGAGATCTGGATCATCCGCTCCATCCACCACCGGTTTGACCTGCTGCAAGGTGACGACCGCATCTGCCGGCTGCCCACGCAGCGTTTGCAACAGCGCCGCCTCGATGCCGATGCGGGCGCGCGCAGCTGTTGCTGCCGGTATGGATGGAAGTTGGTCCAGCAGTGATTGCGCGTCCGTCAAGTGGCCCTGCTCGCGCAGTAACTGGATGCGATGAATGCGCAGACCAAGCAGGCTGGGCGCATCCACGCGCGCCGCCCATGTTGCATCGGCTCCGGCAAGCAGCTGCGCGCCTTCGTCAATCTTGCCGTGTCCACGCAGCGCTTCGGATTCAGCGATCGCGGCGGCGAGCGCCACTTTCGGCAGATCGTACTGGCGCGCGATCTGACGCGCGGTGGCCGCTTCACGCTGGGCCGACGTGAAATCGTTGTCGAGACGTGCGAGTTGCGAACGCAGCAAGTTCAGCCGCGGGTCGTTGCGTGCTGCGGGCAATGCGGCGAGTCGGGCGAGCGACGTGCGCGCTGAAGCGCCCTGCAGCGCATCAATTTCGGTTTGGACGAGGCGCATATTGCTATCGACATCGTCCGGGTAAAGATCCACCAACGCGCGCAAGGCCGCAGCGGCGACAGCGGGGTCATGGCGCAACGTCGCGGCGTTGGCCTGCAGGCGCAAACGGTCGCCCAGTGGAAGCGATTGACCTCCGTCCAGCCGTGCATCAAGGAGCGCAAGCGCGTGCGCGCGATCGCCCGCCTGTACCAGCGCATCGATCAGCGTTGATTCGATCCATTGCGGCTTGCCAAGGCGCTCGTACAGCGTGGTCAGGATCATGGCGGCGCTTTGCGCGTTGCCCTCGGCCAGCGCAGCCAAGGCTTTGCCGAAATTCGCGCCGTCTGCGGACTGCAGCGGCGGCCGGTCGGCAGTATCGGCGGGTGGCGCAATGCGCAGAGCTGATGCGATTGCGACACTGCCAGCATCGACCAGCGTGTCCAGATGCTCTGGCGTGCCTTCGATCCTGCGGCTGGTCACGACATGGCCATCGCTCAGGTCGATCACGTTCAAATCGAGCACCAGATTGCCATTGCTTTCGTGCCGCCAGCGCCCGCCGACGGCAAACTGTGCCCCGAGCAGATCATGCGATTGGTGCTGCCAGCGCGTATCGAGCGCACCGTCGGCCAGTCCCAAGGCATCACCGCGCAGTAGGCGCAAGCGCGAACCTGCCAGACGCTGGCTGAACAACTCCAGCGCAGCGGGTGATATCCACGCGGGCACATCGGCACTGGCTGGCAACTGGGCCAGGGCCAAGGTGCTCGAAGGTGCATGCGTCGTATTGGTTGCGACGTGGGTCGCCGCAAGAAAGCGTGCTGCCCCCCAACTGCCCAGCGCCAGGACGGTGGTGAGCAACGCCGCATATGCGAGACGGGGTACACGGTTGCCCTCGGTGCGTGCTATTGGGCGCTGCGCTGGCACCGGCAGTCCATCTTCAACGCTGGGCAAGCCTGCTTTTGGAACGCTCGGCAGATGCTGCACCGTGGCGAGAAAGCGATAGCCGCGACGGTGCCGTGTTTCGATGTATTGCGGGGCTTGCGCGTCATCGCCAAGCGCACGGCGAAGTTCGCTGATCGCCTGCGGCAACGCATTGGGTGCGAGTGCGGTGCGGCCCCAGATTTCATCCAGCAGGATATCGCGCGACAGCAGCGCCGGTGCGCGCTCGATCAGCAGCTGCAGCAGGCGGAATGTCTGGCGGCGCAGGGCGATCACTTCGCGAGCACGAAGCAGTTCACCGGTCTCGACATCGAGAATGAAATCACCAAACGCATAGCGCATGGCCGCAGTCTACCTGCGGCCATGCGCTGCCCGAAAGCCGGGGCCTACACGATTCCGGTGTTTTGCAGCCTCATAACCAGTGCGGCGTTGGCGCGGTCGTCTTGGCGGGTGCGCACCCGTTCGCGCCGCCTAGTCGAAACCGTTGGCGAAAATCCGGTCACTCGGTTCGACCACGACATCCACGCTGCCCAGCACCTTCGCATCCAAGCTGCGTGCCAGCAGGCGATAGCTGCCCGGCATATCGAATGTCAGGGTGGCGAAATGGGCGATACCCGCGACCGTCGTGGTAGTCGCGCCGCCCAGTGCTGCGCCTGATGGCCCCGAACCCTGCGCAATCTCCAGTGCTACCGGTGTGCCGTCCGGCACCGCCTGGTCGAGGATATTCATCACGCCGACTTCGATCGCCGGCGTCACCGGCTGGTTCTGCACCGCGCTGCTGGATTCATGAAGGAATTCGAGTTCGGACGAAATTGCCGCCGCGTTGCTGGCATAGACACGCAGCGAATCAATCTGCATATGTGAACTGGTCAATGCGCCGTTGGAGATTGTGTTGAGAATGCCGCCGATTCCTCGTGTCGTTATGCCGTGCTCGCGTTCGCGCAGTAGCGGCAAGCCATCGCGGAAGATGTCGTACGTTCCAGCATCCAGATTGTGAATGATGCGGTACTGATACATCTGTCCAGCGTTGTAACTTGCTGTGAGGAAGCTCGTCCCGGTTGAGTCGCTGATAGAAATCGCGCCGGTGGCGTGGAATTGCAGGTTCATGAAGCCCTGCGATGAGCTGGACGGTTCGCGCAGTGATATCCGGTACAGATCACGGTCGGAAAGTAGAAGATCGAAATCCGTGACAAGCAGACCGCTACGAACCTCGAGATTGTCGAGGAACTGCCAACGCAACGTCTGCGCGGTTGCGGTATTGGTGCTGGCCATGTCGAGGATGCGGACTCCCGGAACGGGGTCGAAGACCACCGCATTCATGCTCCCGCCGCGGCTGTAGGGCTCATTGAGCTCGGCGCCTCCAAGGCCAATCGGCAAACCAGCAGCCTTGTCATCGAAATCAGCATCCAGCGCGATCGGAAATGGCAGCGCTCCGCTGATGGTGAGGTTGTCCAGGTCGAACGCGTGGCCGCCCGAGCCGGAGAGGTAGCCAATCGACACACTGCCGATGCCACGATCGGCGATGCCGAGTGCATGCGCCGCGGAAACCTGCGCTCCATTCAGAAAAATACTGCTCGTGCGTGCGTCCATGTCAAACAGCACACTCACGTGCAAGGGAACGTTGGCAGAGTAGGCATTCGGTACACTCAGGAAGTCGCCATTGATGTCTTGGGCGGTCAACGCTCCACTTGCGGACAAGTTGAGCGTCAGGAAGGTTTTTGCGGATGTGGTGCTTTCGCGTACCGTGACGCTGTATTTGTCCAGCGCAGTGGTCGTCAGGTTGAACGAGATCTTCACTTCGCCTTCGCCGATCTCCACATCACCCATCGGTTGCCACCGGAGGCGTCGTGCTGCCGTGCTGCTGAGGTCATTGCTGACCCGAAGCACGTTCTGGCCTGGCGTGGTCTCGACGACGACAGCCGCAAGGCCACCGAGTGTCTTCGGTTCGCCGAAGACGCCGCCCCGCGTTCCGATAGGCTCACCAGGCATCTTGTAATCAAAGCCTGCGTACAACGCCGGGCGCTCCGGGGGAGCGACGACGCCTGCAAAGCTCTCCACTGACGACAGTGAGCACGCAACCACCAATAGAAAAACCAGCAAGAGGCGCATCGGGATTCTCCGCAACGAGGGGATGGAGGAGACCGTCCCCTTTCGGGTCGGCCGCACGTTGCCATCGTGTTGGGAAAGCTCACCAGACACTTACAGATGCCATCAAGAGTCCATCAAATATTCGTCAAATCACTGATTTCTGACGGTAATCCAGCCATGGAACGGAGCAAAGGTCGGGAAGCGAAGCAGCGGTCAAGTTCGCTTGCCATAGTGCCCATGGTCAGAAAATGGCCCTTCGCGCTGCTTTCCCGCGGATACCCACGGATGCAACCGTTTGCCGCCGACGACCGTACCGTTGTCGATACCAGCCACTGGCGCCCTCACCGTGATCCCACGCTCCGCCCGACCGCTTCTCACCTGTGCACTGCTGCCGCTGCTGGCCGGCTGCCAGGCAACATTTTTCCGCGCGATGAATACTGGCGGCCCGTCCGTCACGCCGGTCTCGCGCGTCTATGCGGCAGCTCAAGGGCTCAAGCTCGACGTGTACCGCCCGCCGGGGGCATCCGTGGCGACGCCGGTCGTGCTTTTCTTCTACGGCGGCAGCTGGCGCAACGGCGAGCGCGGCGATTACGCGTTTGTCGGGCGCGCATTGGCGGCGAAGGGCATCCTTACCGTGATTCCGGACTACCGCAAATTCCCGAGCGGGCGCTTTCCGGTGTTCGAACAGGACGCCGCGGCTGCTGCGCATTGGACGTTCGCGCACGCCGCGGAATTTGGTGGCGACCCGTGCCGGATATTCGTGGCCGGGCATTCCGCCGGCGGACAAATCGCGGCCCTGTTGGCGACGGATGCGAGCTATCTGAAAGCGTGGCAGCTGCAACCGCGTGATTTCGCCGGTGCGATCGGCATTGCCGGCCCCTACGATTTTCTTCCGCTTACCGATCCAAAGCTGATCGAAGTTTTCGGGCCGGACAAAGACTGGCCATTGTCACAGCCGATCCACTTCGTCGATGGCGACGAACCACCGTTCCTGCTGATGCAGGGCAGTGCCGACCGCGTCGTGAAGCCGCGTAATGCGGTCGCGCTGGCCGACGCGCTGAAAGCGGTTGATGTGGCGGTCACGCTGCGGCCATATGCGGACATTGGTCATTTCCGCATCTTGGCCGGCGTGCGCTACCCAACTCTCGCACCGACCTTGGGCGATGTCGTCCATTTCGTCACGAACACCGCAGCGATTGCGCCGCAGCGCTGCATGCGTGCAACGGACCACGCGAAGATGAACTCAGGTACGACTACAGTCGCACCGCCGCACGCGGCCTTGAACAGTCGGCATCAGGACGGACGAGGCAGCGGCGCGGGCGCAGATCCGCCTTCAGCTGCCGTCCATGCAGGCGAGGTCGGCGCGTTGTAGCCTCTGCATCTGGTTTCCGTACCCGCGACGTCATGTGCTATTCCGCGCAAATCTGGTCGGATTACAAAAAGTACGAGCGCTACGGCGGCGAGCTTGGCTTGGCCGAGTTCGTGCGCACGTTCTGGGAAAGGAAGCACAGCGGTGACTGGAACCGCAAGCTGCCCAAGGCGATGCGCGATGCATTCGCCAAGCCGCGCAACGTCGCGGAGATGGAGCTGGCCAAGCTGGTGGCCGAGGGCAACCGCGAGGCGGCAATGCGGGCACAAGTGGAATTGACGGCGCAGCTGTCGCGACTGGCACGCGCAGAACGCGTGCTCACCGGACCCAAACCGACCAAGAAGGCGGCCAACGATCAGCGCATTGCCACCGACAAGATCGAGCGCGCACGGCGTGACCTGGATGATCTGCAACGCAAGGAGCCGTTGCCACGCGACGAGCGCATGTTCCCGGGCACCTACGCGCCGGTGATGATCCGACAGGATGGCCGCAAGGTCGTCGTGCCGATGCGCTATCAGTGCCGCCTGCCGCACTGGTCGGACGCGATCGAACGCAAGTACCCGGGCACTTACAACGCGCGCCGCGACAAACTGGGCGAGGCCTGGCGCGAACTCTTTGGCTACCGCCACGGGCTGATTGTCGTCGAGCGGTTCTACGAACACGTGGATCGCGACGGGCAGGACGTGGTGTTGGAATTCGTGCCCAATGATCGCCAACCGATGCTGGTGGCGTGTCTGTGGAATCGCTCGCCGGCACACGGCGATGCGCCCGAGCTGCTGTCATTCGCGGCGATCACCGATGAACCACCGCCGGAAGTCGCCGCAGCCGGACACGACCGCTGCATCATCCAGATCAAACCGGAGAACGTGGACGCGTGGCTCAACCCGGACCCGGCCAATCTGCCGGCGCTGCAGGCGATACTCGACGATCGGCCGCGACCGCTGTACGAGCATCGTCTGGCGGCTTGAGAGCGACCGGCTTTCGCGTCTTGCACGACGCGTCCTGCGTTTCCATTTTTCGGAAAGGCGATGCGTTCCGAAGAACTTCGCCTATCTTGCCGGCACCGCCGCCAGCGGATCGTCGTCGGCCGGCGTGTCTTTGTCGTGGATGAGTTTGCGCAGGAACGGGATCAATGCGACCAGCGCGATGCCGACAATCACGCTGCCCCAGCCGAGGCGTTCGAACAGGATTGCATAGTCCGGATTGGTGACCAGCGCGCTGTTGCCGGCAGGCTCGGGCACCATGCCGGAGAAGTCGCCAGCAAACAGCGAGGCCAGTCCGGTGACCATCATCCAGCTGCCCATCATGATGCCTTGGTATTTGCGCGGTGCGAGTTTGCCGATCATCGCGTAGCCGATCGGCGAGATCAGCAGTTCGCCGACGCTCTGCAACACATAGCTGCCGAACAGCCAGACAAAAGCACTGCGACCAACGTCGTTGGCCAGCGAAATGCCGACCGGCAACGCGAGGAAGCCCAGCCCCATCAGCAGCAGCGAGATGGAGAACTGCAGCGGGATGTCGATGTTCCAGCCTTTGCGGCGCAGATGGCTGAACAGCGAGGCCAGCAGCGGGCCGCCGATCACGATCACCACGGTGTTGATGTTCTGCACCCATTGCGGCGCGATCTCGATGCCCCACAGATGCAGGTCGACATTATTGATCGCGAACAGCTGCAGGCCATTCGGTGCCATCTGGTACAGCGACCAGAACACCAGCGATCCCAGCGCGAGGATCAGGAACGCCCACATGTTGTTGCGTTCTAGTCGGTCGCGATGCTTGAAGGTGAGATACAACAGTGCGGCCGCGACAACGGCGCCAATGGACTTGAGCAGAATTTCGGTTGAGCCGGTGTGCTGCAGCATGATCCACACGATCGGCACCAGCGCGAGCACGATCGCGATGCCGGCGCCCAGCCGCATGCGGAACTGGGCAGGCGTCGCATCCAGCAACGGCGTGTCGCGATCGGCCAGTTGGCGCCAGTTGAAGCCGGCCAGGATGATCGCGAGGAAATTGCCGATGCTGGCGAACCAGAACAGCCGGCTGTAGTTCTCGGTCAGCTGGTAGTGGCCGGCCACGGCAAAGCCGATGAAGAATCCGATGTTCATGCCCGCGTAGTTCCACAAGAACGCGCCTTCGCGGCGGCTGTCTTCCGGCGTGAAGCGTTGGGTCAGCATCATGTTCACGCAGGTGACGTTGAGGCCGCTGCCGGTGAGAAACAGCGCCAACCCCCAGTACAGCGAGGCCGTGGTGCCGGCCGCAATCAGTGCGCAGCCCAGCACCTGCAACACCATGCCGCCGACGAACAGATTGCGGTTGCTCAGGAAGCGCCCGCCCAGATAGCCACCGAACAGATGCAGGCCGTAGTTGAACGCGCCGAACACACCCATGATCGCGGTCGCCTCGGCGGCCGGAAAACCCAGGTGTCCGGTCGCGTACAGCACGAGGGTCGAATACAACACCGCAAAGCCCAGCGTGCACACGATCTGGATGAAGAACAACGCGGCGGTGCCTTCAGGTATCTGCCTGAGTTTGCTGGTCAAGGATGGCAAAGTTTCTCTCCGGAAAATTGACGAACAGCTCGCGCATGCAGGGAGCTTGCCGGCTGCGCTTTCACCGGTTGTCCGGATCAACCTTCACCGCCCGGTTCAAAAGCGTGTCCTGGCCTCCACGTCTGCCCACGCGGTGCATCGGGCGCGCCATCCTGAACCGTGCACCTGATCAGCGCCAGCAGATTTTCGCCGCGGCTGGCGTGCCGTTCGGCCACACAGCTCGGCGCCACAGAAGCCGCCACCGTCGTCAGCGATCGCGCGATGATGGCCGCTGCGTGCGCCAATCCGGTTGGCGACGAATGACGTGCAGTCCAACGAGGCATAGCCCAAGCCATGCAAAGCTTTCGAAGAAAGCCGCAAGAACGTCGCTGAGAAAATGTGCGCCCAGGTACATGCGGCTGGCAGCCACCAGGGTGACCATCAACAGTGCGCCCATGATGGCGGCCAACTGTCTGGCGCGAGAATGCGTGCAGCTGATCAGCAGCGCGGCGACGAACCCATAGAACAGGGTGCTGCCCGCCACATGGCCGCTGGGAAAGCTGTAGCTGGTCAGGGTCACGATCGGATCAATGAAGTGGGGTCGTGCGCGCGCGAACACATACTTGAAGATGGTGTTGACCACGGTGCCACCGGGCACTACCAGTACCAGACCGAGCAACCAGTCACGCTTGCCCCACCTGATCAACAGCAGCGCGAGCAGGAGGGTCAGGATGCTCATCGACACTATGTCGTGAAACGCCGAGACTGCCAGCATGATCTGCGTGGTCGTTGGCGTTGCGTGCGCATGCAGCCAGTCGGCAAGATGTTGATCGATCACCGTAATGCGTTCGGCGTTGTGAACGTCCTCGGCAAGATCGGCGAAAACTCCAATTGCGCCGATGATCAGGAATCCGACCAGGCTGAGCGGCCACCCGGGATGATTCCTGAGAGTGCGCCCGAGATTGACGAGCCTGCGGTGCCACGAGTCTGGTGCGCCACCCGGCATATCGTTGGTTTCCATCAAGCTTCCACAGGCAAAAAAGATCGCAATGGCGGCTGCGCATTCGCGACCGCTTGCGTAGTCGCTGGCGGTTTATACCCGAACAGCGCGCTTGCGGGGCGGGGATCCTGATCGCATGCATTGCTTGCGCGTTGCACTCGACTTTGAAACCGGACATGGTGAAGGATAGCCGCTGCCAAATCAGAGCCCATCGATCGTTGTCCAGACATCATGTTCACGCTTGAAAGCACTTTTCATCAAGACTTGGGAAGGACCTGCATGCGCGGCTATCGTCATTTGATCCTCGCTCTGGCGCTGAGCGCCCTCGGGCTGGGTGGCTGCACGTCGCTGCCTTCGCTTGAAGGTCGCACGATCAGCACCGCGCTGAGTGCCGAGCAAGCGCATGCCACGTTGCTGGGGCAGGCGGTTCAGTCACGCGTTACCGCGCATCCGGGTCTTAGCGGCTTGAGCCCGCTGGAAGATCCGCTTGCCGCGTTCGCGGCGCGCGCTCTGCTCGCGCG
>CAJDVY010000162.1_pt1 | contig 9775 bp, 9 predicted proteins | sample 7391441 | NCBI WGS metagenome assembly CAJDVY01 (sample SAMEA7055728, study PRJEB34461) | soil metagenome | biome: terrestrial ecosystem; feature: Peninsula; material: soil | place: Antarctica | collected 2016 | reverse complement strand
GTCTTGCCCATGGCCTTGCTCTCGCTTTCCGAGCGCACGATCCGGCCCGCACTGTCGAGGAAGACCTTGTGGTGTCCGCTGACGGTGATACCCATGAACTTCATGTTCTGGTCAAAGCTGATTGCACGCAAGCCACCGCTGGAGCCTTCGTCCTTTATGTTGCTGATGCCAGAGCGCAAGTCGTCGACGTTCTTGGGCATCATGCCCTGCACCATGCCACTGACATCGAACGGTGGCTTGGTCCACTTTCCGCCCATGTTCATCCAGGTACCTTCAGGCAACAGGATGATCTCCGCGCCAGGAGACTTCACATGCACGCGCCGGGAGGTTTCGTAGCTGGCCTCCATGCGCGTCTGCTTGCCCCCATCGGTGCTGACCATTTCGCTGGTGAAGTGCCCATTGAACATCTTCTGATATCCGGCAAACAGGTCGCCCTGCACATCGGCGCGAGCCGGTCCTGCAGCAACGGCGAACAACACAACGCCGGCAACAGCGGTCAAACGGATGATGGACTTGAACATTTTCAGTGCTCCCTGATTGAACGCTCATTGTCGGCCACCACGATGACTCTCTCAACCGAGGCCATCACGGTTGCCCCCGTGCATGTGACACATATGGAGTGTTATCCAGTTGCCACTCAGGAAAATGAATGATCCGGCAGAGGACCTGTCGAGCAACACCGCGAAACTTGCAACGCGCGCGTTGGCGATGGTTTCCTCGATTCCGGAATGCCGGTACCGACGCTGACGCATTTAACGAACGACCGGGGGGCATGCAGCCACATCCGCCAGCCGCCTCGTGCCTCATGCCTCGAAGCATCCATTCAGGCCATTTCGGCGTATATAGCGAGTTGCAACTTCCCCGTCATCCCAGGAACTCCTGCCATGAAGTCATTGATGAAACTTGTCGCGCTCGCCCTAGTCGGCACCGCAGCCGTCGTACCGCCCGCGTTCGCCGCGCTCAAGGTCGGCACGCAGGCGCCCGCGTTCAGCGCGCCGGCTTATCTCGCGGGCGAGCCGTTCACGTTCGACCTTGCCGATGCGCTGAAGAAGGGGCCGGTAGTGGTCTACTTTTTCCCGGCGCCGCATACGTCGGGCTGCAATATCGAAGCACACCTGTTCTCGCAAGCGATCGACCAGTTCAAGGCCGAGCACGCGACCGTGATTGGCGTCACCGCTGGCAACCTCGACCAGCTCGCCGCGTTCTCGAAGGAAACCGAACATTGCGGCGGCAAGTTTCCGGTCGCCGCCGACGCGGGCGCGAAGATCGCCAAGAAATACGACGCCACCCTGAAAATGAAGCCCAGTTGGTCGGACCGCACCTCCTACGTGATCGCCCCGTCCGGAAAAATCAGCTACGTCTATTCCGACCTCAGCCCCAACAAGCACGTCGAAGAAACGCTCAATGCAGTGAAGGCACTCGAAACACAGGCCCAAGCTGACGAGTGATCGCGTGACATCAGGGGCACACTGCACACGGTGCTGCCCCTGATCCTTCGGAACGAGGCTGCGTTGCCCTGGCCGCGGACCGCACACTGAGGGGCACAGCTAATTACGGCTTCTTGATGGCGTCCGTTGCTTCGGCCGGCGGTGCCGGCGACCGCTCGAAGCTACCGGCGAAGCCCGGGAATACGACCGGACTCTCATAGCCATCGGCCGAGACCGCGGACACGCCGAAGAACCAGTCATCGACCACCACATCCTTCAATACTGTCTGATCGACGTCGCCGACAGCGCGCGCGTGCTGCCATTGCGCGGCGGTGGTGTCGCGCCAGTGCACGCGGTAGCCGGCCGCGCCGGACACCTTGTTCCAATGCAACGTGGTGTCGGTGGCCAGCGCGCCCTCGATGCTGACTCCACTTGGCGGCGCCGGCGCGCGGCTGAGCGCCGCCATGCCGATCGCGTTGAGCGCGGTGACCCGCGCCAGGTAGCGGAAATCGATACCGTCGATCGTATCGCCGTAACGCACATCGCGATCCGCCGCGGTCTTGCCGGTGCGCAGATCCTGATGCTGACGCGTGTAGTTCTCGTGCGCCTCGGTCACGCGAACGGCCGGGTAACCCGCCTGCAGGAATGGCACCTGATCGCCGCCGCGACCGTAACGGTCGGTGCGGTAGATCATCTGCACGCGGAAATCGGGCAGATACTCATCGGCGAGGCGATCGAGGTAGCGCGCAAGGTTGCGCGACGGTGAATCGACCTCGCCACCGTGATAGCGGCGGTAATCAGCTTGCGCCGCGGTCTCGTTGCTCTTGGTGCCTTCGGAGAACACGCGCACCGTGGTGTTGTTGATCGCACCGTTCTGGCCCTGGCTATTGCCGACGATGTCGTTGTTGAACTGCGCCTCGACCTGCCAGCCTTGTGCTACCGCGTAGTCGGCCAGCACCTTGCCGCCATACAGCCCCTGCTCTTCGCCGGACAATGCTGCGAATACCAAGGTGGCGTCATTGTCCTGCTTCGACAGCAGCCGCGCGGTCTCGATCAACGCCGCCACGCCCGAGGCATCGTCGTTGGCGCCGGGTGCATCGCTGCGCGAATCCATGACGTCGGTGACGCGTGAGTCGAGATGTCCGGTCATCACGATCACGCGCCCGATCGGACCCGGCGCAGGGGCACTCTTGCCGCGCTTGATCGCGACCACGTCCATGACCTCGGTCGCCACCGGCAGGCGCTTTCCGCTGAAAGTCTGCGACGGCGTGATCACCTCGATACACCCGCCGCATTGCGCGGAGATAGCCTCAAAGCGCGACTTCACCCAGCGCCGTGCGGCGCCGATTCCGCGCTTGTCGGACTGTGTATCGGACATCGTGTGACGCGTGCCGAAGCCCACCAGCGCGGTGATCGTGGCGCGCAGTTCCGCTTCGCTTGGCGCGCTGGCCAATGCCTGCAAAGCAGGTTGCTCGCGAGGTACTGCGGGTGGTTCCGCTGCCGCGGCGACGTGCGACCAGCCGAACAGCAGCAGACCCAGGGTTGTGGCCTTCAAGTGCATGGGGAATGTCCTCGGGTGGCAGAAGGCCACGATACAACGCCGAGGACTTCACCGCAGGTCAGATCGACCCATCCAACGAATTTCCAATGCGCACGGCACCGCCAGCTGCAGTGCTGAACCGTCAGCCGGAATCACTGATGTCACGCGACAACCGGCTTTCGTTCCTGCCAAATCTTCGTTGCCGCCTATGCTGCTAGGCGCAATGTCCGCAGCAGGTGCTGCCGCCGCTGATATGGACTTCGGTGTCCAGCGGAGTGGCCACGCAGCCCAGGCTCGCCAGCACATCCTGCACCTGCACGCGGGTGGCGGTGCCGAGCACTTCCAGACGGCCGCGCGCGGCATCGACAGCGACCTGCACGTTGGGATCAAGCTTGCGCAGGGCAGCAGTCAGAGTGGGCGGAGGCCGACATCGGCCGGTCGGCCCATGATGCAGAACGACCGCCGCGCTGCCCTTGACCCAAGTCAACTACGCAACCGTATGTCGCGGAAAATGCTGACGTTGTGCCATATCAGGCTCGATATGCGGGTTCACGGACGTTTCCTCGGAGCGCAGCGCAATTCTCCGGCGCAGCGCGAACCGCCTCGACGCGCGTCAGGCCCAGTCAGGCGCAATGCGCTGTAGGATCGATCTGAACGCGGCGACTCGTCCGACAAGAGAGCTCGGCATTCCCGACATGGTCCGAACCACAACAAAGAGTGCCCCCGGAGTCTCTCGCGCTTCGATGATCGTCGCGGCTCTGTCCACGGTCGTGGAGTGGTACGACTTCACGCTGTATCTGTATTTCGCCACGGTGCTGTCGCGGGTATTTTTCGGAGGCGGTGCACATTCGCTGCTGGCCACCCTCGGAGGGTTCGCGGTTTCGTATGCGATGCGCCCGTTGGGCGCAATCGTGTTCGGCCATATCGGCGATCGTCTCGGGCGGCGGCGCACGTTGTTGCTGTCGATGATGCTGATGACGCTGGCGATGCTCGCAACGGCGCTCTTGCCCGACTATGCCGCGATCGGGCCGACTGCAGGCGTGCTGCTGATCGTGTTGCGCTGCTTCATGGCGTTCTCGGTCGGCGGCGAATACACCGGGGTGGTGGCTTACTTGCTGGAGGGCGCGCGCGCGGACCGTCGTGGCTTGATTACCTCGTTGGCCTCCGCGGCGAGCGAGGTCGGCGCGCTGTTGGCGGTGGCGCTGTCGGCATTGACGGTCGCTGTCATGAGCGCCGCCGATCTGGATGCGTGGGGTTGGCGCATTCCTTACTTTGTCGGTGCGGCGCTTGCCGGAACGGTATGGTTCGCACGCTCCACCATGCAGGAGTCACCCGATTTCCTGCGCCAGATAAGGCAGCGCAGCGTGCCCGACTCGCCGCTGCGCGACGTCCTGGCCCATCACAAGCCGGCTCTGCTGCGAACCTTCGCGATTTCGGCACTGGGTTCCATCACGTACTACGTCGGCATCACCTATGTGCCGGTGTTTCTCACCTCGTCGGGCATCGTCGCCGAAGGCCGTGCGCTGTGGCTGTCGACGCTCGCGGCCCTGGCCGTCATCCTCGTCACGCCATTGGCGGGTGCGCTCTCGGACCGGGTTGGGCGCAAACCTGTGCTGATCTGGCTGGCCGTCGCAAGCATCGCGCTGCCGCTGGCGTTGTTTGGTCTCCTGGCCGGCGGTGGCGAATTCAGGATTGCCGTCGGCGCGATCGTGCTGGCCTGCCTCGCCGGCGGCGTGAGCGCAGTGGGCGCGTCCGCTACGGCAGAACAGTTTCCTGGTGAAGGCCGCCTCAGCGGACTGGCGCTGGGAGTCACCGTTGCAACCGCCCTCTTCGGCGGACTGACGCCCTTCCTCGCAGAACTTTTTGTTCTCCAGACCGGATGGAGCGCGGTACCCGGTGCGATGATCGCGGCCGTCGCCCTGCTCGTGCTGCCCGCGTTCCTCGGCATGCCCGAGACCAATCCTGTATTGACCGGGGCGGGTGTACGCAACATGGCACCCGATCCATCCACTGACGATGCCGCATGACGCGTCGTTTCGGCTCGCGGTGGGATGACGACTTGTTCCGAATTTCGGCGTGCACTGGCGGCCCGGAAACAGGCTCGTCCAGTCTTGGGCCCCGCCCTGCACCTTTCGATCTGGCGAGGGAATGGCCGCGTGGCTGGCTGGCGTCAATGCAAGAATGTGTTCACCCTGATCCGAGGATTTGTCCATGAGCATTGATGAAATCGCGCGCCCACATCTACATTCCTGGCGAGTCTGGCGTGCGTCTGGAAGATGACATGCGCATCACCGACGATGGCGCACGCTGGTTCACGCCGCAAAGTCTGTCGATAGAGCTGCCGTTTGGTTAGACAGGTCGTTATCACCGCACTCGCGGTTCATTGCGCGTTTTCTGTGGGTCCGGGCTGGGATGAGGTCGTCTGGACGGACAACGAAGTGATCTGGCGTCACCGCGATGCTCTCCACCGTTTCAGTCGCTGCTGATGCGGCTGCATTGGACAAGAAGCGGTGCACCCGCGCTTGCCTCAAGCCTCATCGACGCGCACCAGGGTCCTTCCAATCGTGGCACCCGTCAAAAGGCTGGAAAACGCGTGCGGTAGCGCTTCGAGTCCGTGGAATACGGTGGACCGGACAACGACCTCGTTCTGGCTGAGCCAACCGCGCATGCGCGCCTCGAAGGCCGGTCGGGCAGACTCATGTTCGAGTACGGTGAAGCCTGTCATGCAGAGCCTTCGCTTGATGAAAAGATGCAGGTTACGTGGTCCTCGCGCGTCGGCCTGTGCGTAATCCGACACCATTCCGCACAACACGATGCGTCCATGCTCACTCATGCCGCCAATTGCCGCTTCCAGTTGCTCCCCCCCGACGTTGTCGTAGTAAAGCGAAAGTCCAGCGGGCGCCAACCCGGTGAGCGCCTCAGCGACCGGGATCGCCTTGTAATTGAACGCACCCGACAATTTCAGGTCATCCAGCAGATACGTGAGCTTTTCGGCACTGCCGGCGCTGCCTATCACGCGCGCACCGTGCAGACGCGCGATCTGAGTGGCATAGCTGCCCACGCCCCCCGCCGCAGCCGAAACATACACTGTGTCCGCAGCGCTCACCTTCCCCACTTCCAGCATGCCGACGTACGCTGTAAATGCCGTGTGTCCCAGTGCCGTCAAATACATTTCCGGTGGCGTTTGCGCGTCAACATCCACGCGCCGCAGCTTGCTTGCCGGCACTACGTCGTGCGTGCGCCATGGCGCAATGTGCACGACCCAGTCGCCGGATCTGAAACCGGCCGTCGTGGATTCGAGCACCTGCGCGACCGCATCACTTTGCGGCACATCACCCACGCTCAGTTGTCCGGCGTAGCCGTGGGTAGCCGCGGCGGCGTTGCGACTACGCACACGCAGCTGCGCGATGCGCGAGCGCATGCCGGCGTTGAGGCCGAAGCAGGCGTTCCGCAGCCGCACCGTGCCACACGGCAGAGTCGCCGCTACGGATGCGTCGAAGACCCCAAAATTTGCGGGCGTGATTTTACCCTCTGGCAGTTTCACCAATCGAATTTCGGACACGCCCTCCATCTTGTTCCCTCGCGCTCGCACTGGTATTGAGTGATTGCCTGCCAGCATGCGCCAACATCGCGAATCCGTGTGCTACAACCTGGGTTGACTCGGCACCGTCGCGCGAGCGCGGGCATATCCGCAAAGCATCGCAACGACACACAGTCGTTCGGATGTCGCACCGACACACCCGATGCTTCTGATCCATGCCATTCAGGGCCGCTCGATCAAACGCGCGGGCCGTATCTGAAAACGTATCACTACCGGGATATGCTTTGCTCGCATGGCGCGCGGCCATGTGAGGAGGACCTGATGCGAATGCTGATGCAGTTTGATGGCGATCCGTCGGAACCGGGCTGGGTCGTGGTCAACGACGACGTCATGGGTGGCCGATCGTGCGGCGCAGTAGTGGTGGCCGATGGCGAACTGCGTTTCACCGGAATGCTATCACTCGCGAATAATGGCGGATTCTCTTCGATCCGCACACGTGAACGGAACTTCGATTTCACCGCCATGACGAACGTCGTGCTTAAGGTGCGTGGCGATGGCCGCGTCTACCAATTGCGCGTGGCCACGGATGCGAGATTCCACGGCATTTCCATATCGTATGCGGCGTCATTTCAGACCACAGAAGGAAAATCGACGCTCGTCCGCGTTGGCTTGACGGAACTGAAGCCGACCGCGCGTGGCACACCACTCGATCGCCCGCAGCTCGATCCGTCGCAGGTCCGAGCAATCGGCTTGCTGATTGGCGACAAGCGTGAAGGTGCTTTTTCCCTGGCGGTGGATTGGATCGGCTTGGAATAACCAGCCGAAACGGGAAAGGAAAAAGTGTCAGGGACAATTTCGCGCTGTCGGTCGGTCCCGCGGTCGCCTCTGACGTGATAGCGGCGGTACGTCGGCTCAGCGCGCGCAGGGCGGATCGGATCAGCCGCGACGGTAACGTGGTCAGATTCACGTGCTGCTTGAAAAATCAGGCGGGCAACCCGACCACGATTTTGACCGCCTATGTTGGGTATCGCACATAGAAGTACAGGGCAAGGTATTACGCTGCCAAGCGTTGACGATGCACCTTTCGGGGATCACGCCCATGCAATTGATTGCAGATCGCACAGCCGGCAATTTCCTCACCGCCGCAGCACGCAACGTCGTATGGATCGTCTTGCTTGCAGTGCTTTGGCCACTGCAGGCGACTGCGCTACCCACGTTTGCCCGGCAGACTGGACAGAACTGCCAAGCCTGCCACGCCGGCGGCCAGTTTCCCGAACTGACTGCGTACGGCCGCCTGTTCAAGCTGACCGGCTACACGCTCGGTGCACGCACGTTACCGTTCTCCGCGATGGCCACATTCAGCGACTCAAGCGTCGGCAATACCAGCAAGAGTCCGGATTCGGAACAGGATTTCCAGAAGAACAATCAACCGCTCTTTGCAACCGCCAGTGTGTTTGTCGCCGGTAAGGTCACCGACAACGTCGGCGCGTTCCTGCAGGTGACTTACGACAACTATGCCAGCCAATCCGATCCGCGTGGATGCAATATGTGCCTGTGCCCAGCCCCACCAGCAGTCGCTTCATCGACGGCACCGCGCCCTACCCCGGCTTTGCTGCAGGCGGCAACATAACCGGCGTCACCGCATACACGCTCTGGAACCAACTGCTGTATCTGGAAGCTGGTGGCTACCGCAGCGCCACTGGCATCGCCTCATTCATGAGCGCCGGCATTGCCAACGCCGACAAGACCAAGCTGCAGGGAACCAACCCCTATTGGCGCGCAGCCCTGATGCACGATTGGGGTCCAAGCAGCATCATGGTCGGCACCTCGGGCATGGTCGATACGTCCGACCCGAGCACGCTGCACCACTTTCGCGATATCGGCGTCGATGCGCAGTACCAGTATCTGCTCGATCCGAACACGCTCACCGTGCAGTTTTCCTACCTGCGCGACCACCAACGCGTGCCGGCCTTTCTCGCTGGCCAACCCGTGCAGGATGCCAATGGCAATGCGCTGCCCAACACCAACGCCAACGACACCACCAACGTGTTTCGTGCGAAAACCAGCTATGTCTACGAGGCGCGCTACGGGACGAGCATGGCCTTCTTCAACCAGACCGGCACGACCGACACGGCGCTGTACGATCCGACGCCGGTCGCGGGCAACATCTCGGGCAATCCTGCCGTACGCGGTTGGACCTATGAGGTGTTCTGGATACCCGTCCAATACCTGCGCTTGGGCGTGCAATACACCGCCTATGACAAATACAACGGCGCCGCGCACAACTACGACGGATCCGGGCGCAACGCCAGCGACAACAACTCGATATTTTTCTACCTGTGGGGCGCGTACTGACCGTTACGCGCCGTTTGTCATATCCGACCGACTTTCCGGAGGGCGACATCCTCGAGCGCTCGCGCGATACCGCCAATCCGAATGTTTCCGGGCAAGTACTCGCGCAGCAAGTGTGTTCGAACTGCCACGGCGTGACCGGAAATTCCCACTCGCCGGAATTTCCGAATCTTGCGGCGCAACAGCAAGCCTATCTTGTCGCCCAACTGAGCGGCTTCAAGGCGCACACCCGCGAGGACCCGCCGGGTCCAGAATATATGTGGGGCCTGAGCCACAATCTGACCGACAAGCAGATCAAGGAACTGGCCGAATATTTTTCAGCACAAAAGCTGGTGCGCGAGCCGGTTGAAGGCCAGCCCGAGCGTATCGAGGCGGGTCGGGCCATCTTCAACGATGGCATCCCCGCCAAGAGCGTTCCGGCGTGCGCCAGTTGCCATGGGCCGCAAGGGCTGGGCAACGCAATCATCCCGCGCATTGCGGGGCAGCACATCGCATATCTGCTCAAGCAGCTGATGATTTTTCAGCACACCAATGAAAGGCCGGAAGGTGCAGCGATGGAAGCGGTCGCCCACAACCTGTCGCCGGACAACATGGAACTCGTTGCAGCGTTCTTGCAAGCGATGCCGAATCGATAGAGCGACATGGTTGCCTGAATCCTTCAGGTAAAAACTGAATCTGCTGCACCCGCGATGATTCACGCGAACAGTCGCGCATCGCGAAAGGTTCGGCAAGGCGTGCCTAGCACGCCGCACTTCAACGTTGGCGCAACCGCACGAGCATGCCGGTCGCCACGGCAACCCATGCAAACAGACTGACGTACACCCCAACAGCCGGAATTGCTTGCAGGAAATCAAACTCCAATGCGCGCGCCAACTCAAACGTGCCGACCGTGTACATGCCGATCGGAAACACGAT
>CAJDVY010000061.1_pt1 | contig 9807 bp, 8 predicted proteins | sample 7391441 | NCBI WGS metagenome assembly CAJDVY01 (sample SAMEA7055728, study PRJEB34461) | soil metagenome | biome: terrestrial ecosystem; feature: Peninsula; material: soil | place: Antarctica | collected 2016 | reverse complement strand
CCTCACCGACAAGGCGCTCGACCTGCTCGGCAACGTCGGTTTCGATCCGGTCTACGGGGCGCGCCCGTTGAAACGTGCGATCCAGCAGCTGCTCGAGAACCCGCTGGCGAAGGAACTCCTGGAAGGGCGTTTCCAGCCTGGGGACACGATTGCTGTGGAAACCGACGGCGGGCGCCTGGCCTTCGCCAGGACCTGATCAAGCGGCGCGCAGGTCCGTCGTCTGCGCGCCATTCGGTTCGTTTCGGAAAGCTGAAGTGCATTGAGTCACCGAACCTGAAAAATGCCCGAGACAGGATCGGCATGATGAAGGATTTAATGCGCGATACGGGTTGGTCCTGCGAACGTGGCATCGGCAGTACGCTTTTCATCGGCGGGACTGATCGGCTCGAAAGCTGCGGGCGGATCCGACGGCGACGCACGGCCGACAGGCCGGCCGTACGCAGATCAGGCGGTGGTCACTTCGTAGCCGCAGGTCCCAATTCAGCGAGCATGCTATCGACGCGTTTGGACCATGCTGGATCGACGCCCTCTGCGTTGGCGTAGATCCGTTGCGCCTGCAAGGCGTGTTCGCGCGCAAGCTTCGGCTGGCCTGCCTTCTGGTACAGCTCCGCCAGCGCCTCATGCGACTTTCCGATGCGTGGATGCCCGGTCTTGTAGCTGGCCTCGGCAATTTTCAACGCAGTCAGTGCGTGCTGTTCGGCGTCGTCGAATGCACCGGCGGCGACCTCGACGTGCGCGAGATTGAACAAGGCCGTCGCGACCTGCGGATGATTCTCGCCCAGGGTTTTGCGACGGATGCGCAACGACTCCTTCAGGTTGGCGATCGCCTTGTCAGGGTTACCCATATCGGAAAACAGATGCGCCTGATTGTTCAGCGCCACCGCATAGCTGGGGTGAAGTTCACCAGTTGCTTCGCGTTGCAATTGCAGCGTCTTGTCGAATGACGCCGTCGCGGCCTCGAAATCCTTGAGGCTTTCCTGCGCGGTGGCCAGATTTCCCCACACGATAGCCCGGGTCGCTGCGGAAATGCCCGGCGCAGTGTCGGCCAATGCAGTGGCGTCGCGACTGAGCTTCACGCTGCGTCCGAAGTCGCCAGCGTCGATCAGCATGCCTGCGAAGTTCGTCAACGCATCGACGCGCAGTGTGATCGCGCGCGGGGTTGCCGCGTTTCCGAGCAGTTCCCGAGCCTGTGTGAAGTCTTGTTCGCCCTGCTTGAAGTCGCTTTCCCACCAACTGACGATTCCAAGCGCACTCAGAGTCTCGGCGACATCCAGTGGCGAACCGTTCGAGCGACGCAAGGCCAGCGCTTTTTCCAGCTGCGCGCGTGCGGGCGCAACCTCGCCGAGGTTCTGCAGTGCATAGCCAATGGCATAACGCATGTCCGCTTCGAGTTGCGGCTGCCCGGAAAAACGCGCGTCGATACCGGGAATTGATTGCTTGATCGCACCAATCAGCGTGGCCGATTCGGCGTTCTCGTAAGGATCGGCGCGCCCGATCATTTCGACCAGGAAATCCTTTGCAGTGCGGGCGCGATTGGCCTCCTGCACTGCCACGTCGCGTTGCTTTTGTGCCTCGCGCGCCTGCAGGCTGACCGCGATCAAGCCGCCGATGAGCGCCGCAAACGCAAACGAAGTCGCAGCAACCACGATGCGATTGCGCGCAACGAAGCGGCCGGCGCGATAGAGTTTCGATGAGCCGCGAGCGAGTACCGGCAAGCCGTGCAGATAGCGTTCTATATCAGCGGCAAATGCCGCGGCGCTGCGATAACGCTGCTCCGGCACCTTGCGCAGCGCAGTCATCGCACACACTGCGTTCGATTTCGCCGGGCGTCAGCGTCTCGATCATGTAGGGACGCGAACCGGTCAGAAGTTCGTACAGAAGTATTCCGAGCGAATAGATGTCGCTGGCCCCATCGACTGCCTCGCCGCGGACCTGTTCCGGACTTGCATATTCCGGCGTCAATGCAATGAGCCCCGGTACCGTCGCCGGCAGCGCTGTTGCGAACTCGGCCGAGCGCAATACTTTGGCAATACCGAAGTCCACGATCTTGGTCTGGCCATCGCGCGTGGCCAGAACGTTGGCCGGTTTGATGTCGCGATGCACGATGCCCATCACATGTGCCGCGCCGACGGTTCGGCAAACATCCTGAAACAACTTCAGGCGCGCTTCGAGATCGAGGGCCTGACGATCGCAGTAGTGCGTGATCGGTTCGCCGTCAATCAACTCCATCACGACGTACGGAGCGCCATCGTCGGTGGTGCCACCATCGATGAGCCGTGCAATGCCCGGGTGCTCGAGCGTGGCGAGAATCTGGCGCTCAGTCGTGAAGCGGTGCAATGCGCTGGCGCTGAATGCACTATGCAGGAACAGCTTGATTGCGACTTCCTGCTCGAAGACACCATCGGCGCGGCGCGCGCGGTACACCGCACCCATGCCGCCGCGCCCGAGTTCGCCGATCAGTTCATAACGGCCGATCCGCTTGCCAGCCAGATCGCCGTCGGGTGTACGCACTGGGCTGGTTTCGAGAAACGCGGCACTGGCCGACTCGGCGTGAGCGAGGCGTTGTACTTCACCCAGCAATCCAGCATCGTCAGGACAACGCTCTTGCAACCAAGCTGCGCGCAACGCCTCCGGCTGATCCAGATAGTCGGTCAGCAACGCCAGTGCCTGCGCGGCGCGGGTCAGCGGCGTGGAATCGGAACGCATGGTGACGTTTCATGTCGCATGGAGTCGGTCTACGCGGGCGCCCGCTGGGCCATGTCGAAAGGATCGCACACAACGACGCCGCGCTTCCACGCGCGCGTCGCGAAAAGCTTGATTTCGCCAAGGGCGGCTCGCCACACCGGGTGCTCGGCTGACTAACCGAATGAAGGCTGCCGCTTCTTGCGTTGCCGAAAACAGCGTTCGCGGGGCGCGTCGCTGTGTGAGCGAACGCTGACTTGGCAAGTCGCGGCGTGAGCTGATTCCACTGCGTTTGACGCAATCAACAGGAAAGCACGCGTGCTTTCACGCCGCAAACACTCACTTGCATGGGGAAAAATGCACCATGGAACGCTCAGCACACCCGTTCGCACTCTCCGTTGTATCCGCCGCGGTCCTTGCCGCCGGCTTGTTGAGTAGCGGGTCAACTGCCGTGCATGCCGAACAGGCGGCGAGGGCAGATGAGGCGGCAGAACCTGGCCGGCACATCGCTGTGTGGGATCCACCGCCTTTCTCCATTCGCAGCGAACTTGCTCGTGGCACGCAGGGATCATCCGGTGCCGAGGAGTGTCCGCCGTTCGTATTCCAAAGTAGCTTCGAACCCGGTTATCTGGATGGAATCTTTCGAACCGGTCTTGAGCTGCCGCCCGAGAGTGCAGGTTCGCCCATTCAATTTACAACGGCAGCCGGTTTTATCGTTCGGGTCGATAAGCACACAATATCGATCCAGGATCCTTTCGAAATGAACAAGGTCGAGCATTGGGGCGACCCGCACGAGAACCTAAACGGGAAGCACATCAAGGACTGGGCTGGCATGGCTGGGTGGGATGGCGCACGCCGTACGATGTTGATGAACGGCGGTGCCAAGGTCACGATGGAATCGGCAGGTCCGCAAGGCGTGACATTGTTGACCTCGATCTACGATGGGCAGCAGAACCTGCAAATCGACAACACCACGAACGCGATCCTGCATCACGGCTTCGATGCGGTCGATACCGCTGCGCGAGAGGCCGCGCAATACGATGGGGAAACCGCTCGTTTCACGATCGATACTGCGACCGCCATGGCCGAGTACAAGAATGTCTACAACGAGGATGCGACTTTCACGGTAGTGCCGTTCGACGTTCTCCTCGGAACGACGGGTGGCTGCGCCAATCCGCGGCAGACCCATGACTACTTTGACGATCCGCGCCTTCCGAACACTTGACCCCGGGCGGAACCATTGCGTCGTACCACAGCGTCTTCAGTCGGGAGTGCGGGCTTTGCGGTGGGTTCTTCGCGGTCTCCTTGCGGTGGCCTCGCCAATCCACACCGAGTCAATGCCTGCGCCCCTGGGTCCGCCTGAGCGGGCATTGTCATGGCGGTGTCCAAACCAGCGTCTGCGGCATCACGGCGTTGAGCAAAGGGGTGTCGTCAGTACCGGCGGACCGGCGGGATCGGGCAGGATTTCCGTGGTGGCAACCGTTTCGTTGTCGCCTTCGATGTCCATCTGAAGCTTCGGTGCGGTCCAGGCGATAGGTTGCGTTTGCAGTGCATCGATATAGCCGGTTATGTGCACATTGATTTCTGCGGGCGCGCCGCCGACCGCGCCCGTGCTGAGCAGCAGCATCCGTCCGGCCGTGTCGAGGGTTGCCGAAATCGGTACGCCGGCGTTGATCGATGCCTGTGCTTGGAACGGCCGTGCGAGGTCGATGCCCGCCGGGATCGGCAAATAGACACGCGTGTCGCGGCGCGGCCCGAACGCATTATCCGGAAACAACGACGTGATCGCGCCGTGCGCGTCCACCGTCATTGACGCCCCCGCCGATGCTGGAGTTGCCGTCACCTCGAAGTCGAGGCGGATTTTGGCGAGGGCCTGGAAGCCGTAGAAATCGAAGACGTAATCGTAACTCGTGCCCTCGCGAATGCCATCGCAAGCGGGATGGGTGGTCACGGTCAGCGAGGAATGAGCTGTGGCTGACGCGGGGTCAACGCCGTCGCTCGTGCTCCATTGTGCATCGGCTTCGATACTCGTCGTCGCTGGCTGCTGCGCGGCGATCGTGTAGACCTCGCCATTGCTGAACGATTGGCCGGTGCCGGGCAATGTCCCGAACAGGCTGTCGACAACAAGACTGTCGGTCAATGTGCTGAATCCGCCGATGCTCGTGTTCTTGGCGCGGAAGCAGTGCGTCAGCAGCGTTCCGGGCGCCACCGTCAGTGCCGTATAACCGCTGTTCGTGGGAGTCGGAGTGTACGGCGTGATGCCCGGCTGACACCGCGCTGCGTCGGCGGTCAGGAAACGATAGAGCGCGATATCCGGTGCGATGTTGACGTACGCGGTGCGGTGCCCCGCACCGGTTCGCCCGGCTCCGCTGGTGTGCCAGTTGACCAGATCGATCGCGCGGTGCACGAAGGCGTGTGGCGAGGTCGGGTCTGCGATCACGACGCTCTGACCCGGCGGAATCTGCAAGGCCCCCTGAAAGATGACGCCGAACGTCGAGCTGGTGATTTCCTGCCGTTCCAGCGTCACGTTGCTGTGGTTTTCGAGGCGGTAGCAGAAGCGAACCGGTGCGCCGGGGCGAGTGTCGAGGGTATCGTGGCCGGTATCCGGGCACGCTGGGTCGGAGGTCACGATGGCATAAAGCCGTATGTCGTCATATCCGACCAATTTTGTTTCGAACCCGTCGGCGAATACGCGGTCGACCTGATCGGCGCCAAGTAACTGAGTCGACGCGGTCACACCCGCTATCGCGATACAAAGCATCGGGAGCAATCCGGATGTGCCGGACCGGTGACGGACGGGTGCGCTGGTACGCATTGACATGGCTGTACTCCCCGATTTTATGAACGATGACGAAAGCATCGCGCTGGCGTTGTCGGTAAGTGCGTGATCCAGCGTGAAACCGGCTCACGATCTCGCGCCGGAAGCACTGGATCAGTGCGACTCGAAGCCGTTGCGGAAAATCAGGTCGATCGCGACCTCGACTGCGCCGATGTCGCAATGCACGCCTTGCGGACGCGCGACGCCACGCTGGTCGAGCCCGTTGACGGGCGCCGCTGCACAGATGCTGTCGTTGCCGGCGTCGACAGCCGAGCCGCCACCATCCGGCAATTGTGTCTGCGTGAACCCACCGTTGTTCTGCAACGTGCCGAGTAGAGGATCGACAATGTTCACGTTGCTACATATGACGCCACTGCCCGGGACACAGCCGCCTTGCAGCACGCTGTCGTTGACCGTCGCAGTGGCATTGGCGGTATTGTAGATTTCCGCGCCGCCGCTTGCGGCGCTGTCGCCCCACGCGATCACGTTGTGGAGAATCGGCGTCACCGCAGTGGCGCCGGCGAGTTGGTAATTGTAGATCGCGCCGCCTTGATGCCTGGCGCTGTTGTTGTTGAATGTGACGTTGCTCAGGACGGGGCTACTGACGCCGCCGCCACCAAGGTTGTACATCGCGCCCCCGTCGTACGCGGTGTTGCCGCTAAAGGTGACATTGCTGAAGATCGGACTGTTGTCATTGTTGTTGCTGAAGTTGTACACCGCGCCGCCGTTGCCACCGTGATTGTCATCGAAGGTGACATTGCTCACGTGCGCAATACACAGTCCGTTCAGACCGCTGCCCTTGTTGACCATCGCGCCGCCGTTCAGACCTGCGCTGTTGCCGCTGAACATCACGTTGCTCAAGGTCGGGTTGCTGATGGACTTGCTGGCGCCCGGACTATTGCTGCCGAGAGCGAAGTTGTACATCGCACCGCCATCGCCCGGCGTGCTGTTGCCGCTGAATGTGACGAAACTCAGGCTGGGGCTGCTGGTGCCTTTGGTGGAGGCATTGTTGAACATCGCACCACCTTGGTAGGTAGCGTGGTTGTTGGTGAAGGTCACGTGATTCAGGTTCGGGCTGCTGATGCCGCCACCATATCCATCGTTGTACATCGCGCCGCCGCCACCGTTCGGAATACCGCCGACGGCGCCTGCATTGTTTCCGTCAAACACGACGTTGGCGATGCTCGGGCTGCATGAATGGCCCTCGCCACGTCCATCGCAGTACAGACCGGCGCCGCGGGCGATCTCGCTGCTGGCATAGCCGTCGCTGACGGTGAATCCATCCAATACGGTACTGGCGGTAATGTTTCCCGCGTTCGTCGTGCCGTCCATGTAGACAACGTGATAGCTGTTGTCGCTGGCATCGCCGACGCTGCCGATGTCACCCGAAAGGATGGTCAGATTCGTGATGGGATTGCGTTGGCCAAGCGCAGTCTCGTTGCCGGCAAAGCCGCCATAAACCTTCACGCCGGGGCGAATCCGAAAGGAATCGCTGCGCGCGATGCCGGGTGTGTAGGCGCCCTTTTTTACCCATACTTCGGTGCAGGCGCTGTTGCTCAGGGCGCTCTGCAGATTGGCAGCCTGAACCCAACTGCTGCCGTTGCCGCCGCCGCTAGGGGTGACAAAGCAAGTGGCGGCGGCAGCTGGACCTGCTGTCAATAAAGCGCATGGAAGAACCAGTAAGTGCAAAGACCGTGTGCGCATGCGCAATAAAACTACGGGAAAGATGGACATGAACATTTCCTCTGGCATGGGCTGACTTGGCAGAAAGCTGGCAAATTGCCGTGCGTGGCGACTTCATTTATCCATGCGCGAGAACTGCGCAAACCAGCTCAGATGGAACGCGTAGGTGCTAGGCCAATGCCGGCAGCCAGCAATCACGCCGGTCTCTCCCGTATGGCACACAGTGACGACAGGGGGCTTTTACCCATCTCAGGTGACTGCTCCGTGAGCCGATGTCGGAGCGCCTTACGCAGTAGGTAGTACGGCGGCGGCTGCAGGCGCTGCCAACGCTCAAGGGGAGAATTGCGTCATGCGACATTCCGGTCGTCGATGGTCCGCCGTACTGCTGCTGTCACGCGTAGCCATCGCTTTATGCATCGGCAGCTGCGCGTCGTCCGATGCGCGTGCGCAAAGTGCGCTGAACCCGGGTCAGCCGGCGTTATCCGGCAGATACATCGATGTGTCGGATCCGCCTCCGGCAATGATCCTTCGCGAACTTGACGACAAAGCGACGCGCTTTCTCGACGATGCTGCGGAATGTCCATCTTTCCTGTTCCAGAACGGCTTCGAGTCCGGCCGTTTGTTCCAGGACGGGATCTTTCGTCACGGCTTTGATTCCGGAATTGTTTCCGGTACGCGGATCCGATACACCACGGCGGCCGGTTTGGTTGTACAAGTCGACAAGTACACGATATCGATCCAGGATGCGCTGGGCATGAATTCGGTCCAGCATTGGGGCGATCCGCACGAGAACCTCAACGGCAAACACATCAAGGATTGGGGCGGCCTGCCCGAGTGGGATGGCGCGCGGCGTACGACGCTGCTCGATGGCGGCGCCAAGGTGACCATGCAAGCCAACGCTCCGACCTCCGTGGTCTTGTTGACGTCGATCTATGACGGGCAGCAGAACGTGCAGATCGACAACAGCACCAACACCATCCTTCATCACAGCGCCGATCCGGTCGACACCTCGGTGCGCGAGGCCGCTCAGTACGATGGCGAGACCGCGCGCTTCACGACCGATCCCGCGACGGCGGTCGCACTCTATGACACCGTCTACAACGAGGACGCGAATTTCAACGTGGTGTCCTCCACTGTTCCTCTCGGCTCGACCGGTGGCTGCGCCAATCCAAACCAGGTGAACGATTACTTTCCCTGAAATCGGCGCTGGCGGCATCGGTCTGACGACGGGCGATGCCGGTGAAGGAGGGCGCCAACAGCTCGTCGACCGGCGACTGGCGGTTCGCAGTGGCGTGAGGCCGCGATCATGCGGGCGATCGGCGACATGGGTTGCCGGTACGATAAACTCGCTACATGGACGTCCCGGTCACCGAACTCCTGATCTCCTGGCGCGAAGGCGACACGCGTGCGCGCGACGAGCTGATCACGGCGTTGTATCCGGAATTGCGCAGGCTTGCGGCGCAGTTGTTCCGCCGTGAACGCTCCGATCACACGCTGCAGCCGACCGCGCTGGTCAACGAGGCATGGCTGCGCCTGTCGGGCAGCGCTGCCATCGCGGCAGCCGATCGCAGCCAGCTGATGGGCATCGCAGCGCGGTTGATGCGCGAAATTCTGATTGACCATGCGCGTGCCCGCGCCGCCGGCAAGCGCGACGGAGGCGAACGTCTGACGCTGTCAGCGATCGATGCCGCGCACCACAGTGCGGACGAAATCGACTTGCTCGCACTCGATGGCGCGCTCGATCGCCTCGAACGGCTGGATGCAAACAAGGCGCGCATCGTCGAACTGCGCTACTTCGGCGGCCTCAGCATAAGCGAGACCGGCGCGGCGCTCGGTCAGTCCGAAGCCACGGTCAAGCGCCACTGGCAAGCAGCGCGACTGTGGCTTTTCGATGCGCTGGCCGAGCAGGGGTGTTCGGCGCCTCCTGCGTGACAACGTACGGGCGGCGTTGAATGCGTTGTCCGCTAAAGAGTTCGGCACGGCGGTCGCGCGCGGTTGAGAAACTGGGTGCAGTTGCAAGCCGAGTGCGGCCGTCATCTAGGCGCACCAACCCGTCGTGCGACTTGAAATTCGGCGCTGCGCCGGCATAGTGCATGCCACTCCATTGCGCAGGGTCGTCATTGGTCCCGCGTCGCTATCGCATATATCGAGCTGCCCGATGCCGATCTACGAATTCGAATGCACTGCTTGCGGCGACATTTTCGAGCGCCTCCAGAAACTGTCCGATGCCGACCCAACCGATTGTCCGGTCTGTGGCAAGCCCAAGGTCAAGCGCCGCCTGAGCGCGCCCGCGTTCCGTCTCGCTGGTAGCGGCTGGTACGAAACCGATTTCAAGAAAGACGGCGAGAAGAAGCACAACCTTGCCGGCAATCACGAGGCGCCGAAGGTGGCATCCGGCGCTGACGCGAACAACGAGGCCAAGCCGGCCGGGAAATCCGCCGAACCCACTGCGTCTGCGAAACCCGCGTCGGATAGCTCAATCGCGGATTGAGCGTTGCCGGCGCGGTTGCTTTTAGAACTGTTCACGTCCGTATTCCTACACTACGCCTCCACACGTCCATCCAAAGGGGAGTCATCTCGATGAAAATCATGTTCGCGGGGTTGGTCGCTATTTTCGTTGCCGG
>CAJDVY010000092.1_pt1 | contig 9961 bp, 9 predicted proteins | sample 7391441 | NCBI WGS metagenome assembly CAJDVY01 (sample SAMEA7055728, study PRJEB34461) | soil metagenome | biome: terrestrial ecosystem; feature: Peninsula; material: soil | place: Antarctica | collected 2016 | reverse complement strand
AAGCAACCAAGGCGAAGTCTGCTGCGCAAGAGCGCTGTGCAAAACCACACACGCGTATTGCACTGCTGCTTCGATCCACGATTTCTGATCCGCGCAGGCATGCCAGACGATTCCCGCCGCGCGTTCAGTCGTGGCGAAACTTTCAGTTGCCGACATCGTCACTTCTCCAAGCTGTTCAGGGCATCGGGCGCATGGACCAGACTGCAACCACTGTACTGAACCGCGAACGCGGCTGCGCCGAGCAGACCGGCCTGCGGATGCATGATGACCATCGAGGGCACGCGTGCAAAGCGATGCGCGAAGCGGCCCTTGTCCTCGAAGCGACGCCGGAAACCGCCGGCCTCGAGCCACGGCAAAACGATCGGCGCCATGCCGCCTGACAGATACACGCCGTCCCACGCGCCAAGCGCGAGCACGAAATCGCCGGCCAGCGCGCCGAGCAGTTCGCAGAAGATCTGGATCGCGCGGACGCAGCGCGGGTCGGCGCCGTGCGCGGCGCGGCGCGTGATTTCCTCTGGCGCAAGCGATTCGGCGTGTCCGCCCTCAATCTCGCCAAGCGCACGATGCAGATTCGCGAGTCCGGCGCCGCTCAACACGCGCTCATACGAAACACGGCTGAAACGCGTTCGCAGACGACGCAGTATCGCAATTTCCTGATCCGAGCCCGGTGCAAACGCAACATGGCCACCCTCGGTCTCGAGCGCAGACACAGAGCCATCGCGCAGCAACAGAGCGCCGACCCCGAGTCCTGTGCCCGGCCCGACGACGGCAAAGGTTTGTTCACGTGAAGCGTCAACGCGCGCAGCGCCCACCGAACCGATCACGCGCATGTCGGCCGATGCCAGCAGCGGAATGCACAAGCTCATCGCGGCGAAGTCGTTGATGAAGTGCACCGACTCCATGGCCAGTTTGGCACACACTTGCGCTCGCGAAACCGTCCATGGATGATTGGTCATGTGCACGACGTCACCGTCAACGGGTCCGGCGAACGCGAACACGCCGCTCTGCGGCCGCGCGCCGATGTCGTCAATGTAACTGCGCGCCGCATCGGTGAATGTCGCGAAATCGCCAACGTCATAGGCCCGGATGCTGTCGGTCACGAGCGGTCTTGCGCACTCGACATCCGCAAGAGCGAAACGCACGTGGGTGCCACCCACATCGGCCAGCACGACAGGCCCGGAGCCGTTCGCGGCATTCATGCGCCGATCTGCGGCTGCATGGCGGCCCGCGGCACATGCGGGGATGGAACGCGCGGACTGACGGACACGAGTGGACTGCCTGCGGAAGTCATCGACCGCGTTAGTTTAGCGAATCGGCTATTTACGTGGTTTGCGCGGACCGGGGGCGGACTGGTGACCTTGCGTCGCATCTACGGCATCAATCCAGCCCGCGCGCGAGTGCGGAAAAGCGTCCGCATACGGCACATACGGTTTGATATCGAGGATCGGCGTGCCGTCGAGAAGATCAACGCCGCGAACCCGCAGGCATCGTGCCTCCACCGCGACCAGTTCAACCGCAGAAAGACCGATCGCGTTCGGGCGATGCGGTGAGCGCGTTGCGAGGACACCGCGTTTGGGCCCACCGCGCGGCGGTTTCACCAGCGCCTTCCAGCCTTCGCTGCGGTCGAACACGAACACCAGCCAGATGCGCTCGAAGCCGGCGAGGTCGTGCAACGCGGCTTCCGGAAAGTCTGCGACGAATTCGATGATGGCCTCAGCCGCACTGCCCGTTTCAGTGCCAGCAACCACCGTCGACTGATGCGGCGCGTCGATACGTCGCGCGTAGGGCGAACGCACGAATGCGATGGGCTGGAACGTCAACGCGTCAGGCGTTTCGTGCATGTTCGCTTACTCTTCTACGGCGAGCACGCCGCCGTTGCTCGCGATGATCTGCGCATACAGTCGCGCGCTCGCCTTGCAGGTGCGCTCCTGCGTGGCGAAGTCAACATGGACGATTCCAAAGCGCTTCGAGAAACCGTGCGCCCATTCCAGATTGTCGAGCAACGACCACGCCATGTAGCCGCGCACGTCGCAACCCTGCGCAATCGCGCCATGCAGCGCGCGCAAGTGCTGCTTCAGGTAATCGACGCGGAGCGGATCATCGAGCGTGCCGCCTTCAACTGTTTCTGGATCGCCGAACGCCGATCCATTCTCCGTGATGAAAACCGGTGGATTGTCGTAACGGTCGCGCACCCACATCAGGGTGTCGGTAAGGCCTTGGGGAAACACCTCCCAGTCGGTTGCGCTGTAGAGCGCGTCCTGGCGCACCGCGCTCGCCTTGAGCAATGCTGCTCCGTCATCATGGCGGGTCACGCTGCGCGTGTAGTAGTTCACGCCGAGAAAATCGATCGGCTGGCGGATCAGCTTGAAGTCCTCGTCCGGCCATTCTTGCCATGCCGCACCGAAAATTTCACGCAGCTCGTCAGGATACTTTCCGAGAAAGATCGGATCGAGGTACTGGCGGTTCATGTACGCGTCCGCGCGCTGCACAGCGGCGCGATCCAGCGCGCCGTCGCTGGCTGCGTACTTCGGTTCAATATTGACGACGATACCTACATCATGTCGGCCCTCCGCCCGGTACGCCTGCACTGCCGTGCCGTGCGCGCGCAGCAGATGATGCGACGCGATCGGCACCTCGGCAGCAGCGTGATGCCCCGGCGCGTGAGTACCGTTGAGATAGCCGCAATCGGTGATCACCCACGGCTCATTGAGCGTCGCCCACTGCTTCACGCGGCCATCGAGCGCGCGGTACAGCACGCTCGCATAGTCGGCAAACCAATGCGCGATATCGGGATTCAACCAGCCTCCGCGATCGTCGAGCGCAGCCGGAAGATCCCAGTGATACAGCGTCACCAGCGGTTGGATACCATTTTCGAGCAGCGTATCGACGAGACGTTCGTAGAAATCGAGCCCCGCACGATTTATCTTGCCGCGGCCTTCCGGAAGCACACGCGCCCACGCAATACTGAAGCGATAGGCCTGCAGGCCGAGTTCGCGCATCAGCTTCACGTCATCCTTGTAACGCCGATAGTGGTCGCTGGCGATATCACCGGTATCGCCGCCATGCACGTTGCCCGGCACATGTGCGAAGCGATGCCAGATACTTGGGCCGGCGCCGTCTGCCAGCGGCGATCCCTCGACTTGATACGCCGAGGTTGCGGCGCCCCACAGGAAGCCACGTGGAAACTGGAATGAATCGGTCATGGAGTCCAAGGATGCGTTGATGGTTGCAACGGTTGCGGGAAGACAGCGACCCGCGATCAAGCCGCACTTCGCCAATCTTTTGGCGACGTCAGAACCGGCCGTCGCCAAAGTTGCGACGGGACCGGGACGAAGCCGTATGCTATTTCCTTTCCCGCTCCGTTGCTGACAGGCCAAAGGAATACCCATGGCAACAGTTGGACTCGACCAGGTGCGCAAGGTCTACGACAACGGCTACGTCGGGGTTGCCGGCGCGAGCTTCGACGTCGCACATGCCGAGTTGCTGGTGTTGGTCGGGCCGTCGGGATGTGGCAAATCCACCCTGCTGCGCATGATCGCGGGCTTGGAGACGATTACCTCGGGCACCCTCAAGATCGGCGAGCGCATCGTCAACGACGTGTCTCCGCGCGACCGCGATATCGCGATGGTGTTCCAGAACTACTCGCTGTATCCGCACATGAGTGTCGCCGAGAATCTCGCGTTCGGACTGAGCCTGCGCGGTACGCCACGCGCGGAGACCGAGCGTCGCATCGCGGATGCCGCAGCGATGCTCGATCTGGGCGGGTTCATGAAAATGAAACCGGCGCAACTATCCGGCGGCCAACGCCAGCGCGTCGCATTGGGCCGCGCGCTGGTGCGCAAGCCATCCGTGTTCCTGCTCGACGAGCCGCTGTCGAATCTCGACGCGAAGCTGCGTCTGTCCACTCGGGTCGAAATCGCGAAGCTGCACCGCGATCTCGACACCACGATGATCTACGTGACCCACGACCAGATCGAGGCGATGACACTCGGACACCGCATCGTCGTGATGGAGCGCGGGATCATCAGACAGATCGACGCACCGATGCGGCTCTACGAAAAGCCGGCCAACCTGTTTGTCGCCGGATTCATTGGCAGTCCGGGAATGAATTTTTTCCGTGGAGTTGTGATCGAACACGAAGGGCTCAAGCTCGACTTGGGCACGGCATACCTGCCGCTGACAGCAGCGACATCATCGCAGCCGCCGGCCAAGGTCGGAGACGAACTCATTGTCGGATTGCGACCAGAGGATCTGCTTCTTGGCCACGATACGGTCGCCGCAGACATGGCAACGATCAGCGCTCGGCTCGATCTGGTCGAACCGGTCGGCAACGAGATGTTTCTCAACCTGCGCTTTGCTGACGCCGCATTGGTCGCGCGTGTGCCTCCGCAAGCGATGCCTGCGCCGGGCACGGAACTCATTTTTGCATTTCGCCCGGAGCGCATGCATCTGTTCGATCCGGTGACCGAGCTGCGCATCGGGGCATGACGTGATCTGGCTGTGCATGGATACCCACCGCGCGAGGAAAGAATCCACTTGACTGGGACCGCACTCTCGGCGCATCGAGCGCTGGTGATGTACCGACCGAGTCACCCCACAATTCATACACGCTCTCCGTGACTGTTGCGTTGTTCAAGGGCCGAATCTCGAATGCCAGCGTAGATGTCGGCACCGGTAAAATAAAATCGAGGTCGAGCTGCGACCAACGACGGCTTGGATTCACCTGCACGTCCGGCCACCCGCCCACCTTGGTGCCGTTCACCCACAGCTCTGCGGCCTGCCCCGGCACGCCTGCGTCAAACGTGCGGCGCAGCCGAAACGCCTGTCCCGCGCGCGGCGCCACCAACACAAAGCGGCTTGTCCCGTTCCCGCTGCAAACGCCGGCAGTTCTCGTCGTCGGTGGCTCATCGCCGAATTTTGCGGTTTGGCTCGCGCACTGCGCGCCGATCGACGGCTGATACTGCGCAGCGGCTACCGACGCCGCATCGCCGACATCCAGCGTCGCCAACACGTCCTGCGTTGCAACGGATTGCGCAAAGAAGAACGCGGCCGAGCGAATGCACAGTGGATCGGTCCCGATGGGGCCATTCTCCAGCTTGAACACGATTGACTTGCGCCAAGTCGGCGCATCGGTCAGGAACCAGCGGTACATCGATGTCGCATCATTCGCAGCGCTCGACGCATGGCGCATCGGCGCACCGGCCAAAGGCCCGACGTAGCTGCCCTGGTCGAAGTAGAAGCCGCCATTGAACATGTCCTCGACGCCGGTGCCGTACCACAGCGGTTGCACACTGCCGTCAATGTAGAGACGTTCGTCGCCTTCCATATAGTAGCCGCCGCGGCCGATTCCATCGGTCGTCATCCAGAGCGCGAGTCCGACCATGCGACCCGTGCCTTCGTGCGCGAGGATGACCTGGTCGCCGCTCGTTGCTGGCGTCGTCGGGCATGCCGCGTTGGTCTGGACGTAAAACGTTCCGGCATTGTCCGGCGGTGCATCGCGATCGATCTTCATCACCGAGCGCACGACGACCGAGGCGGGATTCGCGTCGGGGCGCAGCCGTAGCGTCACGTTTGCACCAGTGCGAAACGGCATCGGGATCGTCGAATAGAACGCATCATTGGCATCGACTCCATTGAACAGTCCGCGCGGGTTGCGATCGTCCAGTGCATCCGCCGCGAAGAACTCATCGAGCGGCATGTCGACCGTGGTTCGCGAGTCGAACGCGAAAGTGAGCGACACGTCGTGCCAGCGCGAACGATCGAGCTGGATGCGCGTCGAGGTGATCCAGCCGCTTCCGGTAGTGTCCAGTACCGTGAGCGGCGCGGTCGTGGTCAACGTGCCCACCTGTGCGTCGGACGGCGCAAGGCGCGTGTCCGCGCCGCGACCACGCGTGATGGGCCGGTTTTTGCCAATGACAAAATCTGCGATCAGCGGCTGCGCGAGCAGCGATGCGAGTGCTGAAAACTGCCAACGATCAGCAAACGCGGTCACCGGCGTTGCGTCCGCAACCTGCGTGTAGTTGAGCTGATACCAGAGTCGAAGATCGGCACCGTGCAGCAATGCGATCTTGAGACCGTGCTGGTACGTCAGTGGAACATACGACACGTTGCCGCCACTGTTGACCGTGCGATCGGAGGCCAACGGCGGCATGAACGGGCGGTATTCGATCGGGTTGAAGAATTGATCCAGCGGTTCGTCGATCGTCGCAACCGGATTGCCATCGAAGTAGACACGGATGCGCACGCCGGATGGCAGCGGTTGGCTCACGCCATCGCCAGTCGTCATCCAGATGCGGGTCACGGCACCTGCGCCGGGTTGCTCGAAAATCACACCTTGATCGCCATCGACAGTCGGCTCGATGCGGATGAAACGCTGGCTGCCCTTGCCGGGATCGAGCGACGAGCGATCGTAGCGACAGCCGTCGAGGCAATAGCTGCTGGCGAGATAGTTGCCGTAGTGCCCGCCGACGAGCGCGACGCTGCGCAGGTCGGCCCATGTCTCCCAGGGAAGAGCCTCCGGGGGTGAAGCAGCGGCGGCAATGCAGGCAAACAGCAGCCACCCTCCTAGCAGCGCGGCGGCCCGATTGACGACCTGCTTCTGAGCGATCGGAGTCACTCGAATCGCGGCGAGATCGTAATGTTCAAGACCGGTCTGGATCGGATTGTTCTTGAGGTCCGCGCGCCAGTCGATCAGGATTTGCTGCCCGGTGTTGTCGTAATCGCCCGCGGCGCTGCGCACCGCGAGGTAGTCATAGAACGAAGCCGGCGCGCCCGGCCCGTCACGAAAGTGCTCGATCAGGAATCGCGAGCGCCAATTGGGTGGATTGTCTCCGGCGACCAGCGGCGACAGGCTGCGACCGTCGCAGCTCAGCGCAGGTGCCACGCCCGCCAGTTCCGCCACGGTGGGCGCCAGATCATTGTTGAGCACGAGGGAGCTGCGATGCTGGCCAGCGGGAAAACCCGGGCCACGGATGAGCAGCGGTACCCGAATCGATTCCTCGTAGGCCAACACCTTGCCCGCAGTGCGATGTTCGCCGTAAAGCCAGCCATTGTCGGACGTGAACACGACCACGGTGTTGTCCCAACGCCCGGCGGCGACAAGGTGTTGCTTGACGGTCGCGTACAAGTCGTCAATTGCGCGCAGCGCTTCCAGACGATGCCGGTAAAAGCGATTCACCGTCACGGTCTGCGTGCTCGTCATGCTTGGGTAGTAAGTCGGGAACCACGCCGGCTTGTCGGAGACATCCGCTTCGTTGAACGACGCTTTGCCGATATCCAGGTTGATGTAGCTCGGCAGGCTGCCTGCATGGCGCGGCGCGGGGCGGATGTCGTAGCCGAATGGATCGCCGGCGTTCAGACAAAGCTCGTAATGCGGCGCGAGCGGAGCCATGTAGAGGAACAGCGGCGCGCCGCCGACCACCGCTGCATCGACGGCCGCAGCACTGTGCGAGCACATCGGTCTGGTAGTCACTCGTTGCGCTGTGGTAGTCGACCAGCGTTCCGTTGTCGTTGATCGTGTAGTTGAACATGCAGTACGCGCCCGCATAACCCACGCCCGCACTGCCGTTGAGTTCGCCATAGTCAGGTGCAACCTGCCAATTGGACCAGCCTGGCGAGATCCAGCGCATGCTCTGCGCTGCCGTGCATGTAGGACAATTTTTCGGTGTGGTGTAGCCATAGCCGTTGAGATACTTTCCGGTGATCGCCGTGTAATAACCAGCGTCATGCAGCCAGGTCGCCAGCGTATTGCTGTCGTCGAACGCACCGAACGAGCCCTCGGGCGCGGTGATGTTGAGTACACCATGATTGTGGGCGTACTGCCCGGTCAGGAAGGTCGCGCGCGACGGGCAGCACAGCGAATCGGTAACGAACGACTCGTCGAAACTCATGCCCCCGGCGACGAAGTCCGTCGCAATGTTCGCCAGGAAACCGATATTCAGCGCGTCATCGAACGTCGCGCTGTCCAGATCGTCGGTCATCAGGACCACGATGTCGGGTTTGCTCGCGATTGCAGCAACCGAGCCTGCGGAATGCGCGAGTAGGAAAATTACCATCAGTCCAATGAAAGTCGCTCGCACGGGTCCCTCTCATCAGATAAAACGCGGCCAATTGATTCCCGACGTGGCATTTTCCTGCTCCACGCGACGATGCAACCCTGTTTGCTCCACCACATCGCGCTGCCGAAGGTGGAGCGGCATCCCAAGTGCATCGGGAACAGCAACAATCGAATTGACTGTTTAACCTCACAGTTTCCCTGCGAAGACGCCTCAACGCCTCATTTCTTGTCGTCGGGCGTCGTAGGACCGCGTGGCTTGCGAAATTCTCCAGGAAGATCGCTCTCATCCCGAAAAATACAGGCATTTATTGATATCAAAGATGCCATAAATACAATGCGTGAGATACCGGTGGCGCCAACAAGTTTGAATGCCACCACTCCAAACGACGCAAGCGCTAGCAACACGAAGGTGAGAGGACCAACTGCGGTCAACCACTTGAGGCAATTCATCAAGCCCCTCACCTCGCTAGCGGGCGCATTGATTAGCGCCTAAGTCGTGGTGCGGCTACCGTATCGCGGTGAGATCGCACCCGTGCCGCACCAAGTTTTCAGGTTGTCGGAGCTTTAGTACCCGCGCGTTCGCTGCAACTGGCGCACACCCCATGCACCTCAAGCGTCTGCGCGCGCGTGCGGAAGCCTCGCTCGCGGGCCTGCTCGTTGAGTAGTTTGGAGACGCGTTCGTCGCACACTTCGACTGCGTTCGCGCACACATCACAGATCAGGAACGGTACCTGGTGCACTTCGTTTGGGTGGTGACAGCCGACGAACGCGTTGATCGATTCGAGCTTGTGGATGAAGCGGTTTTCGAGCAGGAAATCGAGCGCGCGGTAAACCGTCGGCGGCGCCGCGCCGCTGTGGTCGTCCTTGAGACGATCGAGCAGGTCGTAGGCCTTGACCGGCTTGCCCGCGTCAGCGAGCAGTTCAAGCACGCGCAGCCGCAAGGGAGTCAGGCGCAGACCACGCAATTCACAGGCACCCGCGACCGCCTCGACGAACGCAGCTGCGTCGTGGTCGTGGTCGTGGTGGCTGTGCTGAGGGTTGGCGGCTTGCGACATGGCTCGATTGGCAGAAGAGGTGCGTCTGGCATCTTAGCGCGTAGCGGCCGCAGCGGCGGAGCCAACCGGCTCGAAGCTACCAACCGCGCCCGCTGTCGTTGCCCTTGAGTCGCGAGCGTGCGGACTTGAGTGCCGCCGCGCGCAGGTTGACGCCGCAATGGCGGCACGCTTTCGCGGTCGTTGCGTTCGGGCGCCCGCATTCGGGACATTCGGGCAACATCGATTTGGAAAACACCATGATCAGCCAGCCTATCGGCCCGAGCGCAGCGCCCCAGACCAAGCCCGCGACCCAGCGCCCTTTGGCCATGCCAATGAACGCGCCGACGGCCGCGCAGACCACGGTGATACCGAGCGCCCACGCCCACAGCGTCGGGCTCAGCAACGCGCCGGTGCAACTTTGCAGCAGCGCCTGCACCGCCTCAGGATCGGTTTGATCCAGATTTGATAGTGCACCAAATGTGCATTCGAGTGCCATATCGATGCGTCAGCTGGCCTTCTTGAGCGCAGCTTCGATGCGCCGCAGCGCCTCGTCGCGGCCAGCAAGGAAGGCCGTGTGATCGATCGACGGCGACACCTGGGTGCCGGTCAACGCAACGCGCAGCGGCTGCGCGATTTTGCCCATGCCCTCTCCGATCGAGGTGGCAGCGGCTTCGATCGCGGCGTGGATCGCCTCGACCTTCCACTCGGCCAGCGCGGCGAACTGCGCGTGCGCCGCATCCAGCGCGGCGCGCGCGGTCGGCGTTTGCAGATGTTTGGCGACCGCCTGCTCATCGTAGCCTTCCAGCGGCGCGTACCAGACCCGCGCCTTCTCGGCCATTTCCTTCAACGTCTTGGCGCGATCGCGCAATGC
>CAJDVY010000065.1_pt1 | contig 10015 bp, 8 predicted proteins | sample 7391441 | NCBI WGS metagenome assembly CAJDVY01 (sample SAMEA7055728, study PRJEB34461) | soil metagenome | biome: terrestrial ecosystem; feature: Peninsula; material: soil | place: Antarctica | collected 2016 | reverse complement strand
TTTGGCGACCGCCTGCTCATCGTAGCCTTCCAGCGGCGCGTACCAGACCCGCGCCTTCTCGGCCATTTCCTTCAACGTCTTGGCGCGATCGCGCAATGCAACGATCACGTCCGCAGGATTGGGACCACTCGCCGGATCGATGCCGGCCGCGCGCAGCTGCCATTCGAAATGTGGCGCGAGCGCCTGCGGATCGTCACTCTTCAAATACTGCTGGTTCAGCCACGACAGCTTTTCGAGATCGAAGCGCGACGCGGACTTGTTGACGTCGCCCGCGTCAAACAACGCGACCATCTCCTCGCGCGAAAAAATCTCCTGGTCGCCATGCGACCATCCTAACCGCACCAGGTAATTCAGCAACGCGTGCGGCAGGAAGCCGTCGGTATTGCATCACGCTGACCGCGCCGTGACGTTTGCTGAGCTTGTGGCCGTCCGGACCGAGGATCATCGGCAGGTGCGCGAAGGTCGGCACCGTGGCGCCGAGTGCATGATAGATGTTGATCTGGCGCGGCGTGTTGTTGACGTGATCGTCGCCACGGATCACATCGGTGATCTTCATGTCGAGATCGTCGACGACGACCGCAAAGTTATAGGTCGGAAAACCATCGGAGCGGATCAGCACAAGGTCATCGAGCTCCTCGTTGCTCCACTCGATGCGCCCCTTGACCTTGTCGTCGAACACGACGCTGCCGGACGGCGGATTCTTGAAACGGATCACCCGGTTCGGGTCTTCGCGATACGGCTCGTTGCGGTCACGATAGAACCCGTTGTAACGCGGCTTCAGGCCGTTCGCCATCGCCTCGGCGCGCATCGCCTCGATCTGCTCGCGGTTCTCATACGCGTAGTACGCCTTGCCCGCCTTGAGCAGGTCGGCTGCTACCTCGCGGTAACGCTCTTCGCGCAACGTCTGGTAGTACGGACCTTCGTCGTGGCCAAGACCGAGCCAGCTCATGCCGTCGAGGATCGCCTGCACCGCCACTTGGGTCGAACGCTCGCGATCGGTATCTTCAATGCGCAGGATGAACTCGCCGCCGCGATGGCGCGCTTCGAGCCAGCAGTACAGCGCGGTGCGTGCACCACCGATGTGCAGGTAGCCGGTGGGACTCGGGGCGAAACGGGTGCGGACAGTCATGGCAACGTGAGACGGGGAATGATCGGCTAGTTTACCGGAGCGCCCGACGCTGCGGACTGCGCGCTCCGGCCTGATGCGGATGGCTCTACGCTGCGAGCAGCTTCGCCAGTACCCGCGAGACCGCAGCGAACGCGAATGCGGCCGTCACATGCGTCGCCGCACCGAGTCCACCGCCGCAATCGAGCTTGAGTGCTTCGCCCTGCTCCGGTCGCGTGCCGCAGACCGTGCCGTCGGCCTGTGGATAGCGCACGTTTTCGCGCGAGTACACCGCTTGCACGCCGAAATAGCGTTTTGGGCCGCGCGGGAAATTGAATTCCTCGCGCAATTTCTTGCGCACCAGTGCGAGCATCGCGTCGTGTTCGGTCTTGGCCAGATCGCGTACCACGATCAGGGTCGGATCGGTGCGCCCGCCGGCCGAACCGCAGGTGATCAGCGGCAGTTTGCGGCGCCGGCACCACGCAATGGTTTCGACCTTGACCCGGAACGCGTCACAGCAGTCGATGACCAGGTCGTAACCGCGGTCGAGCAGCGTTGCGAGGTTGGACGACGTCAGGAACTGCTCGATCGCATCGATCTCGATGCCGGGATGGATCGCACGCGCACGCTCGGCCATGACCGCGACCTTGGCCTTGCCGAATTGTCCCTCCAGGGCATGCAACTGGCGATTGGTATTGCTGACGCAGACTTCATCGGCGTCGATCAGGGTCAGTCTGCCGACACCGCTGCGCGCAAGTGCCTCGACTGCCCACGAACCAACGCCGCCGATGCCGATCACGCAAACATGCGCTTGCGCCAGGCGCGCAACACTGCCGACTCCATACAGGCGATCGATGCCGTGAAAACGTTCGTTGACGGGGGGTTGATCCATGAGGGCGCGCAGGGTATCACCGTCGCCCGGTATCGCGCGCATCCGCTACCATCACGTTTTACACCCCAGCCGAAATCCCATGCGCTATCTGATCTGTCTGATTGCCGGTCTCGTCATCGGTGCGATGGTGACGAGCACCTTCGTCAACGCGACCGCGCAGCGTGAGGCGTGGCCACGCGGCATCATGAACGTGATGCAGCATGAACTGACTGCCGCGCGCTCGGCAGCACGCACGCCGCAGTGTGCGGTACCGACCTTGCAGACCGCATCGACGCACCTGCAATTACTCGCCGGCGACATCGAACCCGCGCTGCTCGCGCCCGGCACCAAGGATCGCGTGTTCAGCCAGTACGCGAGTGACCTGCGCGGCGCGCTCGCAAAGTGGAATACCCGTGCGGATTGCGCCAGCCAAGGTGCCGCCCTGACCAGCGTCGCCAACGCCTGCGAAGCGTGCCACCGCGACTATCGCTGAACCACCGAGACGCGCTCACGGCGCATTGCGGCCAATTACAAAACTGATTAGTATTGTTATTTATTGCCGGATGGCCCGCGCTATCCGACGCGTGCCGCCTGTCCCCGATCCGGCGGCCGTGACCATCCAGACCGTATTACTTCCCCCGATGACTGCATCCGTCGTTCGACCGCTTGTCGCTCTCGCCGCGGCCCTCGCCATCGCGGGCTGCTCGATTCCGCCCAGGCCGGATGCGCCAACCCTGCGCAACGAGGCGCCGTTGGCCGGGCTTGCTACGCCGCATGGTGGCGAGTGGCCAGACGCGCAGTGGTGGACGCGCTACCACGACGCGCAACTCAACGATCTCCAGAGCAAGGCGCTGGCCAACGCGCCATCCCTGGACGAGGCACACCGACGCTTCGAAACAGCGTTGCGCGCGATCGATATCGCCCGCGCAGCGGGTGGCCTGTCAAGCCAGGTCGGCGCACAAGTGCAGCGCCAGCGCATCAGCGACCACGGCCTGATCCCGTCCAGATTCCTGGGTTTTTCCTGGTACAACCAAGGCGATCTGAGCCTGCAGTTCCAATACGACTTCGATTTCTGGGGCAAGCAGCGCGCCGGCGTCGAGGCCGCCGTCGACACTGCACGTGCCGCCGAAGCTGAACGCGCCACCGCCACGCTGGCGTTGACGACGGCCGTCGCCGATACCTATTTTGGCTGGCAGGCCGACGAAGCGCGCCTCGCGCTGGCTGAAGCAACCATTGCGGCGCTCGAACACAATCACGCACTCGCCGCCAAACGCGTCGCCCGTGGTATCGATCCGCCGGACATGCTGCATCAGGCCGATGCGCAAATCGCGGCCGCGCGCGAGGCACAAGCTGCCTATGCGGGCGCCGCGCCGATTCGGCTTGCCGCGCTCGGCGCCCTGCTCGGCCTAGCGCCTGCAGATATGCCGAAACTCATCGCAAAACCGCTGCCCGAGGTCGAACCCGCGCTGCCGGAGAACCTCGGTCTCGACCTGCTCGCGCGCCGCCCGGACATTGCGGCGCGGCGCTGGCAGGTCGAAGCGGCGATGCAGAACGTGACCAAGGCGCGCGCCCAGTTCTATCCCGACATCAGCCTCGGCGCGATGGCCGGACTGTCGTCGATTGATCTCGACAAGCTGCTCACTTCGGGCAGCCGCGTCGCATCGATCGGGCCAGCGGTGCATCTGCCCGTATTCCAGCTCGCCGGACTGCATGCTGCGTACGGCGTGTCGCAGGCGCAATTGGCCGCTGCGGCCGCCGCCTACGACAGTGCCGTCGTCGATGCGGCGCGAGACGTGGCGATGCAGGCGCTGACGCTCGCGCAGATCGATGCGCGCCGCGACGCGCGCGCGCAGCAAATTGCTGCCGCACGCGCACTGCAGGACAGCGCGGTCGCACGGGCGCGCCAAGGTCTCAGCGACGACCGCAGCGTGCTCGCAGCGCAAGCGCAGGTCTTGCAGCAACGCGACGCGGCAGCGACCTTGCACGCGCAGGCAATTTCCGCCGAACTTGCGTTGACCAAGGCACTCGGTGGCGGCTATCGCATGGACACGGGCGACGCGCCGGCGCCCAGTGCGAATCACGCTGCGCAGTAACCGACTGCATTACGTCCTCCCGATTCCATCGAATGAGCCAACCCCCGATGACCGACACTTCCCCGGCCGCCGAGCCCACCGCCGGCAACGGTAAACGCCGACTGATCCTCGGCCTGATCGCCGTGGTGTTCATCCTGGCCGGTATAGCCTGGTATCTCCTCTGGCTCTTTGTGCTGTCGCAACGCGAGGTCACCGACGACGCGTACGTCAACGGCAACCAGGTCATCGTGTCCGCGCAGGTGCCCGGCACCGTGATCGCGATATTGGCTGACGACACCCAACGTGTCGAAGCTGGGCAGGTGTTGGTCAAGCTCGATCCGACCGACGCCGAGGTCAATCTCGCCAAGGCGAAAAGCGCGCTCGCTAACGCCGTGCGCCAGGTACGCCAGCAAACGGACATGGCGTCGCAATACGATGCTGGAGTCGCCGCGCGCAAACTCGATCTCGCTCGCGCTCAGGCCGATCTGCAACGCCGCCAACCGTTGCTCGCGGACAAGGCGATCGCACCCGAGGAAGTCGCGCACGCTCGCGAGGCGGTCGAAACTGCGAAAGCCGCGCTGGACATCGCAACACGCCAATCCGCCGCATCGCATGCGATGGTCGACGGCACGCCACTCGCTGAGAACGCGTCGGTGCTGCAGGCGAAAGCCGCATTCCGCGAAGCGTGGATCAACAACGAGCGCAACGCGATCGTCGCGCCGACCAGCGGTTATATCGCACAGCGCAGCGTGCAGGTCGGTGCGCGCGTACAGCCGGGACAGCCTCTGATGACTGTCATCGCATTGCACGATCTGTGGATCGATGCGAACTTCAAGGAAAGCCAACTCGCGCACATCCGCATCGGTCAGCCGGCCAAGGTCGAGAGCGACATCTACGGCGGCAAGTTCGAATACGACGGCAAGGTGGTCGGGCTCAGCGCCGGCACCGGGTCGGCATTCGCCCTGCTGCCGCCACAGAACGCATCCGGCAACTGGATCAAAGTCGTGCAGCGCGTCGCGGTGCGCGTCGCCCTCAATCCGCAGCAGCTCGAAAAGTCGCCTCTGCGGATTGGTCTGTCGACCGCGGTGACTGTCGACACGCACGACCGTAATGGCCGCGTGCTGGCAAATACGAATGCGAACGCCGCCGTCGCGCAGACCGACGTCTATGCACGCGATTTCGCCAAGGCCGAAGCTGAAGCGGACGCGATCATTGTCACCAACCTTCCCGCCGCGCACTGAGGCACCCTGATGGCTGCCGTTCCGGCCGAGCGCGCGCCGCTGTCTCCATTGCACGGCGCGCCACTGGCGCTTCTGACCATCGCGATCGCGTTCGCGACGTTCATGGAAGTGCTCGATATAACGATCGTCAACGTCTCCGTGCCGCACATCGCCGGCAGCCTCGGCGTGAGCCCGCAGGAAGGCACCTGGGCGATCAGTTCGTATTCGCTCGCGAGCGCGATCATGCAGCCGCTGTCGGGCTGGATCGGGCGCCGCTTCGGCGAAGTGCGCTCGTTCTGCGTGTCGGCCTTCCTGTTCGTGATCATGTCGATGCTGTGCGGATTCGCCACCAGCATGCCGATGCTGGTCGTCGGCCGCCTGCTGCAGGGCGCAGGCTCCGGTCCGATGGTGGCGCTCAGCCTGAGCCTGCTGCTGAACAATTATCCGATCGCGAAAAAGGGGCTCGCGCTCGCATTGTGGGCAATGACCGTCGTTGTCGCACCGATCTTCGGGCCAATCCTCGGTGGCTGGCTGACCGACAACTATTCGTGGCCGTGGATCTTCTTCATCAACGCGCCGGTCGGCATTCTTGCGGTGATCGTCACCTGGTTCCTGCTGCGGCATCGTGAAACCAAGATCGTGAAGGCGCCAATTGACGCGGTCGGCCTCGTGCTGCTCGTGCTCGGCGTCGGCTGTCTGCAGTTCATGCTCGACAACGGCAACGACAAGGACTGGTTCGCCTCGCCGATGATCCTGACGCTCGGCATCACTGCGCTGGTCAGCCTGGTCTTTTTCGTCGCCTGGGAACTGACCGACCGCCATCCGGTCGTCGATCTGAGCCTGTTCAAGAAGCGCAACTTCACCATCGGCGTGACCGCGATGGCCGCCGGCATGTTCGGCTTCTTCGGCATCAACGTGGTGTACCCGCTGTGGCTGCAGACCGTGCTCGACTACACCGCGACCTGGGCCGGGCTAGCCAGCGCACCGGTCGGCATCCTCGCGTTCCTGGTGTCGCCGATCATAGGAAAGAACATCCAGCGCCTGGAACTGCGCTCGGTAGTCACGTTCGCGTTCGTCATATTCGCGGTCACCTCGTACTGGTTCGCGTGCTTCCCGGACAACGCCTCGTTCAACCAATTGGTGCTGCCGCGCTTCATCATGGGCATCGGTATTCCATGCTTCTTCATTCCGCTGAACCAGATGTTCCTGTCGGGGCTTGAGCCACACGAGATCGCCTCCGCATCGGGACTGGCGAACTTCTTTCGTACAATCGCGGCGAGCATCTCGACTGCGGTCACGGTCACGCTGTGGCAGCATCGCAGCGAATACCACCGCGCAGTGCTCGCCGAACATTTCAACAATGCAAGCACCGCAGCCACCGATTACATGCATGGACTCAGCGCACTCGGCGGCCCTGCCAACCGCGCCTGGGCCATCGCCGAGGGCGTCGTCACGCGTCAGGCATTCACGCTCGGCGTCAACGACGTGTTCCTGTTCTGCACGGCGTTGTTCGTCGTGATGATCCCGATTGTCTGGCTGGCCAAGCCACCGTTCGGCAATGTCGCGGCCGGCGCGGGCCATTGAACACCTGATCGCACCTGCGCTTTTCCCTTCTCCTGGCGGGAGAAGCGAAAAGCGCCTGCACACCCTTGCCGTCAGGCGATGCGTTCCGCGTCGCCCATGTAGCGGCGCAGTACGTCCGGCACCGTGATCGAGCCATCCGCGTTCTGATAGTTCTCCATCACCGCGATCAACGCGCGACCGACCGCAACGCCGGACCCGTTCAAGGTATGCACCAACTCCGGCTTTCCGGTTTCCGGGTTGCGCCAGCGCGCCTGCATGCGGCGCGCCTGGAAATCCGTGCAGTTCGAGCACGATGAGATTTCGCGGAACGTGTCCTGCGACGGCAGCCAGACTTCGAGGTCGTACGTCTTGGTCGCGGTGAAGCCCATGTCGCCCGTGCACAGCAGCATGCGCCGATACGGAAGCCCGAGTTTCTCCAGCACGACCTCCGCACAGCGCGTCATGCGCTCATGCTCGGCGAAGCTTTCGGCGGGTTTGGCGATGCTGACCAGTTCGACTTTCTCGAACTGGTGCTGGCGGATCATGCCGCGCGTGTCGCGACCATGCGATCCGGCTTCGGCGCGGAAGCACAGCGAATGCGCCGCCATGCGCAGCGGCAAGGTGTCGGTCTCGACAATCTCATCGCGCACAATATTGGTCAGCGCAACTTCCGCGGTCGGGATCAGATAACGCTTGGTTTCTCCGACCTCGGTCGAGAAAAGGTCCTCCTCAAACTTCGGCAACTGGCCGGTGCCCTGCATCGAGTCGGCATTGACCAGCACCGGCACATTGCATTCGAGATAGCCGTGCTCGCCCGTGTGCAGGTCGAGCATGAACTGAGCGAGCGCACGATGCAGCCGTGCGAGTTCGCCGCGTAGCACGGTGAAGCGTGCGCCGGACAATTTTGCTCCGGCATCGCCGTCGAGCCAGCCCTTGTGCGCGCCGAGTTCCACATGGTCCTTGACCGCGAAATCGAACGAGCGCGGCGTGCCCCATCGGTGCTGTTCGACGTTGCCGGTTTCATCGCTGCCGAGCGGCACCGATTCGTGCGGCAGGTTCGGGATGCCGAGCGCGATCGCAGCCAACTCCGTCTGGACCGCAGCGAGCTGGTGCTCGTTCGCCTTCAACTGGTCGCCGATACCGGCAACCTCGGCGAGCAGCGCAGATGCGTCTTGGCCGTTGCCTTTCGCAATGCCGACCTGTTTTGAAATCGTGTTGCGCCGATTCTGCAGTTCTTGCGTCTCGACCTGCGCGCTTTTGCGCTGCGCCTCGCGCTGCGCCTCGACCGCCTCGAGCGCCGTGGTGTCGAGAATGAAGCCGCGCGTCGCGAGATGTTTGGCGGTGTCGGCAAGATGGCCGCGCAGCAGGACAGGGTCAAGCATGGGAAGAATCCACAAGCAAAAGAGAATGCGGATTATCGCGGCTGAACAGCGCGCTCCGCAAACGATCTTGCCGAATCAAATTCGTTCTTGCCAAGTATCCAATAGCTGATCGATCCGCCGAAAACACCCATGAACACGTGCAGCAGCATCAGCCACCACAGGCTGTGCGTTAGTGCATAGGCGATTGTGAATGCGAATGCCGAAGCAATACTTCCCAGGAATTGCCAGCGACTCTTGTAGCCGTGCGCTATTCCATAGGCCAGTGCTGCGGTGCAGATGGCGCCTGTCAGGCCGACAAGAGGAGTCAACACAAGGAGCAGAAACCCGCGATAAAGCACCTCCCAAGCGATGCCGACCACGAGTGCGAGGATCACGAATACGACCAATTCCTTGGTCGAATGCGGAAACATGTCGTTGTCAGCCAACTTCGCCCGGTAGGCCGCGAGCGTTGCTCCGGCGAGCCTGCGCATCTGCAACCACGCCGTGAGGCTCAGACCCGCGATCAAGACCACCGCTACCACGAGACCCAATTTCCCCCGTGGTGAAACCGGAAAGTCGAGCCCGAGACTTGCGAGTGGCCGCGCCGACCACCAGACATCGATCGCCAGAAACAACAGAGGGATTACCGCGCGCAGGATGGCGCGCAAATAGCGGGCCATCCGGGGCGGCGACGGCGTCAGAGGCTGGTGCAGGCTCTTCCTCAGCTGCAACGCCGGAAGCACCAAGACCAAGCAGACTGTCAGCGCAAAACCTAGCGTTGCACTCCCGAAAACGGAACAGACGTCCAATTGCCGCGGCTCCTTCGACAGGGATGAAAACTAGTGAATACACCAGAAAACCGCTCGACCCTATTCCACCGCCGCATGCCACACCCAGAAACGCAGCAGCAACGCGGCAATGAAGGCGCAGGCGGCACCGAATGCGAATGCGGTGGACGGCGCAAAGGTCGACCACAACCAGCCGAACAACACCGACGCTGGCAGCAGGAAGACTCCGGCGACGAGGTTGTACCAGCCGAACCCGGTGCCGATGCGCTCGCGCGGGACGAGGTCCGCGACCAGCGCCTTTTCGGTGCCTTCGAGTGCTGCGGTGACCACGCCATAGCCGGCGAACGCGACCCACAGCGCCCAGTCCGCGCTCGGCAGCAGGCCAATCAACAAGTACGCACCGGCATACGCGAACCATGCCACACCGAGCACGTGCGAACGGCCGAAGCGGTCGGACAACGCCGACAGCGGCGTGGACAGCAGCGCCGCCACCAGCGAGAACAAGGCCCACATCAGGGTCACGCGCGTGGCACTCGCGCCAAGATCGTTCGCGCGCAGCAGCAGGAACATGTTCGATGAGTTGCCGAGCGTGAACAGTGCGAGCACGCAAAGGTAGCGGCGAAATGGTGCCGGCATCCCGCTCAGGGTCCAGCGCAAAGGCTCTTTCGTCTTTGCCGCCGGATGCTCGGGTTCCGGCACGGTGATCGCGAGTGCCAACACGATCAGCGCCGGGATGATCGCAAGCAGGAAAATGTGACGCAGGCTGAATCCGGCCGCGAGCAGCGCCGCCGCGATCAACGGCCCGATCACGGCGCCGAAATTATCCATCGCGCGATGAAAGCCGAATGCGAGGCCGCGCTGGTTTGGCTCGACGCTGAGGCTGATCAGCGCATCGCGCGGCGCCGAGCGCAGGCCTTTGCCGACGCGGTCAGCAAATCGGCACGCAAACACGCCGAACCAGCTCGTGGTCAGACCAAGCAACGGGCGGGCGAATCCGGCGATGCCATAACCGGCAATAACCCACGCACGCACCTT
>CAJDVY010000038.1_pt1 | contig 10044 bp, 10 predicted proteins | sample 7391441 | NCBI WGS metagenome assembly CAJDVY01 (sample SAMEA7055728, study PRJEB34461) | soil metagenome | biome: terrestrial ecosystem; feature: Peninsula; material: soil | place: Antarctica | collected 2016 | reverse complement strand
GTTTTCGGTCAAACGCGCAACGAGCAATCCCAACCGAACCTCCTTGTTGCCGTCGCGCGCTGCAGGCCCGGATCTGGGCACGCTGGACTGTTTAGCTGACGGCCGATGCGCCGTCACCGATACGACCGCCCGACTGTGAACGCGCGGCAAAAGTGAGGATAGCCGAGACTCACGCACGTGCGCCGAGGCCACCGTCCCGAACGACAGCGCTGTGGACGAACGACGGCAGGTGACATCGTTGCGCCGCGGCGCGACGAGTGCGCTTATTCGAGTCCGTCAGCAAAGATAAGGTCGTTCTTGAGCCGCACCACGAAGTTGTCCGTTCCGCCTCCGGATACGCCGACGACGCCGGACGCGGTGATCTGTTCGCCTTGCAGCGCGACGCCGAGCGCGATCTGGCTGTCCGGAGTGGCAAGTCCGAAATCCAGGGTTTTCTTGCCGAGCGCGCCAAACTCGCTGTCGAGGCTTCCATCGGCATTCAGGCGAACCAGCGCTGCGCGGAAATCGGAGGCGGCGCGCAAGGCCGCCGCTGCCGCAGGTCGGATCGAGGTCGCCGTCTGCGGCGACGCCCTTGTCGCGACTGCCCCAATGCGCAGATCAACACAAGGTATAGAAAAGCTTCCATGGCGCGTACCCTACTGCTGGGTCGCGCGATTTTGCATCGGATGCAATGGGACCGCGCTCGACTGCATCGGCGTTTACAGCTGACACAAATCACGCTTTATCACCGCAGTGGCCGCCTCACATGCCTGCAGGCACAAATGTCGCGGGCAGGTGCGAAATCGTTGCAGCCGGCTCAAGAGGCGCTCTTGCCCAGTCGCAGTCGTTTCAGGATCTCGCCGCGCGCCTCGCGCAGGATTGAATCACGGTCGAGGCTTTCGACGATCTCGGTGACCACGCGCTTGGGTCCTTTCTCGCCCCAGGATTTGCCCGCGATCAGGTACTTCTCGGCGGCGCGGCCGACGAGTTCGGTCGCGTACCACGCGAGTGCGCCTTGAGCGCCGGCGGTGACGACGGTCGACAGTCCTGCGCTGAGGCCTTTCAGCGCGGACGCGACCAGATGCACACCCCAGATCGCACCCATCAGCGCGGCGAGTTGCGCTGAGATGACCGCGATCAGTGAACCGGCTTCAGTCTTGGTCAGCGGCAGACCGTAGACGCGGCCTAGGTGCATGACCAGCGCGGCGTCGAGCGCGCCGGCGGCGAGTAGATCGGCAACCGGAATCGGATTCAATGCGACCGCGACGCTTTTCGCAATGCAGTATTGATGGATCACTTTCGCAGCAAGTTCGCGACGCGCCTCGGCGATGCGCGCGCCGACCTGGTCGGATAGGCGTCCGGCGAACAGGCTCGCGTTCAATGCGGCGAGCGTCTTGCCTTCGCGCGTGACCACGGCGGTCAGGCGATCGCGCAATGCGTCGAGGTCCGGCATCTGCTCGACCAGTTCGGCGTGTTCAGTGCCATCGGCATCGACGCGCAGGCGCTTCAGTGGCGCCGGTTGTGCGGCGATCGCGACGACGTCCTCCGCGCGCACCAAGCCTTGCGCGCGTTCGCTCAGACGTTCGAGCAGCCGCTCACGTTCCTCCTCGCCATAACGGTCGGCCTTGTTCAACACGAGCAGCAGCGGGCGCTCGGTGCGCGCGAGCAGTTGCAGCGCGTCGTGTTCACGCTGGGTCATGTCGCCGTCGACGACGAAGATGACCAGATCGCTGACGCCGGCCACTTCGAACGCGAGCTTCTCGCGCGCCTCGCCATCGAGTTCGTCGATGCCGGGCGTGTCGATCAGATGCACGCCGCTGCCAGCAACTTCGCGCCAGTTGCGCTCGCTCGCCTCGCGCGTCGTGCCGTGCAGCACGCCGACTGCGAACGCATCTTCACCGAGCAGCGCATTGGCCAGCGCGGACTTGCCGACGCTGACGCGGCCGAATACTGCGATGTGCAATTCACCTCGTTCGAGCTTGCCGAGCATTGCTTCGAGGCGTGCGAAATCCGCGGCGAGGCTGCTGCGGATTGCGGTTGGAATCTGCGGATCGTCGAGCAGCGTGCGCAGGCTCTCGGCAGCTTGAGTGCTATGCGCGTCGCCGCGCGGCTGTGCGCTGGCATCGTTCGCCCGATGGTCTGCGGGTGCGAGGCGCGTGCGCAGGCGTTGCCAGATGGAAGCGAGGTCCGTCATGTACTGCGCGACGCAATTCTACTTTGCGCTCAGCACGAGGTGCCCATGGACCGGCACGTCGGCGCCTACATCGGCCCAGTCGCTACCGCTACCGAGGCCAAAATCGGCGCGCTTCAGTACTGTATCGACGTCCAGCGTCGCTGCGCTTCCGTTTGCGACGAAGGTTACTTTGAGAGCGACTGGTTTGCTCTGATCGCGGATCGTCAGCGTGCCGCTGGCCGTGACGCTGCCGTCGGCAGCTTGCGCGAACGACTGCGTCACGAAATGCGCTTTTGGGAATTTCGCAGCGTCGAAAAAGTCGCTGCCCTTCAACGTGTTGTCGCGTTCGTCGCTCGCCGTGTCAGCGCTAGCCAGGTCAATGCTGACGTCAAACTTCGACGTGGCCAGATCGGCTGCGTCGTACGCGATCGTCGCGCCGAATTGTTTGAACGCTCCGCTAAAGGCATCGCCTTGGTAGGTGCCTTTGAACGTCAGCGAACTTTTTGCGGCATCGACATTCCATTCGTTCGCGAACGCCGCAGCGGGCAGTAGCAGGGCGGCAAGGATCAGCATGCGCAACATGATCGAATCTCCTCGGGCTCAGGGATTGGGGGCGGACGTTGTGCGGCGGCCCGGCAGCATACGGCGCAACACGTCGTCGCGGTTGTGGAAGTGATGGATGAGCGCAGCCGCGGCGTGGCCCGCGGCCACCAGAACCAGCGTCCAGAATAGCCATTCGTGGACTTCGTGGCTGAAGTGTGCGAGCGCCTTGTCGGGGCCCCCGGTCAGACTCGGGATCTGCACCACGCCCCACCAGAACAGCGGTCGCAGGCTGCTTGCCGAATCGAATACCCAACCCGACAGCGGCATCGCAAAGAGCAGTATGTAGAGCAGCACATGGCCGGTGCGCGCGGCGATGATTTGCACGCGCGCCATCGCGGCCGGTTCTTGCGGACGCTGGTCGAACAGGCGCCAGCCGATGCGCAAGACTGCCAATAGCAGGATGGTCAGGCCGAGCGATTTGTGCAACGAGTAGATCGGGATGATGTTCGGCTTCTTCGGCAGCTCGACCATGATCAGGCCGATCGTGCCCTGGACAAGAATCAGCAGCACGATCGTCCAGTGGAAGAATTTTGCCAGACTGCCCCAGTGGAATGCATCGCTTTTAAGTGCCATGTCAGGGCTGCGTCGATGGGGTTATGGGAATCGCATCGTGGTCGCGAACGCCTTCAATCTCGATGCGCAAGCGGATGTCTTCGCCGACCACGTCGGCAAAACGCTTCATGCCGAATGTCGACCGGTGCAATGTCGCAGTGGCCGAGAATCCGGCCTTGCGCCTGAACGCATACGAATCGGTGGCGATCTGGTTCAGTGTGAACGCGACATCGACCGGCCGAGTTTCGCCGTGCACGGTGAGATCCCCGTGGATGATGCCGTGGTTTTCGTCCGTGCGCGCGACGCTGCGGCTGACGAAGTGCGCGGTCGGCCAGCGTGCGGTGTCGAGGAACTGGCCCGATTGCACGGTCGCGTTCCACTTCGCGTCGCCGAGATCGGCCGAGGTCAGGTCAAGCACGACATCCACGCGGCCCTTGCTCCAGTTGTCGGGGTCGAACTGGAACCAGCCGTCCTTGATGCGCACGCGACCAAGCGGGTGCGAAAAATGCTGATGGTCGACGCTGAACCACACTTGCGAATGCACCAGGTCGAAGCGCCAGGTTTCCGGCGCAGCGTTGGCGGACAGCGCCGTACAGCCAATCAGGCACGCCGTCAGCAGTGCGGGCCACGTGGCGCGGTGAGACAACCGCTGCGGGAGGGATGGCATCGCGGACATGCGGGCAGCTTGGCAAAAACGCCTGGCATACGCCAGCGCGCTGCGGTGAATGCCGTGCGTCGGCTGAGCCCGGGCTTGACCGCGTCGCCACACGCGCTGCCACAATCGGACCACGCACCGTAAACTGGCGCGCGCAAAACAGGCGGCTCGTCGGGGTGAGAGTCGGGGGACATCCAACCATGGCGGACCATTCGTGATCGCAAACCCAATGCTTGGCGCGGACTCGCGCACCGAACTCACCGTCCGCGGCATCATTCTCGGCGTGATCATCACACTGGTGTTCACCGCGGCCAACGTGTTCTTCGGGCTCAAGGCCGGACTCACGTTCTCAACCTCGATCCCGGCCGCAGTGATCTCGATGGCAATCCTGCGCGGTTTCCAGAATGTGACGATGCAGGAGAACAACATCGTGCAGACCGTCGCTTCGGCGGCGGGCACTTTGTCCTCGATTATTTTCGTGTTGCCAGGTCTGGTCATGATCGGCTGGTGGACCGGCTTCCCGTACTGGACCTCGGTCGGCATTTGCGCACTCGGCGGCATCCTCGGCGTCATGTACACGATTCCGCTGCGGCGCGCCCTGGTCACCAATTCGGACCTGCCGTATCCGGAAGGCGTTGCTTGCGCAGAAGTGCTGAAGATCGGCGCCGAAGCCGAAGGCGAGGACGCTGGCGACGTGGCCGCCACCGGCAAGGCCGGCCTGATGGCGGTGACAGTCGGTGCGATTGCCTCGGCGGCATTCGCGGTAATCATTGCGACACGCATCTTCGCGAGCGATGTTGCGCAGTATTTCCGTCTTGGCGATCGTGGTGCCGCGACCGGTTACGACTTCAATCTTTCCTTCGCCCTGTTCGCCGTTGGCCACTTGGTCGGCTTATGGGTCGGCGTCGCGATGCTTTTTGGCGCGATCATCGCGTGGGGCTGGGCCGTGCCGCATTACACCGCGCTTGCGGCAGCAACCGGCGCCGCAGCGGACATGGCGCAAACCGCCTGGAGTACCAAGGTACGTTTTGTCGGTGCCGGCACGATCGGCATCGCGGCGATCTGGACCTTGTTCAAGCTGGTCAAACCCGTGGTCAGCGGACTCGCTTCGGCGATGGCCGCCTCGCGCGTGCGCGCGGCCGGGCAGGGCGCGACGCTCGCGCGCACCGAGCAGGACATTCCGATCGGACTGGTCGGCTTGATCATCCTCGGCTGCCTGGTTCCGATCGCTTGGATGCTGGGCGATTTCGGCGTATCCAGCGGCCTCGGCGAACACCTGTGGGCACTCGTCATCGGTGGCCTCGTGTTCGTCGTCGTGATGAGCTTCTTCGTGTCGGCCGTTTGCGGCTATATGGCCGGCCTGATCGGTTCGTCAAATAGTCCGCTGTCGGGCGTCGGCATTCTGGTCGTGATCATCGCCGCGGTGCTGCTGGTGGTCGGCGTGCAGGCGCATTTCGATGCCAGCGCCGGCAAGGCACTCGTCGCGTTCGCGTTGTTCGTTACCTCGATCGTGTTCGCAGTCGCGGCGATCGCAAACAACAATCTGCAAGATCTCAAGACCGGACAACTGGTCGATGCAACGCCGTGGAAGCAGCAGGTTGCGCTGGTGATCGGCGTGCTGGTCGGCGCGGCGATCATTCCACCGGTGCTCGATTTGGTGAATCAGGCGTATGGCTTCGCCGGCATGCCGGGCGTTGATCCGACCCGCGCGCTGGCTGCGCCGCAGGCGGCGCTGATTTCAGCGCTGGCGCAGGGCGTGATCCAGGGCAATCTCGACTGGAGCCTGATCAGCCTCGGCGTCGCGATCGGCGCGGCGATCATCGTGCTGGACGAAATCCTCGGACGCACTGCGAAGGGTCCGCGCCTGCCGCCGCTGGCGGTTGGCCTCGGCATTTACCTGCCGACCTCGACCACGTTGATGGTCGTGGTCGGTGCGATTGTCGGCTGGTACTTCGACAAGCGCGCCGACCGCACCGCGAAACCGGAAGCGACCAAGCAACTCGGCATTCTGCTCGCATCCGGCATGATCGTCGGTGAGAGCCTGATCGGCGTGTTGATCGCGGCGATCGTCGTGTTCTCGGGCAAGGCGTCGCCGCTGTCCTTGGTCGGCGATGGATTCGCGGATGCTGCGGTATGGATCGGCGGGATTGCATTCGCGCTGTCGATCATTCTTTTGTACCGCTGGATCAGTCGCATGAGCCGCGCGCTCAACGGCTGATCGGCGAGCGCCAGCGCTAGCCAGCGGAAACTGCGAGGCCTCCCACAGTGGGGGCCTCTTTTGCTCAGGTGCGGCAGTGCAAGTAACGACTGCGAATCAACGGCCCACGCCAAGCGACAAGCGCGGTTTCAGCGTGAATAGCGACGCAGCATCAGCGCGGCTGCCAGAACCATGGCGGCCGCGACGATCCAGCCGTTCGCTCCCGTGAGATTGCCGCGCGCGATGTCGAGTGCCATCGCCGGCTCCATTTTCAGCAAGGTCGAACGCATCGACAGGCCGAGCAATCCAGCGATCTGCGCGACTGCCTGCAGGTAGAACGCGTATATGGCGCCGAATACGACGCAGCCTGCCGCAAGCATGGCGCCGAACCAGTGCCCGCCAAATCCGTGCGTGCGCAGCGCCCATGTGACCAGCAAAGCAACCACGAATGCGAATCCAGCGAGTTCGTTGCGCGCGTAAAGCGAGAGCAAGCACCACACCGCGCCTCCGGCGAGCGCGCACATCAGCGCGGTGGCGATGCCGAGCACGTGCGCTCGCTTGCTGCCGGGAGGTGTCGCGCGCTGCATCGTGGGCGGTGCTCTGGATGCGCCGGACGTGGGTCCGATCGATGGCGCGGGAGCGTGATCATAGCGGCGAACATCGCGCGGCGGAATCTTCTGGATAGGGTCAAACCTCGCGCGTGCGAATCGTGATCGCTTGGCGCATGCGTCTGCAGGTCAACCGATGATGGGTTCGCCCGCCCGCAGCATCCATGCCTGTGGAAATTGCGCAAAGCCGATGTGCGGGTAATAAGGCTCTGCGGCGGGTGCGGCCAGCAGCAACAGATTCGCGCGCGGCGCTGCGGCCTGGGTGCGGCGGATCAATTCCTTGCCGATACCACGGCGCTGGTGCGAGACGCGCACGGCGAGATCGGCGAGATAGGTGATCCAGACGAAGTCGGTGAGGCAGCGCGAGATGCCGACCAACGCGTCGTCGTCCCACGCGGTGATCGTCAGGTTCGCCTGTGCGAGCATCTGGCTAAAGCGTGCGTCGTCGTCGATCGGTCGGCGTTCGCCGAGCGTGGACGCACGATACAGATCGCGTGCTGCGTCGAGCGCGGGACGATGGTCGTCGCGGTAATGGATCATGCGAGATCTCTGGTCGCTTCGATGAGCGATTGCACCGATAGTGGCAGGGTCATGTCCGGCGCGATACCTGAGGCGGGCAGCGGTGTGCCGTAGATCGTGCGCTGTGGCACGACACCGGCCCAGATCGGCAGTGTGAGATCCGCCGCATCGTCCTTGACGTCGCCGCGGCGGATTTTTGCGCTCGCGTCCTCGATCTCGAATAGCAGTACCTGCGTTGCGGCCAGTTCGTTGGGGTCGGCCGAGCGCGCTTCAGCCGCGCGTCCCGGCACCAGCGCGTCGACGAAGCGCGCCAGAGCGTCGGCTTTGGACGCTGGATCGGTCAACAAGGTGGCGCGTCCGAATGCGACGACCGAACGGTAATTGGCCGAGTGATTGAACTGCGAACGCGCCAGCACCAGTCCGTCGAGCAGGGCCACGCTGATGCACACGACGATACCTGCGCCGAGCTGGTTGCACAGTCGGCTTGCGATCGAGCCATGCAGGACCAGTGTCTCGCCGTCGCGCGCATACAGCATCGGAATCACGAAGGGCTGGTCGTCGCTGCTGAACCCGACATGCGCGATCATGCCCGCGTCAAGGATTGCGTGGACCGTCTCGCGGTCGTAATGCGCACGCGCTTTGCTGCGTTGTACGCGATGGCGCTCGTGCGGCTTTGCGGTGATCGGTTTTTCAGGTGATCCGGGCAGCGCTGGAGAATCGATCATGGACGTTGTGGCCAAGGAGGGAGCACGCAATGTGCGCGCGATAATTGGTACCATCCAGTCCCATATGAATGGATATCGACGGAGCCAATCGTGTATCTCGATCTCGATGGCCAAGGTGCGCGCTACGCGCAGCTGATCCGCGCGCTGAAAGGCGCGATCTTCGACGGCCGCGTCCTCGCAGGCGCGCGCTTGCCGGCCAGCCGTTCGCTCGCGCGCGAGCTTGATCTGTCGCGCAACACGGTGCTGGCCGCCTATGAGCAGCTGCAGGCCGAGGGCTTCCTGCTCGGGCGTGTCGGCTCTGGCAGTTTCGTTGCGAATGTCGGCAATCAAGCACCATCGCGGCGCACCGCGAATGCGTTGGTCGCGCCGCTGTCACCGTTCGCGCGGCGTGCGTTGGCGAATACCGACGGGCGCGGCATTCCCGGTCATCAGCACGCGGATCTTCGCTACAACCTGCAATACGGCTTGCCGCTCACCAATCCGCTGCTGGCGAGCACGTGGCGGCGCGAGGTCAGCAGTGCTGCGGAGCATATCCAGTTCGATTATCCCGATTCCCAAGGCCTGCTCGCGTTGCGCGAACAGATCTGCGACTACCTTGCGCGTCGGCGTGGCGTGCCTGCCGTTGCGGAGGATGTGCTGATTGTTTCCGGCACCCAGCAGGCTTTCGCGCTGGCCTCGCGCGTGCTGCTTGCGCCCGGCGACAGCGTCGTGTTGGAGGATCCGCACTATCGTGGTGCGCGTCAGGTCTTCGCCACGCATGGCGCGCACGCTCGCGGTTGCCGCGTCGATGGGGATGGCCTCGTGCCGGCTGCGTTGCCGACTGCGGCGCGGCTCGCGGTAGTCACGCCTTCGCATCAGTTTCCGACCGGTGCGCTGCTGCCGCTTGCGCGCCGGGTTGAGCTGCTGGAGTGGGCTGCACAACGTCGCGCGTGGTTGATCGAAGACGATTACGACGGCGAATTCCGCTATGGCGGGCGTCCGCTCGCCGCCTTGAAATCACTCGACCACGATGGTCGCGTGATCTACATCGGCAGTTTCTCCAAGGCATTGTTTCCTGCGCTGCGGCTCGGCTACATGGTCCTGCCAGCCGCGTTGCGCGATGCCTTTGTCGCTGCGAAATGGCTGGAGGATCGTGGCTGCAATTCACTCGATCAGGCTGCGCTCGCACACTTCATGGTCAATGGAGGTTTCGAGCGTCACCTGCGCCGCGCCGCGGTCGCGTTGCGCGCGCGCCGCGCCGCGATGCTGGGCGGCTTGGCCAAGCATGCGGCCGGCGTCGTCGAGGTGGTCGATTCCAATGCCGGCATGCATCTGACCGCGTGGCTGCGCCATGCCAATCACGGCGATTGCGAACGCCTGGTCGCGCATGCGCGCACGCGCGGACTGGGCTTGTACACGGTCGCGCCCTACTGCCTGAAGCCGCCACCGCGCCCAGGACTGGTGCTTGGCTATGCCGGCTTGCCGCCGGCCGATATCGAGGCGGCGATGCGGTTGCTGGGGAAGTGCCTACGCGATGTTGGGCTGTGAAGGGTGAGTCGGTGCCAGTTGTCGTTTACCGACACAAGCGTCAAACCTCGACACGCGGCATAATAGTAGACCTCTCCCCGCGGCAACGGCCGCATAAGTGAGCCATGGGCGCTTTCAGTCAAGCTTCAGAACCGATCCGCTTCGAGCGCGACTGCGCAGCGGTAATGGTGCCGCAAGGCGACAACGTAACGTTGCCTGCAGGGCAGGTCGGTTACATCACGCAGGCGCTCGGCGGCAGCTTCACGGTGTATGTTGATGGCAATCTGTTCCGCATTGCCGGCAGCGATGCCGATGCACTTGGGAAGGATGTTCCGGTCGCGCTGACGCTGGCCGAGGACGCCGTCGACGCGGATGTCGAGAAGCTGGTGTGGGAGCAGTTGCGCACCTGTTTCGATCCGGAGATTCCAGTCAATATCGTCGAACTCGGCCTGATCTACGACTGTGACCTCGAACATCTCGAAGGCGGCTTGCGCAAAGTCAATGTGCGCATGACGTTGACCGCGGCG
>CAJDVY010000202.1_pt1 | contig 10129 bp, 10 predicted proteins | sample 7391441 | NCBI WGS metagenome assembly CAJDVY01 (sample SAMEA7055728, study PRJEB34461) | soil metagenome | biome: terrestrial ecosystem; feature: Peninsula; material: soil | place: Antarctica | collected 2016 | reverse complement strand
GTCAGGAGCAGCGGAATCAGGACAGAAAGGATCGGTGTCGTGGCGCGGCGCATGGTCAAACTCCCCTGGTTGAGCGGTCGAGGCGATCAGTGCACAAGACTACGCCCGCTGCGATGTCCTGCACCATGCCAATCGGCATGGACGCGCCTCGGAGTCCAAGAGCTTGCCGCGATTTCGCAGCGCTGCTTCGACCCCCCGAAGCCTCTTGTCTGTCGCTGGTTACGCACCTTGCGAACAGAGGGGCGGCTGCAGTCCCTACGGATCGTAGGCCAACCCCGGGGTAGCGTGTGGCGTGCAACGGTGTGGCTTCTGGCACCGTCCAGTGCTGTGCGCCCGCCAACCTCATGGCCACGCAGGCGCCCGCAAATGCTCACGAACCATGCAGAGGGAAAAGTCATGAAATCGTTGCGATGGGTTCGTTGGTTTGTCATAGCCGCCTCGCTTCTGTGGCAGCCCGAGATCTGGGCCAACGAAACCTTTGTCGCAGATTTCCTGGACGGCTCGGCGGTGGTTCCACCAAACGATTCCACAGCGCACGGGTACGCGACGGTGGTGCTGAATGATGCCGGTGATCACGTCGATGCCTCGTTCCGGTTCCAAGGTCTGAGCAACACGTTCGAGGGCGCGCGGATCCATGGCCCGGCGAGCTTCAACGCGAACGCGGCGACATTGTTCACACTACCGCTCGGTGTAAACGGTGGTGGCGGAATTTGTGCGCCTGTCTGCCCGCCGATCGAGAGTGGTAACGGCGGCGCTGGCTTTGCCGTGACCGCCGCTCAGGGCATGTGGTACGACCCGGCCCAGAGCGGCCACGGATTCGAGATCGAAGTCCTTGACACCGGCGACCTTGCTTTGACTTGGTTCGTGTTCGCACCGGACGGCACTCCGTTGTGGCTGACTGGAACAGGACCGATTACGGGCAGCCACGCGACTGTCCAACTCTACGAAGTGGTCGGGACAGGCGCCGTATTTCCACCGGCATTCGATCCACTCAGTATCCAGCGCCAGCCTTGGGGAACGCTCACCGTCACTTTCAGCGATTGCAACAATGGACAGGTCAACTGGCATTCGACGTTGCTTGGATACAGCGATGGAAGTCTGCCCATCGCGCGCTTGACCCTTCCGGCTGGATTGAGCTGCCCGTGAATCGGGCGGCTCGTATGGTCGGGTAGATCAGCGAGAGGTTTCCAAACGTTTTCACAATGTGGCTGCGGCCTGCAGAGATCTCTCCCCCAAGTTCGCATGGGGAGAGGGTTGCGCAGGCGCTACTTCACAACCGCGTGTGGCAGCGCGAACGCAAGCACGTAGTCGCCACGCGTTGTATCGAGCTTGGCGTGCCCACCCGCAGCGACCACGACGTACTGACGCCCTCCGACCTCGTAACTCATCGGCGTCGCCTGCGCACCAGCAGGAATACGCATTTTCCACACTTCCGCACCGCTGGTTGTATCGAACGCACGCAGAAAATTGTCGGTGGTCGCGCCGATGAAGGTAAGGCCACCCGCTGTCGTCAGCGGGCCGCCCATGCCCGGCGAACCATCGATATACCAAAATGGCCACGGTGCCTTGTCGCGCGAAGTACCGAGCGGCTTCGACCACGCGATCTTGCCGCTGACCAGATCCATCGCAACGAGTTTGCCCCACGGTGGCGCGGTGCACGGCACACCGAGCGGCGACTGCAGCAGGCGACGGCGCATACCGTACGGTGTGCCGGTCATACGCGCGAACTCCCAACCTTTGTAGTTGCCCGAGTCATATTCCTCGGCCAGCTTGTCGCGCGGAATCAAGGCCACGACAAACGGCAGATCCATCACGTTCGCAATCAACAGATGCCGCTCGGGGTCCCAGGCACCACCACCCCAGTTGGAACCGCCCGCATACCCCGGTCGCTCGATCGTGCCCTTTAGGCTTGGTGGCGTGAAAATGCCTTCGCTGTGCAGCGCGGCGATCTGGTCGCGACAGGCACCGCGATCCCAGAACGACAGGCCCCAAGCATCGTCGCGCGTTACGGGTGCGTGTGAAACGAGCGGCGGCAGCGACGAGAACGGCTGCGTCGGCGACAGCGTCTCGCCCGCTACGGCATCCTGCGGAACGGGGCGTTCCTCGATCGGGAATACCGGTTCACCGGTTTCGCGATCGAGCACGAATACCTGCCCGGTCTTGGTCAGTTGCACCACCGCAGGAATCTTCGCGCCGTTATGGTCGAGGTCGACCAGCATCGGCTGCGATGCGGTGTCGTAGTCCCACAGATCGTGATGAACGAGCTGGCGACCCCAGGCGAACTCGCCGGTCGCTACACGCAGCGCGACCAGCGAATCGGCCCATTTGTCGTCACCCGATCGAATGCCGCCAAAGAAATCCGGACTCGCCGAACCGGTCGGAATGAACACGAGGCCGCGTTCGGAATCGACCGCGAACGGCGCCCATGCATTCGCCGCACCGGTCCAACGCGCCTGTTGATCCGGGATGTTGCCAAAATCCACGTTCGAAGCATCCTTCGGAATCCTCGCCGTGCGCGGAATCGGATCCCAATGCCACAGCTCCTTGCCGCTGCGCACGTCGAATGCGCGCACCACACCGAGTTCAAGATCGGTACCACCGTTGTCGCCGATCGACGAACCAACGATCGCGACATCGCCCGCGATCGCTGGCGGCGACGTGACCTGATAGTTGCCGAGGCGACTTTGGATAAGGCGTACACCTTTGGATAGTGCGACTTCCCCGTTCGATCCGAAATCCGCACAACGCTTGCCGGTCTTCGCATCAATCGCGAACAGGCGCGCATCGATCGTCGCGAACACGATGCGCTGCGCGCACACCGCATCGGCCGACGCGTGCGAATCGCGCCAGAAGCTGACGCCCCGCGAGGTCATCTCGGAATAGTCGCGCTTCTTGTCGACCTGCGCATCGAAACGCCAGCGTTCGGTCCCCTTCACCGCGTCGAGCGCGAATACCTTGCCGGTCGCCGTGTTGACATACAACCTGTCGCCAATCAGCAGCGGCGTCGCCTCGAACGTCAATGCCTCCTTCGTGCGCTCGAAACCGGCACCGAGTTCGCCGGTACGGAAACTCCACGCGAGTTCAAGCTGACCGACGTTCTGCGGCGTGATCTGCGCCAGCGGCGCATGGCGCTGGCCGCGGCTGTCGCCGCCGTAGGCGGTCCATTCGAACGGGGCTGCGTGCAATGGCACCGCTCCGGCCAACATCATCAGCAACACAATCAAACGCATGACCGCCCTCCATTCAGTGAGCCGATTCAAGCCCATGGTATTGGTCCCTACAAGGCATACGTGATGGCCGGGACCCAAGATGACGCGAGCGGGACGATCGGCCTGCATGCAGTGCCTATGACAGTCATCGTCGATGGATGCGGAACCGCGCGAACGGCGATGTGCCGGGCCCGCAACCTACTCGGTCGCCAGTATGTGCAAGCAGATCAAGTCCCACGATTTGAGTGAAGCGTCTACCGGCGGCGAAACCGGTCAGGCCGGAATCAAGGGTTTCCGCACCTCAGTCATAAAGATGCGCGCAATTACCCCTCCACGACTACGCCCCTGCACAGACACAAAACTCGTTACCAAACGTGCGCGGTGGCGGCACGCGGTTATCACAGCTCGCGCCATTTAACCGGCATCAGGGCTCGATAGCGCCGACTCATCATCAGCTCGCCGCCGTCTTTCAAAGTCAGCTTGAGATCACCATGCGCCCACGGCGTGATTTCCGTGATGAAATCCGCACGCACGAGATGCGAGCGGTGCACGCGCAGGAACTCTGCCGAATCCAGACGCTGCGCAAGGCGCGACAGCGTCGCACGCACCAGATGGCGTTTGGTGGCGGTGTGGACCTCGACGTAGTTGCCCGAAGCACTGAGGCGTTGCACCTCGGCAATCGGCACGATCAGCGAACGTCCACGTTCGTGCACGACGATGCGCTGCAGCCGCGGCAAGTGAACGAGATCGGCACCGATGCGGCGCAAGCGCTCATCGTTGTCGGCGCCGTCCTCGCCTTCACGGCGTTCGGCGAGGCGTTCGGCAACGCGCACGAGGCAGTTCGCGAAACGCTCGCGATCGAACGGTTTCAACAGGTAATCGAGCGCTGCGAACTCGAACGCACGCAGCGCGTGTTCGTGAAACGCGGTCGTGAACACGACGAGCGGATACGGCGGCGCGGTGCGGGCAAGCAGGTCGAAGCCACTTTCCGTACCGAGCTGGATGTCGAGGAACAACAGGTCGGGTTTGTCGTTGCGCAATGCAACGAGACCACCGGCGACGTTATCGGCTTCGACAACGACTCGGTACTGCGCATGCTCTCCGAGCATCCTGCACAATTTCGCGCGCGCGGGTGGTTCGTCCTCGACGATCGCGACGCGGATTTCAAGCATCGGCCGTCAGCGGCAGGTTGATCGCGATACGCGTACCACCCTCTGCGCGGGGTCCGATTGAAAAGCGGTGGTCGCCGGGATACAGCAGGTCGAGGCGGCTCCGCACATTGTCGAGGCCAACACCTGGGTCGAAGTCGGCGGCCACGCCAACGCCGTCATCATCTACCGTGCACTGCAGTCGGCCTTGATCGGCGTGGATCGCAACATCGACGCGGCCGCGCCCGCTCTTCAAGCCGTGCTCGAACGCATTTTCGACCAGCGGCTGCAGCAGCAGGCGTGGAATACGCGCATTGCGCGCGGCTGGATCGAGGTCGATGTTCGTTTCGAGCTTGCCGCGGAAACGTTCGCGCATCAGCTCGAAGTAGCGCTCCAGCCACAGCACATCATCAGCTACGCGGACATGCACACTGCCGTTTTCATTGAGTGCGACCCGCAACAGTACGGCAAATGCCGCGATCATCCGGTCGGCCGCGTCGACATCTTCATGCATGCGGTTCGAGATTGCATTCAAGGTATTGAACATGAAGTGTGGCTGGATTTGCGCAGTCAATTGCGCAAGGCGTGCCTCGCTGAGATCGCGTTCAAGCCGGACCATCGCCAACTCGCGCTCGCGGCGCTGGCGCAGCGCACGCGGCAAAGCCGAGCCGCGGGTCGCCGAAGTCGTAAGTTTGACCGTGTGCGACATAGATGATTTTGCGCAGACCGACCATGGCCACGACATGGGCGGTAGAAAATGCGAGCGCCGCGACAGCATGGACCGGCAAGCGTTGCGGCCAGTCCGCGCCGGACAACGGGAAACGTCGCTCGAAGTGATACACGAAAACGGCAAGGATGCCGATGACGACGACACTGCTGAGCTCCCATGTCAACGGTTCCCAGGCGGCAATCGCACTGCCGCCATTGCGATGACCGATGATCACATTGATGCCAAGCCAGAGGCCGAGCGCGAGCCACGCGCATGCGTACGCGGCCCAAAAGGCGAACGTGCTTCGCGCGCCTCTCGATATCCGAGGCTGAGCAGGTTGTGGCGTATCGGAGTCTTGATTCACGGATCGTCAGTCCGCCACGTCAGGCTCGAAGAACGACCAGCGGATTTGCGGAAATTTCTCCCGCATGGCCTTCTCGACCGCATTGATCGAGTCAACCACACCCCGGGTTGACAGGTCGCGACTCATTTCAGCCTTGACCGCGACCATCACATCGTTGCCGAGTTGCAGCGTGATCAGGTTGAACACGCGCGCAATTTCCGGCCGCGTAGCGAGGAAATCAAGCATCGCTGCCTTGATTTCGGGATCAACGCCCTGCCCGATCAGCAGCGCCTTGACCTCGACCGCAATGAAGACCGCCACCACAACGAGCAGGACGCCAATCGCCAGGGTCCCGATTGCGTCGAACAGCGGATTGCCGGTGATCATGGTCAGTAGCACCGCGAGCAACGCAAGGCCCAAGCCGACCAACGCGGCGAGGTCCTCACCGAAGATCACGAGCAATTCGCTCTGCCGACTTTCGTGGAACCAGCGCCACAAGCTATGCGTGCCACGCGCCTTGTTGACCTCACGCAGGCAGCCCCACATCGAGAAGCTCTCGGCGACGATGCCAAACGACAGCACGCCGATCGCAAGCCACGGCCATCTCAAGGGCTCCGGCGCCGACAGCTTGTGGATGCCTTCGTAGATCGAGAACGCGCCGCCAACCGAGAACAGCAGCAGGGCGACGAGAAAGGACCAGAAATAAATCGCCTTGCCATGACCGAGCGGATGGTCCGGCGATGCCGGCGCCTTCGCGTCCTTGAGACCCAGCAGCAGAAGGCACTGGTTGCCGCAGATCGCAAAGTTCGCACTGAGCGCATAGAGGATCGTCTTGAGCGAATCGGCCTTGCCTGACATGCGTCGTTCCGTATCTTTGAAATCAGTGGAGGTCCGCCGCGGCTCTGTCCAGAGTAGCAGCGAGCTTCTTCGACACGACATTGCACCACGCGGCCGTGAGCGCGTCACGCACGATGGCCGGTTCGGCATCGCCGAGCTGCAGCTGCGTCGATCCCTTTCGACCCCAGCCACCGGGTATCGGCGCAAAGGCAGCCGGATCGACGCGCACGAACAGTTCCTGTTGTTCGAGCGTGAAGTTCAGGACGCCAAGATCGTTCCCGGCGATCCCGAGTGTCGCGAAGATCTTCTTGCGCACACGGAAGTCCGGGCGGCCCATGTGCGTGCTTTCGATCGCCTCAGGCAGTGCGAGTGCGGCGCGGCGGAATTGATCGCGGGTCACGATAATGCTCTGTGCGGAGGGGACAAATACGGTCTAATCGCCTTGACTGCCCAATGCAGCTTGCGTCTTCTTGGACAGCTTCTCGCGCACCAGATCGTGGGACCTGCGCACAAACGCGGCGAGCTCGGCGTGGGAGAACCGCTCTGGTTCGGTCACGCTGATCCAGAACGCCCGCGCCGTGTAGGGCGCGGGCGCCATGCCGGGTTGGCCGGTCAAATCGAGGAAACGATCGGGTTCGACCTTGAACGAAAGACGGCCGCGCTCAGGGCCGAGTGTGCATAGCACCGCGAACATCTTGTTGGCAACGCTGTAGACGAGGTCGACCTCCCACTTGATCGAACGGGTAACACCGGGCCAACCCGCGCAGAGCGCATCGAGGTCGGTATCGCGCATGCCAGTGGGTGCGTCGCCCATTACCTTCCCCTCGGTCAAACCCGAATCCTAGCGCGCCGCGCCGCACACAGGAACCCGCACGTAGCGACGATCTGCCGCAACGCAACCAGGGCCTGCGACATCTTGTCTTGACATGGATCAACGCGCGCAGTGCATCATTCCGGAAAATCCACCGGTTGTCCGCTCAGGATCGTTCATGCAAACCACCGAAACCTACAACGACGATGTCGTGCGCCTGTTCCTGCTGGCAGCAGCGGTCTGGGGCGTCATCGGCATGTCGATCGGCGTCTACTGCGCCGCCGAACTGGCATGGCCAATTTTCAATCTGGACATTCCATGGCTGACCTTCAGCCGTCTGCGACCCGCTCACACGTTTGGCGTGATCTTCGCCTTCGGCGGCTCCGCCCTGATGGGCACGTGTTATTACGTGGTGCAACGCACCGGACATACGCGCCTCGCATTCGACCGCCTCGCAAACTTCACGTTCTGGGGCTGGCAGCTGGTAATCGTGCTGGCCATGATCACGATGCCGCTCGGCATTACCCAGAGCAAGGAATACGCCGAACCGGAATGGTTCATCGACATCCTGATTGCCGTGGTCTGGGTATCCTTCGGCGTGGTGTTCTTCGGCACGCTCGCGCGCCGACGCATCAAGCACATCTATGTCTCGAACTGGTACTACGGCGCATTCATCATCGCGGTCGGACTGCTGCACATCGTCAACAACCTCGCCATTCCGGTATCGATGTTCAAGTCGTATCCGATCTATTCCGGCGTGGTCGATGCGATGGTGCAGTGGTGGTACGGCCACAACGCAGTCGCATTTTTCCTGACCGCCGGCTTCCTCGGCATGATGTATTACTTCGTGCCGCGCCAGGCGCAGCAGCCGCTGTGGAGCTACCGCTTCTCGATCGTCAATTTCTGGGCCCTGATTTCGGTCTACATGTGGGCCGGCGCACACCATCTGATGTACACCGCGTTGCCGGACTGGGTGCAGTCGGTGGGCATGGCGTTCTCGCTGGTGTTGCTGATGCCGAGCTGGGGTTCGGCCGCGAACGGGCTGCTCACGTTCAACGGATCGTGGCATCGCTTGAAGGATGACCCCGCCGCAAAATTCATGGTGCTGTCGCTGGTGTTCTACGCCGCCTCGACCTTCGAGGGCTCGATGATGGCGATCAAGACCGTCAATTCGCTGTCGCACTACACCGACTGGACGATCGCGCACGTGCATTCCGGCTCGATCGGCTGGGTCGCGATGATCACGATCGGCTCGCTCTATGCGATGGCACCGCGCGCGCTGGGTCGGCCGGCCATGCATTCACACAAGGGGATGGAACTCCATTTCTGGCTACACACGATCGGCTTGCTCTTGTATGTGATCTCGATGTGGGTCGCCGGCGTCACCGAAGGCCTGATGTGGCGCGCGACGAATGCGGACGGCTCGTTGACCTATGCGTTCATCGACAGCCTGCTCGCGATCAAGCCGCTGTACGCAATTCGTTGGTTCGGCGGCGTGCTGGTGTTGTCCGGCATGGTCGTGATGGCATGGAATCTGTGGCACACCGCAACGGATGCGCGCGCGCACCTGATCAAGCCGATTCCGGTACCGATTCCGGAACCGATCGCGCATCAGGTGCCGGCGCCGCTGCCGGCAATGGGTTGAGGAGAACACGATGTACCGTGGCTACAAATATTTCGAGGTCATCGAGAAGCATGCCGGACTGCTCGGCATCCTGACTGCGATCATGGTGTCGCTCGGCGGCCTTGCCGAGATCACGCCGCTGTTCATCGCCGCGCACAAGGTCGAAGCGGCGCCGGGCGTGAAGCCGTACGACGCGCTGCGTCTGGCTGGCAAGGACATCTACGTGCGCGAAGGTTGCTACCTGTGTCACTCGCAGATGATCCGGGCGCTGCAAGCTGAAACCGAGCGCTACGGCCACTACTCGATCGCGAGCGAATCGGTCTACGACCGCCCGTTCCAGTGGGGTTCCAAGCGCACCGGCCCGGATCTAGCTCGCATCGGCGGCAAGTACAGTGACGAATGGCAGCGCGTGCATCTGAAGGCTCCGCGTTCGGTGGCGCCCGACTCCAACATGCCGGGCTATCCATGGCTCTCGCAGGCGCTCGTCGATCCGGTCGAAACTACCAAGAAGATGAAAGTGCTGCGCATGCTCGGCGATCCGTACACCGATGCCGACATCGCCGGCGCGGGCGCCGCAGTGAGTGGGCAGACCGAAATGGATGCGATCGTCGCTTACCTGCAGGGCCTGGGGATCGCCAACGAACCGCAGGCGGTGGCAAAGGATGCTGCTGCGCCTGCCGAGGGAGCCACGCCATGAGCCCAGTGTGGGGACAAATTGCCGGCGTGATGATCGTGCTGATGATGGTCAGCTTCATCGGCATCTGGATCTGGCTGTGGAACAGCAAACACAAGAAGAAATTTGACGCGCTCGCACGCCTGCCGATGGAAGACGAGGAGGATCAACCATGAGTGCGTTCTGGTCGGCCTGGATCATCTTCCTGATCGTGCTCAACATGGGCATTTCGCTGTTCCTGTTCGTGTGGGGCACACGGGTCAAGATCCCGACGCTGCCCGACGGCACCACCGGCCACATCTGGGCCCACGGCGTGCTGCGCGAAGGGATCCCGACGCTGCCCGACGGCACCACCGGCCACATCTGGGCCCACGGCGTGCTGCGCGAAGGCGTGCGCAAGCTGCCGCTGTGGTGGGTGCTGATGTCAGCGAGCATGTTCGCGGCTGCATTCATCTATCTCGCGCTGTATCCGGGCTTCGGCAGTTTCAAGGGCACGCTCGGCTGGACCTCGCACGCTGAACTCGCGCGCGACACCGCGGCCAACCAGGCCAAGCTCGATCCGGTGCTTGAGGGGTTCAAGGGACGCAGCGTCGAACAACTCGCGAACGACGAAGACGCCGTGCGCATGGGTCAGCGCCTTTTCATCGACAACTGCGCCGCGTGTCACGGCCGCGATGGTCGTGGCAATGCCGTGCTCGGCGCACCCAACCTCGACGACGCCGATTGGTTATACGGCGGCACGGGCGAAATAATTGTGACCAGCATCCGCGACGGG
>CAJDVY010000041.1_pt2 | contig 10176 bp, 8 predicted proteins | sample 7391441 | NCBI WGS metagenome assembly CAJDVY01 (sample SAMEA7055728, study PRJEB34461) | soil metagenome | biome: terrestrial ecosystem; feature: Peninsula; material: soil | place: Antarctica | collected 2016 | reverse complement strand
TTGGCGCTGTAGGTGCCGGCCATCGATACGGTTCCGTTGGCGACCAGCGCCATGATGTCGGCGCGGCCGCCCATCGCCGCGACCGGGAAGCCGCCGCCGATGCCCTTGGCGAAGACGGACAAGTCCGGCTTGATGCCGAAGCGCCCTTGCGCGCCGGCCAGACCGAGGCGGAAGCCGGTGATGACTTCGTCGAAGATCAGCACGATGCCGTGCTTGTGGGTGAGCTCCAGCACGTCGGCGTCGTTCCAAGGCAGGATGATCAGATTTTCTTCGATGCCCTTCGGCAGGCCCGGACCCTGCGCCACGGCAATCGGATGCTTGTCCGGGCCGGCTTTGGCGATCGCCGGATGCTTGCTCCAGTACACGCCGTCGGAGAAACCGTGATACATGCCTTCGAAGCGGATGATCTTGCTTCGCTTGGTGAAAGCGCGCGCAAGGCGTGTTGCGTAGAGCACGGCCTCGGTACCGGTGTTGCACAGGCGCACCTGCTCGACGCTCGGCACGGCGTCGATGATCTTCTGCGCGAGGCGCGCCTCGTCGGCGGTCGGCAGCGCGAACACGGTACCGCGGTTCTGAATGAAGTCGACCACGGCCTGGGTCACGCGCGGCGGGCGGTGGCCGAAGATCATCGGTCCGAGGCCGAGCAGATAGTCGATGTATTCGTTGCCGTCAACGTCGGTGAGCCGCGAGCCCTGCCCGCTCTCGACGAATAGCGGATACGGGGACCACCCCGCCCAAGTGGCGCGCGCGGTGCTGTTGACGCCGCCCGGAATCAGCTCGCAGGCGGCATCGAACAATTCGGCGCTGCGCTGCGTGTCGAGACCGGCGACAAGTCGCGCGCCAGTGGTGGCCAAGGGATTGTTTGAGCTGTCGATGTTCAAGCGTGGGACTCCAGATGCCGGACTGACCGCGCACGTGCGCGGAACCGGGAATTAGGCCGGGACACCGGCGAGGAAAGCGCAGGTGTCGCCAAGCGATATCGCGTCAGGCGGCACGCAGCGACAGCGTCGGTTCCGTTTCGCGGCCGTATGCCGTGATCTGGCCAGCGATCAGGGTCGGCAGCAGATCGAGCGCGTCAACGAAACTGGTGATCGGTACATACGGGATCGCGGCCGAGCGGCAATGTTCGATCAGCCGATGCTTGGCAAACACGAGGTCGACCTCGCCGGCCACGCAGAAATCCGAAGCGCCGTCTCCGATCAGCAGCACGCGCTTGCGCTCAGCTCGCGCGCTCGCGGCGCACGAGCACTTGCAGTTGCCGCTGCGGCAGCCCGCATTGCCATACGGGAAATCGAGCTTCCAACCGTTCGCGCCGACCGCTTCCAGTCGGTTGGCGATGACTGGCAGGTCATTGAGACCGTTGCTGGAAAGAATACGTCGGATCGCGTAATCGAGGCCGTCGCTGACGATGGTGAGCGGCATGCCTGCATCCTGCGCGGCGGCCGCGAAATGCACGAAGGCGCGATCAATCGACAGGGTATCCAGATGCGCGTTCATCTCATCGCGACTCGCTTCGAGCAGCCCCACCTGTTGCGCCATGCAGTCACGCGAGCCGATCTCGCCGCGACGCCATGCCTGCTCGATCGCCTGCCAGCCTGGGCGGCCAAAGCGTTCAAGCAAGGAATCGGTGATGTCCTCGACCGAGACGGTACCGTCGAAGTCGCACAAAATGGTCCAATTCGACACGGGTCAGTTCCACGGACCCGGGAAGGGCCGTCGCAACTGGTAGCGTAGGGCGACCGTCTTTCATGCAGCTTTCGCGCACGGGAAAGCTACACTCTTGCGGTCACAGCTCGCAGGTGCAGGGCTGCTGACCTCAGCGCTTGAAGCGCACCAGCACGCGTTGGCCGATGCGCAGATCCGTACCGTCGAGCTGCAGCACACATTCGACGTCGTGCACGCCCGCGCGCTCGACCGGATCGTCGGTCAGGCGGCTTGGCCCGAACACGTCGCCAACCCGCAATACGCGCGCCGGGACAGACGCACCCTGCTCCGTATCGCGCACGACCTCGGCCTGCATACCCGGCTTGATCAGATCGACGTAGGCTTCGTTGAGTTCGGCCCGCACGATGCGCGGACGATCGGGCAGCAGCTGGAACAGTTCGGTCGGCACTTGCACGGAAACCGAATCCCCAACGTGCGCCGAACGGCGCACGACCTTGCCGGCGACCGGCGCGGTGATCGTGCGTGCGGCGAGTTCGGCCTGCGCTTCGTCGACGCGCTGGTGCGCGACGCTCACCGCGGCCTTCGCGGCGCCAATCTCAGCCTTGAGCACCGCCAACGCTGCCGCCGCATCGTCCGCAGACTGGCCGGTCGCGGCGCCTGCGCCAGCCGCCTCGCCAACCCGCTTGACCTGGATCTCGGCCGGCGCGAGACGCGCCTTCAGGACATCGACTTGGGCTGCGGCTTGAGCCGCGGTCGCCTGTGCCAAACCCACCGCAATGTGCGCCTGGCGCTGATCGAGCACCGCCAGCACCTGTCCCTGCGTAACCGTATCGCCGTCCTCGACCTTGACCTCGTCGATGCGTCCGTCGCGCGTGGCGACCACGCGAATCAGGCCGCCTTCGACATCGACCTGGCCGCGCGCCATCGCCAGATATGCACCCTGCGCAGGCGCTGGCGCGGATGACTTGCCAGGCCCTTTGTCCGGTGAGCATGCGCCCAGCGTTGCCACGACGAGCAATCCTGACACCAACCAGCAGACACGAACAACACTCATCGTAGATTTTCCTTGGCGGCTGCAGCATGCGGGCGCCGGTCCGAGAGTATCTTGCCATCCTCCATCGCCAGGACGCGATCGGCATGCGCAATCAGGCGCTGATCATGGCTGACACAGAGCACCGTTGCACTGTGCGTACTGGCGATCTTGTGCAGCGTATCGATCACGAGCTGGCCGTTGCCGGCGTCCAGAGCGCTGGTCGGCTCGTCGGCGAACAGCAGTTGCGGTTCCTTGGCCAGCGCGCGCGCAATCGCGACACGCTGCTTCTCGCCGCCGGACAGTTCGGCGGGCCGAAGTTGCATGCGGCTACCCAGCCCGACTTCACTGAGCGCTGCGCGCGCACGTTCGCGCGCAGCCGAATTGGCCAGACCGAGATATCCCAGCGGTAATGCGACCTGTTCGATTGCGGTCAATGCCGGGAACAGATTGAAGCCCTGGAACACAAAACCGGTGTGTTGCAAACGGAAGCGCTCGAGCGCGGTCGAAGAGAGTCTCGCGAGATCCTCACCAAGCGCGACAACGCGACCACTGTCCGGTCGCAGCAGGCCGCTCAGGATCGCCAGTAACGTACTTTTCCCACAACCGGACGGTCCCGATATCAGGGTGAGTTCGCCCGCAAAAACCTCGATCGAAAGCTCACGCAATACGTCTGTGCGCAACTTGCCGGTCACGAAGGACTTGCTCAGGGAATCGGCAATCAGGGTGGCGCTCATGCGTCGGTCACCGCAGCAGCAACGCCGGATCGGCATGGCGCAACGTGCGCACTGCCATCAGCCCTGAAACCAGCGCGATGGTCATGACCAGCACCGCGCAGACCGCGACTGTCACAAGGTTGAGCTGGGCGGGCACATCGTGGCGACGCGCGAGAACCAATATCAGCAAGGTCGCGATGCCACCGATGACCAGTCCGGACGCACCGACCCACGCGGCTTGGGTGAGCACGACGCGGCGCAGCGCGGCGAAACCGACACCAAGTGCGTGCAGCGTCGCGTATTCACGGATGGAACCGGCGACCGCGCCCATCAGGGTCTGGCTGGTGATGATCGCGCCGACCAGGAACACAACCACTGCCAGGAACAACACACCGAGACCCGCACCGGTCTCGAACATCCAGTAGGTCACTGCGCGCTGGGCAAAGGCCGCGCTGGTCCAGACTTCGAAGCGTCGCGCGCCCTGGTTCGATTGCAGGCGCTGCGCGACTGCAGCGGCCCGCGCCGGATCATGCAGCTTCACCACGTAGTACGCGACGCGACCCGCGTTGGCGTCATTGGCGAGGCGCCGCGAGGTTGCGAGCGAGGTCAAGATGTTGACGCCACCGAGTGCGCGCAGGCCATTGCCGACTCCAACGATGCGCACGCGATGGCCGTTGATCACCGCCCGACCGCCGACCTGCAGGCCAAGCTTGGGCAGATCCGCACGGTCGACGATGACGCTATCGGGTTCATCCAGTTTTGCGCGCAACGCCGGCGGCAGCACATCGGCGAACATCAGCGCGTCGCTGCGCGTGTCAATGCCGGAGACGAAGACGGATACCCCGCCCTTGTCGGCCGGACCACGCCAGTCGCCATCGATCCAGTTGAACGGTTCAACGCGCGCGACTTCTGGATCCATCAACGCGTCGATTTCCGCTTGTCCGGGAATCGGCCTTCCCAGTTCGACGCTTTGCGTGCCCGGATAGCCGATCCACAAGTCGCCACCGGATTTATTGATGTAGACCGCGGCGCTACCGAAAATGCCAAATACGAGCGCGGCCTGGACCAGCAGCAGCAGGCCGGAAAATGCGACCGCCACGGTGCATGGCAGGAAACGTCGCCATTCGTGGATCAGTGTCTTGCGCGCCAGCGGCACCATCAGCGGCCCGCTCCGCCGGCGCCTGGCGAAGGCGCGCGCTTCGGGTTTTGCGCCACCGGGCTCGGCGTACGTGGGGCGTCCGCACCCTCCTCGCTGGAAACGGGTTTCCCGGTTGGCAGCGGCGCGCCACCCATGGCCTTGTACAACGCGATGAAAGCAATATTGCGTGCCTGCTCGGCTTCGGACACGTCCAGCCGCGCTTGGACCATCGTCGCGTTCGACGTCGCACGATCAAATCCGTCGGCGAGTCCGAGTCGTCCGAGCGTCGCAGTCGCCGTGGCGCCGCGCTCGACCGCTGCAAGACCATGGCGCAGCGCGACCGCGCGTTCGCGCTGCTGCTCCAACGTTGCCATCGCGATCTCGGTCTCCGCCACTCCGTCGAGCACGGCTTGCCGATACGCGTACACGCTGGCAGATAATTCCGCGTCGCGCGCGTGGTAGACCGCCAGGCGCGCTCCCCAGTCGAATAGCGGTATGTCGATCGCCGGGCCGAACGTGACAATGCCATCGGCATCGTTGAGCTTGGTATGCCCGATCACTTTCGCGGAATAGGTCAGCGAGCCGCCCAGCCCCAGTCGCGGAAACAGATCGGAACGCGCGAGGCCCGCTTCACCCGCGGCCTTGAGCACTTCGTTCTCGGCGCGACGGATTTCGGGGCGCGTGCGCAGCAGGTCGGCGGGCGCGCTGTCGATGCGAAGATCACGTAGTCGCGGCGCCGTGCCTGCAGCGACCAGGGTTGCGTCCGGCTCACTGTGCCCGAGCAGCACCGCCAACTGCTGCCGGCAACGTTGGATCGCCAACCGCGGCTCGTACAAAGCGGCCTGTGCGGTGGCCTGCTCAGCCTGCACGCGCGCGAGATCACTCGTCGATGCCATGCGCAGACGCTCGCGGGTAGCGGTCAGCGCAACCTTGTCGTGTGCGCTTGCGGCCAGTTGTTCGAGCAAGCCAAGACGCTGCTGCGCGCCGCGCAGCTCCACGTAAACGCGTGCGGTTTCCGCCACCGCACTGACGCGCGCAGCCTCGGTATCGCTCTGCGCAATGCCAAGATCGGCGCTGGTGACGCGCGCGTGACTCTTCGAGCGCCCGAAAAAACCGAACTCCCACTCCGCGTCGAAGCCCGCCTGGAAGTAGCTCGCAGCGCTGTCGGGCGTGGGCTCCGCGAAGGTGTGCAAGCCCAACTGCGGAAGGAACTCCGAATTCGTATGCCGCGCCAAGGTGCGCGCCGCCTTGATATGCAACTCGGCCTGACGCACGGTCAGGTTGCCGGCAAGCGCCTGCTCGACAAGACGATCCAGTTCAGGGTCGTTGAATGCTTTCCACCAATTGCGCAGATCCGGTGCCGGCGCGCTGGCGGATGCGGATGCGTGTCGCCACGCAACCGGCATGTCGGGTTTGAGTTCCGGCACCGCCGGTGGAGCGCAACCACCGAGACACGCGATGGCACCCGCAAATGCCAAGCGCCACAGGCCACGCGGCGAGCGCCCAGCGGCTGTGAGCGGCTTGGCCAGGGTCGGATGTGCAGTGCGGATGCCCATGCGTAATAGTGGTGGCGCGATCCAGTCGAGGGCCCGATCGCGCGGGCCAACGCGAAGTTTAGCGGGTTGCGGCGGCGAAGCGGTGGCGGCCCACTTGATCGCGGCGCCAGACGGGTCGAAAAACGAGCCGGGCCAATATGGATCGACCCCGCCCATCTCCAACAATTCAATGGTGCGATTTCGCCTTGGCGTCCGCAGCCGTCTCACGCGCCTGATCGGCGGGCGATTCGACCTGGGTTGATGCGATCGCGCCGGTCTTCGCATCGACCTGTACCTCGGTGAGGTCCTTCGAGTTCGGACGCGCAATGTCAAACGACCAGATCAGTTTGCCGTGTTCGTTTTCCAGTTCGGAACTTTTGACAATTCCATCCGGCACTTTCTGCAACGCCGTGGTGCGCGCGTCGGCTTCGGAAACCTTGGCCTGTGCATGCAAGCTGCGCTGGGGCTGGCCGGCCACGGCACTGGTTGTTGCAAGGGCAAGAACGAATGTGCTGGCGGCGATGCTGCGGATATTCATGGTGGGACCTCCGTGGTTGGACGACACGCAGCGTAGCCCCGCATGCTTAAGCGATCCTTATCCGAAGCGTCTGGATCATCGACCCGCCATCAGGCGTTCACCGATGACGTCAATTCACCCAGGAACGCTTCGCCATAGCGTTCGAGCTTGCGTTCGCCGATGCCACTGATCGCACCCAGCGCGCGCAGGGTTTGTGGGCGCTCGCGCAACATCGCAAGCAGGGTCGCATCGTGGAAGATCACGTAGGCCGGGACGCCCTGCTCTTTGGCCAGCGACGCGCGCAGATTGCGCAATGCGTCCCACAGCGGCGCCTCGTGTGGCGCAATGTCGAGACTCGCGCGGCTGCGCTCGGAGCGACCCTTCTGGCGTTTGACGCGACGCTCACTGCGGTCGGCCTGACGGCGCAGGTGCACGGGGATTGCCCCGCGCAGCACATCACGACTCGTCGCGGTCAGGCGCAAGGTGCCGTAGCCCTCGTCGTCCGGTGCAAGCAAACCGTTCGCAACCAGTTGGCGAAACACGCCGCGCCATTGCTGCTTGTCAAATTCGGCGCCGATGCCGAACGTACTCAAGCTCTCGTGACCGAGAGCGCGGATGCGCTCGTCGGCCTCACCGCGCAACACCGCGGTCAAGTAGGTCACGCCGAAACGCTGGCCGGTTCGATACACGCACGACAGCGCCTTCTGGGCGACCACGCTCGCATCCCAAGTCTCGGGCGGATCGAGGCAATTGTCGCAATTGCCGCAAGGGTCAGCCAAAGTTTCGCCGAAGTACGCGAGCAGGCACTGGCGCCGGCACGCGGTGGTTTCGGCATAACCGAGCAGCGCGTCCAGCTTGGACCGCTCGACCCGCTTCCTCTCCTCGCCAGCCTCGGATTGTGCGATGAACTGCGACAGCGTGACCACGTCGCCGAGACCGTAGCAGAGCCACGCATCGGCCGGCAGTCCGTCGCGTCCGGCGCGACCGGTCTCCTGGTAATAGCCTTCCATGCTTTTGGGCAGATCCATGTGCGCGACGAAGCGCACATCCGGCTTGTCGATACCCATCCCGAACGCGATCGTCGCGACCATCACGATGCCGTCCTCGCGCAGGAAGCGTTGCTGGTTGGTAGAGCGCACGCGCGCATCGAGGCCGGCGTGGTATGGCAATGCCGCGACGCCCTGCTCGCCCAGCCACTCCGCGATATCCTCGACCTTGCGCCGCGACAGGCAATAGACGATGCCGGACGCACCGCGATGCGCGCCGAGAAAGTCCTTGAGTTGACCGCGTGCGTCGTCCTTCTCGGCAACGCGATAGCAGATGTTGGGTCGATCGAAACTCGCGACGAACTGGCGCGCTGATTCCAGCGACAAGCGTTCGACGATCTCACGCCGCGTCGGCGCATCGGCGGTCGCGGTCAAAGCGATGCGCGGGATCGTCGGAAAGCGCTCGTGCAGGATCGTCAGCGCCCGATACTCGGGCCGGAAATCATGCCCCCACTGCGATACGCAATGCGCCTCGTCGATCGCGAACAATCCGATGGGTACCTGCGCGAACAGATCAAGGCAGCGCTCGGTCAGCAGCCGCTCCGGTGCGACATACAGTAGTTTCAACGCGCCGCTGGCGAAGCGGCGCTCGACCTCGCGCTGCGCCGGCGCGTCGAGACTGGAATTGAGGAATGCGGCCTCGACGCCGAGTTGGCGCAACGCGTCGACCTGGTCCTGCATCAACGCGATCAGCGGCGAGACGACGACCGCGCAACCGTCGCGCAATAGTGCCGGAATCTGATAACACAGCGATTTGCCGCCACCGGTCGGCATCAACACGAGCGCGTCGCCGCCGCCGTTGACGTGGTCGATGATCGCGGCTTGCTCACCGCGGAACGCGGGATAGCCGAAGATCGACTGGAGGATTTGCAAAGCGGGAGATGCCATCACTGTGATGCTAGCAAATGCGCGTCGCGCATCGTTGAATGGATGAGGACATCGCATCGGGACACGCGCTCCGCGCATTCAAGCCAACGCCAGCCACAGCGCGATGCATTCATTGCGTGAGACCAGGCTCTCCGACTATGTTTGAGCAGGTCGCAGCGCCGATCAGGCGCGGCCGGATGTCCAGCAACACCGAAAATCGGGAGATCAAGGGAATGCAACTCACGCGCGCGATGCTTGACGACGCAACGACCCACGGCGTGCTGGACCGCCAGCAGGCGGCAGCACTGTGGAACTACCTGGTCGGGCACAGCGAGGAAACACCGAGTTTCAAACCCGCGCATATCCTGTACTACCTCGGCGGCCTGATCGCGATCGGCGCAATGACGTTATTCATGAATCTTGGCTGGGAGCGCTTCGGTGGCTCCGGCCTGACCCTGATCAGCGCAGGCTATTGCGCGTTCGCGTTGGGGCTCACCGAGTACCTGCTGCGCCGCAAGCAGCTTTCCATTCCGGCTGGCATCACCGCCGCACTGGCTGTGGTCATGGTCCCGCTGGCTGTCTATGGGGTCCAGCACATGCTCGGCCTGTGGCCATCTGATGACGGCATGTCCTATCGCGAGTACCACACCCGCATCGACTGGCGCTGGCTGATGATGGAACTGGCGACCCTCGCCGCGGGCGCCGTGGCCTTGTGGCGCTACCGGCTTCCGTTCCTGGTGTTGCCCATCGCGGTGACGCTTTGGTACCTGAGCATGGACCTCACTCCATTCTTGTTCGGCGGCGACGGCCCCCATTTCTATTCCGAACAGCACAAGTTCGTTTCGCTCTGGTTCGGCATCGCGATGACGCTGATCGCGTTCTGGGTGGATCTGCGCTCAGGACATTCGAAGGATTTTGCATTCTGGCTTTATATCTTCGGCGTCCTGACGTTTTGGGGTAGCTTGGGTATTCTGACCGCGGATTCGAACAGTGAACTGGGCAAGCTCCTTTATTGCTGCATCAGCGTGCTGATGATCGTGATTGGCGCTGCGCTGTCGCGTCGCGTCTTTGCGGTGTTCGGTGGCTTGGGTATCGCGAACTACCTCGGGCATCTGTCCTACACGGTATTCAAGGACAGCATGCTGTTCCCGGTAGCGCTTGCGGCGATTGGTCTGGCCGTCATCGCGGCGGGCGTCGTATGGCAACGCCACGAAGCGCGGCTGGGGGAATGGTTGCGCGCGTCTCGTAGAGATTCGCACGGGCTAGTCGCCTCTGGCACGTGCCGCCCTGACCCGAGGCATCTTCGGGCCTTGCGGCGCGTGCCGAATTGGATAGGCTAGACATCTGATTCGAACGATCGTTTGAGGCCGCTATGAAGTTGATCCGCATTTCCACCCTGTTTGCGCTCGCCTGCGTTCTCGCCGCCTGCGCCAGCGGTCCGGTGAAAAAGGTCCATCCCTCGACCGCAAGCATCCAGCAACTGGCCGTGCAAGCGGACGGCAGCTGGAAAATCACGCTGCGCATCCAGAACTTCAGCACGATGTCGATGCATTACAGCGCGTTCGACGCAAAGTTGAAGATTGCCGCAGCCGATGCCGGCGAGCTCAAGCTCGCGCCTGACCTCGACATCGTCGGCAACAGCGGCGACGTGATCGAGGTCAG
>CAJDVY010000034.1_pt1 | contig 10315 bp, 8 predicted proteins | sample 7391441 | NCBI WGS metagenome assembly CAJDVY01 (sample SAMEA7055728, study PRJEB34461) | soil metagenome | biome: terrestrial ecosystem; feature: Peninsula; material: soil | place: Antarctica | collected 2016 | reverse complement strand
TCGACCTGCGGGCAATCGCCTTGCCGGAGCTGCGCGGCAGCTTCGCGTTGGTGCCGCAGGATCCGGTTCTGTTCGGCGCGAGTGCGGCAGACAATATCGGCTTCGGCCGCACCGGTGCCAGCAGCGACGACATCACTGTCGCATCGCGTAGCGCCGAAGCGCACGACTTCCTCGACGCACTGCCCGAGCGCTACGACACCTACCTCGGCGAACGCGGCGTGCGCCTGTCTGGCGGCCAGCAACAACGCATCGCGATCGCACGCGCGTTGCTGCGCGATGCGCCGGTGCTGTTGCTCGACGAAGCGACATCGAGCCTCGATGCCCAATCGGAGCAGCTGATCCAGCACGCGCTGGAACGCCTCAAGGCCGGGCGCACGACCCTCGTCATCGCACATCGCCTGGCAACCGTGCAAGGCGCAGATCGCATCGTGGTCATGGACGCCGGCCGGATCATTGCGCAAGGCACGCATGCCGAACTGGTGCACGAAGATGGCTTGTATGCCGAGCTGGCTCGGCTCCAGTTCGCGGCCTGACGGCTCGTACATGCGAGCGGTGCAGGTAGAGGCATGAGCACACCGTTTTCGAGTTTCGAGGAGCGTTTCGCGACTGCATTGCAATGCGCGGAAAAAGGCGACCTGTCGAATGCTGTCCCTCTGCTGGCGACACTCGCCCGCGAGCGGCCTGCGGTGACGCGGGTGCGCTATCTCTTGGTGCGCTGCCTCCTGCAGGCGGGCCATCCAGAGCGCGCACTCGCCGAAGCTTGCCATCCGGCACTCCTCAATGCGCCCGATGCGGCCGCCGCCGCGGTCGGTGATTTCGCCGCAAGCGGCGCAATGCGCCAGCGCGCCGAATTGCTGCGGGCGTTCCTCCAGCGGTTTCCGAACGACTACGACGCGGCACTCGCGTTGGCCGCTGCAACGCATTCGTTGGGCTGCCCAAGCGCGGCGCTGCGTTGGGCCGAGCATGCCGCGGCGTTGCGCCCAGAGGAGTCGCTACCCCGGGAAATTCGCGCGGTGTCGTTGGTCGATCGCGGCGACGTCGAAGCCGGATTGGCGGCTTACAGAAAGCTCCTGCCGCACGGCACGGCGGAAGCCGCAGCGCGCTATCTCGTGCTCGCCCACTACGATCCAGAGCAGGACAACGCAGCCTTGTTTACCACGCACCGCGACTACGCGCAGCGCCACCTGCGGAGGTTCGGCTCAGCATTCGCGAGAACCGCGCGCGATCCGGAGCCGCCGTTGCGCATTGGTTGGCTGTCGCCGCGCCTGGAAGCCGGCCCGGTCGCAACCTTTCTCGAGGGCCTCCTCGCCCACTTCGACCGCAGCCGACACCGGCATCTGCTGATCAACCTGATGCCGGCGCAAGACAGCACCGCACGGCGCCTGCAGGCGCTTGCCGACGAAGCGATCGATGCCAGCGGACTGGACGACGTGCATTTGCTGCAGCGCCTGCGCGCCCTCGATCTCGACGTGCTGGTTGACCTCGCCGGGCATGCGACCTCGAATCGAATCGGCGTGATCGCGCAGCGCGTCGCACCACTGCAACTGTGCTGGCTCGATTGGTTCGACACGACCGCGGTCGCAGCGATGGATGCATGGATCAGCGATGCGTGGCTCACGCCGCCCGGCAGCACGCAGTGCTATTCCGAAAAGATCGTGCGGCTAGCCACCGGACGTTTCTGCTACACGCCTGCGGACCCAGCGCCGCCGGCTTCGCGCGAAGGCAGCGGCGCGGTCGTGTTCGCTTCGTTCAATCGACTGGCCAAACTCAATGACGGCGTACTCGACGCATGGGCCGAGATCTTGCAACGCGTTCCCGACGCGGTGTTGGAAATTCGCGCCCGCCACCTCGACGAGCCAGCCACACGCGCACATATCCTGGAGCGCTTTGCCGCGCGCGGCATCACCCCCGGGCGACTGCGCCTGCACGGCGAGGTGCCCTACCACGACCTGCTCGCGGCCTGGCGCCACGTCGACATTGCACTCGATCCATTCCCATTTTCAGGCTGCACAACCACGTGCGACGCGCTGTGGATGGGGTGCCCGACGGTGACGCTGCCGGGCGAAACCTTCGTCAGCCGACAAAGTGCAAGCCTGCTGTGGCGGCTCGGGCGCGACGAATGGGTCGCACGCGATCGCGCCGACTACGTCGCGCGCGCAATCGGGCTCGCGACAAATATCGAATCGGTGCGTGCGGGGCGCGAGCAGCTGCGCGAAGCGGTACGCCTCAGTCTCTGCGACGCGCAGGCTCAAGCAGATGAGTTCGCCGACGCGCTGCGCACGCTCTGGCGCGAACGCTGCAGCACCGTATAAAAATCGTATCGAACGGCGGCGTCAACCATCGAACCGGACGGTCGCGATCAAATCCCAAGCAGCGCGGTGATGATGCGTGGCACATTTTCAGTGGCTGCTTCCATGTTCGCGTAGATCTCGGGTAGGCTGATTTCGGCCTCATCACCGCAGCCGGCCGCCCAGTTCGCGACCAACGCGAGGCACGCATAGTCGAGATCGAGCTCACGGGCAAGCGCCGCTTCAGGCATGCCGGTCATGCCGACCAGGTCGCAGCCATCGCGGCGCATCCGTACAATTTCCGCGCGTGTTTCCAGGCGCGGCCCCTGGGTTGCGCCATAGCAGCCACCATCGACACCCGCAACACCCGCACTCACCGCCGCAGCCAGGAGATCCTTGCGCAGTGCAACCGAGTACGGGTCGCTGAAATCGATATGGCGCACTTCGGCACCGGCTACGTCGCAATAGCTGGTCTGACGTCCGTGCGTGTAATCGATAATCTGATCGGGTACCACGAGTACGCGTGGACCCATGTCGGCGCGGATGCCGCCGACCGCATTCACACCCACGATGCGGCGCGCACCGAGATGGTGCAACGCCCAGACATTGGCGCGGTAATCCACGCGATGGGGCGGAATCGTGTGCGATTCACCGTGGCGTGCCAGAAATGCGATGCGGCGCGTGCCGATAGTGCCGGTCACGATGCTGTCAGACGGCGCGCCGTACGGCGTATCGATTGCGTGGCGTTCGACGTGACCAAGGCCCGGGAACTTGTAGAGGCCCGTTCCGCCAATCAGCGCGAGATCGAGATGCCGGGTCATGCGTCCACCGCGTAGATGGCGGGCAGGTTCCGCCCTTGTTCGTAATAGTCCATCCCATACCCGAACACGTAGCGATCGGGCACTTCGACGCCGGCAAAATCGGCGCGCAGGTCCGGCACCGTGCGGCCGTGGTGCTTCTGACACAACACCGCGAGCAATACGCGCTCGGCACCCTCATTTGTACAAAAATTCCGGATCGCGTACAAGGTGTGACCTTCGTCGAGGATGTCGTCGACCAGCAGGACGGTCGCTCCGGCCATCGATGTCGACGGCCGCTTGAGCCATTGCAGCTCACCGCCGCGGGTCTGGCCGCGATAGCGTGTTGCATGCACGTAGTCGAACGTCAGTGGCGCCGCGATCGAGGTCGCGAGTTGGCCGGCGAACATCAGCGCGCCTTGCATGACGGTGACGAAAATCGCCGGCGCGCCGGCAAGTTCGCGATCAATCTCGGCAGCGATCCGCGCGATCGCCGCAGCGAGCGTGGCTTGGTCATGTACCAGGTCGGCACTCGCCAAGGCGTCGGAAAGTCTCGGTCGGGTCATACGCGGGCCTCTGTGTCCGGTGCATCGTCAAGCGCAGTCAGTCGCGCCACGAACTCGTTACGTTGTGGGTTGCGCACGAGCGCATCCCAGGTCTGGGCGACTTCGCCCTTCAACATCGCCAGCCGTTCGGGGGCGCACGGAGTGGCATGTGCACTCGCCGCAAGCGCCTCATCAACGATGGCCGGACTGCATGCGAGCAGCAAGTCACAGCCAGCCTGCAGATGCGCTTCGATGCGGGCGCCGATGCTGCCGAGCGATTCTGCCGCGGCCATCCCGATGTCGTCGCCGATGACGGCACCATGGAAGCCCAATTCGCCGCGCAGGATGTCTTCGATCCATATCCGCGAATAGCCGGCCGGATGCGTATCGACAGCCGGATAGGTCACGTGCGCCATCATCACCGCCTCAGCACCGGCCACGATGCCATCGCCGAACGCGAGCAGATCGGTGCTGCGTAACTCGTCGAGCGAGCGCGGATCGATCGCCACATCGAAATGGGTGTCCTCGGCGACCGAGCCATGTCCCGGAAAATGCTTGAGGGTCGCAGCCATGCCGGCCAAGTGCATGCCGCGCAGGTAAGCCTGCCCCAGTTCGGACGCGATCTGTGGATCGGCATGGAACGCACGATCGCCGATCGCGCGATTGCCGCGCGCGAGGTCTACGACCGGTGCGAAACTCATATCCACGTCGATCGCGCGCATCTCGCTGGCCATCAGCCATGCGTGCTCTTCAGCACGGGCTATCGCGGCATGCGGATCGTTCGCATACAACTCGCCGATACGCGCAAGCGCAGGCAGACGCGTGAAGCCCTCGCGAAAACGCTGGACCGGACCGCCTTCCTGATCGACGCAGACCAGGAACGGCTCGGCGCGCTCGGCGCGGATGTCATCGATGAGAGCTGTAACCTGATCGCGGTTGTCGAAGTTGCGCGAGAACAGGATCACGCCGCTGACCTGCGGCGCGGACATGCGTGCGCGATCTGCGTCGCTCAGGGTCTTGCCGGAAAGTCCAATGATCAGCATGTCGTAGTTGTAGTCAGGGAGCATCGTGGGAGTGGCGTTCCGCCGCGCTCCAGCGCGAATACGAATGCACGGCGAGATTCAGATTGTAGTAGCGCGCAAGGTGGCTGACGTCGGGACCGAGCCATGCTGGTCGCGGGAACGGTGCGTCGACCGCGTCGAGCTCCAATTCAGCGACGATCAAGCCGGCGTTGGCGCCGCAGAATTCGTCGATCTCGAACGTGTGATCGTCAATCTCGACGTAATGGCGCAGCTTCTCGACGACGGTTCCTGCGAGCGTCGCCAGCATGCGCTTGGCATCAGCCAGCGCGATGGCGTATTCGTATTCGTCACGCGTAATGCCGACCGCCACCGACTTGATGTTGAGGAACGCATTATCGCCGGCCACGCGCACGCGGACAGAGCAACGCGCGGTCGGCGGACCGGCGAGGTAGCCCTGCGCCATCGCTGCGACGCGACTTGCCTGGAGACGCCATGCCTCGCCCAGGACCAGAAATTTGCGCTCTATCTCGACTGCCATGAGCTCCCTTTTCAACTCGTCCGTTTACTTCCGCTCGAACAACGCAATCGACTCGACATGCCCGGTATGCGGGAACATATCCATCACGCCCGCGGCAGCGAGCCGAAAACCATGCTGCGTAACCAGCGTGCCGGCATCCCTTGCAAGCGAGGCTGGATGGCAGGACACATAAACGATCCTATCGGTGCCTTTGCGCGGCAGATATTCGAGTACGACGGCCGCGCCGGAGCGCGGTGGATCGAGCAGTATCTTTTCATAGGTGCGCTTCGCCCACGGCGCTTCGCGTTGGTCGACGGCGAGGTCGGCGGCAAAAAAATCGGCATTGTCGATAGCGTTGCGCGCCGCGTTCTCGCGTGAGCGTGCGACCAGTGCCGCCTCGCCTTCGACGCCGACGACGGTTCCGGCACGGCGCGCGATCGGCAGGGTGAAATTGCCGAGACCACAGAACAGGTCGAGCACCGTGTCGGTGGGCTGCGGATCGAGCAACGCCATCGCGCGCGCAATCATGCGCTGGTTCATGCCGGCGTTGACCTGGATAAAATCGAGTGGCCGAAACGCGATATCGATATCGTATTCGGGAATGCAAAACGACAGTGCGATGTCCTCTGGCCACAGCGCGTGCACACTATCCGGACCACCCGGCTGCAACAGGATCGCCAGATTGTGCGCCTGCCCGAATGCGATCAATGCGGCGCGATCGCTTTCCGACAATGGCTGCAAGTTGCGGAACGTCAACGCGACCGTCTGATCACCGGCCGCGATTTCGATCTGCGCGATCTGGCTTTTCGCATCCAGCGAACCAACCAGCGCGCTGAGTTCCGTCAGACGCTCGCCGACTTCTGGCAGCAGCGTATGGCAGATCGAAAGATCCGCGACGAAACGTGGGTTGACCTCGCGAAATCCCACCAGCACCTTGTCTTTCTTGGCGACCCATTTGACCGAAAGCCGGCCCTTGCGACGGTAGCCCCACGGCTCATCGCTCAACGGGGCGAGCCACGTGGCTGGTGTCACCTTGCCAATGCGTTCGAAATTGTCGGCCAGCACCTGCTGCTTCGCTGCGATCTGCGCGGTCGACGACATGTGCTGCATGCTGCAGCCACTGCAGGTGCCAAAGTGGATGCAACGCGGTTCGACGCGATCGGGCGATCGGGTCAGCAGTTCCTCGACTTTCGCCTCATCGAAACTGCGGCTGCGCTTGGTCAGCGCGATGCGCACGCGCTCGCCCGGCAGCGCGCCGCTGACGAACACGGCCTTGCCGTCGATATGTGCGACGCCGCGCCCGTCATGGGTGAGGTTGGTGATATCTACTTCGGTCATGGAATCATGGAGTGAGGCGCGCACGAGTACAGGTGCGCGGAGCTGTATCTACTGGGTAGTTGGAATGCGGCTGGACGAAGTGAAGTGACTCGGCATCCGCCACATAACGCCGATTCGTTATCCCGGCGAATGCCGGGATCCAGCGCTTGCTTTGGTAACACGCGAGGCACTGGAGACCGGCTATCGCCGGAGCTACGAGCCGTCAAACGGTACTTTCCTGGCTCATTTCTGCCTCCACGCACCGCTCGCATCCTGATAATACCAGCCAGTATGTGCGCGCTCGATCCATTGCTTGGCGAATGCATTGCGAATCTGCGTTTCCCATTCGGGATGGCCATTGGCTAGCGCGATTTCATGATAGACGGCTGCACGATCACGATTTTCATCGGCGACCGTGACATTCAAAGCGGCGCGTTCCGCAAGCGGCACGCTACCAGCGTCGCGTACAGCGACCATCCCGTCCTTGCTGAAACCGACCGCGCCACCCGCGAAGTATTTGGCAAGACCTGATGCGAAGCGCTGCTGCATGCGTGCCTGGACCGCCTGGATCTGCGGCGTCTGCACGGTGAGATCCGGCTGTTGCGCATAGGCACTTGGAATCACGAAATCGAGCAACATCGCGCCGGGCGACTTGCCCGGTGGCGGCTCGGTTGCAGGCGGCGGCGTGTCGTTGGCCGGCGCGCCGATCACCTTGTCGACGAACTGCTGGGCGGCCTTCTCCGCGGCGGCTTCCGGGAAATAGACGTTGATCGTGACGCACGCGGCGAGTACCGCAAGCGTGGCGCTCAGGGCGGTCCAGGTGACGAGTTTGCGCATTTGAATCTCCGTGGTTTGTGCGTTTATCCATGAACGCAAGGGTCTAGAAGCAGCTATCCGTGCCGCACTGATCAATCCTTTATGCGTTCATCCCGAACGCGAGGAGTAAAAAACGGCCATCCGTGGTCACAATCCTTAACTTCTGCACTCTTCAATTTATGACCGGCCCCTGCCCTTGAGTCGCTTCGACCAGACGCCGCACGAGCGTTGGCCAATCGACGCGACGACGGTGCCCGACGATGCTGATCCGCGGCACTCCAGAACCTTCCACGATAGTGTAGCCGTCACTGACTGAATCGGCCGCGCCGTTTGCGACCGCTGGATCGATACCGGCCATCGCGCAGACCTCGTCGCGCAGACGGCAACGGATGCCGAGGCGGCGATAGCCAAACGTATTGAACATCTTCAACGCCATCGTCTGCACACTGGCCGAAAGACCCCCACCGCCGCCAATCGCGGTGAGGTCGTTGACCGCCTTGTAGCTCATGCGACCACCCGCGTCGGCATGCAGCCATGCGTCGAATGCGGCCGGCCTCCAATCAAGCAGGCGCAGATTCGCTATCGTGCCGTCAAGCCGTCCGCTGATGCCACCGAACGAAAATGCCTGGGTGACCTGATCCAGATCGAAGCGCTCAAAATGGATGTCCGCGCCAAGTGCGGGTGCCACGCCGAACGGGCGTTGCAGGGTCAGGCCACTGACTCCGAGATGGCCATCGAACACATACAGGTCGAGGCCTCCGTGCAACTCGATCGTATCGCCGGCAAATACTATTTCGGGAATGCCGCCGGACAGATTGCCGCCAAAGCGTGGCCAACCAAATGCGCTCGATAGCTGCACCATGTCGATGCCGACGACCGCGAACGATCCCGTATACCGTTCACCGCGTGGGGAGCGGGGTTGCAAATTGAGCTTTTCAAGGCGCACCTGGCCACCGAGTACATCGACTGCCAATGGCTGCGCAAGAACGATCTGGCCACGTCGCGATTCGAATGCAGCATGCACCGCACCGAGCGGAATGCGGAACAATTCGGCGGACGTCCAGCCGAGTGCGCTGGCCGGCGTATCGGTGCGGAGATCCCAATCGACACTGCCGTCGAGGCCAGCCAGCATGAAGCGGCCGCCACCGTCATGCACATCTACCGAACGTGCGTTGAACGCGAATCGTTGCAGGCCCTCGGCATCAAATTGCAGGATGCCGGACAAGGCACCGTTGGCCGTGAGTTCACCATAACCTTTCGACGCGAGCCAGCTTTGCGCGTAGCGCGCGAGCGCAGGCGCAAGGTGTGCGTTGTGCAACTGCAGCTGCAGCGAGCGCAGCGGGCGCGTATCGGTCAACGCGATATCGCCGCTGGCGCCGAGCTCGAGCACGCCAGGATCGTTCCACTCGAATTGATCGACGTGCCAAAGCGCGTCCGAGAACGTCGCATCCAGCGTTGTCTCGACCGGCCCGAGCGGCAGCTTTACGTAAACCGCTCCGACCAGCGCCTCACCGCCGTTGACACTGGCATCGACCGTCACATGCGGTTGGTCGAGACTGCCTGATAGCCGCAATCGCCCGGTCGCGGCCAGATGTGCCGCCGCGAGTGACCCATCCTTGCTGTCGTAGCCGATATCGCTGAACGTGAACGCGGTGCTCATGCGTTCGTTCGAGGTCGATTGGGGCCGCAGCACGGTTTCTTGCAGGCTCAACGCTCCGCCAAGCAATTTTGTGTGCAGCGAACCAAGCAGGGTCAGCGCGCCGCCGCGCGACTGCCAGCGCGACGCTGACGCCGGCAACTTCACGCCCGCGATGCTTGCGGACTTCCATGCCAGCGCTCGAGCCGGTTGAGTGCCCGTCGCCGCCCAGTCGATGCCGCCCTCGATCCCGGTCAGCGCAAACCGCCCACTGCCATCAACCAGGTCAAGCCGCGGCGTCGCCAGCGCGACACGTTGCACGCCATGTGCATCGATCGCAAGGTCGCCGGACAACTCACCCCGAAGGACCAGCTTGCCGAGTCCCTGCGCGCCCAGCACGGCTTGTGCATAACGCTCCTTTGCCAGCGGAAACTTCGCATGCTCGATATGCACGTCGAGCGTGCGCAGCGGAGCCAACGCCGCTGGGTCAAACGATCCGCTCGCCTCGAATTCGAGCGCGTCCGGGTCGTTCCATGCAAGGCGACTGATGTCCCAACGCCCGCTGTCACGCACTAGGGCATCGAGATCCACCGCAATGGGGGTATCCGGAAGCGTCACGTGCACACCGCCCAGCGCGAGCACGCCGGTACTCAGCGTTGCGCTGGCAACGAAGTGCGCATCCGCGCCGATCCGAGACCAACCCAGCGCCCCGGCAACGGCCACGTTCGCGCCGGAGGTAGCGCCATCGAGCGTATTGAAGGTGAGATCGGCGGCCGTGTAATGCCCTTCGATGCGACCATCGCTCTGGATCGTTGCATCGACATCGAACACGCCACGACGAACCTCTCCGCCTTTCCAAGCCAGCGCCAGCGGCGCCTTGAGCCAAGCGGCGGGAACCTGTTGCATAGATAGCGCGGTGGCCGCGCCTGCAGCAAATGGCAGGGTCACCGTGATGCGGCTTCCGTCGCGGACCAAGGCCAACTCGATGCGGCGGTCGGCGATGCGTGCGGCGAGTTCGGCCGTTTGCGCTACACCACCTTTGGTTGCGAGTTGGACCGGACCGGCACACGCCCATTCGGCGCCGCCTTCATGCACGAGTTCACAAGCCCAATCCAGACGACCGCTCAGCCCAAGCTCTGGTACGTCGATACGCGCTGCACCGACATGCAACGATGCGACGTTGGCGCGCTCGTCGACAACCACGCGCAAATCCCGCGCGCTCGCGTGCGGATCATGCAGGCGTGCCGCGGTGAGCGTGAGCGTACCTGCGCGGCCAATGCCAGCCGCGAGTGCGATGATCACGGCGACGGTAAACAGGCCGCAATGGCGGATTGACGGATTTCGCATCGTCGACCATTCTGCCAGTCATTGCCGCCT
>CAJDVY010000046.1_pt1 | contig 10560 bp, 9 predicted proteins | sample 7391441 | NCBI WGS metagenome assembly CAJDVY01 (sample SAMEA7055728, study PRJEB34461) | soil metagenome | biome: terrestrial ecosystem; feature: Peninsula; material: soil | place: Antarctica | collected 2016 | reverse complement strand
TCGGTAACACGGGGAATCATCGCGTCGCGGATCGAACACGCTGAGCTGGCCGCTGAACCGATGCACCGCACCGTAAACCAGAGGCACGTGCAAACGCAGGCAGGCCGCGTTGAGCAGGTAGCGCGTCGGAAAATTGTCGGCACCGTCGATGACGATGTCGTGGCCCCGGATCAGCAATTCAACGTTCGCTGCACAAAGTCGCTCGTCGATGGCATTGACCTCGATCGTCGGGTTAAGCGCATTGAGCGCGATGCGCGCCGATTCGGTCTTCGCCATGCCAATGCGCGCGTCGGCATGGATAATCTGCCGCTGCAAGTTGGAGCGTTCGACGTGATCGTCGTCGATCAAGGTCAGGTGTCTAACGCCCGCAGCGGCTAGATACAGCGCGGCTGGGGCGCCCAGTCCACCGGCGCCAATCAGGGCGACGCGCGCGACGCCAAGGCGCTGTTGGCCAGCGAATCCCACTTCCGGCAAGACCAGATGTCGTGCGTAGCGCTCTGCCGCATCCGCGTCGAGCAAACCCCCATCGACCGGAAGACCTTCGTTCTTCCAGCCCGCGAATCCTCCGCGCACTGATACGCAGTGCGCGTAGCCGAGGCCACGCAAGGTCTCGACTGCGAGCAACGAACGCTGGCCGCTGGCGCAGATCGCAAGGATTTCCCGCTGCGAATCCGGCGAGATTTCGCGGATGCGTTGAGCGAGCAACCCTCGGGCGAGTCCAATCGCATCGGCAGGCATGCCGGCGGCCCGCTCGTCGTCTTCGCGCACGTCAAGCAGCAACGCGCCCGCACGCTGGCGCGCGAGTGCTTGCATCGGGTCAATCTCCATTTCGGCACGTTGGCCAGATTTTGCTTTCATGGTCCAGTCCCAAACAGCGGCAGCACATCGACGACATCGCCGACTGCCAATTCGTGCGATTCCACTGTCACGATCCGCTGCGAGCACAAACCGTGGATTCGTTCGTGTGTCGCCTCGACCGAAAGACGGTTCGAAAGCTCAGCAGGTGTGCCGGAACTTGGCATAAGCGGCAAAATCTTCGGGTGTGTTGAGGTTCTGAAATTGCCGGCTCTGTGCTGCGAAATCAAGTTCGCTTGCACCGATCGACGCCTGCCATTGCCAGACGCCCCATCCGGCGTCGATCGCTGCGGCGGCGGACGGCGCCAGTTCGCGCCGGTACAACGCAAACAAGGGCTGGCGGCGTTCGGCGTCGCGCGCGGTCACGCAAGAAGCGTTGGATTGGAGGGCGCTGCCGAGGAGCCTCGCCGCAAGATCGCGCGGAGGTTCGGGACAATCGACCGGCACTGTCAGCAGCCACGGTGTGGCACACAGACGTAACGCAGCTGCGATGCCTGCGAGCGGTCCACGAAAGCCGGTGGCGTCGTCGGCTATCGTGCGCGCATGGCGCGCATAGTCTTCGACGTGACGCCAGCGGTTCAAGGCCCTTGTCGCGACCATCGAGCCGCGTCGCTGCGCCACCGGCGAGGATCGCGACGGTGAGCATCGGCGTGGCCACTCGCGCCTCAGCTCTTGCTGCGCTTCGCGTTGCGGATCATGCGCGTGCGCTTGCGCTGCTGGCCTTCGGTCAGCACGTTGCGCTTGCCCGCGAACGGGTTTTCGCCGTCGCGGAATTCGATCCGGATTGGCGTGCCTTCGAGTCGATACCGCTTGCGAAAGAAGTTCTCGAGGTAACGCCGATAGCTCGCGGCAATTTCCTTGGTACGCGACCCGTGGATGATGATCGTGGGCGGATTGGTGCCGCCCGGGTGCGCATACTTCATCTTCGGCGTGTGCCCACGCACGACCGGGGGCTGATACGCCTGATAGGCCGCTTCGATCGCCCGCGTGAGTTCAGACGAGGTGAACTTGTGGTTCGCTGATGCGTAGGCGCGGTTGACGGCCTTCATCAGTTCACCGATGCCGCTACCGTGCAGTGCTGAAATGAATACCGGCGGCGCCCAAGGTGCAAACTCCAGTTTGCGCGACAGCGATGCGATGCACTGCTCGCGCGAGTATTTGTCCATGTCGTCCCACTTGTTGACCGCGATGACCAGCGCGCGGCCGGAATCGAGCACCTGTCCGACCAAAGATGTGTCCTGATCGGAGACTCCTTCGCGCGCGTCAAGCATCAGCACGGTCACGTTCGCGGCGTCGATTGACTGCAACGATTTGATCACGCTGAACTTCTCGACGACATCCTCAACGCGTGCGCGGCGGCGGATGCCTGCGGTGTCAATCAGGGTGTAGCGTTTGCCATCACGCTCCAGCGCGACGCGAATGGAATCGCGCGTGGTGCCAGGAACATCAGAGGCGATCACTCGCTCCTCGCCGAGCAGGCGATTGACCAAGGTCGACTTGCCCGCATTCGGGCGACCGATGATCGCGACGCGGATTCCTTCATCGGGCAATACCGCGAGTGGGTCGATCTCGTTCTTCGGCAGCAGCGCTTCCAACGCGAGCAGCACGGGTGTCACGCCGCGTCCGTGCGCCGCGGAAACCGGTAGCGCGGCGGCCATGCCAAGCGCGGCAAACTCTGCCAGCGCGAGATTCTCTTCGAGCCCGTCGACCTTGTTGACGATCAGCAGCATCGGCTTGCCGCCGCGACGCAGGCGATCGAGGATCGAGCGATCAGTCGGCAACAAGCCGTCGCGTGCGTCCACGGTCAGCAAAACGACGTCGGCTTCAGCGATCGCAAACTCGGCCTGACGCGCCGTCGCGTTCTCGATCCCTGCCGCGTGCTCAACGAAACCACCAGTGTCGACGACGACGAATGGCGCGTCGGCGAGGCGGCAAATGCCGTAGTGACGATCTCGGGTCACACCGGGCAGGTCGTGTACGAGCGCGTCACGCGTGCGCGTGAGCACATTGAAAAGAGTCGACTTGCCGACGTTCGGGCGGCCGACCAGGGCAACAACAGGAAGCATGGTGGGCTCCGAAACATAAGGACCCTCGCCCGCAACGATGACATTGTCGGCCGAAGGAGCCAGGCGGTAGGACCGGCACGAAACGCGCAGGCCCCGATAGTGATCGACGCGGAACGCCTATTGGCGGGCGCGGTACGCGCCGATGCGTCCTTTGACGTCCTCGACGTAGACGATGTCGTCAGCGACCACGGGAGGTCCCTCGATCGCCTGTTTGCCGAGGCGCTCACGCGCAGCAAACTTGCCATCATCGAGACCCAGCCAATGCACGTAACCTTCGCTGTCTCCGACCACGACGTACTTGCCTTGAATTACAGGCGCACCCAACCAGCGATATTTCAGTTGATCTTGCTTCCAAAGGTTCACGCCGGTCTCGCGATCGAACGCCCAGACATTGCCTTCGGCATCGACGATGACCACCGCGTTGCCACCTACAGCAGCGCCAACATAACTGGAAAGATCGCGTTGCCAGAGGGGGCGCCCGCTATCGAGCGCCAGCGCCGCGACCTGACCGCGGTAGCCCGCGCCGAACAGAGCCGTACCGTCGGACACCATGTTCCCGTCGACGTCCGACAACCGTTCGACCTCGGTCCGTCCTTCTCCCACTGACAAGGCCTGCGACCATTGCTCGCTGCCATCGGCGACGTGAATCGCCACAATCTTGCCATTGTCGAAACCGTCGTAGACGACGCCGTTCGCGATCAACGGAGATGAGTTTCCACGCAAACTGAGCGCCGGAACGGGTTGATCGAAAATCCACTTGCGCGTGCCGTCGGCCGCATCGAGACCAACCAGGTGGCCATCATTACTGCGCACGACGACCACGCCATCGGCAATCGCCGGTGCTGCGATCACTTCGGAAGGCATCTGCGCGTTCCAGCGATCAGCGCCGTCTTGCGCCGACATGGCGTGGACCTGTCCATCCAGGCCACCAACTACGAGAAGGTCGCCCTGCACGCTCGGCCCGCCAGACCATCGCAACGAGTTCACCCCTCGGCGCCCAATCCAACCACTGCGTTTGCCAAGCTTCTTCTGCCAGATCGTGCGGCCGCTGACGGCATCGATTGCCTCTACTGTGCCGTCGACGCCGGCCGCGTACAGGCGCCCATCAAAGATGGCAGGAGCGAGACGCGCACCCGATGTGCCGGCTCCGCCGCCCACCCGATCGGTCCACAGATGATCGATTTGCGTCGTTGCGGTGAACTGGGTCAATGGCGTTGGCGGTTCGACATTGTCTTTCTTGCCGAGCGACTTCAGCCATGTGCAACCGCTGAGTGTGGTGGCCAGTACTGCGATGACGATCAGGGCGCGTTTCATGAACCGCTTTTCTCCTGCTCAGGCGCGCCCGATCCGGTCTTTTGGGGGGCGGCAGCCGAGGTTGCAGCGATATCGTCCAGCTTCATCTGCACGAAATCACGGTTGGGCGCTTGCGGGTCGAGATGCGAAAGCGCGTCCTGATACGCTGCGCGCGCGTCATCGACACGGCCCAATTTGACGAATGCGTCGCCGCGGACTTCTCCGGCGAGGCTTGAATATTCATCCTTCGGCACACTGTCCACCAACTTGATAGCACCGTCAGCATCGCCCTGCGCGAGCTTCACGCGCGCCAGGCGCAACGCCGCAAGCGACTTCAGGCTTGCGGTGCCAGCGTGTTCCTGCGCCCATGCAAGATCGGCAGCTGCGGCTGGAAGATCGTTCTTGGCACTGGACTGGTCTGCCTGCCGCATCGCGGCAAAAACCGCGTAGACGGTTCCGGAATAGTCCTTGCGCAAAAGATTCGCAATCGTCGCCACTTCATCGTCGCGCTTCGCGTCTGCCGCGTCGCTCAACGCCTGGTATTGCGCGGCGGCATCCACGTCATGTCGCAGACGGTGCGCCTTCCACTGCTGCCAACCAAAAATGAGCACCAGCCCGAGCAGCACTCCGACTACGATCGAGATCGCATTCTCGCGCAGCCACTTCTGGACAACCTCACCTTGTTCGTGTTCGTCAAGAACGTCGAAATCCATGCATTCACCTGCGGGAACAAAAATGCGCAGCCGACCACGAAGGTGGCCGGCACAGAGTGCGCAAGGTTATCAGGAAACCGCGGCAACGCGGTTCATGTGGCCGTCAAACGACGTTGTAAAGGCGGGTTGTGCCTACTGATCGACGTGACTGGCGGCTGCACCGGCCGCTGTGAACACCTTGATACTGGCGACATTACTGCGCTGATAAGGCGTCAGGTCGATTACCGCACCATCGGCACGCACTTGCGCGCCCTGGGCATTGCCAAGTTTGACCGAAATTGGGCCATCAGCGCGGTAACTATGTTCGCTGTGGGCCCCGAGCATGCCGTATTCAAGTTTGCGGCCGTCGGCGGCGGTGATCTCCACCCAGCTCTGTTCATTGAGCGTCAGAATCAGCGTGTGTGTACCGGAACCGACCTCGGTTGCTACCGGGGTGGAAGGATTCGCCGGAGTGGCTTGCGGCGGCGTCGCCGGTGCGCTCGCGAACGGCGCCATCGATGCGATGATCGGGGACTGGTCGAACTGGGCTGGCGCCCTCTGCGTTGCGGCGGCAATACCTGCTGATGCCGACGACGATTCGGCTGGAGCCATCTGCCCATCCACGACTGCCGTCTGTGCGCCCGGGGCTGGCGCGGCTGCCACGATTTGAGCAGGCGGATCGAGCGGCGTCGTGCGTGCGAGATTCTGTTCGAGGCCACCATGCGTCGCGAGCCACACCGCGGGTACCACGATGATCGCGGTAAGAACCAGGTAAGTCGCGCTGACCGAATAGCGCTCGAACAGGTAGCGTGAGCGTGAGATCGTGCCCGTGGCAATCAGCGGCGCAGGTTGCGCATGTGCGGCCGCAACGCGATTTGCAAGTTCGACAGGCACACCGGCGAGGCGCGCATAACTGCCCAGGTAGCCGCGCAAGAAAACGCCTTCGGTCAGTCCCGCATAATCGTCACTTTCAAGACGCGCGATTAGTTGCAGTGGCAACTTGAGCCGTGTCGCAACGTCTGCACGTGTCCAGCCATGCGCCTCGCGCGCTGCGCAAAGACGTTGTCCGAACGACGCATCAGGGACATCGCGCACCGGTATGGATGTGGCGTCTTCCGCGTCGAACGCTTGGGGATCTTCATTCACTTCGCTCGCCTCTAAGGCACTCATTAGACCGTTTCCTGTCGACAATTGCAGTGCCTGCTGGCGGGCACCGTCTGGAGACGCTACCGCATTGCCGCTCGCGTCAAACGGTTGCAGTAGATTTGGTTCCGTATTCGGTTGTCCGCGCGTTTGGGTCATGACTTGTCGCGTGTACTCAATGTATGCGCCTGCTCGGAATCGGGAAATTCCTGCAGCAGTCGATGGGTATATTCACTCGCGCCCGGCGCATTGCCGAGTTGCAATTCAATGTTGCGTCCAAGCATCAGGGCATCGGGGCGTGATCGCCCTGCCGCCTCGAAGCGCTGCACGAACGCACGCGCATTGAAATAGTCGCGCTTGGCGTAAAGCACCGACGCAAGTTGAAACAGAGCCTCGCCATCGTTGGGACTTTCCTTGAGCGCAGCGCGCAGCGCCACTTCTGCTTCGTCGGTTTTGCCGGCCTTGAGCAAACAGGTGCCGGAATTGGTCAGCGCATACCAAGGCGTCTTGTAGAACGGGTCTGCAATCGCACGCTGGAAAAATGCCTGCGACTCGTCATAGCGTCCAAGCTTGCACAGGAACCTGCCGTAGTTGTTAAGTTCGGCACCACCCTTGGGCTTGAGGAGCGCGGCTCGCTTGTAGTGTTCCTCGGCCTTCGCGTTCTCGCCAATCTGCTCGTACAGCACTGCAATCACGGTATGTGCGTCGACATAGTTGGGGTCGAACGCGAGAGCTTTCTCGAGATCCCCCAACGCGATTTCGAGCTTGCCTTGGCGCAGATACTGCTGGCCGAGTTCAGTGTGCACGCGCGCCGCATCCTGGCGCTTGCTTGCAGCGGTCTCTTTCTTCACGCCTACGGTGGATGTCGTGGGAGCGCACGCTGCAAGCACCGCGACCGAAAGCGCCAAGCCAAAGAAAACGAGAACCTGCTTAAGCCGCATCAGACACATCCTGTTCGAGCTTGCGGCGGAATTCTGCCTGACGACGCGTGCGATCCATGACCTGCCCCTTCAGTTGGCCGCAGGCCGCGTCGATGTCGTCACCGCGCGTGCGCCGCACCATGGTCAACACGTTCGCGTCGAGCAGGATCGTCTGGAATGCGCGGATCACATCCGGGTCGGAACGCTCGTACCGCGTGCCACGGAACGGATTGAACGGGATCAGATTGACCTTCGCCGGAAGGCGCCGCATCAGTTTGACCAATTGCCGCGCGTACTCTGGCTTGTCGTTGACGCCCTTCAGCATCGTGTACTCAAACGTGATGGTCGTGCGCGGGCGGCGCGCCGCATAGCGAGCGCACGCATCGAGCAATTCGGCAATCGGGTATTTCTTGTTGAGCGGCACCAGTTCAGTGCGCAATTCGTCATTCGGCGCATGCAGCGAAACCGCGAGCGACACGTCGGCGACTTCGCCCAACTTGTCGATCATCGGAACCAATCCTGCGGTCGACAGGGTGACGCGCTTGTTGGCGAGGCCCAAACCGAGGTCGTCGCGCATCACGCTCATCGCGGTGACAACATTGTCGAAATTGAGCAGGGGTTCGCCCATGCCCATCATCACGACATTGGTCAGTTTGCGCTGATGATGCGGCACGTTGCCCAGATGCTTCGCCGCCACCCAGACCTGACCGATGATCTCGGCTGCGGATAGGTTGCGGTTGAAACCCTGCGTACCGGTTGAACAAAACGTGCAGGCCAAGCCGCAGCCGATCTGCGAGGAAACACACAGTGTGCCGCGCGAAGTCTCCGGAATGAACACCGCCTCGATCGCGTTGCCGCCATCCATGCCGAGCAACCACTTGTGGGTGCCATCGATTGCCTGCTTTTCGAACAACGTGTTCGGCGGCTGTATATCGAATGCATCGGCAAGCTTGACTTGCAGGGCCTTGCCGACGTCGGTCATTGCCGCGAAATCGGTGACGTGGCGATGATAGATCCACTTCATCACCTGATCCGCGCGATACGGCTTCTCGCCGAGTTGCGCGAAAAGTTCGCGCAAACCGGTGCGGTCGTAGTCGAACAGATTGGCTTTGGCCGTCGTCACTTTCTCAAATCCTCAGCGCGGGCAAAGTTCAGTGTCTGAGAAAAAATACGCGATCTCCACTTTTGCGTTTTCCGCGGAGTCGGAACCGTGCACGGCATTCGCATCGATCGATGCTGCGAAGTCGGCGCGGATCGTTCCGGGCGCGGCTTCCTTCGGGTTTGTGGCGCCCATCAGGTCGCGATGCTTGAGCACGGCGTTGTCACCTTCGAGAGCCTGGATCATGACCGGGCCGGAAATCATGAACTCGACGAGTGCCTTGAAAAACGGGCGCTCGCGATGGACGGCGTAGAAACCTTCGGCTTCGTTGTGCGACAGATGCTTCATCTTCGCCGCCAGAATGGTCAGGCCTGCGTTCTCAAAGCGCGAATAAATCTGGCCAATAACGTTCTTGGCGACAGCGTCAGGCTTGATGATGGAAAGGGTGCGCTCCAGCGCCATTGCTGAAATCTCCGAGGGGGTCGAGTCGAGGGGAAGGACAGGGATGTCGTTATACCGCTAAATCCACGCCAATCCGCGGGCTTAGCTCACATTATCGCGACAGATTCTAGCTAATTTCGCAGGAATTTGACACTCCGGCGGCGCGCGCGTTTGACCAGACTTGCCCCCTGACCTACTATTCAAACGACCGTTTGATTGTGGGCGAGCCGACTTTGCGCACCGTGCAGCCGAATTTTTCCACCCGGGAACGCATCCTCGGCGTCGCCGAAACGTTGTTCGCGCGGCACGGGTTCGCAGGTGCGTCGTTGCGCCAGGTGACCGCCGCTGCAAAGGTTAACCTCGCTGCAGTGAATTATCACTTCGGCTCCAAGGAGAGCCTGATCGAGGAAGTGTTCCGGCGTCGCCTGGATGAACTCAACCGCGATCGCCTCGCGGCACTCGCAAGCGTCAACGCAAGACCCGGGCATGCCCTCGAGGACGTGCTCGATGCATTCATCCAGCCCGCACTCGAACAGTCGATGGACAGCGCCGGCGGCACCGCGTTCGTGCGGGTGCTCGCACGCGCTTACGCAGAACACGACGAACGCCTGCGCAAGTTCCTGTCCGACAACTACGGTCACGTGCTGCGCGAATTCGCGACGGCGTTCGCCTTGCTGCTGCCGCATCTTGGCAAGGACGAACTCTACTGGCGTCTGGACATCGTCGCCGGCGCCCTCACCTATGCGATGGCGGATTTCGGCATGATCAAGCGCAAGAACGACGTCAGCGAACGCACGCATCGCGAGCAGAGCGCACAACACCTAGTGCGCTTTGCCGCCGCAGGGTTGCGTGCACCATGAATGGCGCTGCCGACGAATCCACCTATTCCACCCTTTACCGTCCTATCCAACGGAGCTTTTGATGACTCATTCCCCTCTCCGCATCCGCAAAGCGGCCGTGCTCGGCGCCGGCGTGATGGGCGCGCAGATCGCCGCGCACCTCGCCAACGCTGGAGTCGAAACCCTGTTGTTCGACCTTCCTGCGAAGGACGGCGACAAGAATGGCATCGTGACCAAGGCAATCGCCAATCTCGCCAAACTATCGCCGGCACCGCTGGCCGAGAAGTCACGCGTTGCGGCGATTACGGCGGCGAACTATGACGACAACCTCGAAGCCCTGCGCAGTTGCGACTTGGTCATCGAGGCGATTGCGGAACGCATGGACTGGAAGCTCAACCTTTACACAAAGATTGCCTCGTATCTATCTGATTCTGCAGTTGTTGCGAGCAACACTTCGGGCTTATCGATCAACGCCCTGGCCGAGGCGCTGCCGGCCAAGCTGCGCCCACGCTTCAGCGGCATCCACTTCTTCAATCCACCGCGCTACATGCATCTGGTCGAGTTGATCCCCGACAGTCAGACCGATCGCGACGTGCTCGCCGGTCTCGAAGCATTCCTGACCACGACGCTCGGCAAGGGCGTGGTCTACGCGAAGGACACGCCGAACTTCATCGGCAATCGTATCGGCGTGTTCTCGATCCTCGCCACGATGCATCACACCGCCGCTTTCAAGCTCGGCTTTGATCTTGCCGACGCACTGACCGGCCCGGCGATTGGCCGCCCAAAGAGCGCGACCTACCGCACCGCGGACGTGGTCGGCCTCGACACGATGGCGCACGTGATCAAGACGATGGCCGACACGCTGCCGAACGACCCTTGGCACGCGCACTTCGTGGCGCCAGCGTGGCTGTCCGCGCTGATCGCCAAGGGCGCACTCGGCCAGAAGACCGGCGCCGGCATCTACACCAAGCGCGGCAAGGACATCCTCGTACTCGATCTCGCCAAGCAGGATTACGCGCCCTCCGGCGCGAAACCGTCCGACGAGGTCGCGGCAATCCTCACGATCAAGAGTCCGTCCGAGAAGTTTGCGAAGCTGCGCGCATCCAGTGACCCGCAGGCGCAGTTCCTGTGGGCCGTGTTCCGCGATCTGTTCCACTACTCGGCGTATCACCTCGCTGACATCGCTGAGACCGCGCGCGACGTCGACTTCGC
>CAJDVY010000068.1_pt1 | contig 10604 bp, 8 predicted proteins | sample 7391441 | NCBI WGS metagenome assembly CAJDVY01 (sample SAMEA7055728, study PRJEB34461) | soil metagenome | biome: terrestrial ecosystem; feature: Peninsula; material: soil | place: Antarctica | collected 2016 | reverse complement strand
TGACCCATGTGACTGGACTTTTTGCGAGTGGTCAGGGCGTGTCTGCACACGTCCAACCTGGCTCTCTTCTTCCAACCAGTCCGCAGCGATCTACCCGGACGCCGCTATTGGTTCCAGGCAACGTACAACCGTTTCCGCGCCTGCGGCGATCGCGGTGCGGCACGAGTTGAAGCTACGGGTCAGCGCGCAATTTTGCGTTGCGCAACGGCGGTAGGCGCTTCGTCTGCGGCTTGCGATGGCGAGCGTTCTCACCCATTGTCGTGCCCATGAATAAACCGATTTCTGCACCCGGCCACATCGCGCGGCGCATGCTGCCGTTCCCGCGCGTGCGCAACTCAGGTTCGCTAACGCCGGACTCCCTGCCGTTTTTCGCGGTCGCTGCCAACTCGATCATCGTGCTACCCGACCCGGCGGCTTTTCGGCAGGCTTTGATGCAGCAAATTGCACAGGCTACTCGGCGCATCGTGATCGTGACGTTGTACCTGCAGGACGATGACGGCGGGCGCGAAGTACTCGATGCATTGTATGCGGCGAAGGAGCGCGCGCCGGCTTTGCAGATCTCTGTATTTGTCGACTGGCATCGCGCGCAACGGGGTCTGATCGGAACGCGGAAGAGCGAAGGCAATGCGGGCATGTATCGCGAATACGCCACGCAACACGGGCCGGGCATCGCCATTTATGGCGTGCCGGTGCAGAGCCGGGAACTGTTCGGCGTGATGCATTTGAAAGGCTTCGTGATCGACGACACGGTGCTGTACAGCGGAGCCAGTCTCAACGATGTGTACCTGGCCCGGCACCGGCGCTACCGCCTGGACCGCTATCACCTGCTGCAAGATACCGAGTTGGCCGATGCGATGGCCGGGTTCGTGCAGAAATACTTCCTCGGCAGCGCGGCGGTGCGCCGCTTGAACGTGCCCGATGTGGCGTCGACCAAGTCACTGCAGCCGGCGATCCGCGAATTCCGAAAAGCGTTGCAACACGCAAGTTACGACGTACCGCAGAACACCTTGGCAGATGGCGAGGTGCAAGTGACGCCGCTACTTGGCTTCCGCCGCAGCGACAGTATGCTCAATGACGCGCTGCTCGGCCTGCTGCGTGGAACGCGCGAGCGCCTGATCGTGTTGACGCCGTACTTCAACCTGCCGCGGCCGGTGCGCGTCGTGCTTGGCCAATTGCTGCGCCGCGGTTGCCACATCGACATCATGGTCGGCGACAAGACCGCCAATGATTTCTATATACCACCGAGTGAGCCTTTCAAGACCATCGCTCTGTTGCCGTACTTGTATGAAAACAATCTGCGCCGCTTCGCCCGGACGCATCGTAGACAGGTCGAGAGTGGACAGCTCAACCTGCACCTGTGGCGCGACGGCGACAATAGCTACCACCTGAAAGGCCTGTTGATCGACGACGACGTGGCCGTGCTGACCGGCAACAACCTCAACCCGCGTGCGTGGTCGCTCGATCTGGAGAACGGGCTGATCCTGCGCGATCCGTCTCGCCTGTTGCACGCCCGCCACCGTGCGGAGTGGACAGCGCTACGCAAGCATTCAACGCGACTGGCGGATTACCATGCGTTGGAAAGCCCGCGGAGCTACCCGCGCGAGGTACGCAAACTGCTGAAGCGCCTCACGCGCACCCAACTCGATCGCTTGCTCAACCGACTGCTGTAGGCCCGCACGGACGGACAGAACTGCCTATTGGCGCGCGCTACAGGAGACCAACGCAGTCAGGTTCAGCCTTCCCGGCGTCGAGGAAACCTGACATCCCTCTCTCCTGTCTGACGGAAAGTGCGGCCCAGCCTGACCGTGTTTTCGGTCAGTGCGCCTCCAATCCATTCTTGAAAATCGTATCGGTCAGCAGGCGCGCGACCGCAAATTGAGGATTGGTGGTCGAGCCGCTACCGCCTGCCAGGTAAAGATGGCCGAAACCGTCGAGTGCAATCGCGTTGCTGAAGGCGCTGTTGCCGGCGCCAAAGCTCACCGTCTTCTTGCCGCTGCTGCCGAAGTTGGGCACCAGGTTTCCATTGGCATCCAGTTCCGCCGCTGCGAAAACGCCACTGCCGGACGCACTGTATCCAGCGACGCCCACGTACGTATTGCCACTGCCGTCCAGCACTATCGAATTCGACGGGTTAGCGGTGTTGCTGCCGAGGTTGTAAATGGCCTTGCCACCGCTGCCATAACCCGGCACCAGATTGCCGCTCGTATCCAGTTTGATGGCAGCGAAGTCGCCACCGTTTGCATCGCTGTAGCCCACCATATGCAGTTGGTTGCTGTTGTCGAGCGCGGCGGCGTAGGCGCGATCGTTGCTGTTGCTGCCGATGTTGAACGTCCGCACTCCCCAGTCGACGAAACTGCCATTCGCGCTGAGCTTCATCGCCTGGAAATCATTGCTGGTCGTACCGCCTGTAAAGCCCGCCAAGTACACGTTCCCCGCGCTATCGACCTGCAACGCATTGGCAAAACCGTCTTGCCTGGGCGGTCCTATGTCGAAGTACACCACGCCATTGCTGCCGAAGCTGGCGACGGGACTCCCCGTCGTCGCATCGAGCTTGGCCGCGGTAAAATTCCAGTAAGTCCTGTGCGAGTAACCGCCTAGATAGACATGGCCGTTGCCATCCAGCGCAATCGCCTGCGCGAAGTTGTCCGTCGGACCAACGACGATCGTCGCGACGCCGTTGCTGCCGAAACCCGCCACCGGGTGCCCATTGGCGTCGAGTTTCATCACCGCGAAGTCGTGCCGGGTTCCATTGGTCGTCGGTGCGGCCAGATACAGATTGCCGCTGCTGTCCTGAGCCATCGCCGAAATGTAGTCGAGCCCGGCGCCGTGGATGATGGTTGCCTTGCCGCCCGTGCCGAAGCCCGGGACCAGCGCACCGGTCGGGCTCAGCTTGGCAATCGCGTAGTAATAGTGGGTGCCATCGGTCCTGTGGGTTCCCGCCACGTATACATTGCCATGGCCATCGGGCATTACGGCGTAGGCGTAGCTCAAGGATGCGCTGCCGCCGCCGAAGTCGATGAGTACCTTGCCGCCGCTGCCAAAAGTGGGATCGAGATCGCCCGACGCGAACACCAGGCCGGTACTGGCCCACACGCCAAGGATTACCAATGCATACCGCGACAGTGCGGGACCACCAAGTTTGCGAAGTCGCATGTGGGTTCTCCAGTTCCGTAGAAAGGTCATCCCGTTATGCCGGGCCTGACTACACATGCGCAAAACCGCGGCATCCAGGCTCATCGACTTCGGCGGCCGCAGCGAACTGCTTGGTCAACGATCCGATTCGAAACACATGATCAGGCGAAAGCGCGACCCCCAACTCAAGACTCGCCGAACCGCGCGCGCCGCGATAGATGACCTCATCTCCGCGCGCAATCAGAACTACCGCACCGGGACCATCGGCCGGGAAATGTTCGCGCAGCATCGCATCGGCATAGTGCGCAATCGACTCGCGAGCAAGCGGTGCCGCGGCCATTGCGGCTCAAATCGGCAGGAGCAATATGAGTGCAGCGCGCAGCAGGAACATGGCATCGCCTCGCAGGGATTGAAAACGGGGTCTGAAAGCGAGGCCAGGTTCACTGCTTCCAAACAGGAGGCGACTTGACTCCATCCTTTGCCTTGAGTCCATTGGATCCCTGAATCCGCAGACGCAGGCTCAGGGTGCTTCCAGCGCGTTCGATACGGACGGGTCGTCGTCACGCAGGTCGGCCATCTCGAGGAATTCTCTCGCCCTGACCATGCCGTTGCGCGCGACCAGCCGGCAGGCGTAGCCGTCGAAAGGTGGCAGACCGGGGAAGCGGATGTCGAGATGCGCAGCGCCATCGCCGGCCTCGCGCCAGACTGGCCGCGGCAACCTACCGCCCGCGTCCTGGGCTGCCACCTCTATCCGCGAAGCCGCATCGCCTTCGAAGATCGAACGGCAGAACGCAGACGCCTTGTCGCGCAGGTAGAAGTCGGACACCGCGGCGGCGGCCATCCAGCCTGCGGCGAGGAACAGCGCGTATCCCGCCACGCGCATCGTCCAGGTGGCGCGCTTGCTGATCGTCTTCATGGATCTCCGGGGTCCTGGACGCAATGGCCTGTTGGCGCCGCAGTTGGATGGTAGCGCGCCGCCCGCCCCACGGCGGCTTGGTCGCCCTCAGTCAACCCGGCCGGCACCGCGGAGGTGGTCGAGCACCAGGCGGAAAGCCACGGCATCAAAGCTCATCAATCGCCCACCCGCCCGGCACACGGATCGGACGCAAGGGCAAAGAACCGGCCAGATTCGCTTCGTCCAGACAACCAGTGACTCCGTTCTTGGTTTTGTTCGCTGGCTGGGCAGCACATGCCACGCTACGCCACGTTGTCCAACGCGCCACCTGACAAGGCTCGTTCCTTATTCGCACGTCGCACTCTCCAACTACGATCGGGGCGCGTCACGCATTTGCGTTGTGCACGATGGGAGAGTGCAGCATGGCACCTCAACGCGTCATTCAAAACCCGAGGTGAAAATGCTGTCCGCGCGCCAACGAGCCATGTGCGACACAGGCACATCGCCGCCCTTGCTGAAGACGCCGCCGACCGCCAAGGTTCCGGAGAAGGTTCCGAGCGCGTGGACCAAACCACTGCTGGCCATGCCGTCGGTGATTCCGCTGCCAAGCGTCTTCCACGATGACCCGGTCCATTCGGCAATCCGGCTCGCGGGGTTGCCACCCGCTTCCGCGAACCACCCTGCCGCAACCAGGTTGCTGCCATAGGTCGCGAGCGCTCGCACCGCTTTGTCGACGCCGGTGCCAAGGGTGGACCAGACCGTTCCGTTCCACCTGGCAACACGTCTGGCCGAGACGGCGCCGATCGAACTGAACTCGCCACCTGCGACCAAATAGTCCGCGTGCACCGCCAGCGCGTAGATTTCCGCATCGGAGTACCCGATCGACGACCAAGCACTTCCATTCCACGAAGCGATGCGACCCGTGCTGGCATTGCCGGCCCCGAAGAATTTGCCACCGGCAATAAGTTTTCCACGGTAGGTCGTAAACGCATAAACAGTGCCGTCCGTCCCGCCGCCGACATCCGACCACGTCGCGCCGTTCCAACGGGCGACGCGCGAGGCGGAAATCCCGCCTGCATGCGTGAATGCGCCACCGGCAATCAACTCACCGTTGTAGACGGTCAGCGCGAAGACAGTGCCGTCGAGTCCATCGCCCAGTGGCGCCCATCGCGTGCCGTCCCATCGCGCGATCCGGTTCGCTGTGCCGCCACCAGCTTTGGTGAAGATGCCGGCAGCGATCAGTTCGCCGCCGTAGACCGTCAACGCGTAGACGTAACTGCTGGTGCCTGTACCAAGTGCGGACCAGGCTTGGCCATTGAATTTTGCGACATAGAACAGCGAATCGCCGCCGACCTGCGCGAACTCCCCGCCCATCACGAGTTCTCCGTTGTAGACCGTGAACGCGCGGACCGCACTGTTTACGCCGAATGCGCCAAGTTGCGACCATTCCCCAGCTTCCTGATCGAGCGTCGCGGCGCGCACCGGTAATGCGACCGCACTTGCACACAGGCACAAAACCACAGCCAATAATTTGTACATCGTCGATTCTCCCCGAACCCAGAGGGACCGCCGGTTGACGGTCTCGCTCAACTTCATTGCGTGGATTGGGGGGGAAACGGCTCACGGGTCAATGGCTCGCGACGGGAGCGTCGACGTCCAGCGGCTCACTTGGCTTGCAGATATCTCCTGCAGCCGTTTGGTTTCCTTTAATAAATAACCCAAGGAGGATCATCGGGTTTGTTGCTGATAGCGGGCGGCATGATCGGCTTTCTCGCTCTGGCTGGGGCGCTGATCATCCGTTTGGGTGCGCCCAGGCGAAACCGCAGGACGCCAACTGGGCGGCAGTCGTCGGCGCAGTGGTCGCCGGGTAATAGTTGACTGCGTTGCTTCAGTACTTTCGTAGAAAAAAGCGACTTCAGCGCCGGAGAACATTTCCGGGGACGGTAATGACGGCCTGCTTGATGGCCTGCATCAATGAGGGTGAACGGTAGGTGGCGTCCGCCTGCCAGCGTTGCCAGACCGAGTCATCCACGCTTTCGTTGACGCCGGTTCCGATCGGTCGCACATAGGGCCGGCTGAACAACCGGTACAGTCCGTGCAGGAATTCCGCGTACGAGTTGCGCGGCACACCGAGGTCGGCATTCGGCATGGGTATGACCGTCGCGGTGCAGGCCAGCCCCGCGGCCATGGCTCTGCGCTGCAACCAGGCCAGCGGCAGATCGGGCAGCGGGTCAGGCGCTCGTCCGGCGCCGTCATGTGCGTAGCCACCTCCCACGTCCGAATGCGAACCGATGAACCAGCGCTGTTCGACCTCGGCCGCCATCGAAGGCACGGCAGCGCCGGGTTCGGTCGCAGCCGGACCTGCGGTCCACAAGGTCGGGGCGAAGTCGGCGCGGTGCTCGTCAAGCGCGAGGGCTTGGCAAGCATGCCTCACGCAGCCGCTAAGCTGCGTGTCATGAAATCGATAGCGTGCGCGAGAGAACGGAAACCAGGCGGCGGTGTTTGGAATACCCAAGTCGCCCACTGTTTCCCAGACCCCGATGAAATGGATGTCGACGATGGTCGAACTGCGCGCGCGAAAGGCCTGCGCAGCCGCAATCCCGCCTGGGCTGCCGGCATTGCGGTAAATGGCGTAGGCCGTGGCGACGGCGGTGGCGTCGACCTGACCATGACCGTCGGCGTGGAGCAATCCGCATTGGTCGATCATTCCGGCGAGGCTGCGGGCGGCATAGGCGCCGCGGCTGAAACCGAACAGGTAGACCGCGTCGCCGGACTGCCAATGGTTGCACAGCCACTGGTAACCCTCGCGCACCAGGTCGGCCAGCCCCAGTCCGAACATGCCGCCCAGCCAGTGCCCAAGGCCGGGCCGCACACCGACACCGGGAAGATAGGCGACCGATTGCGCGACGCCATCCGCATCGTGCGGGGCGATCAACTGGCGCAGGCGCTCGACATTGGTATGGGTTTCAGCGGCGGACCAGGTGCCATCGAGCATCAGCACCACGTTGCGTGGGCGCATGGTGATCTCGACCTCCCGACGTGGCATCGGAATGATTGAAGATGTTATCGCGGCCTGATGCAAGTTCCGGGGCGGGATTACGACGCGTTGGTGCGAGGATCCCGATGTGAACTTGGCACCGAGTCCGATTCGCGGCACATGTCGCAAGCCGCTGTGCACGGCTCACGCCAACGCGCGCATTCATCCGCCAGAGCCACGGCAACACTGACGTCGTTGACGCAGGCGACGCGGGCTCCCGGCACGCCTCCCGAATCGACAACCGCGCCCCGAACCCTCGTTATCGCAGCCCCATGGGTTTGCGTGCACGTCGGCGGTAGCGCCATGCCAGCAGCAGCAGCAGGCCGGTCAGAACCAGCATGGCGAGTCGACCCATGGAAGGCACTGCCGCAACCGCGTGGGCGCGGCAAGCGTCCGGCATCGGTGCCGGTGCAGGGCCCGGCCACGCGTCGGCGAATGCGCCGGCATCGGTGCAATCGACCACGCCATCGCCATTGAAGTCTCCGGCCAGACAGTGCTCGACGCTGGCGGCGCCGCCTTCGATGCACGCCTGCAGATCTGTCGCGTCGGCCGCATCGAGGCTACCGCTGCCGTTGAAATCGCCGCGTACGAACGCGCCCAGTGCCAGCGTCTCATGCACCAGTGCCAGCGTCTCATGCACCATGGCGATCGGGGTGGCGCGACCGCTTTCTTCCCAGAGCTGGTGCAGCGTCTCACCCCAATGATCGCTCTGGTTGCCCTCACGCAAGCCTTCGATGTAGTGGCGCGAAGCGGTCTGGTAATTCACGGTGACCTCGGCTGTGACCGCGCCAGCCGGTATCCAGAATCTGGGTTCGTCCCAATACTGCCCATTAGCGTAACTGCGCCCCACGACCGGAGCGCCCGCGGCCTCGAACGCGGCATTGCTGAAGCCGCGTGGCGGGATGCGCGTGTCCTTGACGATGGTGTCGGCCAGCGACATATGCAGCGTGCGTCCGACCGGGCGACCGGTGAGTGCAGCGGCAGCCGGCGATAGTCCAATTCCCATTTCGTAGACGACCGTACTGGCCTCGTCCAGTTCGGCGGTAGCGGCGTCGTAGCCGCCATATTCACGCAACAAGGTGCCTTCGCTGTCACGCAGTTGCACCTGAACCCAGGCGCGACGACCTTCGATATGACCGGTTGGCAGCTTGTGACCGCTCTCGTTGATGACGCGCGTGTTCAGAACACCGCCGGATTGCTGGGCCAGTTCCAGCGAAGCGGCACGCCGCAGCATGTCGTCGGCACGTGCCATACCGCCGGCAATGGCGTCCTGATCGACTGCCGGGTTGCCGCGATTGTTGCGTCCGATGATGTCGAGTGACCAGCTCGATGCACCCGCGAAATCGTGACTGCGCAAGTCCGCGCGTGGTGGTGTCAGGATGCAGGCCAGGCCAGCACGCACCGGCATGTGGCAATCCTGGCAACTGGATACGACCGCACCGCCCTCGCCGCCGAAACGCCCTTGCATGTCGACGCCACCGGCCGCAAACGCTGAAAGTTTCCATTCCGTGTACGTGCGCTCAAGCGGGAACTGATGGGCCGGGTCCTCACTGTCGACCGGAGTGTCGAGCGCATTGTAAAAATAGGTGCCGTCACTCTGGCGCGACACGGCGACGTTGCCGACATCGTGGCAGGTGCCACATAGCGCGCTGTCACGATGGTAGGGCGACGTGTGCAATTCATGCGACGGCTGGGCATCGCTGCGCGGGCCGCGCCGAACGCCGTCGGGGTCGAGCACGAACATGCCATTGCCTGTGAACGTTGGTACCGCGGCAAGCGCGGCCAGAATGGCCTCGTCCTGGGGCGGACTGATTCCGGGCTTGTAGCGCGGATCGACCAGCGCGTGGCAGAAGTGGCAATCAACGCCTTCCTCATCGCGCGCGGTCAACGCACTCCCGTCGGGGACGCTGACCGTGCCGCTGACCACAGCCATCGGCACGTGACAACGCAGGCAGTACGAACCGACATTGGCGACGTCCTGATTGGCGGTGGCCAGTTGCGCGAAGAACAACGGGTCACGGCCACCTTGCGCCATCAGGCTGCCTTTCCAACTGCCGTAAGGCTCGCCGTCACCGCCGGTGTTGCCGTGGCAGGCTCGACATTGGCTCGGGGACAGGAACGCGGCCGCATGGGCATCGCCGACCTGCGTACCAGGCAGCAAGAAATCGCGAGGGGTGGCCGGGATCGGATCGGCAACCGCACTGCCGACAGCGGCGAGCAGCAGCCAGCCGATGCACAAGATACGTAGGACAGGAACAGCGCGCAGCGTTGACATCGGCAAGTTTCCGGGCGCGATTTTACGGCATGATCCGATGCATACCGCCTCGACGCCATGACTTGGGTCAAGGCTTGCGCCGCCCCAATCTGCGATCAACCCGCGCGACGTGCGCCCGTCAATGCGAATCATTGCCTGCGGGGAAGACCCGGCGGCGAGCCGAGGTCGCCGGCGAAAACACCAGGCAGAGTCTACTTTTCAACTGTGGACAGCACAAAGTCGACTCAGACTCCTGTTATTGCGGCGCCACTCCCGAGTCGAAACCATTCGCGAAGATCACGTCGCTCCAGATGTCCGTGATCGGGGTGACGCCAACCGCGTGGCCGAGTGCGGACAGGCCGTACATCGCCTCCAGCGTCGCGAGGGTACGGTAATGGTCCGCGTTTTCAGCGTAGTTGCCGGGAGTGATATGGGCGCCGGCGAAGACAGTAGGAATCAGGTTGGCCTGACTGCCCTCATCCTCGTCCCAAGTCAGAATGAACAGGCTGTTGTGCGTGCGTGCCCACTGCACATAGCCATCCATTTTTGTCTGCAACCAGGTATCTCCGATCGCGACCGAACAATTGTGCATGTCGTTGCACAGATTCGGGATCACGAACGCGAGCGTCGGCAACGTCGAGTAGTCGGATGGAAACATCGCGAACGGCTGATTGTCAGCCGACGGGACCGTATCGAAATCCACCCACGGATTGTGCTTGCGCGCGTAATTCCCCGAACTACAACCGGTGTAGCCGGTCTGCGGCAGATCCTCGGAATAACCGATGAACGACAGGCCGGCGCCAATCAATTGGCTGCCGAGATTCGCGACACCGGTGAAATTCTTCGGGCAGGAATCGTTGGTGACACCCTGCGTGTCACCGGAAAACAACGCGATGTAGTTCGGCTGGCTCGGATGCGTAGTCGCGTGATAGTCGGTGAAGTTCGCGCCGGATGCGGCGAGCGAATTGATGTAAGGCGCATCGGCGCTACCGACGATTTGTGCGTAGCCGTGATTTTCCATGATGACGACAATGACGTGATCGAACACCGGAATTTCGGCGGCTACCGCGGTGGCGAAATACATTGCCGCGACGAGACTCACCGCGGCGGAACCAAGGCGTGAAAGCATGACGCGTCTCCAAAGAGCGGGGCCGAGTGTACGTTCGAGCGTAACTGCTAACGCGTCGGTTTTGCCTCGGCTTTCGCTGTTCAAAACGTGCACCCCGACCTCCGGTTGCCGTCAGCCTCTACCGAGGCCGCACAGCGCAAGAGCCACGCCGATCGAT
>CAJDVY010000183.1_pt1 | contig 10705 bp, 14 predicted proteins | sample 7391441 | NCBI WGS metagenome assembly CAJDVY01 (sample SAMEA7055728, study PRJEB34461) | soil metagenome | biome: terrestrial ecosystem; feature: Peninsula; material: soil | place: Antarctica | collected 2016 | reverse complement strand
GAAACCGATGCGCTGCGACTGGCCTGCTACGACCACGCGACGCGCCGCGACGAACTGCCGCCGCGCCGGGACACCAGTGACTCGCGCCTCGGTCCGGACGTCGATGCAAGGGCACGGCACACGGACGCGTCCGCAAGGAATGTGAACCGCACTGCGTCGCTGCTTGACAGCCGCTGGGAGCTCGCGCCGGAAACCAGACTCGGCACGTTCAACGTGCGCGGCTACCGCCCCGTTTACCTGCTTCCGTTCTTTGCAACCAGCCACCAGAACGGCGAGCCGCGAAGTCCGAACGCGCAGAACAGCGTCAACACGCGCAGGGCATCGACAACGCAGAGGCGAAATTCCAGTTCAGCCTGAAGACCAAGATCTGGCAGGGCGTATTCGGCGACGCCGGCGACGTGTGGGTCGGATATACGCAGTCCTCGCGCTGGCAGGCCTACAACGTCAAGGAGTCGCGGCCGTTTCGCGAAACCAACTACGAACCGGACGTCACTCTGGTGTTCGACACGCACTACCGCGTCTTCGGTTGGGATGGCCGCATGCTCGGTATAGGCCTGGATCACCAGTCGAACGGGCGCTCCAATCCACTGTCGCGAAGCTGGAATCGAGTGATCGCCGACGTGGCTTTCGAGCGCCCAGGCTGGACCGTCATGCTGCGGCCGTGGTGGCGCATTCCGGAGGCGCGAGCGGACGACAACAACCCGGACATCAGCAATTACATGGGTCGCGGTGAAGCGCAGATCGTGCGCGAGGTAAACGGCAACGAGTTTGGCCTGCTGCTGCGCCATTCGCTGCGCGGCGGCGACGAAAGCCACGGCGCGGCACAATTGACCTGGTCATTCCCCGTGGCCGGTAATCTGCGCGGCTACATGGAAGTGTTCAAGGGCTACGGCGAGAGCCTGATCGATTACAACCACAATGCGACCTATGTCGGCGTCGGCTTCTCGGTGCTTGACTGGTATTGAGCCGACGTATTGAAACGACGAGGAACACCATGAACGTGAAAGACAGCAACGGCACCGCGCTCGCCGACGGCGACTCGGTGACGGTCATCAAGGATCTGAAGGTGAAGGGAACTTCGGTCACCCTGAAACGCGGCACGATGATCCGCAATATCCGCCTCACCGACGACGAAGATCAGATCGAGTGCAACGCGGACAAGGTCAAGGGACTGGTGCTCAAGACCTGCTTCCTGAAGAAGGCATGATGCACGGTTCGCTGCTGCGCTAATTCGGATTCGTGCGCGGTGTAGCGCGGCAATCTGCGTGGACCGCAGGCGTGCCTAGGGCTTGCCGAACGGATGGCGCAGCTTGTCCAGCAGCGAGGGTGGATGCGGGCCGTTGTCGCGGCGTGCACGCGGCTGCCATTCGATCAGACCGACCGCGTCGTACGCGTTGATCACGTCGAATACGTCGCCCATCGGCGCACCGCTTGCGGCAGCAATTTCGTGGAGCCGCATCGGCTGCAGCATTGCCGATGCAATGCGGAAATAGCGGCTCATGTCATGGTCGATCTGAACCCAGTGGGCGAGTCGATAGGTGCCGCCGGGATCAAGGTGCGGCGCAAGCTTGCCACCCGAGTGGAGCACTACATCCAGCCAGATCAGGCGCTCGTAGGGAAATGCCGGTTGGGTAGCACGCACCTCGGCCAATTCCGCGCTGGTCAGTGGCTGCCAATCGCAGGGGCGCCAGCCGCGACCTTGAGTTTGGGATCAAGCACAAGCGGTGTTTTGCCCGCCAACACGTGACGCGCCGGACCGCCGAGCAGATCACCTTCAAGATACGCGCGCAGACCATAGGGCGTCGTATCGGCGAGCATCGCGGTTCGAGTCGTGTATTTGATGGCTGCCGTTGGTTCGGAACTCTGCCCGGCGTTGCCCGTGCCCGGAACCGCCGCTGCACCTCGAGTCGGGGGCGCCGTCCAATGCGCCTGCAATTGGTCCAGCGCGGCGCGCAAGTCGGCCGATTGCGGCCGCAACAAGTCATCGAGTCCGTGCACGTGGTCCGCGTTCTCGGCGGCGACACCGAAGCTGGGCGTTCCCGGTTCATCCACGCTGTCGCCGATGTCGCCGATGTCGCGAACATAGAAGCCGGCATCGTTTGAGTCGAATTCAGGACGACGCGCCATCGCTGCGCCAGCCTCGTTGAGCAGCGCGATGACATTGGCAATCCGCACCGGCCGATGCAGCACCAAGCCAGCGCCCTCCGCCGGCACATCGGAGAAAATCGCAAAGCGCAGCCCCGCGCCTTGCGCGCGCGCGCGCGCCATCTGCCCCGCAAACGACTGCACGTCGATGACGAGCAGATCCGCGCTGCCCTCCTCGCCCCAGTGCCAGCGGTGGACGAGATCGGGCGCAGCCTTGCGCATGATCAAGCGCAGGTGGGCAGCTTCATGATCGGACACACCAATCAAGGCGAGAGTCTTGTCGCGGCTCACGGGTACCGGGTCCAGGTTCGGCGGAAGATTCCGCATCGTACGTGCCACGTCGGCACCGAGGCAATCGGCACGCACCCGGCGCTCACATCGAGCGGCCAGGGACCAAGCTTGTCCTCGCTTTCACAGCGATCCCTATGCTCCGCAAGGTCTCCACAGAAGGATCCGCGTGGCGGCCGGCCGAGAACCAGCATTCTTGACACCCCGCTTGGGCTTGAGCAAGGTACCGGTGCAGCGCGGGGCACCGCAGCGGCAGGCCCAGATCGCTTTCAGGCGCGCTGTCAGGCGCTCTTCGAGAACGATGCCGTAGTCGTAGGTGAGCTCCTCGCCCGCCCGCAGGGGGCGCAGCGATTCAATCAACACGCGGTCCTTGCGCGGATCGCCTTCGGCGTCTTCTTCGAGCAGCGCGCGGCAGTTCGGCTTGCAGCTGTGGTTGATCCAGCGAGCGATGTTGCCCTCGCTGTTCGCGTCGAGCACGTATTCTTCATTCAGCGTGAACAGGAACGTATGGCCGCTGTCGCTGGTGTTGGCGTACAAGCGGTCGGCCTGCGCGTGGGTCAGACGCTTGCCACGGTATTCGATGAGTTCAATCTTGGCCGGAATGTCGACCAGGGCGAAAACACCGTTGCCGTGGATCGGCGAGCGGCGGGCGGCGATGCGTTTTGGCATGGCGAAGCGTCGGGATGGCTAGCGGGGCGCGGATCATATCGCGTTCTGCATGTGCTGCTGGAGCCACGCGGCCGGCGTGGCAATCTGCTAATTTGCGCGGGCGCGAATGTCCGCGCCGAACATCGACGAGTCAGCCATGGCGCACCTGCGCTTCACCCTCATCCTTGCCGTGCTGGTGGCGACCTGCTTTGCCAATACTGCGTTCGCACGACACTCGCGCCCGCACGCGCTGCCCGCGGCCACCATGGCCGCTACCGCCAAGTACGATTACTACGTGATGGCGTTGTCGTGGTCGCCCACGTATTGCCAGACCCATCCGGATGAACTCGATCAATGTGGCCACAAAGGCTACGGCTTCGTGCTGCATGGCTTGTGGCCGCAGTACGAAAACGGCAAAGGCCCGCAGCGCTGTGCGAGTGACAGCCAGCCGGATCGCAAGACAATCGCCGCTACCCTTGCGTTCATGCCAAGCAAGCGCCTGATCAACCACGAGTGGTACACACACGGCACTTGTACTGGCCTTGACCCCGCCGACTATTTCAAGACCGCCGACCGTGCGTTTGCCGCGCTGCAGGTTCCGACGCAATTGAAGGCACCACAAAACCCGCTGCAGATGACCGCCAACGACCTGCGCACGGCGCTCAAGAGTGTCAATCCCGCGCTGCGCGATGACATGATGAGCCTGCATTGCAGTCAGGGCGATTTGGTCGAAGTCCGTGTGTGCCTCGACAAGAACCTTGCACTGCGGACTTGCGGCAAGCGCATGCGCACCGGCTGTCCGGTGACGGCGCCGTTCAGCATTCCGGCCACCAAGTGACTGTCACCGCACGATGAGTGTGCTGCGCCCCCATCTGCACGGACTGGTTTTCAAACTCGCGTTGTTCTATGTGCTGCTCGCGCTGCCGATCCTGGTCGTGGTCGAGGCGGTGATCCTGATCCACGAATTCCGCCAGTTCACGACGGGAATCGCGAACGGCAGCCTGAATCAGGCCGCCGATCACGGTGCACGCGAACTGGCCGATCAATGGGAGCATCTGCGCGGATCAAGTGGCACCGATGACAACGCGTTGCGGGTCTGGCTCGATGGCTGGGTGTTGCGCCTGCAACAACCGCGCGGCGGCCTGACGCCGGATCAATCCTACGTGCTGATGGAGCTCACCGACGCGCCGCTGGCGGCCACGATCCTCGCCGTGGATGGGCACCCACTCGTGCGTTCAAGCAGCGATGGGCATTGGACGCCACAGCCGCCGTCGCCCGCTGAGGTAGCGCGTGCCACCATGTCATCCGGCACTTCCGCGATCGAACTGCCCGGCGCCGAGAGTCCGTACATGATCCGCCGCGCGCTCACACCGATACACGCTGCGAACGGACAACTGCTTGGCCTGCTGTTCGTCGAACTGCGCCTGCCGCCACCGTGGCGGCGTCTTCTTGTCGAGTCGAGTTTCGAGTCGCCAACGGTGTTCGGCTTCCTGGTCGTGTTCGGACTCGCCTCATCGATCTTTCTCGCCGGGTGGGTCACGCGTCGTTTGAACCGTGTCGCCCGTGCCGCGACGGCATGGAGTCGCGGTGATTTTTCCGATCGCATCGGCGACCACTCGCACGACGAACTCGGCAGCCTGTCGTCGCTGCTCGACCGCATGGCGATCGACCTGAAAGGCTTGTTGCGATCACGCGCACAGTTAGCGACCCTGGCAGAGCGCCAGCGCCTCGCCCGCGATCTGCACGATACGGTCAAGCAGAAGGCGTTTGCGCTGAACCTGCAGCTTGCGACCGCGCGACGCGTGCTCGCTGATACACCCGGCGCAGAACGCCTCGACCAGGCGCAGCGGCTGACCCAGCAGATCCAGCAGGAGCTCGGTCAGATACTCGACGAGATGCGCGCCTCAGACGCCGAATTACCGTTCGCCGAACGCCTGCGTTCGCGCGCGAACGAGTGGGCGCACACCAGCGGCATGGCGCTCGGCTTCGATCTCGACGACGTCCTGACGCTACCCGCGCCGTTCGAGGAATCGCTGCTGCGCATCGTCGACGAAGCACTGTCGAACGCGCTGCGCCACAGCGGCGCCGACCGGGTGAATCTCACTCTCCGCCGCGAGGCGGAACGCGTGCGCCTCGCAATCGCCGATAATGGCCGGGGCATGCCGGACGAACCGGGCCCTGGCATGGGTCTGCGCAACATGCGCGAGCGTGCGCAGGCGCTGCCCGCCGGACGCTTTGAATTCGATGCGCTGCCCGGCCGCGGCACGCGCGTATCTGTCAGCTTCCTCGTCGCGGAGATTCCGATCCAATGACCACGCCGATCCGTATCGTTATCGCCGACGACCATGTACTGGTTCGCCAAGGCATCCGCGCGTTCCTCGAAACGCACGCCGACCTTTCGATCGTCGGCGAAGCCGAAGACGCGGCCAGTGCGACAGCACTGTGTACCGAGCAGCAATCGTGGCCGCGATCCAGGCCGGCGCGCTGTCGTGCCTGCTCAAGGATGTTGATGCGGATGCGCTGGCCGATGCCTTGCGCAAGGCCGCGCGCGGCGAAGCGGTGTTGCACCCGCGCATTGCGGCGAAACTCATGGAAGCGCTGCGCCGCGGCTCCGAACCCGGCAGCGAAGTCCTCGAATCACTGAGCCAGCGTGAACGCGAAGTGCTGACCTTGATGGCCGAGGGCCTGAGCAATATGCACATCGCCGAACGTCTCGGTATCGGCGAAAAGACTGTCAAAACCCACGTCAGCAACGTGCTCGGCAAGCTCAACGTCAGCGACCGCACGCAGGCAGCCGTGTATGCGTGGAAGAGCGGCATGAAGCAGCGCCCGCAATAAGCGCGACGCACGAACAGCCGCATGCGTTGCCCTCGCGCGGGCCAGGCGCTGCTACGCGCAAGGCGTAGGCGACGCCTAACCTGTCACATCGGCCGCGCGTTCAATCGCAGCAGCCGTCGCCGCCCTTCACGGTATGCGCAGACGACGCTGCGACGCCTTGGGTGAGACCCTTGGCGCTGGCGACACAGTGGTCCGCGATCACCTGCGCGACACACATCGACATGCGTTTTCCGGTCGGGATATGCAGGAATTCGTTCGGACCATGCGCGTTCGAGTGTGGGCCAAGCACGCCGGTGATCAGGAACTGCGCGCCGGGGAATTTCTCGCCGAGCATGCCCATGAAGGGGATCGAGCCGCCCTCACCCTGATACGCGACCGGCGCGCCAAAGAACGTGTGCGACGCGGCGTCGACGGATTGCTCCAGCCACGAGGCGAGTGCCGGCGCTTCCCAGCCGCTGCCCGCCTTTTCGAGCTCAAACGTGACCTTGGCGCCGTACGGCGGATCACTTTCGAGCAAACGTTTGACGAATTCGCCGCCCTTCTGCGCATCCAGTGTCGGCGGCACGCGCAGGCTCAGCTTCACCGCCGTCAACGGGCGCAGCACATTGCCGGCCGAATCGAGCGGCGGCAGCCCGTCGATACCGGTGATCGACAACGCCGGGCGCCACGTGCGGTTGAGCAGAAGTTCGGTCAGGTCAGTGTTCATCGGCTGCATGCCGTCAACCCAAGGGAACTTCGCATAGACATCGTTGCCGAGAATTTCGGCGGTGTGCTTTGCCTGTTTCTGGCGCTGCGCCGGGATCTCGACATGCAACTGCTGCGGCTTGATGGCGCCGCTGACATCGTCCTCCAGGCGCGACAGGATCTGGCGCAGGATGCGGAAGCTCGATGCGACAACTCCGGATGCGTCGCCCGAATGGACGCCTTCCTCCAGTACCTTTACCGTAAGGTTACCGCCGGTAAGGCCGCGCAGCGACGTGGTCAGCCAGAGCTGGTCGTAGTTGCCGCAACCGGAATCGAGGCACACGATCAGCGAAGGCATGCCGATGCGCGCTGCAAGATGTTCGACGTAGTACGGCAGGTCGTTGCTGCCCGATTCCTCACAGGCTTCGATCATCACCACGCAGCGCGCATGCGCAATGTTCTGCGCCTGCAGCGCCAGGATCGCGGCCAGCGAACCGAAGATCGCGTAGCCATCGTCGGCGCCGCCGCGCCCGTACAAGCGATCACCCTCGCGCACCGGTTTCCAAGGTCCGAGGTGCTCGGCCCAGCCGGTCATTTCCGGCTGCTTGTCGAGATGGCCGTACAGCAGCACCGTATCGGTTTGCGCAGCGTCGGTGCCGGGAATCTCCACGAAGATCAGTGGCGTGCGGCCTGGAAGGCGCACGACCTCCAACTGCATGGCCTTGATCGGCTGTGCGCGCGCCCAGGTTTCCATCAAGGCGACGGCCTGATCCATGTAGCCGTGTTCGGCCCACTTCGCATCGAACATCGGCGATTTGTTCGGGATCTTGATGTATTCGGTCAGTTGCGGAACGATCTGCTCATCCCACAGCGCGTCAACGAAACCACTGAGTTTTTTGGAATCCATGGAACGCCTCTGTGCCGAAATTCAAGAACACCGAGTCTACTCCGTGTGCCATATCGCGCCTCGTGTAGGAAATTTCCTACATGCGAACGCGCGCGATTCGCGCACCATTGAGGTGAGATGCCGCACGCCCGTACCGCGGCGGCGGAATTAAAATCGCCGATATTCCGCGCGCCTGCGCCGCATTCGACCGCCCCTTTATCAATGAACATGATCCGACACCTCTTTCTCGCCTTCCTGCTCGCGTTTGCGCTGCCGACGCTGGCGACGGCCCAGGTCGACATCAACAGCGCCGACGCAAAGACACTCGCCGAATCGCTGAGCGGCGTCGGTCTGGTACGCGCCGAGGCGATCGTGGCGTACCGCAACGCGAACGGGCCGTTCCGGAACATCGAGGACCTCGCCAGCGTCAAGGGCATCGGCAAGAAGACGCTGGAGGCCAACCGGGGCGCGATCGTCATCGTCACGCCCGCGGATGAGGTCCGCGCCGGCTCCCGCGAAAAGGGCGTGCCAACTTCGCATTGAGCCTCCAGCGGCGGGCGCGCCGCCCGGCGCGGCTCCCCGAGCGCGACGGCACCTCACGCTCGCGAGGCAGTGCTGACATGCGGGCCGCACGCGGGATAGCCCTTTCGCGCCATCCTGCTAAACTCGCGCCCCGCCAAGCGGCGGCCCACGCATGATCCTCCCCCAATACCACATCGGCCCGTCGTTGATCGCGGGCGCAGGGCAAGGCTTGTTCCTCGACGAGCCGCTCGCGCGTGGGCGTTTGGTGACGGCGCCGGACGCGATCCCCAGCGTCTACACGTTCGAGGATATCCTCTCGCTGCCGAATGCCGATCAGTTGCTGCCCGCCACCGTGCGCTGGTTCGAGGACCGCTACACGGTCACGCCCGAATGGCCGGACGAGTGCTACATCAACCACGCTTTCAATCCCAGTGCGCTCTGGCACTTGGGCTTTGTGTTCGCAACGGCCAATCTTGCCGCTGGTACCGAAATTACCGTCGACTACCGCCATCTGCTCGCGCCCGGTCAGGAAGAGGATTTCCATGACGCGCGCAGCGGAGAGCGTATCGTCGGCTTCACGTGGCAGGAAAGCCTGCGTGCGTCGACAACCGCACTGGCCAGCCTGCTCGACTAAATCAGCAATGATCGACATACCGCAACTGGAAACCGAACGACTGCGCCTGACTGCGTTTGGCGATCGCCATTTCGAGGCGTACGCCGCGATGCTCGCCGACCCGAGCAGCACGCGCTTCGTCGGCGACGGCCAACCGCTTGACCGCATGAACGCTTGGCGCTCGATGGCGATGCTGCTCGGTCATTGGGTCTTGCGCGGCTATGGCATGTGGGCGCTGGAACTGAAGAGCAGCGGCGAATTCGTCGGCCGCGTCGGGTTGCACCATCCGGAAGGGTGGCCCGATCTCGAACTGGGCTGGATGCTGCGCCCGGAACACCGGCATCACGGTTACGCCACCGAAGCAGGCCGTGCGGCGCTCGATTTCGCGTTCACCAAGGTCAAGGCACCGCGCGCGATCAGCCTGATCCGCTGCGAGAACAGCACATCAGAACGGGTTGCACGTCGGCTCGGTGCACGCCAAGCCACTACGATCGACTTCCTCGGGGGCGCGACGCTGGTCTACATTTACCACCCGCCCGGAATAGATGACTGACGGAGCACGATCGCTATGCGTTTGATCGGCGCGAAGGATTGCCACCGCACCCGCTGGAAGAATGACGGCGGCTGGACCACCGAACTCGCACGCAGCGCCGGCACCGATGGTGATGTCTTTCGCTGGCGCGTCAGCATTGCAGACATAGAGACCGATGGACCGTTTTCGTCGTTTCCGGGCATTACCCGCGACCTGCTCCTGCTCGCGGGCAGCGGCGTGGAACTCGACATCGATGACGACCCGCCGCTGCGCCTGCGCTCGCGCTTTGAGCGCGTCCGTTTCGAAGGTGAATCGCGCGTCGAGTGCCGCCTGCTCGCCGGGGCGACGCGCGATTTCAATGTGATGGCGCGCCGTGACGTGGTGCGCGCCGACGTCTTCGCGCGACCGCTGGTCGGTGCGATGGTGATGCTGCGGGAAGCTGGCGTCGAATGGCTCGTGCACGTGCTCGGCGGCCACGCCAGTGCGCGCAGTGCGGGTAATGCACTCGTCCTTGGAACTGGCGCGTCGCTGCACATCGACTTCCAGGGCGATGACCATCACCGCATCGTGCTCGATGGCGCCGGCGAACTGATTCTCGCGAAATTCACCGCAAACGCGGTATCTGAACCCATCGAGAAAGATCGCCATTAGACGCGATGGAACGTCACACCGGAAACACTAACGCTGCACCTTGCCCATGACCGCGTCCCCTCTCTCACCTCGACCGGCGGCCCGGGCATGACCGATGTCACCCACGACGTGCACGGCCTGGCGGGCAACTGCGAACCCGCGCAATGGCCAGCTTTGCGCTTCGAGGAAGTCAACGAAATCGGCGCTGCACAGCGCATCAACTGGCACAGCCCGCGTCCGCTCTCCGCAGCGTGCCTCGTGCAATGCACCAACGCGATCGTGTTCGTGAAGCGTCACCACTGCACGGTACGCACGGTCGCCACCCTGGAAGAGGAACATCGTTTCATCGACCACCTGCGCGCTGTCAACATGCCGGTTCCCGCGGTGCTGCGCGACCGCGCTGGACGCAGTGCGCGCGCGATCGGCGATTGGGTCTACGAAGTGCACGCGTGCGCCGCTGGATCCCATCGCAGCGCTGCACGCGCAACTGCCAAAGCGGCCTGCGCTGAACGATTATTTGCGCCAACGCAACTGGCAGGCCGATCTCGCTGCCGTCCTGGCGCCGTGGCACGCCGCCGTGCAACCGCGCCTGACGCGGCAGGCCAGATTGTGGACCCACGGTGACTGGCACGTTTCCAACCTGTGCTGGAGCGGCGCCGACGATAACGCGCAGATCACCGCGATCGTCGATTTCGGCTTGGCTGCTGCCACATTCGCGCTGTTTGATCTGGCCACCGCGATTGAGCGCAACGCGATCAGCTGGCTGCAGCTTGAGCGCGGCGCGCAGGCCACGCACGCCGACATTGCGTGCGCTTTGATTCGTGGCTACCGCCAACAGCACGCTCTCGATGCAGACGCGGTGCACCTGCTTGCGGATCTACTGCCGCTGGTGCATTTGGACTTCGCCCTGTCTGAAGTG
>CAJDVY010000030.1_pt1 | contig 10972 bp, 10 predicted proteins | sample 7391441 | NCBI WGS metagenome assembly CAJDVY01 (sample SAMEA7055728, study PRJEB34461) | soil metagenome | biome: terrestrial ecosystem; feature: Peninsula; material: soil | place: Antarctica | collected 2016 | reverse complement strand
TGACGCGCGACGCGGACACGCAACGTCATCGTTTTCGCGTGCCATAGCGCGCGCTCTCGCTGCAGATGCAGCTCCGCGAGAGCGACTTCACGCCGTTGCCCCAGCAGCTTCACGAGCGCACGTGTGTTGTGCGGCTGAGCATGCGCCGCGTGCGCGGCATGCTCAGATCGCGCCAGCACCCACGCATCGCCTGCAGCACAATCACTACGCCGACGACGTTGGCGAGGGCAACACTGCCTACGCCATAAAACACATTGCCCGTGAGCTGGTAGATCGCCGCCGCGATCGCTGCGCTGGTGGCGAGCCACGCGCCGACGCCGAGGAATATCAGCGCGAAACCGAGCCCGATCAGCACGAATGCGCTGCTGCGCGCCAGACGCAGTTCAGCGCGGAGTAGCGCAAGCGCTGCTGTTACGACGCGCATCGCCTGCTCCAGAGCGATGCGCGTCGATTCGAATACGCCGTCCGGCAACGCCTCCGCGTGTGCAGTCTCGGGCGCGTCCATATCAGCGCTTGCGCAACCAACGCGACATGACGATGCCAGCGGCGAAGGCGATACCAAATGCTGCGAGCGGGTTTTCGCGGATTTGCTCGGTGGCTGCTTCGCTGAACTTCTTCGCGCCATCGGCGAAGCGTTCCCCGGCGTCACGCAGGTCGTCTTCGAGCTTGGCGCCGTTCGCGTGGAGTTTGGCGCGCAGTCGGTGCAACTCGTCGCCGACCGCTTCGCCTGCGGTGTTCACTCCTTCGACGATCTCTTCACCACCTTCATCCAGATGCTGTTTTGCTTCGCGTATGTTTGCCATGGTCGAATCCTTAGCTTGCAGGGAAGGGGAAATGCTGGTCTAACCGCTCGGCGTCATGGCGCGACCGTGCGACGGTGCGTCGACGCTCGCAAATTCTGACAGCCGAGCGGGGATCAGCTTAAACAATCGAAACTGAACCGCTCGCACCGGGCCGCTCGGACCCCATTTTTACGGCGGCACGTATCGTGCATTTTGAAATGCGTTATCTTTGCGGTGCGCCGGCCGCCTGATGCGGCGTGCACCTTCCAAAACACGGGGGACGGTTAGATGAATTCATTTGGCAATTTCGACGTGACAGCCGATGCGAAGGGCAACAGGCTGGTTGCGAGCCGATTCAACTCCCGCCGACGCATGCGCGGTGCGTCGACCGCGCAGCTTGCGATCGGCGTTCTGGTAGTCGCGCTTGTCGCGTTGGGCGCCTGGTGGTTCCTCGGCCAGCGCGGCGCGGCGCCGAGTATTGTCCCGGCGGCGCCGAAGGCAACGGTGGCAACGCCGGGCGCACCGGAAGCGGCCGCACCCGCTCCGGCAGCGGAGCTCAGCGTCGACCAGCTCTTGAAGGAAGCGCGCACGGCGATGGCCGACAAACGCGTCGCGTCTCCGCCGGGTAACAACGCGCTGGAGTACTACATCCAGATCCTGGACAAACAGCCGAACGATGCCAGCGCCACGGATGCGCTGCGCGAATTGTTTCCATTCGCGACTGACACTGTCCAGGACGACATCAACGCGGGCAGTTACGACGAGGCTAATCGCGTCATTGGGTTGTTGGCCAAGGCCGATCCGAGCAACTACACGTTGACGATCCTGCGCAGCAAGCTCGATGCGAAGAAGAAGCTGGACGATCGTGATCAGCAGCAGCTGGCGCAAAAGGCCGCGGCCGCTGCAGCGTTGGCTGCGCAGAAACCGACACCATCGACCGCAGCGCCCGAGGCAACATCAACGGAAGCGTCAACCGGCGCCGCGGCCGAGGCTGCAGCGGCGCCGAAGGCGGCACCGCAAGTGGCACGCGCAACGCCTGCGCCAGTCGCAGCGCCGCCGCCGGTTCCGGCAGCACCTGTTGGCGAGACTCGCGATGTGCGCGTGGTCACGCCGCCTCGACCGACCTATCCACCGGCGGCCGCGCGCAATCGGCAGGATGGTTCGGTGGACGTGGAATTCACGGTCGCGGCAGATGGCTCGGTGCAGAACGCCAAGGTCGTCAACTCAAGTTCGCGGGTATTCGACAGCTCTGCATTGAGCGCGATCAAGAGCGCGAAGTTCGAGCCAAGACTTGAGAACGGCAAGCCAATGGCATCAACGCTGCGCCGCCGTATCGATTTCAAATTGGGCGAGTGATCCGCTAGCCAATCGCCACCGGCTGGCTCGCTTTCTCTCTTGCGGAGCTGACCTGCCGCCGTATCGCGGCAGTGTCAGCCTCGCGCGCGCAGCGTCAGTTTTGGACAATGATCCAACGCTGGATCGGGTTCAGTTCCGACAGGAAACATCTGGTCCATTGGTTGCCCGGGACGAATTACTCCGAACCACTGATGACCTCGGGACTTGCATCGTTGTCCAGCCCGGCCCAGTTCACCTCGGGCAGTCCCAGGTAGCGATCGAGCAGCATCGGCATCAGGCCGCTTGGCGTGCTCGATTCGCAATTCCACAGCATGACTGCTCCGAAGCGGTATTTAGGCAGGAACGCTATCATCGCGCGATACCCTTGCACCGCACCGGCGTGAAACACCAAGGTCGTGCCGGCATATTCGTAGATGCGCCAACCGAGTGCGTATTGGGCGTCGTTCAGGCGACCGCGCCGCCACGACGATGCGCGCAGTTCACGTGCTGTTTCGACCAGCGGCTTGTGCAGTTGGGCGAGCAAGGCCGGCGACAGCACGTCTGGGCGGCCGCCCATTTGCGCTATCAGCCATTGCTCCATGTCGCGGATGCTGGCGTTGACCCCCGCTGCGGGCGGCACGTGGTAGTAATTTTCGTTGGGTGCAAATGGCACCCAGCCGTTGCCCGCGCGGTGGTGGGGTCGCGCCCAGCTTTTCGACGCTTCTAGCGCATCGCGACCATACGTCGCAGTGTTCATGCCTAGCGGATGAAAGATGTGCTTGCCGACCAGATGTGAGTAAAAATCCCCGGTTGCTGCGAAGATCACATCGCCGACCAGGCTGAATGCGATGTTCTGGTATCCATAACAGTCGCCAACCGGACACGCGAGCGGCACATCCTTGAGCTGGTCGACGATCAGCTCGTAAGGCTCGTTCTGCTCCAGCAGGTTGTCGTAGGTGTTATGCGGCAGGCCGACGCGATGGCTGAGGATGTCGCGCACTGTAAGCCGTTGCGAGCCGGTGGCATCGTTGAGCGTGAAGGTCGGCAACAAGCCGGAGACCTTCGTGTCCCACCTCAGTTGACCCTTCTCCACAAGCAGGCCAGTCATCGCGGTTGCGAACGCCTTTGAGAGCGATGCGAGTCGAAACACACTTTCACCGGTAATGCGCTCGCGCGTCGGATAGTCGGCATAGCCGATACCACGTTCCAGCAACACCTGGTCATCCTTGACGATCGCCGCAGCGAGGCCCGAGACGTCGTTCGATGCTTCGAGGTTGTCGAGCCAACGGCCGAACTCGCGCGCGACGCCGGCCGCGTCGTGGGAAACGTTGCGCGCGTCGGCGACAGGAATCACGATTGGCGCGGTTACCACCGAATGCCGCGTGCGTAGGGACTGGGTGGCGCTAGCGCGTGCTTTCTTGGACGCTACGGGCGTCACTGGTTTCTTGCGCGCCTTCGCCGCGGCAGTCGTCTTCGTGCTTTGCACCGCATGCGCACGCTGCGGCGTCTTGGACTTCTTCGTTTTGTCCGTGGCGGCGCCGGCGGATGTGGAACACACGACTGCGATGGCTGCAAGCAGCGCGAGAAAAACAGATTTGGTACGGATCAATGCGCTCTCCGGGGCCTGTAGCGACCCTCGTGTTATCCTCGAAACGAGTCGATTCTAGCCACTTCGGGAAAAGGAAAAGTAAATATGAGCGGAATCATTCTCCTCGTGATCGTCGTCGGCATCGGCCTGTTCGTCATGGGCCTGTACAACGGACTGGTCACGGGCCGCAATGGCTACAAGAACGCGTTCGCGCAAATCGACGTACAGCTGACCCGACGCTATGACCTGATTCCAAATCTGGTCGAGACCGTGAAGGCGTACATGGCGCATGAGCGCGGCACACTCGAAGCGGTGATCCAGGCACGCAACTCGGCGGTGGCGGGTTTGTCCGCGGCCAAAGCCAACCCCGGCGATGCCGCCGCCATGCAGCAGCTGGCCGGCGCCGACAACGCTCTAACACAGACGCTTGGGCGTCTGTTTGCGTTGTCCGAGGCCTATCCGGACCTCAAGGCCAACCAGAACATGATGCAGCTCAGCGAGGAACTGACCACGACCGAGAACAAGGTCGCGTTCTCCCGGCAGGCATTCAACGATGCGGTCATGAATTACAACAACCAGCGCGAGATGTTTCCGGGGTCGATCGTTGCGAACATGTTCGCCTTCGCTCCGGCGGAGCAGCTCAAGATGGAATCGGAAACCAAGCGCGAAGTGCCAAAGGTTTCGTTCAGCTGAGCGCGCCATGCCGGATCAGCGCAAGTCGCGAAGTGCTGGGACGCTTCCAACTTGCATCGCGCTGCGCGTAGGTCATATGGCGATTCCTGAGCCATGAACTTTTTTGCACATCAGGAACAAGCCCGGCGCCAGACCCGGCGCCTCCTGTGGCTGTTCGCACTCGCAGTCGCTGTGATTGTCGCGGCAACCGATTTCGTGCTGCTCGCCTTGCCCGCGCTTGACTACTGGGGACACGGCAACGGCGGGATCGGTTGGGCCAGCGTGTTCGTGATGAGTGCCTTCGTCGTGCTGGTGATCGGGCTCGGTTCGCTCTACCGCACCGCGAGCCTGCGTGGCGGCGGCGGGGTGGTAGCACGCGAGCTGGGCGCGGTGCCGGTGGCGAGTGATACCAGCAATTTCGCGTATCGCCGCCTGCGCAACGTCATCGAGGAGTTGGCGATCGCCGCCGGTGTTCCGGTTCCGGAAATCTATGTGCTCGAGGAAGAGGCGGGCATCAACGCGTTCGCATCCGGCTACGCGCCGACCGACGCCGCGGTCACGGTCACGCGAGGCGCACTCGACAAGCTCACGCGCGAGGAACTGCAAGGCGTCATCGGGCACGAATTCAGCCACATTCTCAATGGCGACATGCGCCTCAACATCCGCCTGATCGGCATCGTGTTCGGTATCCTCCTGATTGCAACGGCCGGCCGCAAGGTCATTGAAATGTACCGAGTCCGCAACAGGGGCCGCAGCGATTTCTTCGGCCTCGCGCTTCTCGGCATAGGCTATATCGGGGTGGTGTTCGTGCGCGTCATCAAGGCTTCGGTCTCGCGCCAGCGCGAGTTCCTCGCCGACGCGTCGGCGGTGCAGTTCACGCGACAAACCGAAGGAATTGCTGGCGCGCTGAAGAAGATCGGAGGCCTCGCCGAAGGCTCCCGTCTCGCCAGCAGCGACAAGGAAGAAGTTGCGCACATGCTGTTTGGGGACGGGGTGGGCTACTCGGCGCTGTTCGCGACGCATCCTCCGCTGGGCGCGCGCATCCTTCGGCTTGATCCTGGATTCCGCATCGAGGAGTTCAAGGCGATCGCCGCCGCATGGTCGCAACCTGAACGCGTAGCGGACGGTGAAAGCAATCGCTCGGACATCTCGATCTCTGGCTTCGCGCCAGCGGTCGGCGCGGCCACCATGCGTTCCGCGCCAGCGTCCGTATTGCCGGCGGCCGACGCGGCCATGCGCCTGTCGCCGCAAGCTGTCGTGCATCAGGTGGGCAACCCCGGCACGGACGACCAGGCTGGTGCGCGTCACATCCGAACGACGATGCCCGCTCGCCTGCGCGAAGCGGCGTGGCAGCCAGAGCAGGCCATGCTGCTGATTTTTGCGTTACTGCTCAACGATGAGCCGGATACCCGCGCGCGCCAGCTCGACTTGCTGCGCACGAACTTCGACGCAGGTAGCTGCGCCGTCGTCGACCGGCTCGGCGTCGACGCCGCCAATCTGCACCCGATGCAGCGACTGCCGTTGGCCGCGCTCGCATTCCCGACATTGCGCCGGCGTCCACGCGCGCAGCTGGCCACCTTCATGGTCACGCTGCAGCAGCTGATCGACGCTGACGGCGAGGTCACACTGGATGAATATTGCCTCGCACGCCTGATCCGCATGCAGGTGATGGATTCGCTCAATCCGGCCACGAGGCAGGCGTTCGGACGCACGAAACTGCCGGACGTCGCGATTGAGCTGGGCGATGTGCTGGCGATCGTCGCGCAATACGGTCACGACGATACGACGTCCGCGCAACGCGCCTACATGCTTGGCCTGCAGGAAGCCTTGCCAGACTTGCTCGCCCGATACGCGCCACCTGACGACTGGGCGGCTGCACTCGATCGTGCACTGCCGAAGCTCGATCTCCTTTTGCCCGCGGGCAAGGAGCTTGTCGTGCGCGCTTTGACGCGGGCAATCAGCGCCAACGGCATCGTCAGCGTCGCTGAAGCCGAGCTCCTGCGCACCATCTGTGCGGCCTTGCATTGCCCGCTGCCGCCTTTACTGCAGACGGCCGCTTGACGCTCGTCGTCCGGAATCGGAACCGGATGCTCGATGCCGCCGCTCTCTTCGGGTCAGCTTGCACTTGCACGCGGCGTCGACGAGCATAACCAACCCGCCCCAGCCCGCCGATCATGCCCCCGTCCCAAGACTCCACCCACGCCCGTCTGGAAGAGATTTTTCGTGCCTACGGCGTGCGCGTGAAAGGCATGTTGAAGACGTATGGGCTCGATAAACACGGCATTGATCCGGCCGATATCGAGCAGGAAGTGCGGATTCGGCTCTGGCATGCGCTTGAACGTGACCGGTCTGGGGCCTTTCATGCGTCTTATGTGCAGAGGGTCGTCGCAAGTACGGTTATTGACGCGTTGCGGCGAGCCCAGGTTCGCGCCACCGAGCCGTTGCCGGAGGAAGACGACGAACAGCCCGCCGAGCTTGGCGAAGGTCCGGTAGGGCCGGAGCAGAGCGCCGGGGACAGTGAGCGCATGCAGGGCCTGGAGCGCTGCATGGCTGAGATTCCAGAGCGTCGGCGTTTGCCGATCGCGCTGCACCTGCAGGGTTTTTCCCTGCAGGAAATCGCTGACTTGGCCGGCATTGCGTCGGCCGATGCGGCGCGAAAGTTGGTTTCGCGTGGGTTGGAGGAGCTTAAGACCCGCCTGCGCGAATTGGGTCACGGCGATTTTGAAGACTGAAAACCTGAAGACGAATGCCATGAACGAAATGTCCCTTTCCCGCCTGTATCGACGCCTGACGTCGCAACGCGCGCAGCCTGCTGTGAGCGTGGACGATCTGGTCGAGGCTGCCGCGCCGTCTGCCGGCGCCGGTTCGATCGATGATGCGCGGCGTACCCGCGTTGCGACCCATCTGGCGGAATCGCCGCCACAGGTCGACCTTGTCCGCATGTTGCGCGCCCTGCAGCCTGCTTCCGAGTCGTTGGCCCGTGACGTTTCTGACAGCCGCCGTTCAACGGCGCATCCGCCGCGCGGTCGCGAGCAGCGCGTCGCTGGCGGCGCACGACGTAGTCAGAGCGTGCATCGCCTGCGCTGGGCCGGCGGAGTTGCAGCTTGCCTTTCGATAGCGCTAGGCCTGTGGTCGTGGCATCACGCGGACATGGCACAGCAGGCCGCTGTTGCAGCAGCCATGCAGAGGGCGCCATCGACGGATCGGATTTTCGTGTCGAACGACACGATCTTCACTTCCTCGAGCGAGGCCGGACGACAAAAGCAGCATGTTGGCGGAGGTGGTGACGAGCTGTTCCGCGGTTACTTCTCTGGCTGAGTTGCGCGTTCGCCCTCAACGATAACGCCCGGTCTATCCGGGCGTTATCGTTTCAGGCCGCCGTCGCGATCGAATGCGCGTGCTCGCGAGTCGCGGCAAACGTAACCGTCGGCCAGCGTTCCATCGTCAGTTGCAGGTTGACTCGGGTCGGCGCGAGATAGACCAATTCGCCGGCCGCATCAATCGAAAGATTCATCGCGTTCTTCTCGCGGAATTCCTCCAGCTTCTTCGTATCATCGCAATGCACCCAACGCGCGGTGATCACGCCGACGTTCTCGAACGACGCCTCGACGCCGTACTCGTCTTTCAGGCGATAGGCGACGACCTCGAATTGCAGCACGCCGACCGCACCGAGGATCAGGTCGTTCGACATCAGCGGCCTAAAAAATTGCGTCGCGCCTTCTTCCGACAGCTGCGCCAGACCTTTCTGCAGGGCCTTCATCTTTAGCGGATCGCGCAGGCGCGCACGCCGGAACAGCTCGGGCGCGAAATTCGGGATGCCTGTGAACGCAAGCGCCTCACCCGACGTGAACGTGTCTCCGATCGAGATCGTGCCGTGGTTGTGCAGGCCGATCACGTCGCCCGGATAGGCGGTCTCGACGATCTCGCGATCCGACGCCATGAACGTCAGCGCGTTCGCAATGCGCACCTCCTTGCCGGTGCGGACGTGCAGCATCTTCATGCCCGCGTCATAGCGACCGGAACACACGCGCAGGAAAGCGACGCGATCGCGATGCATCGGATCCATGTTCGCCTGGATTTTGAACACGAAGCCACCAAACGATTCCTCGTCTGGCGATACCGTGCGCGTCGTCGTCGTGCGCGATCGCGGTGACGGCGCATGTTCCACGAAGAAATCGAGTAGCAACTGCACACCGAAGCTGTTCACCGCCGAACCGAAAAACACCGGTGTCTGGCGGCCAGCAAGGTAGGCATCGAGATCGAACGGATGTGAAGCGCCCTGGACGAGTTCCAGCTCCTCGCGCAATTCATCGAGAACCGCGGTGCCGAGGTGTTTGGCCAGGGCGGGATCGCTCAATCCCTTGAAGATCGTTGAATCCTGCCGCGAAAAGTTCCGACCCGGCTCGAAGATATGCACTTCGTCCAGCTGCAAGTGGTAGACGCCCTTCAGGCGCGAGCCCATGCCAATCGGCCAGGTGATCGGCGCACACGGAATCTGCAACACCGATTCAACTTCGTCGAGCAGTTCAATCGGCGCGCGGCCTTCGCGGTCGAGCTTGTTGATAAAGGTCATGATCGGCGTATCGCGCAGGCGACACACGTCCATCAGCTTGATCGTGCGTTCCTCCACACCTTTGGCGCAGTCGATCACCATCAATGCGGAGTCGACTGCGGTCAGTACGCGATAGGTGTCTTCGGAGAAGTCTGCGTGACCCGGGGTGTCGAGCAGGTTGATGATGCGTTCGGCGTACGGAAACTGCATGACCGAGCTGGTCACCGAGATGCCGCGTTCCTTCTCCAGCGCCATCCAGTCCGACGTCGCGTGTCGCGCCGTCTTGCGCGATTTCACCGAGCCTGCCATCTGGATTGCGCCACCGAACAGCAGCAGCTTTTCGGTCAGCGTGGTCTTGCCCGCGTCCGGATGCGAAATGATCGCAAAAGTGCGGCGGCGGCGGGTTTCGCTCAGATGGTCAAGCATGAGGGCGGTCGGCAGGGAAAACGGTCAATGATAGCAGGCGGGGAGTAGTGGGCCCGGAGTTGGGTGGCGGGTAATTGGTAACCGACAACCGGCAATCAGGAAAAACGCTCGTCATCCCGGCGTTCGCCCGGATGACGAGAACGCAAGAGGATGGCGTCTGCGGCGGCGTGCTGTTGCAACAATGCATTTGGCCATCCAGCCATCTAGACATCTATTGACGAAATGGAAGTTCACCAGTAGAGTGCGCGCACTGCTCATCAAGACCGGCTGAGGGACAGGCCCTTTGACGCCGGGGCAACCAGCGGGATTCATCTTCCGCCACGGTGCCAACTCCCGCGGGGACGCGCATGTGCGCGGTCCACCGAGAGATGAGTTGCGGTGTCTGTCTGCGCACTCGCGTTGGCGCGGCGCTGCAATCCGTTTCCGGTTTCCTCGGGGCCCTGCGAGCGCACCGGAGAACCGCAGTGACCTTCCAGACCGAATCCCATGCCGTGGCCGCGGAGACATTCGCGATTGCTCCCGTTTTCGTCGATGACCTGGGACCGGTTGTCCATATTTCCGGTGAACGCATCATTCATCTGCGCCCGAAGCATGCCGACGGTGGACGTGACGTTTGTGTGAAGTTTTCGCTGTATGGCAAGCCGCGCGCGCCTGTCGTCATCGTGCAGGGGGGCATTTCCGCCAACCGTCACGCGGCCTCGATCAGCGATGGCGAATCCGGATGGTGGGGTGCCATGGTAGGCGCAGGTCGCGCGATCGACACTGATCGTTTCGGCGTGCTCTCGATCGACTGGCTGGACCGTGATGACATCGCACCGGCGTGTGCGGTTGGCAGCGAGGATCAAGCCGACGCGCTCGCTGCGTTACTGGTCGCATTGGGCCTTGGTCGCGCGCATGCGTTTGTGGGAGCGTCGTACGGCGCGATGGTCGGTCTCGCGTTTGCGTCGCGTCACCCGCAACGGTTGGGCCGCCTGGTTGCGATCGCCGGCGCACATCGCGCGCATCCGCTGAGCATTGCGCTGCGCAACCTGCAGCGTGAAACCGTGCGCCTCGGCGAACGCCTCGGTGATCCACGCGCAGGCCTCGATCTGGCGCGGCGCTTGGCCATGACGACGTATCGAGGCGAGCGTGAGTTTGACGAGCGCTGCAGCGCGGCGCCTACGTTGGTCGAGGGTCGCTATCGGTTCTCCGAAGAGAACTGGCTGGCAGCGGCTGGTGCGCGCTTCGCGGAGCGTTTCAGCGCGGCGCGCTTCCTCGCGCTTTCGGAATCCATCGATCTGCACGCCATCGCACCGGAAGACGTGCATGTGCCGACGACTTTGATCGGCATTGCGTCCGATCGCGTGGTGCCACTCGCGGATCTTTGCGAATTGCAGCGCCGTTGCGGCGCGACGACCGAGTTGCACGTCGTCGACTCGCGCTACGGTCATGACGCCTTCCTCAAGGAGGAGGCGAAGATCGGCGCGCTGGTGCATGAAACCCTCAACACTACCGGAGTGAACGCATGAGCACATCAGCCTGTACGCGCGCCGTGCGCGCCGGTATCGAATCGGACACGCAGCACGGCGCGGTCGTGCCGCCGCTGCACCTGAGCACGAATTACACGTTCGAGGGATT
>CAJDVY010000186.1_pt1 | contig 11002 bp, 11 predicted proteins | sample 7391441 | NCBI WGS metagenome assembly CAJDVY01 (sample SAMEA7055728, study PRJEB34461) | soil metagenome | biome: terrestrial ecosystem; feature: Peninsula; material: soil | place: Antarctica | collected 2016 | reverse complement strand
AATTACGAGTTGTCGCGACTCCGGCACAGAAGTGTCACAGCGAAACTGGCGCGCCCGGAGGGATTCGAACCCCCGACCACTGCCTTCGGAGGGCAGTACTCTATCCAGCTGAGCTACGGGCGCGTTTTTCAGGAGAGGCGGACTGGCGGATCGGCTGAACGCCTGGACACCGCTTCGGGAGTATAACGCAGCGCTGTGTGGCGTCCGTCGCAACAGCGTGGGCTGCGCCGGCGAACGCTTACCAATCCGTAGGGCGGTAGTCCTTCAGGAACTGTCCCCACACATGCTCACCGGTGTTGATGCCGCTGATGATCGGGTCGACGATGCGTGCGGCGCCGTCGATGATGTCGAGCGACGCTGTTCATGTGGATGCCGTCGTTGTGGTAATCGGTCGCCGCGGTGCGCGTCATCATGTTGAGCGCGGCCTTGGCCATGTTCGTGTGCGGATGTTTGGTGGTCTTGAAGTTGCGGTAGAACTGGCCTTCCACGGCGGACACGTTGACGATGTGCTTGTCGCGCTCGGGCGTGCGCAGCATGAGCGGCTTCAGGCGTGCGTTGATGATGAACGGCGCGATCGCGTTGACCAGTTGCACTTCGAGCAGTTCGACGGAGGGCACTTCCGCCATCTGCAGGCGCCATGAGTTGCGCCCGCGCAGGTCGATCTGTTGCAGGTCCTGGTCGAGGCGTCCCTCGGGGAACAGGTGCGATTGCGCCAGCAATTCCTCGGGTAGCAGCGGGATCTGCGAGAGCTCGGCGGCACGCGTCAATCCCGGAACCGACGATGCGCGGCCGCCACGCGCGGTTAGCGCCGATTGCGCGTCGGGCAGGATCTGCGAACCGCGCAGGCCTTCGTAATGGCCGACCAGTTGGCGCACACGCTCGGGCGTGGCGTGCAGCGTTGCGGTTTCGCCTTCCATCATGTGTGCATAGAACTCCGGCGGCCGGCGCACGGTCTGGCACGCATTGTTGATGATGAAGTCGAGGCGCGGTCGGGTCGCGATGAGTTCCTGGCAGAACGCCTCGACGCTTGGCGTGTGACGAAGATCGAGGCCGAAGATCTGCAGGTGATGGCCCCATTCGCCAAAGTCCGCTTCCTCGGCGTAGCGCGCCGCCGAGTCGCGCGGAAAGCGCGTGGTCACAATGAGTTCGGCGCCGGCGCGCAGCAGTTTCAATCCCGCCTGGTAGCCGATCTTCACGCGTCCGCCGGTCAGCAGCGCAACGCGGCCATGCAGGTCCGCAAGCTCGCTGCGCTTGGCAAAGTTGAAGGCAGCGCAACTCGGGCAGAGCTGGTCGTAGAACGCATCGATGATCGAATACTTCTTCTTGCAGACATAGCAATGCTGCGGCTCGATCGATTCGCGCGGCTGCGGCTCATCGCTGTCGCTGTCGTGCGCGGTGAAGCCCTCGGGCGGAAATACGTTCGGCGTGGTGAACACCGGTTTGCGACGCAGCGCGCGGATGCCGGTCAGGTTGAGCAGCGTGTCGTCGGCGCGGATCTGCGCGCTGTTGCGTTCGCGCTCGGCCGCCTTGAGCTTTTGCCGGCGCGCAACCGGATCGGGGTGATAGACCCGTGCGACCGCCTGATGCAGGCGTTTGCGGTCCTCGTCGGGCAGCCGGTCCAGCAGCGCGCGATCGCTGGCGACCGCTTCGAGCAGTTCCGCCGCCGCACGCAAGCGTTCGAGCAGCGCGGGGTCGGCCGCATCCGGCGTTTGCGGGGTGGCCGTCGTCATCGTCACAAAGCGTATTCCGTCGTCGAGTGGTTCAAGGGATTGCGCGCGCACCGAGGGCGGCGGTTCACGGCGACTCGTCGCCAACTGCGTATTTTGCCCGGTTTCGCGGGCCGTTCGGGAATTGCGACGGGGTGAACGGCGGCCGTTCGATGCGAACGAACTGGACGAGCAATGGCACGATCGCGGCCCGGAGTGCGCTCCGGGGCCGGATATGGACCATTATCGTTGCTGGATCGCCTTCCGTGGTTCCGACGCGACCGTTATACTCGCCGGACTTTTTGTGCGGATCAGGGGAGCGCACCCCCCAGATTCGCTTCCGCAGAGGTGGTTTCGTGACCAATCCCATCAGCAGCACCGATTCGGTGTTTCTCAAGCGCTTCGCCATCCTGATCGGCTCTCTGGCCGTTATCGCGTTGCTTCTGGTCGCGCTGTCGGCGTACATCTACAACGCCAATCCGCCTGCGGAAAACCCGAACAAGGCGGCCATGATCGACCAGCGCATCACGCCCGTTGGCGGCGTGTACGCCGGTGATACCGGGCGTGCTGCGATGCAGGCGGCGCAGGAATCCGCCACCAAGGCAGCCGCTTCACAAGTCGCTTATGGCGGCACGACAGACGGCAAAGTGATCTTTGGCAGCCTCTGCCACAGTTGCCACGAAACCGGCGTTGCCGGCGCGCCGAAGGTCGGCGACAAGGCGGAGTGGGCGCCGCGCATCGCGCAAGGCTTGGCGACGTTGGACAAACACGCGATCGAAGGCTATACGGGCAAAACTGGCGTGATGCCGCCGAAAGGTGGCAATCCGGCCTTGAACGACGACCAGATGAAGGCCACGGTCGCGTGGATGGTGAGCCAGGTCAAGTAGGTCCGCGTTGCGTCATGGACCTGCGAAAACGCCGCCTTCAAGGCGGCGTTTTCATTGCTGGATCGGTTCAGCTCCGGATGTCCAGCAGCAGTCGCTCGCGTTCGCGCGAGGCCTGCGCGACAAGGTCGGGAAAGAACGCGGTGAAGGCACGGTCCAGTGCTGCCGCGTGGGACCGCACGATCGGCAGCGCAGTCGCCAGCGGGTTGGCGCGACGAAGTCGCTGCGACAGGCCGTCAAGGCTCGCTGCGATCGCGGCCTCGTCGCGATACGCGGCAGGCAGGTCGTGGGCTTCGAGATAGCGCGCGAAACCCTGCATCCGCGGCGGGAGTTCGGCAGCGCGGTCGGCGATCAAATCTTGTACGCGCTGCGAAAACGCGTGCAGTGACCCATTGGCGTAGCGCGGCCAGTCGCGCGCGAGCAGATGATCGAACCAGACATCCAAAACGATGCCGGCATAGCGTCGCAGCGGTGGATCGAACAGCGCGCGCGCCGCGACGACCTGCGGATGTGTGTCGGTATAGCGGTCGACCGCGCGATGCAACGCGACGCCGATGCGTACACCACGCGGCAGCGCCTGATCGACCGCGCCGCGCAGGAAATCCGCGAGCAGGCTGCCGAACATCAAATCCGCATCCGCCGCGCCAAGGAGGGCATGGGCGAGATGATTCATTGCGACGTTACCAAGCGCTGCATGCGCTCACGCTATCATGTGCGCCCATCAGACCTTGTGGATCGGCCATGCCCATTCCTGCGTTTCCAGACAGCGATGGCGGTGTCTTGTTGCCCGGTCCGGCCGGTGCGATCGAGCTGGCCTGCGCGCTGCCCGTGGCGGACATCGCGCGCGCCGGCGTCGCGATTGTGTGCCATCCGCATCCGCTGCAGGGCGGCACGATGCACAACAAGGTCGTCACCATCGTCGAGCGCGCGTTGCTCGAACTCGGCTTGGCTGTGGTGCGCTTCAATTTCCGGGGGGTCGGCAAATCCGAAGGCGTGCATGACAACGGTATTGGCGAAACCGACGACGTGCTCGCGATCGCCACATGGTTGCGCGAGGTACGCCCTGGCGATGCGCTCTGGCTCGGCGGCTTTTCGTTTGGCGCCTACGTCGCGCTGCGCGCGTCTGGACAGTTGCCGCTGGCTCAGTTGATCCTGATCGCGCCGCCGGTGGGGCGCTGGGATTTTGGCGCCATCGCGGCACCCACTTGTCCTTGGCTGATCGTGCAGGGCGACGAGGACGAAGTGGTTGATGCGAAGGCCGTGTTCGCATGGGCCGAAGCATTGCAGCCCGCGCCGCATCTCGTGCGCATGCCTGAAACCGGGCACTTCTTCCACCGTCGCCTGATGGATCTGCGTGGCGCGCTGAAGAACGCGCTGGCTGCGAACTTGCCACCGGTCCGTGATGGCCACGCGTGAACGAGATGGCTGACGGTGCCGCGCGCGCAACATCGCCGCAGCAGCGCTACAGCGCGGGTGTGGACGCCGGCGAGTGGCAGGACGATCCGGCGCAACGCGCCGTGCTCGCGGCGTTCGAACGGCTCTGGAACGAGCTCGTGGGAATGCAGGCGCCAACCCTGTGGCAGCGCCTGCGCAAACCCGAGGCGCCGCGCGGCATCTACCTGTGGGGCCGCGTCGGGCGCGGCAAGACCTTCTTGTGCGACCTGTTCTACGCGGCGTTGCCGTTGGCTGAGTGGCCGGACCCCGCACCGCTCGCGTCACGGCGCCGCAAGACAGCGGCCGTGCCGGGCAAGCGGCGCATCCACTTCCATCGTTTCATGCAGGATGTCCACGCCGAACTGCGCACGCTGCAGGGGCGCAGCGATCCACTGGTCGAGGTCGCCGCGCGCATCGCCTCCGAGTTGCGCGTGCTCGTGCTCGACGAATTTTTCGTCGGTGATATTGGCGACGCGATGATCCTCGGCAACCTGCTGGACGCATTGTTCGCGCAGGGCGTCGTGCTGGTGACGACCTCAAACACAGAACCTTCGCAGTTGTACCGGTACGGCTTGCAGCGCGAGCGCTTCCTGCCCGCGATCACGCTGATCGAGCGCCTGGCCCGGTGCGCAAGGATTTCCAGTTGATCGTCAACGATCGCGCGCTGGCGGTGCGCTGCGCGGCGGATGGCGCAATCTGGTTCGATTTCGGAGCGCTGTGCGAAGGTCCGCGCGGGGTCGCTGATTACATCGAGCTGGCCAAGGCTTATCACACGATCGCGATCTCCAACATTCCGGAGTTCACACCGCAGACCGAGGACGCCGCGCGGCGTTTCATCGAGCTGATCGACGAGCTCTACGACCGCGGCGTGAAATTGATCGCGTCGGCAGCGCTGCCGCTGTACGACGGTGCACGTCTGCGTGCAGAGTTCTCGCGCACCGAGTCGCGCTTGATCGAGATGCAGAGCGAAGACTATCTGGCGCGCGAGCATTGCCCATGAACACTTCCGTATCGACTGGGCTAGCGCGTTGGCGCTTGTGGCTGGTCGTCGCCGGCGTGTTGCTCTACGCCTGCCTGCTGCAGGGCGTGCGTCCGCTGTATTCGCCTGACGAGGGCCGCTACACCGATGTCGCGCTGGTCATGCTGCACAGCGGCGACTGGCTGCATCCGATGGTGAATCACGACGTCGCGCACTGGTCGAAGCCACCACTGACGTATTGGGCCATCGCGGCCAGCATTGCGGTATTCGGCCAGCATGAATTCGCGGCGCGCCTGCCGGGTGCGCTCGCGTTCGCGTTCACCATCCTGCTGATGCTCCGGCTCGGCCGCCGTTTCGTGCCCGCCCAGCCGTGGCTGCCGGCGCTGGTCTACGCCAGCTTCGCGTTTCCATCGCTGGCCTCGAACCTGGTCACCACCGATACCTTGCTGGCGTTGTGGGAGGTTTTGCAGGTGGTCGCGTTCGTTGAGTTGTGGTGGGCGGCGACGCCCGCAGCGCGACGCCGTGCCGGTTGGCTGCTCGGTGTCGCGGCAGGTCTTGCGTTCATGACCAAGGGGCCGCCCGGTCTACTCGCATTGGCTGCGTGTCTGCTGTTCGCGGCCACCAGTGAAGGCTGGCATGGCCTGCGTCGTGCGTTCGGCTGGCGAGCGCTGCTCGCGTTCGTCGTGGTCGGCCTTAGCTGGTATGCGATCGTGGTGGCGCAGGATCCGGCCGTTCTGCGCTATTTCCTGGTCCAGGAAGTCGTCGAGCGGATCGCCAGCAGCAAGACGGGTCGCAATGCGCAGTGGTACGGCGCGTTCCGGGTCTATGCACCGACTCTGCTGATCGGCACCTTGCCGTGGTTGCCGGTGCTCGGCTTGGCCGCATGGCGGCATCGTCGCGACGCACTTGCGCATGTGCGCGCGGACGCCGACGCGCGCCTGTTGGCGTGCTGGTTCCTGCTGCCGCTGGCCGTGTTCATGCTGGCGCGTTCGCGGCTGCCGTTGTATGCGATCCCGCTGTTTGCGCCACTGGCCTTGGTCGCCGCGCGCCAGCTTGCGCCGCTTGCGACGTCGCCGCGCTGGCGCCTCGGCCTCATCGCGGCATGGTGCGTGGGTCTGGTCGTCTTGCGTGCGGTGCCGGCCTGGCTGGACATGGAGGACGACGATCGCCAGCTCGCGCAGGCGATCAGTGCGCAAATCGATCCGCCTCCGGACGTGGTCGCGTTCGTCGCTGCCGGACCGCGTTATGGGCTGCGGTTCTATCTCGGCAGCCAGATCGAGCAATTGACCTTGCACGGCGACGAGCCGCTGCCGTATAGCAGTTTCATGGCCAGCGAGCTGCACGAAGACCGAGGTTGCCGCTTGCTGCTGGCGCGTCCGCTGCGCCGCGCGGACCTCGAACGTGAACTTGTCAGCTACGGCATGCGCTGGCGCCCCCTCGATGATGTGCGCGGCTATACCGCGCTTGCGTTGCTGAGCAGCAGATGCGCGTGGCGCAAACCGCCGGAGCAGACTGATCAATGATGACGACCACCAGCCATCATGGCCCGCTCGGTCACGCGGTCACCTACGCAAAGCGCTACGATCCCAAGTTGCTGTTTGCGATCCCGCGCGCGGCCAATCGCGCGCAGCTCGGCATCGCGACGAGCCTCCCGTTCCACGGCGTCGATATCTGGAACGCCTACGAATTGTCGTGGCTCGATGCGCGTGGGAAACCCGAAGTCGCGCTGGCGGAGTTTCAGATTCCCGCTACATCGCCGAACATCGTCGAATCAAAATCTTTCAAGCTCTACCTCAACAGCTTCAACAGCGAACGCTTGCGCGATGCCGATGATCTTCGCGCACGCCTGCTTGAAGATTTGTCGATCGTAGCTGGCGCGCCGATCACGCTTGCCTTGACCATGCCGACACACTTTGGTGAGACCCGATGCAGCGAGCTCCCCGGCGCGACGATCGATGACCAGGCGGTCGAGATTGACCATTACGGACCGCCCAACGCGGCGTATCTGCAGCTCGTCGCCAACGCGCACGAGGTTGACGAATGCCTGACCTCGCAGTTGTTGAAATCAAACTGCCCAGTCACTGGCCAACCCGACTGGGCCAGCGTGCAGATCCGCTACACGGGCGTCACGATCGACCGCGCGGGTTTGCTGCGCTATCTGGTTTCGTTTCGTAACCATGCGGAGTTCCACGAGCATTGCGTCGAGCGTATCTTCGTCGACGTGATGCAGCGCTGCGCGCCGTCGCGATTGAGTGTCTACGCGCGCTATACGCGGCGCGGTGGACTTGACATCAATCCGTGGCGTGGCACGGCACTCGAAGTGCCGCCGAACCTGCGCGGTTCACGGCAGTAGGAAGCGCACGACGTTCCCGCTGTGCAGACCCAGCTACATCGAAACGCCGGAGAACATTCCGGCGCGATGCAATTTGTAACATGCGCGTGCGACGCTGCACTCATTCGCCGTTAAGCGCAGGTGAGTGTAATGTGCGTTTCTCGTAAACGCAGGAGAGCGCAATAATGGGCAACGAGCCGAACAAGCCGAATTTCTCGAATGTGCAAGGTGGCGCTGCGAGCTCCGCGCCGAATCCACCAGCGAAGGCGGATTTCGGCAACGTCAATGCAGGAGCCGCCTCCAGCGCACCCGTGGTCAATCCGCCGGCTGCCAAGACCTACACTGTAGTGTCGGGCGACAGCCTTTCGAAGATTGCCAAACATGTCTATGGCGATGCGAATCGCTGGCACGACATTTTCAATGCGAATCGCGATTTGCTCGACAATCCCGACAAGATCAAGCCGGGTCAGATCCTCAAGCTGCCCGCCAATACCGATTCCAACGCCTGAGACACTCAAGGAGACCGTGACAATGAACAAGAACCTCAGTCAAACCCTCACCCTGGCCGTCGCCATTGCCGGCGCGCTTGCGCTCACCGCCTGCGGCAAAAAGGAAGAAGCTGCGCCGCCACCGGTCACCGCCCCCGTTGTGACGCCCGCCCCGGCTCCGGTCGCCCCGGCGCCCGCCCCGGCTCCGGTTGCAATCAGCTCGGTTACGCAGCGGTTTCGACCACCGGTTCGGCGCCGAGCGCCGTGCTCAATGCGAAGTTCACCTATCAGGATGGCCAGACCGTCAACGAATCGAGCCAGACCATCGCGCCGAACGGCGACGCAGTCACCGCGTTCCACATCAGCAAGCCCGACGGCTGGCCGGTTGGCAACTACAAGGTGGAAATCTCGCTCAACGGCGCGCCCGTCGCGAACAAGGACTTCAGCGTCAAGTGAGTTCAGGCTGAACTGATCCGGCGCGGGCCATGGACGGTTGGCGACCCGGGGTCGGGTTGCCTAGAAAACAAAGAAGGCGCGGAGCGATCCGCGCCTTCTTTGTTCGGCCTAGCTGCCGACGCAACAAGCCATCCGCCGATCAATGGGAGATGTTCGTCATCGCGGCGCAAGGTGGGTCCCAGCTCCTTCGAAAGACGCTGGCCTCCGGCCCGCGCCGGAACGACAAACCTGCCGGGATCTTGTTCGCCGCACGCAAACGTCGCGCAGCTCAGACCGTGAACTCGTGCTCTTCTGCCGCGAATCCCAGCGCCAACGCGCCGGTACCGATGTTGACCATGCCGGTCATGCTCATCGGGCTTTCGAACAGTTCCACCGCATGCTCGGCGCAGGTCACCTTCAGGGAGGCATATCCGGGCAGTACCTGGAGTTCTTCAAGGTCCCCCCCGTAGCTGACACACATCGTCGGCGTCAGCAGGCCGGCGCGGACGCGCTTGCTCGCGTAGTCGAACAGGGTTTGTGCGCCATGCTCGAAGCCGCGCACCTTGGCCACTGGTCCGGTTTCGCCACGATGCGCACGCAACAGCGGCTTGAGGTCGAGCGCAGTACCCAAGGTCGCGGCGAACCAACTGACGCTGCGGTCGCCGCGTTTTTGCGTGCGTGCGCGCATGTAATGGAGATCGCGCGGCAGGAGGTAACCGTAGGTACGTTGCGTGAGGGCTTCGAGGCGCTCGCGGATACGGCCTGGGCTTTCTCCGGCATCGCGCAGACGGATCGCCTCGATCGCGCTCACGCCCTGCGCGGCAAACAGGTTGCCGGTGTCGATAACGCGCATCAGGAACGGACCAGGAACGTTCGCATTGCGGCGAATCGGCCGGTAGTCCTTGAGGATCGCGAAGCTCGCCTGGCTGGCGTTGGCGTAGATTGGACTGCGGGTGCTGAGAATGGTCAGGCAGAACACGCAGTCGTAGTCGATGACGAGACGTTCGAGGAACAGGTCGCGGATCTGCTCAACCGTGAATGCCTCGGTTTCCGCCGAGTGCGCGCGCGCGCCGATGTTTTCGTCGAGGAAGCGGCGCGTACTGGTCTCGTCGCGATCGTCGACCAGGACGTCGTCATCGATGTGCAGCGTGATCGGCAAAATGATGATGCCGTGCTTGCGCAGATACTCGCCAGGAAGGTCACAAGCCGAATCAACCACGATACCGATGCGCATAGCTCGCCCTCGTCTCGAAATGCTTCCCTCCGGGAGCACGCCGAGCATCCAAGACACGGGTTCGATTCCACGAATCCGTACAAGCCGGCATCGAAGCGGGCGTCCCTGATCGCGGCGTGCGCTGCTCAAGCCTGGCTTGCACACGCTAGCACGCCGACCGCCCGCAATCGATGCGCGCTGCAGCGAGATCGGGTGCGTAGCTCGGCGCGGATGCGCCACCCCACGCCAACTCTTCATTGCAAGGCGCGAACGCGCGACAATGGGCGACTGTTTTCGCTGCGAATCCCGCCTCGGCCTGCAGCGCCGTACCACCTTCGGAGAAACCAATGACGGAATCCGCACCCACACCGCCCGCTGGCGGCGCCAAGATCACCATTACGAACGGCATTCTCAGTGTGCCGGTCAACCCGATCATCCCGTTCATCGAGGGTGACGGCACCGGTCCGGACATCTGGCGCGCGACCGTGCGCGTGCTCGATGCGGCCGTGGCCAAGGCGTATGGCGGCAAGCGCAAGATCCACTGGATGGAAGTCCTCGCCGGCGAGAAGGCATTCAACCAGGTCGGCAGCTGGCTGCCAGACGCAACCGTCGCGGCCTGCCGCGAATACCTGGTCTCGATCAAGGGTCCGTTGACCACTCCGGTCGGCGGCGGTATCCGTTCGCTGAACGTCGCGCTGCGCCAGATGCTTGATCTGTACACCTGCCTGCGCCCGGTGCGCTGGTTCAAGGGCGTGCCCTCGCCGGTCAAGGATCCGTCCAAGGTCAACATGACGATCTTCCGCGAGAACACCGAGGACATCTACGCCGGCATCGAATTCCAGGAAGGCACGGACGATGCGAAGAAGTTCGCCGCGTTCCTCAAGGAACACTTTCCGGATCGCTACAAGAAGGTGCGTTTCCCGGATACGTCCGGCTTCGGTATCAAACCGGTTTCCAAGGACGGCACCGAACGCCTGGTGCGCGCCGCGCTGAAATTCGCGGTCGACAACGACAGCTCCTCGGTGACCCTGGTGCACAAGGGCAACATCATGAAGTTCACCGAAGGTGCGTTCCGCGATTGGGGCTACGCGCTGGCGCAGAGTGAGTTTGGCGCGACCGAACTCGATGGTGGCCCGTGGATGAGCTTCAAGAATCCGAAGACCGGCAAGTCGATCATCGTCAAGGATGTGATCGCTGATGCATTCCTGCAGCAGATCCTGCTGCGTCCGGCCGAGTACGACGTGGTCGCGACGCTCAACCTCAACGGCGACTACCTCAGCGATGCGCTCGCCGCCGAAGTCGGCGGCATCGGTATCGCGCCGGGCGGCAACATCAACTACGTGACGGGCCACGCGGTGTTCGAGGCCACCCACGGCACGGCACCGAAGTATGCGAACCTCGACAAGGTCAATCCAGGTTCGGAAATCCTCTCCGGCGAAATGATGCTGCGTTTCATGGGCTGGACCGAAGCGGCCGACGTGATCATCGCGGCGATGGACAAGGCGATCGCCGGCAAGCGCGTGACCTACGA
>CAJDVY010000076.1_pt1 | contig 11018 bp, 11 predicted proteins | sample 7391441 | NCBI WGS metagenome assembly CAJDVY01 (sample SAMEA7055728, study PRJEB34461) | soil metagenome | biome: terrestrial ecosystem; feature: Peninsula; material: soil | place: Antarctica | collected 2016 | reverse complement strand
CGGCACAGGTCGCGCCTGCGGATGCGGCGTCAGCAACGTCCGAGCCCTCCGCCACAGCCCCAGCAGCACTCGACGGCACAACGAGCGAACAGCGTCTGCAGCAGGCGGACGATCTGATGTCGATCGGACGCATGGTCACGCCAGACGGCAAGGACGCGGCCAGCCAATATCTGGCCATCCTCGCCGCGGAACCCGACCAGCACGCAGCACTGAATGGCATCGCACGGATTCTCGGTTTGCTCGCCGCGCGGGCGGCGAAAGACATCGAAGCGGGCGCGATCGCCGCTGCGGTCAAACCGATTCAGCAAGGCGCTGACCTCGCCGCGCGCGCCAAACTCGGCTCGGCCGACAAAGTGTTCTCCGCATTCGTCGCGCCGATCCATGGCGCCGTCGTCGCGAAAAGCCCACCGACTCGGGATCCATTCGATACCACCGCGCTTGACGCGTTGGCTCCGCTGCTTCCGGTGCTGGAGCGCATCGACCCGAAGCAGGCGCGTACGCTGCAAGCCCGCCTGCATCGGCCCGCGGAACTACTGCGCGACGGCGGAACGTTCAACGATGTGGGCGGTCCGAAAATGCTCGTGGTGCCAGCCAAGCGAGCCGCGGCGGCGCAGGTCAACCATGCGTTCGCGGTTGCGGTCGACGATGTCAGCCGCGCGGCCTATGCGCAATTCGCGAGTGCCAGTGGCCGAGCAGCTGCCCACTGCCGTGCGTCACAGCGCCTGCTCGCGCGTTCGCGCGGACTCAGTTGGCGCACGCCGGGCTTCGCACAAGGCAACGATCATCCGGTGGTGTGCGTGAGCTGGGATGATGCCACCGCGTACACGCGCTGGCTCAGTCAACGCACCGGCGCGCGTTACCGATTGCCGACCCAGCAAGAATGGTTGTTGCTCGCGCGCGCTGCCGGCGCCGGCGTCGACTGCACCGCGACCAATATCGGAGAACGTTCCGGCGACGCCGCACGCTGCAGCGATGGCTACGTGCAAACCTCGCCGATCGGCCATTTTCCGGCAACATCGCCGGGCATCCATGACATCAGCGGCAATGTCAGCGTATGGATGGATGGCTGCGCCAAACCCGGCGAATGCCGCGAACATGCGTATCGTGGCCTGTCGTGGCGCGACGACGACAGCGAATCAAACCTCAAGCACATCGATACCGCCGGCAGCGATATCGGCTTTGCGAATGTAGGCTTTCGCGTCGTGCGTGAGGTGCCGGACCGCATCGCGTCGCATTGACGCAAACCGTTCGCCGTGCGTTTCTGATCCACGCAACCCATCGCCGGCACGACACTACCTTTCATCCTGGAATCTGCATGCGACCTCTCTACGTCCAGCGCTACCTGCTCACCGGCTTGCTGACGTTTCTTCCGATGTGGCTGACCTGGATCGTGTTCAAGTCGATCTTCTCGGTGCTCTCCGAGGCGAATCTGCCGTGGGTTTCGGCCTTGTTCGATGCGCTAGCCACGGCATTTCCCGGCACCCTCGGCCGCATCAACCAGAGCTGGCTGATGCCACTGTTCGCCTTCATCGTAACCCTGGTCGCACTGTACCTGACGGGATTCGCGGCCAACCGCGTGCTCGGCCGGCGCCTGCTCGGCGCGCTGGAGCGAGTCATCGATCGCATTCCGATCGCGCACACGATCTACGGCGGCGCCAAGAAACTGATGAGCATGCTGCAGAACAAGCCGAGCGGCACGCAGCGCGTGGTGCTGATCAGTTTCCCATCTCCGGAAATGAAGACGATTGGCTTTGTGACCCGCGTATTCCGGGACAGCGAAGGTCGCGAACTGGCGGCGGTCTATGTGCCGACCACCCCGAACCCGACCGGCGGCTATCTCGAGATCGTGCCGATCGAGCACCTGGTCGCCACCGACTGGAGCGTCGACCAGGCGATGGCCTTCATCCTGTCGGCCGGCGCGGCCGGCCCGGATACGCTGCCATTCTCGGTCGGGCGCAAGACCATCCCCTGATCGCAGCGCTGCGGCAACCGAGGCCGCCATTCCACTATTTGACGACGATGGTTTTCTTCAGGTTGTCGAGTCCGGACCGATAGAACGCGGCCATCACAGCGATCGCCGTTGTATCGTTGACGTCGGCCGCGGGCTTGGGTCCGGGGCCCTTGCGCTTGAACTTGCCGGACCAGGTGACTTTCGAGCGATTCTTGCCCGCTGCCTTGATGCTGACCACCGACGTGTACCCGCTGACCGGAAAAGCGCCATCCAGCATCGCGACCCGGAAGCGGTGATGCCTGGCATCGAAGGCGACCAGCTTCTCCGTGACGGTGCCGCCAGAGGCGAGTGTGATCCGGCGCTCGGTACCGAGCTCGTTGCCCGCCCCCGCGACGATCTGGACCTGGGCCACGCCGGGATGCCAGGTGTTGAACGCATCGAAATTCCGGATACGCTCCCAGACTGCCGCCGGCGCGGCGTGCACGATCACGCTCTTGCTCACTCGAAGCTCCGGTGCGGCAGCTTGAGCGAGGCCCGGGATTGCCACCAGTGCGGCGAAAACGATGCTGCAAACAAGCTTCACGATGACGCGCTCCGTTATGAGTGATGATGCGGTCGTGTTTCGGCGGGCAGCGGCGCGGTCTAGAGTCCATTGTGCGTCGCCACCCGCAACTGGCGCTATTTGACGGCCGGCGGATCGTCCGCAACACAGCGCCGAAGCAACACTTGCACGCCTTCCGAGCGCGGCGTGCAAACGACGCTATCCTTGATCAGGCCACTTCGCGACGAAGCCAGAGTGCAGCTCATATTGGTCGCGCGCAATCCATACTGTCCGATTAGCGTGGCCGCTCGCGCGTCAGCCACTGCGCGTTGAGCCGGCGTCATCGCCTGTGCCAGCTTGTCGACGATCGACTGGTACCCGCGCATCCGGGTCTCGGCAGCCACCTTGAGCCACGCATAACCGGTGAGATCATTACGGGTCACACCCTGGCCCAGCAGATACATGCGTCCGATCGCCGACTGGCTCTCCTTGTCGCCCGCGCAGGCCGTCCGCTGGAACCCGCGAAACGCGTCCTCGTAGCGTTTGCCCTCGTAGGCCTTCTTTGAATCATGCAGCATCATGGAGTAGTCGTTACGCAGCACTTGCTCGAAATCCGCACTCGCCGCAGACGCTGCCGCCATGCCCATCAACAGCATCACAACGATTAGCGCACACACGATGGTTCTCGACATCGCCTCTTCCTCAATACGTGTCGCACCCGCGCTGGCCGCGGCGCCTCTGCACTGGGAACGGACGGCAGCTGCGCGGGCAATACGCCGGAAACGTGAAAAACCGCGTCCGAAGTGTGCTTAACGCCGTGCCAACCGCCACAATCGATCGGTTAAATGACCTTCGACACTATGCCACGACGCCATCTGTTTCCAGACTGGCGGACTATCCAACGGTACACCGGAGTCACACAGGCCCGCATCCTGGAACCGCACGCTGGCGACGGCCCAAGGATTGGGACTGGCGCACATGAACGGACATGCGCCGACAGAGTGCGTGTCGCCCAGCCGGTCAGCAATCTTCCGCTTCTTGGCGGCGGATTTCTCTTGCACAGCGGGACACCCGACATCATGTAATCGTACGCAACGCGTCGCCCCCTGCTGATCCGAAGAACCGCAAGCATCAGCCAACATCATTTGTAAATGGAGAGTTTCAAAATGCAAAAAACAATGAGCCGTTCACTGGCGATCGCGATCTGCGCCGCGCTGTCGACGACCGCGATCGCAGCCACGCAAACCACGTTCGACGTCAGCCAGCTCGATCGCAAGATCAGCCCATGCAACGACTTCAACGGCTTCGTCAACGCGAAGTGGGTCGCAGCTAACCCGATTCCGGCGGACCGCACGCGCTGGGGCGCCTTCGATCAGCTGCGCGAGCACAGCCTGCAGACCCAGCGTGCGATCGTCGAGGCGGCCGCGCGCGATGCCAACAAGGCGAAAGCCGGTTCGATCGAGCAGAAGATCGGCTGGTACTACCGCTCCGGCATGGCCGAGGGCGCGATCGAGAAAGCTGGCTATACGCCGGTCAAGCCGGAGCTCGACAAGATCGCCGCGCTGAAGTCGCCGGCGGACATCACCAGCTATATCGATGACAGTTTCGCGCGCGGCCAAGGCGGCCTGTTCAGCGTCGGCGCGGGCGCCGATTTCAAGAACTCGAAGATGCAGATCGCCTACGCGTTCCAGGGCGGCCTCGGTCTGCCAACCCCCGAATACTATTCCGCGCCCGAGCATGCGCAGTTGCGTACCGCTTACCAGGCACATATCGCGAAGGTGCTCGAACTCGCCGGCGCCAAAACCGCCGATGCGAAGAAATCAGCCGAACAGGTGTTCGCGTTCGAGACGCGCCTGGCCAAGGTCTCGCTGGCGCCGGTCGAACTGCGCAAGCCCGAGAACCAGTACCACTTCGTGACTCTCGCCGATGCCGACAAGGCGTCATCGAACCTCTCGTGGACGAAGTTCTTCGTGGCGCAGAAGGCTGACATCCAGAGCGGCTTCTCGCTGTCGCAGCCAACCTTCTTCGCCGAAGTCGACAAGATGATCGGCGATGTGCCGGTCGCACAGTGGCAGGATTACCTGCGCTTCCACACGCTCGATTCGGCCTCACCATACCTGTCCAAGCCGTTTGCCGAAGAATATTTCACGTTCAACAAGAAAACCCTGAACGGCCAGAAGGAACAGGAACCGCGCTGGAAGCTCGTGCTCGGCGCGATGAACGATACGATGGGCATGGCGATCGGCGAGATGTACGTGACCAAGGCGTTCCCGCCGGAATCGAAGGCACGCGCGCTGACCCTCGTCAACAACGTCAAGGATGCTCTGAAAACACGCATCGAGCATCTCGACTGGATGAGCGATACGACCAAGCAGAAGGCGTTGGAAAAGTGGGCGACCTTCCTGCCGAAGATCGGCTATCCGGACAAGTGGCGCGACTGGGCAGGCGTCACGATCAGCCCGGACAGCTACTACGGCAACGTGCTGGCAACGACCCAGTTCGATTACGACTACGACATCGCGAAGATCGGCAAGCCGACCGACCGGCTCGATTGGGGCATGACGCCGCAGACTGTCAACGCGTACTACAACCCGACCGACAACACGATCAACTTCCCGGCCGCGATCCTGCAACCGCCGTTCTTCGATGCGAAGGCCGACGACGCGATCAACTATGGCGGCATCGGCGCCGTCATCGGTCATGAAGCCTCGCATGGCTTCGACGACGAGGGCAGCCAGTTCGATGCCGTTGGCAACAACACCAACTGGTGGACCAAGGAAGACCGCAGCAAGTTCGACGCACGCACCGCCAAGCTGGTCGCGCAGTTCGATGCATACGAGCCGCTGCCCGGCAAGCACGTCAACGGCCAGTTGACGCTCGGCGAGAACATCGCGGATCTTGGTGGCATCAACGTCGCCTACGATGCCCTGCAGATCGCGCTGAAGAAGGATCCGGCCGAGAACAAGAAGATCGACGGTTATACGCCAGACCAGCGCTTCTTCCTCAACTTCGCGCGGATCTGGCGCGGCAGCACCTTGCCGAAACGCCAGGAAGTCATGCTGAACACCGATCCGCACGCGCCCGCACAGTATCGTGCGACCGCCGCGCCCTCGAACATGCCGGCGTTCGCCGAGGCGTTCGAGTGCAAGGCTGGCGACAAGATGGTGCGCGACGCCGAGCACCAGGTAAAGATCTGGTAATCAATCGGCGGCGCGAACTGCCCTTGTCTGACCCGAAAAGGCGCCGCTCATGCGGCGCCTTTTTTCATGAGTGCCGATTGACCCGACCGCTCGATACGGATCGCCCGTTTGCCGGCCGCAACGCGCATCGCCTCATGGCATCGCGCCTTCGCTCATCGGCGTGGGCTCGGTCACCACGTTCACCAAGGGCAACACCCGGTACAAGCGCCACGCCACCAGCAAGCCGGCCAGCACCAGCGCACCGACGAAAGCGGCCACGCCGTTCCAACCATGTGCGGCGTAGAACAGTCCACCGCTCGCTCCGGCGATGCTTGAGCCCATGTAGTACGAAAACAGGTACATCGACGAAGCCTGCGCCTTCGCTGCGCCGGCCCGCCGGCCCACCCAACTGCTCACGATGGAATGGCCGCCGAAGAAGCCGAACGTAAGCGCCACGATGCCCATCAGGATCAATGGCAGCGGCTTCATCATCGTCAGCACCACGCCGGCCAGCATCAACGCGAACGCAGTCCACAGCACCTTGCGCCGCCCCAGCTTGCCAGCCAGATGGCCCATCCACGCCGAACTGAACGTGCCGACCAGATAGATCCCGAAGATCAGTCCGACCACGGTCTGGCTCAAACTGTAAGGCGGTGCCAGCAAGCGATACCCGAGGTAGTTGTAGACCGTGACGAACGCGCCCAGCATCAGGAAGCCCTCGACAAACAGCCACGGCAATGCATGGTCACGGAACATGCCGACAAAGCGCGCCAGCAGCGCGCGCCAGCGCAGCGGCTGCGCCACGAAATGTCGCGACGCTGGCAGTGCCCGCCAAAAGACCAGACTGGCCAGGACACCGATCACGCCGACCACTGCCACGCCGATGCGCCAACTCACGAAATCGGTCAGCACGCCGGTAATCAGGCGCCCGCCCATGCCGCCGACCGCGCTGCCGCTGATATACAGACCCATCCCCAGTCCAATCGACTCGACATGCATTTCCTCACCGAGGTAGGTCATCGCCACCGCCGGCAAACCACTCAAGGTCAATCCGAGCAAGGTCCGCGCAACCAAGAGCGATGACCAGTCCGGCATCAGCGCGGTCGTCAGTACCAACAGCGCGGACGACAACAGCGACGCCACCATCACCGATTTGCGTCCCCACGCATCCGACAGCGCACCGGCGAACAGCATTGCAAACGCCAGCACGCCGGTGGTCAGCGACAACGATAACGCGCTGGTCGCCGCGCTCACACCGTAGTCGCGGCTGAACTCCGGCATCAGCGGCTGCACGCAATACAGCAAACCGAACGTCGCGAAACCCGCCACGAACAGTGCGAGGTTGGTATGCCGGAACGCCGCTGTGCCATGGTGGATGAAAGCCGCCATCGCATCATCTGGCTGCGGTTCGGCAAAAGGCGGTAAACGTTGGGTCATCGCCATTCCGGATGTTGCGTGCAAGGCACAATGCGCTTGCCCATGTCGGGCCACACAGAGACTACTGCTGCACTAAGAATACGACCGGCGGCCACTGCCGAACCGACAAACTCGCGCCGAGGAATCGCGATCGATCGCTGACCCAGCCGCTCCACGAGGGTGCAAACAAGCGCGAGCCATGCAGTCCGGCATATTCCATCGCCAGCAGGTTGTGGCACGCGGTCACGCCGGAACCGCACATGTGCACAACATCATCGGCTGCGCCGCCGGCCAGCAGAGCGTCGAATTCCTCGCGCAACTGCTGCGGTGTCTTGAAACGGCCACTGGCGTCGAGGTTTTCCGCGAAGGGTCGGTTCAGCGCGCCCGGAACATGGCCAGCGACCGGATCGAGCGGCTCCACCTCGCCGCGATAGCGCGGCGCCGCGCGCGCATCCACCAGCAGCATCGAACCCTGTTCGCGCCGGCGTTCGATCTCGTCGAACCAGACCCCGGCGCTACGGTCGAAAACGACGTGTGCATCGCTGTGCTCGCGCTGCACCGGACCGGATTCAAGCGCGAATCCAGCCTGCGTCCACGCCGCCAGGCCTCCATCAAGCACACCGACGCTTGGATGTCCGGCGAGGCGCAACAACCACCACAAGCGCGCCGCGGCTACCGCGCCATTCGCGGTGTCGTACGCGACCACATCGACGCCAGGTCGCCAGCCCCACCGCGACAAGACAGCCGAAAACGCTTCTTCGTCCGGCAGCGGATGGCGCCCGAATCCGCGCTTGGACAGGTCCGAAAGATCGTGATCGAGGCTCGCATAAACCGCCCCCGGAATGTGCGCATCGAGATAGTCGCGCTCGCCCTTGCCAGGGTCGGCCAGTTCAAAACGGCAGTCGACGACGAGTACGTCGCCGCGCTCAAGCTGCGCGGCCAATTCCCGCACGGAAACCAGGGTACGAATCGTCATGGCAGGTTCTCCAACCGATCAAGCAGGTTCTTCAGGATCGCAGCAGTGACGCCCCAGATGCGCCGACCTTGCCAGTCGAACGCGAAGATGTCGCGTTCGCGACCACGCCAGAGGATGCGCTCACGCAGCAAACTTTGTGGTTCCAGGATAAAGGGCAACGGAACCTCGAACACCTCATCGACCTCGGCCGACTGTAGCCGTATCGAATAGTAGCCCCCAACGAAACCGACCACCGGTGTCACGCAATAGCCGGATACGGTATCGAGACAGTCCAGATAGCCGAACGGCTCCACCAGCGCGGGCGCGATGCCGGTTTCCTCCTGGGTTTCGCGCAGCGCCGCGGCGATCGAATCGGCGTCGACGGCTTCGACGCCGCCGCCGGGGAAGCTGATCTGCCCGGCGTGATGGCGCAAGTGTTCGTTGCGGCGCGTGAACAGGATCGAGATCGCGTCGCCGCGGCGCACCAGCGGCACCAATACCGCAGCCGCACGCCGCGGCGTCGTCGATGCGATCGCATCGACGAGTTCGCCCGCGTTCCAGGCTGGAGCGGATGGGGGATCATCCAGACCGCGCACCGCACGACGCAGGCGCGCGGCCTCGACCGAGTCGGGAGCCAGTGCGCTCACGCGCGCCGGATCTCACGCTGCGGCAGCACCTCATCCACCAGGCGCTGGCGCTCGCCATCGCCCATCGATACCCAATGCGCGATTTCGTCGCCAGTGCGCAGGCAGCCTTTGCAGTAGCCATCGCGGTCAAGCGCGCAGAGGCCGATACAGGGGCTCAAGATCGCCGGCGAAGTCACGAGTGCCACTATCTTCCTCCCAAATGCAAACGCCGCGACGGGGCGCGGCGTTTGCAATCCAATCATTGACGTTCAGTAAAGCAGTCGAACCCGATCCCGTGCCCGCACTTGCTCGTGCGCTACGCGGAAGCGGGCCATCCTGGCATTACTTCACGTCGACGATCTTGACTTCCCAGATGAAGACCTGGTTGCCTGAAGCCTGCTCCGGCGGCAGGAAGATCGTCCAATGATCGCCGCCCTTCATTTTCTGGATGACTTCCGGCAGCAGCTTGGTGCCGAAGATTCCCGGCATGTCGGAAACCTTCGCCTTGATCGGCTCCCCGACGAACGAGCTGCGGATCTCGCGGCCGTTGATCAGCGAAACGCGCACATGGAACGTAACTTCGCTGGTCGGCGTGATCGCGCGGCCAGTTCCATCTTCGATGACGCGATACTGCACGCCGTTGGGCAGCGCGACGACGCCCTTCTTCGAACGGTTGCTCGCCATGAAGGCATCGGCTTCGCGCTTGTTGTCGCCAAGCATCTTGTCGGCCTCGGTCTTCATCTTCTGGTCGAGTTTCGCCAACGCATCTTTCATCGCTGCTTCCGGCACGGCGGGCGGACGCTTCGCGAACGCGTCCTGCACCGCACGCGTCAGCGTCGAGACGTCGACATCCATCTTGCGTTCGACAAGACCGGTACCGATCTGAAAGCCGATCGCGTAGGAGATCTTGCCCTTCTCCGAAGTGGTGTCCTGCGCAAACGCAGTGCTCGCTACCAACAACGCCGCAAGGGCGAGTGACCAACCAAACTTCATGCCTAACCAAACTTCATGCCTGTGTCTCCGGGGTGGAATTGCGAAGGGGGTCGCGAGCGTCTGGCGATGCCGCGCCCGCGAAGCGCGCTAGTGTACCCGAGCGCTCGCGGCAGCCAAAGCAGCAGCTTCGGGAACGGTTCAGGCGCGCGAGTGCATGCGTTCCGCACCCAACCTCGTCGAGCGCGTCGATCGCGTCCAATCAGCGGTGGCCATTGGCGTACTTCTTCTCTCCCGCCGTCACCGCCAGATCGAGGCGGTTTTCGGGCGGCGCGAGCGGACAGGTCGCGTACGGCGTGAACGCGCACGGCGGGTTGTAGGCCTTGTTGAAGTCGAGCACGATCTTGCCGTCCTTGGGCATTTCCGCATAGAGGAAGCGTGCCGCCCCGTAGGTTTCCTTGCCACTGGTACGATCGGCGAAGATCACGAACAACTCCTTGTCGCCCGGGACTTCGATCACGGGCTGCAGCTCATAGGTCTTGCCGTCGCGCGTAAATACGGCCTTGCCAGGCACCGGGAACTTGTCGGTCTGACCGAGCGCGTTGGGCGTTTCCAGCGTATGCGGTGGATCGAATGCGACCCACTTTGCCTCGATGCGCCAGGATGGATCGGTCTTGAAATTGTCGATGTGGGTGAAGTGGGTGCGTGCATCCGCATCGCTCGCTGTCTTTCACGCGCAGGCCCTTCTTGCCATTGCGATCGACCAGATAGAAGCTCGCGGTGCCGAACGCAATCGTCGTCGGCTTGTCGTGGGAGTCATCGAGTAGCGTTGCCGACTCTGCCGGTTTGCCATCGATCGTCGCACCCGCTTTTGCGTCGAGATCGATCGTCGCCGTACCGCCCTTGAGGGTGACCGTGCCGAGATGTGCGGGCCCTTTCGCGAGCACGACGTCGTTGTCCTTCGCGCTGCCGACTGTGTTCTTGCCGTCCTTGAGCCAATGCAAGCCGATCAGGCTGAGCCAGCCATCCGGCGCCTTCAGGCGCTCGACACGCTGCGTTCGCCACGCATCGATCTGCTGGGCGTAATCGGGAGAGGCCTGGGTGGTGTCGACGTGTGCGGACATGAGTTGGACTCCGGCAACGCTGGCTGCGAGAAGAGCGATGACTTTCAGCATGGAGGGTTTCCTGTGGGTTCGGGTTGTTCAATAAGTTGAAGACGAGGCATTCAGCGGCCACGCAGGAACAGTCGGTCGAGTTCCGGGATCGCAAGCTGGACCCAGGTCGGGCGGCCATGATTGCACTGCCCGGAGCGCTCGGTCGCTTCCATCTCGCGCAGCAACGCATTCATTTCCGGAATGCTCAAGCGCCGGTTCGCGCGCACCGAGCCGTGGCAGGCCATCGTGCCGAGAAGCTCGTTGGT
>CAJDVY010000116.1_pt1 | contig 11038 bp, 10 predicted proteins | sample 7391441 | NCBI WGS metagenome assembly CAJDVY01 (sample SAMEA7055728, study PRJEB34461) | soil metagenome | biome: terrestrial ecosystem; feature: Peninsula; material: soil | place: Antarctica | collected 2016 | reverse complement strand
CCCCAATGAAAATGATGCTGATCCCGCTTGCCCTGCTGGCGGCGCTGCCGCTCTCCGCGTTCGCTGACAACGACGGCAGCTGGTCCGGATCCGGCGAAGCCGGTTTTGCTGCTGCACGTGGCAACGCAAAATCCGAGAACCTGAATGCGAAGCTGCAGTTCAAGAAGGAAGACGACCAGTGGAAGGACACCTTCTATCTGACCGCGTTGCGCAGCAAGGGCGAGGTCAAGACCGCGACGCTCGTCAACGGCCAGCTCGTCAATCAGTCCAGCTACGATTTGACGTCCAATCGCTATGAACTCGGCGCGTCGATGGGCTACAAGCTCGACGAGCGCAGCTATATCGTCGGCGCGTTGCGTTACGAGAACGATGACTTTTCGCCGTTCAAGTACCAGTGGGTCGCCTCGATCGGCTATGGCTATACGGTGCTCAAGAACGCGAGCGACGAGCTGTCGTTCGAGATCGGACCGGGTTACAAGACGTATCGCCCGATCGACACGGTGAGCGCGTTTGGCACTCCGCCGGTGTTGGTGCGCACGTCGTACGACTCGAACAGCGAAATCGTGGCGCGCGGCCTGATGGCCTACAAGCACAATTTCTCCGAGAACACTTCATTCGTCGACACGTTCCTGATGGAAGCAGGCAGCGACAATACGTTCTTGCAGAACGATGCCGGCCTGCAGGTCGATATGAACAAGAAGCTCGCGCTCAAGGTGGGCTACCAGGTGCGCACCAACTCCGACGTGGCGCCGGGCATCAAGAAGACCGATCAGTTGATCACGACCAATCTGGTCTACAACTTCGGCAGTTGATTCTTGATTGAAGCGCCGCTCCTGCAGACTGATTTCGTGGAGGAGCGGCGCCGCCGCGAGAGGTCTTGCGCAAGTGCGTATGTGGGCCCGATTGCAGCGCTCCTGTGCAAGCAAAGCCCGCTTTTCGTGGGAGCGACGCAGCCGCGACAACTCTGCGTGAAATTACCTCACGAACGGATCCCGAGCATCGCGTCAGCGCCCTGCTCACGCAGCAGATTGGCGACGCGTTCTCCAAGATCGTCGGGATCGCCGAGCGAACCCTGCGCCTGCGCGCGGATAAGACGTCCGGTGGCCGCATCGCCAACCAGGCCCCACAACGCGAGTCCGCTTTCAGTCTCCACGCAATAACCCGCGATCGGCACGTTGCAGCTGCCGTGAAGGCGCAGGTTCATCGCGCGTTCGGCCGCCACGCACCGATGTGTGTGCGCATCATCGAGGACCTGTACACGTTCCTGCGAGAGGATATCGCCGGCACGGCACTCGATCGCGATCGCGCCTTGCGCTACCGCGGGCAACCACTCCGGTGGGTTGAGCCGTGCGGTGATCCGCGATCCCAAGCCGAGCCGTTCGAGTCCCGCGCACGCGAGCACGATCGCGTCGTAGGTGCCCGCGTCGAGTTTAGCCAGACGCGTATTCACGTTGCCGCGCAGATCGATCACTTCGAGGTCCGGTCGCAACGCGCGCAATTGCGCCTGGCGGCGCAACGACGACGTGCCGACCCGCGCGCCGCGCGGCAGGTCCGCGAAGCGCGCGCAGGTGTTGCTGATAAACGCGTCCGCCGCATCGGCGCGTTCAAGCACTGCGCCGATCGCGAAGCCCGGTTCCAGCTCCATCGGCACGTCCTTGAACGAATGCACCGCGATATCGGCGCGATGCTCGAGCATCGCGACTTCCAGTTCCTTGAGGAACAACCCCTTGCCGCCAATTTCGGCGAGCGGACGGTCGATGATCTGATCGCCGCGCGTGGTCATCGGGACCAGTTCGACAACAAGATTGGCGTGCGCCGTGCGCAAGCGAGCCGCGACGTGCTCCGCCTGCCACAGGGCCAACGCGCTTTGCCGCGTGGCGATGCGCAATGTCTTCATAGGGTACGTACCAGTTTGCGCAGCGCGGGCAGATTGCGCCGGCTGACTTCCAGAGTGGCGGTGACGCCGTCGACCTGGGCGAGCAGGCGACCATCCGGCGTGCGCTGCAAACCCGACAGTTTCGACAGCGCAACCAGGCAGTTGCGATGGATGCGTACGAAGTGTCCTTCGAACTCGTCTTCGAGCGCCTTCAGCGGTTCTTCGATCAACACTTCACCTTTGGTGTGATGCACAACGATGTATTTGTCCTCGGCGAGCAGATAGTCGATCTCGGCGATCGGTACCAGCACCAGGCTGCCGCGCACGCGCGCGCACAGGTGCGAGCGCTTGCGTCCGGTCGCCGCGGCTTGCGTGATCTGGCGCGCCGCCTCGCCGCTCCATCGGCGTGCCTTTGCGAGCGCCGCGCGCAGGCGCTCACTGCGTACCGGCTTGACCAGGTAATCGACCGCGTTCGCCTCGAACGCGGCGAGGGCGTGATCCTCATAAGCGGTGCAGAAGACCAGCGCGGGTGGTGTTTCCAGTTCACCCAGATAGCGCGCCGCTTCAAGGCCATCCATGACCGGCATGCGGATGTCGAGCAGCACGATATCCGGCTGCAGACGCGCGGCCATTTGCAGCGCGTCGCGCCCATTGGCGGCCTCGCCAACCACGCAGACGTCGTCGATTTCCGCGAGCAGTGCGCGCATCCGCTCGCGCGCCAGCGGTTCGTCGTCGACGATCAGAACGTTCATGCGTCGGGCATTCTTGGCAAGCGCAACGTCACGATGAAATCCTCCGGTCCCGGTTCGACACGCATTTCACCCCGCGCACCGAAATGGTACTCGATGCGTGCGCGCACGTTTGCGAGTGCGACACCATTGCCCGGGCTCGTCGCATCATCGGGCAGTGGATTGGTGATCACGATCTCGATGCCATCATCAAGACGCTGCCCGCGTATGCCCAGCACGCCGCCGTCCGCGCGTGGCTGGATGCCGTGGTAGATCGCGTTCTCGATCAGCGGTTGCAGCAGCAGGCGCGGCATCGGGAATTCACGCGGCAATGTGGCGACGTCCATCGCGATGCGCAGGCGGTCACCCAGGCGCAAGCGTTCGATCTGCAGGTAGCGTTCGATCAGGTCGAGTTCCTCGCCCAGCGTGCCGTGTCCATCGCCCGCGCCGAGTGCGGCGCGAAACAGGTCGGCCAGATCCTCGACGGTGCGTTCCGCTTCGGCCGGACGCGTACGGATCAGGCTTGCGATCGTATTCATGCTGTTGAACAGGAAGTGCGGCCGAATGCGCGCTTGCAATGCATCCACCTGTGCCTTGGATGCGGCCTGCACGCGTTCGCGCCACCGTTCGAGCACGAACAGGTAGCGCAACAACGCCGCCGCAATCAACGCGCAAATCGCGGTGTTGCTCAGCACGAAGCGCAGGGTCGATCCCACCGGCACGCTGAGATCGAGGCCCAAGGCCTGATCCATCCGGCACACCACGGCGCTCGCCAGTGCGGTGACCAACAGGCTGGCGAACCAGGCGAGGATGAAGCCAGTACGCACGTCCAGGCGCTGCAACGGAAGTCGCAGCGAGCACAACACAACCGCATTGAGCAGGGCCAACCATTGCACGTAGACACTCATCACACCGAGCCGCGGCAGCCATGGCCGCAGGTGTGGTTCCGGTGCGAGCACGACGACCAGCGCGACCAGCTCGGCAACGACCATCACCGCGAATAGCGTAGGTCCACTGCAGAAGTGCGGCAGCCAGTTGGGCGCGGAAGCGACCACCGGCAAGGTGCGCGTGTTGGAAGTCCCCGATCCCATACGGCCAAGTATAGGACGGAGTCGCCCAGCCGAACGGGGTGCCCAGCGCCGTATGTCGATGACAAAAAGGGTCCGGTTCGCCGCTGGCGGTGTCCGGCCTATACGGATGCAGCGCGCAGCCGCGCGCCGATCCATCCACGCAGATCCGCGATTTCCTCCGCGCAAACCTGATGGGCCATCGGATAACTGTGCCATTGGACGTCGTAGCCGAGCGCCATCAGCGTGTCGCGACTGCGCTCGCCGAGCACCTGCGGCACGATGTTGTCGAGGCTGCCGTGACCCTGGAAAATCGCCAGGCCCGCGTTGGCGGTGCGGTGTTCGGCAGCGGTCTTCGCGGAAATCGGCAAATAGGTCGAGAGCGCGACGATGCCACCCAGCCGCGCCGCATGGCGTACTCCGCCGGCGAGAACGATCGCGCCGCCTTGCGAGAAGCCGGCCAGGATCACGTGATCGGACGCGATGCCGCGTTCGGCCTCGCGTGCGATCAGTTCGTCGAGCTGTGCCATCGATTCGCGGATGCCGACCTCATCCTGCTTGTCGGCGATCTGTGCGCCGTGGATGTCATACCACGCGCGCATCGCCATGCCGTTGTTGATCGTGATCGGACGCACCGGCGCGTGCGGAAACACGAAGCGCAACGCTGGCCACGCGCGATCGACCAGTTCCGGCACAATCGGTGCGAAGTCGTTGCCGTCGGCGCCGAGGCCGTGCAACCAGATGATGCTGTGGCGCGGGTTCGGCGCGGTTTCGATTTCGACGCAGGGCAGGGGCATGACGGCAATAGGCGCAAGTTAATTCGCGCATGATGCCATGCGATGCCATCGGCATTCACCCTTTCGTCTTCGTCAGCGCTGGCCGCATGTCGCCCGAGGCGGAACTCATTTCCTCGCCTGTGGCCGAGCAGACGCCGGGCCCGGCGTTCGCCCCGACGAGGAATTGTTGATTGCGGGCATGAATCGTGACCACGCTGACTTTCGGCCCGGTACCCGGCGCAGGTGTACCGCTATGCTGCGCGCTTTGCCATACCGTCTCGGAGTCAACAGCATGCATCGTGCGTTCGTCGCCAGCCTGGTCACCCTGCTTGTCATCATCGCGGCGCCTGCGCATGCGGTCACGCTGGAACAATCGATGGCCAATCCGGACTGGATCGGACCACCCGTGGAACGCGCCTATTGGAGCGTCGATGGGCGCAGCCTCTACTACAGCGTCAAGCAGAAGGGCTCTTCGATCCGCGACCTGCATCGCATCGATCTCGCCGATGGAAAAGACACCGTGGTCGATCCGCAGGCAATGGCGAACGCGGACGGCAGCGACGCAGTGTTCGATCGTGCGCATACCCGCGCCACGTTCGTGCGCAATGGAGATGTGTTCATTCGCGACGTAGCCAGCGGTCGCCTGACCCAGGTTACGCGCACGCCGCAGCACGAGGCATCGCCGCAGTTCTCGGCCGACGGACGTGCGTTGCAGTACCGCAGCGGCGCCGACTGGTTTGTCTACGACATCGGCGGTGGCGTCAGCGGGCCGGCCGCCATTGTGGTTGCCGACAAGGATCCCGCCGCGAAGAAGCCCGATGATCTGGGTCAGATGCAGCTGCGCTACTTCTCGACCTTGCGCGATATCAAGGCCGATCGCGAGGCGCACAAGAAACACGATGCCGAGTTTGCCAAGGGCGACCCGACCCGGGCGCCGCAGCCGTTTCACATCGGCGACGACGTGAAGATCGAAGGCACGTCGCTGTCGCCGGATGGCCGCTCGCTGCTCGTGGTCACCTCACCGAAAGCTTACGACGCGGGCAAAATCGGCAAGTTGCAGCGCTTCGTGACCGCGCAACGACCCGGCGCCGCAGTCCTTGCTGTTGCTCGACCTGGCCAAGCACGAACAGCACGCGCTCGATCTGGCCGACCTGCCCGGCATCCACGACGACCCGTTGAAGGCGGTACGCGAGGAAAACGAGAAGGCCAAACGCGCGAGTGAAAAAGATGCGAAAGCGGACAATAGCGCCGATGCGAACAAAGACGGCAAGAAGAACGACAGGAAAGACAACAAGAAAGACAACAAGCCGAAATCGCGCGCGGTGCGCATCGTCGCCGATGCCGAAGATGGCGGTGGTGGCGGCATCGAGTGGAGTGACGACGGCCAGTCACTGGCGATCCAGATCCGCAGCATCGACAACAAGGACCGCTGGATCGCCAGCGTCGACTTCGCCGCGCACAAGCTGGTTACCCAGCATCGCCTCACGGATGCGGCCTGGATCAACTGGAACTTCAACGAATTTGGCTGGGAAAAGGACAACCGCACCCTGTGGTACGTCTCTGAGGAAACCGGCTACGCGCAGCTGTATGCGAAAACAGCCGCTGGCAAGGCGAAGGCACTGACCCAAGGCACGTTCGAAGTATCCGAACCGGTGCAATCCGCGGACGGCAAATGGTTCTATCTGCGTTCGAACAAGCAGGCGCCGTATGCCTACGACGTCTACCGTGTCGCAACGGCCGGCGGCACGCTGGAACGCGTGACCCAGATGGACGGACTGAATAGCTTCGCCTTGGCGCCCGATGGCCGTCAGCTTGCGATCGTTCATTCCACTTCGTATGTGCCGCCGCAGCTCGCGGTGGTCGGCGTCGATGGCGCCGCCTTACCGCGCGAATTGACCGACACGCGCACGCCGGACTACAAGGCGCTGCAATGGCCCGCGCTCGACATCGTCGAAGTGCCGTCGTCGCATACCAAGCAACCGATCTACGCGAAGCTGTACAAGCCGAAGGATTTCGACCCGACGAAGAAGTACCCGGCGGTATTGTTCGTGCATGGCGCGGGCTACCTGCAGAACGTGCGTCGCAGCTACACGCCGTATTTCCGCGAGCAGATGTTCAACAACATGCTGACCGATCATGGCTATGTCGTGCTCGACATGGACTACCGCGCCAGCGAAGGCTATGGCCGCGACTGGCGTACCGCGATCTATCGCAACATGGGCCATCCGGAACTTGAAGACCTGATCGATGGCGTGCACTGGCTTGAGCAAAACGCCTCGGCTGACCGCAAGAACGTGGGTGTGTACGGCGGCTCGTACGGCGGCTTCATGTCATTGATCGCGCTGTTCCGCGCGCCCGATGTGTTCAAGGCCGGCGCCGCCCTGCGCCCGGTTACCGACTGGACCCAGTACAACCACGAGTACACGTCCAATATCCTCAACGATCCGCAGCTTGACCCGATCGCGTATGAGCGCTCCTCGCCGATCGAATTCGCCGATGGCCTCAAGGGCCACCTGCTGATCGCGCATGGCATGATCGACAACAACGTGCTGTTCGAGGACACCGTGCGCCTGCACCAGAAGCTGATCGAGCTGCACAAGGATAATTACGAAGTCGCGGCCTACCCGATGGAACGCCACGGCTTCGTGCACGCCGACTCGTGGCTCGACGAATACAAGCGCATCTTCAAGCTGTTCGAGACCAACCTGAAGTGAACTCGCCGCCGCTCGCCTGCGCCGCTCTCGCCGCCGCCGTGTTCGCACTCGGCGGATGCCACGCGGACTGGGTGCGTGAGCACCCGCTCGGCTGCCGCGCGGACGAGCAGGCGCTGGCGCGCGACACGCTGTATTTCGGGCGTGCGATTGGTGGCGGTGGCGCGGTTGACGACAACGCCTGGAAGAGCTTCGAGGAGGCGGTGCTGATGCCCGCATTTCCGCGCGGCTACAGCGTGCTGGACGCGACTGGCCACTGGCAAAGAGCCGATGGTCACGCGCTTTCCGAGGCGAGTCGCATCGTGGTCATCGTGCATGCGGACGATGCGACGGCTGCGGCAACCCTGCGCGATGTCGTCGCGCGCTATCGCACGATGTTTCATCAGGAGTCGGTGCTGCGCGAACGCAGCGCGGTCTGCGCCGAGTTCTGAACACGATGCTCCGTTGGAGGCGAGTGCTCACCGATCAAGCGGGCTGATTACACCGTTGCCGCCGCGGTTGAGCACGTGCGTGTAGATCTGGGTGGTCTTCACATCCGCGTGTCCCAACAGCTCCTGTACGGTACGGATGTCGGAGCCCGCCTCCAGCAGATGCGTCGCAAACGAATGGCGCAACGTATGGCACGTCGCAGGTTTGGCGATCCCCGCCCGCCGCACCGCCTTCTTCACAGCTCGCTGCAGGACGGTCTCATCCAGATGATGCCGGCGCTCCGCGCCACCGCGCGGATCGATGCTGCGCACGCTGGCTGGAAACACGTACTGCCACGCCCACTCGCGCGGCGCACTCGGGTACTTGCGATCCAGCGCATGCGGCAACCACACCTCACCGAAACCTGCTGCCAGATCGCGCTCGTGCAAACGCCGTGTCTCAGCCAATTGCCCCTGCAGCGCATCGATCATCGTCGCAGGCAGCATCGTGCGCCTATCCTTGCCGCCTTTGCCTTGGTGCACGGTGATCTCGCGCCGTGCGAAATCGACGTCCTGCACGCGTAGCCGCAGACACTCCATCAAGCGCAGGCCAGCGCCGTAGAGCAAGCCCGCCATAAGCCAAGTTACCCCGCTCATTTCTGCTAGCAGCGCTGTGACTTCGGCGCGGGTCAGCACCGTCGGCAAACGCTCCGGCTTCTTCGCGCGCCGGATGTCGTCCATCCACGGCAGTTCCTGCGCCAGCACCTCGCGATACAAAAAAAGTAGCGCCGCCAGCGCCTGGTTCTGCGTCGACGCAGCCACCCGATGGCGCGTCGCCAAGCCGGTCAGGAATGCCTCCACTTCCCGAGCCCCCATCTCGCGTGGATGCCGTTTGTCATTGGCGAGGATGAAGCGTCGCACCCAGCCGGCATACGCCTCCTCGGTGCGCAGCGACAATCCCAGCCGGCGTATACGTGCCCGCAATTCGTCGAGCAACCGTGGACGAGTCGCTTCCGCAGCACCTCTTGCCGCCGCGCCATTCGAGTGAGAGGATTCCATGGTCGCCGCTTGCCTGGGGAAAGGCTGCGAGATTAGACGGCGGGATTAGGCGGCGCCCTGGGGAAAGGCTGCGAGATTAGACGGCGGGATTAGGCGGCGCGATCAGCACAAGCAGTTGATTCTTGTAAGACATTTGCCATGGCTGGGTCCCCAAACGCTCCGTTAGGCTGCGGGATTAGGCTTCACTTTGAAACCGAATAGTAGTTAGGCGCCGCAACACGCGCGGTAGCAGGTAAAGATATGACAAACCGTGTTGCCTCTTGTAGTTGTGGCCAGCTTCAGGCGCAAGTAACAGCGGAGCCACTTCGTGTCAGTGTGTGTCACTGCCTGGCTTGCCAACGAAGAACCGGGGGTGTCTTTGCGGTTCAAGCACGGTTCCCATCGGCCTCAGTCACAGTCACGGGCAGGAGCAATGAGCACGTTCTAGTAGGAGACGAGGGGTCACGCGCCACGTTCCGCTTCTGTCCTACATGCGGTGCAACCGTCTTCTATACGTCGGATACAATGGAGGGCACGGTTATTCCGGTGGGCGCTTTCGCCGATCCACAATTCCCGAGTCCGTCAGTTTCTGTTTATGAGGAGCGAATGCATTCATGGGTGTCCATGCCGTCGCATATCGAACACATCGCGTGAGCCACGAGGCGGCGCCTAACAATTCAATGCAGCGGACGCTGTACCAGCGCCGCTGATTTCCAGCGTTAGAGCCCATGAACAGAGTCACTCAATTGGTTGCCACAATCGCACTAGCGAGCTGCATGGCGGCTCAGGCATCGAAGCCAAAAGGCCAAGTATCTGGGGACTACTACAGCCCGCCCAAGGGCGATCTACGCTGCAAGATCCTAGGCGGCGCAGAGTACGGCCGCATTAAAGAAAAATTCACCGCGTATGGTGGTGTAGTTAGCTTTGTCGATGACGACTTCGCCTACCGAGTTGACTACCAACAGATTGCAGGGACACCTCTGTCACCGCCAAAATCCGATGCGGTTCTTGACTCGAGGCAGTCCGATTATCTGCATAAGGCTGCACTTCCTCTAACCCTATCGGACACCCCTGGAGGGGCGCTTGTATCTGAGGGAGCGAGAGCGATCGACTCCCGTCGCATATACTACGGAGTGCTTCACTACGCAAACGCAACCAACGAGTCCACTCTTGCGTCGTGGGGTCCGCACTATGTCGCCGTTGTTGTCTATCTGACTCCTTCCTATGCGTATACGGTTACGGCGCAGGACGTTGATCGAGCTAGCAATGGCCGAACTAGCGATCAAGACATCGAGAGTGCAATATTGACTGCATCAGCCCATTTCAAAAACTGCTCCTTCGGCAAAGGGCTCTAACTATGCGCTCAAGCGGACCGTGCGGGATGAAGTTTCCGGTGCAATCATGCGTTGCGGCCCGCGCGGCCGCTTAGCTTTGGCGTTAGAAGGTATGTTCTCCGAAATCGATCCCATCATCGAGGCGAGCGCAAGGCAGCATGGCTTGCATTGGCTGCGCGAATATCGCGGCGAAGAAGTTCGCTCGACGGAAATTTCATTGAGGGCTGGTCGCGTCGCTCAACTTTGGGTTGAGCAAACTCAGTCGGCACCTAACTTCGTCGTTTGCGCTTGGGACAAGGGTGCAAAGCATTTTCGAGAAGCTGTTACTGCACAGTCGATGTCAAACGCAATCTCACGTGCCATCTCTACCGCGCAGTCATGGTGAAACCAGCAGCATGCCTTCTAACTAATCATTCCAGCGGACGTGCTGCGCACGCCGCTGAATTCCGGCGTTAGGTACCACAATGGAAGCATGGGAGTATTTGCAGCCTGTCATCGACGTACTTGTTCCTAGAGCTCACCAACAGGGTCTTGTTTCGCTCTCTCCAACTGAGCAGATCGTATACCTCGTATGGTGCTATCCCGGAGCCGTGAACAACGGCGGCCACGCCAGTTTCTTTTACAATTCCACTGGCCAATTCGCCGCCGAAACTGTCACAGCCTTACAGCAGCTCGGTGAGCCTGAATATGCTCAAATTCTTAGTCGCGCAATAGAGCAATTTCCTAAGTGCATAGTTCCCCACGGCATCGAAGAGCGCAACGAGAAATTCAACGCGCTCCCAGCTCGAGCGCATGACGTGATGGAAGACTGCGACAACACGTTTTATGCACTTGGCGACGCGCGGCTCATGGCTCGCCTGCTGGCATTCTGGCAAACAGCAGGTGGTGCCTAACTACTCGGTCAAGTGGACCGCTGCGGTGAGGCCGCGGTATCTTCATACGCATCGTGGCAGCGGCCACTTACCTCAAGCGTTAGCGATCATGAATCATACATTTCTCGCACTGGCCGGTATCTGCGCATTCGCGTTCGCTGAAGTCGTACCGGCGTGCGAGCCAGCGCCACCTGATTTGCGACGAGCGGATGTGATCTTTTTGGGGTAC
>CAJDVY010000066.1_pt1 | contig 11038 bp, 12 predicted proteins | sample 7391441 | NCBI WGS metagenome assembly CAJDVY01 (sample SAMEA7055728, study PRJEB34461) | soil metagenome | biome: terrestrial ecosystem; feature: Peninsula; material: soil | place: Antarctica | collected 2016 | reverse complement strand
GAATCTGCATCTGAGATGCTCGCCGCGCGTGCAACGCAGCAGGCGGCGACGCAACCGGCGGCTGCGCAACCGACGGCCACTGCAGGGAAAGCCGAAGCCCCCGCTGCGCAGGGCGGCGGCTGGATGGACACAGCGAAGAACATGGTGCTCGGTACCAGTCGACGCCAGGGCATGCTCGAGACCATGGCAAAATCGATGGTGCGCAATGCCGGAGGCCAACTCGGGCGTTCGATCCTGCGCGGCGTGCTTGGCTCGATGACAAAGCGATAAATCCGGATCGGCGAACATGAAAGAATCCGTGCGCCCTCGGATAGTGACGGGCCACCCTGCACCCCCCGGAAGCCCAAGATGACCGAACATCCACCGATCGAACCGTTCTGGCTGCGCCTGCGCGAGATTTCGCTGTATCCGGCACATCCCGGCGCCCTGAGCACGATCGCCGCACTCGCGCTGTGTCACTTGGTCGGCTATCTGCCGCTCGGCATATTCGGTTGGATCGCGACGCTGCTGATCTGGGTCGCATTGTACAAATATGCATTCGAGTGCCTGCGCGCATCGGCCAATGGCCGGCTCGAACCGCCGGAATTCGAGACCTCGGTCGACGATGCACTCGGCTGGTCACAGATCTGGCTGCAAGCCGCGTTCCTTATCTTGAACATCGCCGGCTTCGTGTTGCTTGGCCCAGTCGGCGGCGCGCTCTGCGCTATCGTGCTTGCCCTCGCACTGCCCGGCGCGATCATGTCGCTGGCGATGGATGAAAACCTCAGCCATGCACTGAACCCGGCCACGTGGCTCGCGATCCTTGCGCGCATCGGCTGGCCGTATCTCGCGGTCGCCGGCCTATATTTCCTGTTCAACGTGAGTCAACGTTACGCGCAGGCGCTGGTCGTGCCATTCCTGCCACCGTTCATCTCACTGGTCGTGTTCTATTTCATCGCGCACTACGTGGTCGTGGCGACGTTCCACCTGATGGGCTACCTGATCTACCAGTACCACGAGGAAGTCGGCTACGAGCCGGCCGCGCCGAAGATCGCATTGCGCCGCACAAGTGACGATCCCGACCAGGCCACGCTCGACGAGGCAGCGCAGCATGTGCGCGATGGTCACTTGGATGCAGCGCGCGAAATGATCGGCACGCAATTGCGCGGGCGCGGCGGTTCCGATGCGTTGCACACGCAGTACCGCAAGCTGCTCGCGCTCGGCGAGCATCAGGGCGAGCAACTACGCCACGGCCGCGAATGGATCAGCGTGCTGCTGGCGCAGGACAAGGACCGCCGCGCCGTCGACGTCACGCGCGAATGCCTCGATCTTGATCCGACATTCCAGCTCGCCGAACCAGATCAGGTCGCGCGCGTTGCGCAGAAGGCGGTCGATGTCGGCGCAAGCCAAGTCGCGCTGAAGCTCGTTTCAGGATTCCACAAGCGCCATCCCAAGCATCGCGACATCCCACAAAACTATCTGCTCGCCGCGAAGCTCCTGGCCGAACGTATGGGCAAGGACGCCGAGGCCCGTGCATTGCTCGATCAACTCAGCCGCACCTATCCGGAGCACCCGCTGGCTGCGGATATTACGGCGTACCGGCAATTTCTCGACAAACTCGGCGGCCCGCATCCGGCAGGCGCAGCGCCCTGACCGTGCGCAAGTAGGGCCGACCCCCACGATGAGGGCGCCGCCCTTGAAGGCGGCACGGAATATCTCACGCAATCAGCCGTCCTGGCTGAGCAGCAGGCGTGCTTTGCCGGTGTCGCCACCATCCGGAAAGGTCGCGATCATGCGCTCCAGCAGATGCTTCGCAGGCACCGTTTCACGACGCGCGCGCAAGTCACGCGCGATGCTGAGACAGGCGTTTTCGAGACCCTCGGTCGTTGGGGCCATATCGATCAACGTTTCCAACATTCGCGCCGCATCGCTCGCTGCGCCAACAGCCGGCCAGCGTCGTGCCAGCGCGATCACCTGCATGGGCGTCAGCGGTGTCGGGCCGATGCCGGCCTTGAGGTAGTCATCGTGGATCATCTTCTGCTCACGCACCTCGGTCGCGTTGTGCGTCGCAAGCGCAAGCACATGCCGCGCGGCGTCAGTCAGGCGTGGCATGCGCGGCTCATAGCGCGCGCAGCGATAGAGCGCAGCGTGGACGTCGAAATCATCCGCGTGCCGAAGGGCGATCGGTTCCAGCAAGGCACGCGCGGCACCGATTTCGAGGCGACCAATGTGTTCCTGCGCTTTGGCCAACGCGGCGCGATCATCAACAGCCGCTTCGGCGCGTTCATCCTCCTCAAGAAAGTCGCGGCGCTCCCAATGCAGTGCGCGCACGCCGAGCGCAAGCAACGCGCCGACCACGATGCCACCTGCATGCGCATCGAAGCCCACATGCGCGCCCTTGTTCCATATCAGGTTCACGATTTCCCAGCCGAGCCAGAACGGCAGCAACACCAAGGCCGGTGCTTTCACATAATCGAACACGACAAAAAACCACCAGAAGAAGCGCACCTTGCGCATCCCCCACAGCACGCAATACGCGCCCAACGCAATACGCGCCCATCAGCGCGGCGATCGCACCGGATGCGCCGAGCGCGCCGCCCAATTCGCCCCAGCGGAACCACAGACTCAGCGCGGCGCTGCCGAGACCGCCGAGCAGGTACACGGCAAGGAACAGGCCATGGCCAAGCGCGCCCTCTACGAGCAGGCCGAGCAGTGCAAGGAACAGCATGTTGCCAAGCAGGTGCCCGATGCCGCCGTGCAAGAACATCGCGCCGAACATGCGGCCGATATCGAACTCCGAGAAGCGGATCATCCAGCGCTCGCTGAAGGCGGAGTTCCACAGGCGGTCGAACTCGGTGCGACGTTCGCGCCACGTGGCATAGCCTCCAGCCTGCGGTGCAATCAGTCGGTCCGCGCGCAGATCTGCCAGAAACGCGGCGTCCGATTGCAGTATCTGCACAGCGTAGGCAGCTGCCTCTGTAGCCACGCCCGCACCGGCGAAATGCTCGAACGGTTCGCGGCGCTGCTCGTCATCGGCATGCGCAGCAAGCCAGTTGCGATAGGCGGGAAATTCCCACTGCGCAAGGTCCTGCTGGGCGTAGTAGTCGAGCGCACGCTGCTGCACTCGCGTGTCGCCCGATTGCAGGAACGCGAACACGAACACGTTGGCGAGAATCAACGCCACGGTGACGAACGGGAAATTCTCACGTGTCGGTGCACGATGCAGTGGAATGATCAGCACGGCGCAATCCCGAAGATTTCAGCAGCGCAATTCTACCCATTCCTGGCACGCCGACCGGAGTCGGCATTCACGACTTTTCGACACTGTCGTTGACGCGGCCGCATACCACCGCTAGCGTTCCCGACCCGCCACTTGTCTGGATTCGCGCATGAGCCGTTGGCGCCCGGCCGCTGCCGCCTCCACCGCCGTCATCACACCGGATGGTCACCGCCAGCTGAAGGCGGAGCTGGACGAGCTGTGGCGATTGCGACGGCCCGAGGTCGTGCGCGCGCTAGCCGCCGCCGCCGCAGAAGGCGACCGATCGGAGAACGCGGAATACACGTATCGCAAGAAGCAGCTCGGCGAGATCGATCGTCGCGTGCGCTATCTCAGCAAACGCCTGCAGGATGTGCGTGTGCTCGACAGTCTGCCATCTGATCGTTCAGCGATCTTCTTTGGCGCCTGGTTCCGCGTCGAGGACGAACACGGCGACGAACACGAATATCGCATCGTCGGGCCCGATGAAACGGACGCCGCGCGCGGCTGCATCAGCATCGACTCACCCCTCGCGCGCGCGGCGCTGAAACGTCACGCTGACGATGAATTCGAGGCTGACCTGCCGGGCGGACGCAAGAGATTCGTGGTGATTGCGGTGAGGTATGCAGGTGCGGAACCGACTGCTGACATCTAAGGCTCATCGTGCGTTTCACGACGCACAGGCAGCCGAATCGCGACGTCTGGTTCCGCCCTTTCCGAGCTCCCGATCCGAACTTCCCAGCCAACAAAAAAAGCCGCGCAGTGCGCGGCTTTTTTGTTTTGAAGCCTGACCCTGTTACAACTGGATCGGCAGATACACCTTGAACGTCTGCTCATCCACGGCGGCATCCGGCGGCGACGTCACTTCATCCCACGGACGTCCGATACCGGTGTCGTTGTAACGGTAGCCGTGCGTTTCCGCGTACGCCTTCTGGTTGACACGCAGCAACGGCAACGCGGCAGGACTACCGGTGTACTCACTGACGAGCGCCTTGCCACCGTACCAGAGCGCGGCGCGCACGTTCGCATCGACGACGAGCAAGCCGTGGCGATCCTTGTCGCCAGGGTTCAGCACTGCCGGGGTCACCGGTTCTTCGGAATCAGACACGGGAGCCGGAGCCGGCACTGGATTGGTCAGCGTGTATTGCTGGCCATCCAGCGAAATGGCCGATGTGTCGATCGGCACCGCAACACTGAACGTGTAGTCCTCATCACCCCAGGTGGTGGTGATCGTCATGCGCGGTCCGGCAGCGGTGACGCCTGCTTTCTTCATCGCTTCGTCAATCTGCGTCATCGCGACGTTCGTTGCCTCGGCGACATCATCAAGTGAACGCTTGGACTTGGTTTCCACCAGGAACACCGGGCGCGCCACCACGTCGGCGATGTCGATCTGCTGCTCCTTGTAGTCGACATTCGGGAAACCGGCGAGCAGCGCAGCGAGATTGTTCAAGCTCATCTGGATCATCTGAGCCGGGTCGCCGTTGATGTAGAGGCCACCGAAGCGGTTCATCAGGTTCCAACCGTAGTCGACGTCGTAGGACCAGTTGATCTTCAGCGTCTTGCCATTCGCTGATGGCTGCAACTGCAGCGTGTAAACCTTGTTATCGCCGATCCAGTCGTTTTCGAGCGCCATCGTGACCTTGTCGTCGATCTCACTCGACGTGATCAGCAGACTGCCGTTGCCGACTTGCGGCACCGCGCTGGTCCACGTGACCTTTGCGCCCTTGCCGGCTTCCGGGCCGGACAGCGTCATCTGGACCTTCGGATCGTGGTTGCGCAGTGCCGACCACTGCGGAAACCGCCGGAAGGTATTGATCGAATCGTAAACCTGACGAACCGGGCTGGACACCTCAACAGTACGCTCGATATGGCCCTGCGACGGCAACAGCAGCGTGATTACAACGGTCAGCGCAACCACGATCAACAGGGCAACCAGCACTTCGAAAATACGAATCATCCGATGCATCTCCAGGACGTCAACTATTGGTCCACGCATAATGCGCAGGAAGCCACCATCGCACCCGACCCCAAAGCCCCTGTCGCGCGCGCGGCCCCGCAACGGCAGGGCAAGGGATGAATGGTACTGGACTAGGGGGCGCAAGCGCTACGGTCTGCCCCGCCCACCGTTACAATCCGCCTGAAGTACGCTGGATGTCAGCGATGGACAGCGGCTTGTTCAGACAATACCCAACTCGAATGCCTTGAGCACCGCGCGCGTGCGGTCGCGCACGCCGAGTTTGGACAGGATATTGGAGACATGATTCTTGACGGTTCCCTCGGCGACACCGAGGGAATTGGCGATTTCCTTGTTGCTGTAGCCCCCGGCCATCAGGCGCAGGATCTCGGTTTCGCGCTCGGTCAGTGGGTCAGGACGATCGAGGCTGACGAACTCGTTGTGCATGCGCTCCAACCCGGACAGCAGGCGCTGGGTCACCATCGGCGCAACCAGCGACCCGCCTGCGGCAACCGTCTTGACCGCATCCACTAACTGGTCGAGCGACACATCCTTGAGCAGGTAACCGCGTGCGCCCGCCTTGAGGCCCGCCAGCACCAGTTGATCGTCATCGAACGTGGTCAGGATGATGGTCGGCGGCAACTGATTCTTGGCCGCCAGTGCATTCAACACGTCCAGGCCGGACATGCCCGGCATGCGCATGTCGAGCAGGACGACGTCAGGATTCAAGCGTGGAATCGTATCGATCGCTTGCTCGCCATCGATGGCTTCGCCGATCACCCGGATTGAATCGGACAACTCCAGCAACGAACGGATGCCCTGGCGTACCAACGTCTGGTCGTCGACCAGGCACACTTCGATCAGATGATCCTTGCTCATGCATTGTTCTCCAGAGGCAACCAGGCGTCGAGCACGAAGCCCTGGCCGTTGCCGGTGACGATGTCGAGGCGCCCGCCGAACTGCGCGAGTCGCTCGCGCATGCCGGAAAGCCCGTTGCCTTGCCTGAATTGAACCGCGCCGCGACCGTCGTCGCGCGCGTGGATGGACATCTGCCGGTTGGCATTGCGCTCGAAGCGCAGCCACAGATTATGCGCGCCAGCGTGGCGTACGGTATTGGTGATGATCTCCTGCGCGCAACGCAGCAGGATCTGCGCTCGCTTGGGGTCGTCGACGCTGAAGCGCGGTGGCAGGTCCAGGTGGATGGCCAGCCCCGGCACGCCTTCGACCAGATTTTCCAGCGCGGCAGTCAGATCGATGCTGTCGCCCTCGCGCAACTGGCTGACCACTTCGCGCACGTCGCTGAGCAGCAGCTTGGCCACCGACTGCGCTTTGAGTACGTGCCCCTGCGCCTGCCCGTTCACGAGATGACTGGCCACTTCGAGATTGAGGCTGAGTGCAGTCAAGTGATGGCCGACCAGATCGTGCAGCTCGCGCGAGATGCGCATGCGCTCGGCGAGGCGGCTCGACTCGGCCAGCAGCGTGCGCGTCGCACGCAGTTCGGAATTGAGTCGGCGCTGTTCCTCGCGCGCGTCCACCTGCTGCTTGGTCACCACGGCTGTGACGAACGCGAGCACGCTGAATCCGAGGTACAGACTGGATTGCAGGACTGCGTCACCGAGGCTGAAAACAGGTTCGCGAATGCTCGCGAACACCGGCACCAGCGAGAAATTCTGCAGCACCATCCAGGCGATGCCGACGCGCAGCGGCAACAACCACGGCAATACAACCGCAACCACAGCCAGCAGCAGGGCCGAGATGCCGCTCTGGCTGAACCAGCCGATAGCGACTGCCATCATGTTGAGCACGACCAGCAACGCAATCTGCATGCCGCGTCGGAAACGCGTGCGATGACGATCACCAAGATCCCGGGTCAGGTACCAGTAAACGATTCCGAACACGATGTAGCAGCCGATCCACAACGGGACATAGGACCCTGGCAAGTGTTTCGCCGCACTGTCCTCGACCAGCGATTGGTAGCGCAGGAACGGCGTGCCGACACTGGCGTACTGAAACAAGCCCGCGTAACGGAGCAACTGGATGTGATTGAATTGTGGCCATGGCATGGCGCCATCATAGGCGTCACGCCGGTTGCCGTAACATGTCCGAAGTCATTGCCCCAGCGCGGGCTGGTGTGCCGGTCACGGTCGTACAGCGCAGGTTCGATCCCTCGGCGCCTGCGCCACCAGAAACCCACGCCAGCAGCGCTTACCTCGTTTTAACTTCCGTGCCCGCGTCACGCCATGACCGCACCGCGGCCCCATGCGATAATGGCCGGCGATGGGCAGTCGATAACCGATTGTCCAAACCCTCTTCCGCACGATTTGCTTCGGAGCAAGCAAGACATGGTTCTAAGCATCCGTGACGTACAGCCGCACGAACTGGATTCGGTACTCGCTATCAACAATGCGGCCGGCGACACGATCCTGCCGCTTGATGCCGCCGCACTGCGCGCGATGTACGAACAGGCCTGCTACTTCCGCATGGCCGAGATCGATGGCCACATGGCCGGATTCCTGCCGGCCATGCGCGAGGACTCCGAGTACGCCAGCACCAATTTCCGCTGGTTCCACCAGCGCTATCCCGAGTTCGTCTATATCGACCGCATCGTGATCGCCAAACCCTACCGCGGCCTGGGCCTGGGCCGCGTGTTCTACGCTGATGTGAACAGCTATGCAGAAACGCGCGTGCCGCTACTCGCCTGTGAGGTCTTCCTCGAACCGCGCGATGACGTATCACTACTGTTCCACGGCACCTACGGTTTCCACGAAGTTGGCCAGCGTACGATGGTGAAGAACGGGCGTCGCGTTTCGCTGCTGGCAAAGACCTTGTGCAGCTTCCCCTTCGTACGCGACACCTACCTTAACGGGCCCAACGGGCGTCTGCCTGATTTGCCTTGGCTAGGCGAGCGCATACACCCGCTCGCAGCGAGTGGCGTACGCGCCGCCAGCGGCGCCTGACCCGATGAGCGCACCCCAATTGGCACAACTCGAACCCGTCGCCGAAATCAAGTTCGGCCAGGTCGGTATCGCAAACCTGAAGCTCAAGCGACTCGATGCGGACGGCCTCAGCGCTGAGCTCGCCGACAAGGTGGAGAACGCTGCCAAGTTGTTCCTGCGCGCACCCGTCGTGCTCGACCTCAGCCATCTGCCGACATTGCCGGACCTGGACACGGTGCGCGACCTGCTCGCGCGGATTCGTGCGAGTGGCATGCTCCCGGTCGGCCTCTCCTATGGCACCGGTGACAACGACGCGCTCGCGCAGGCGCTTGGCGTGCCGGTGTTCGCAAAATTCCGTGCTGCCTACGAACGTGCGGCTGCACCAGCCGATGCACCAGCGCCAGTGCACGAAACACCGCGCCCGCCGGCACGCGAACCAGAACCAGCGGCGGCGGCGCCCGACTCCGCAGCAACCGCAGCCGGCCATGCCGCAACCATCGGCATGTTGCACGACAAACCGGTGCGCTCGGGCCAGCAGATCTATGCGCGTGGCCGCGACCTGATCCTGACCTCGCTGGTCGGCAACGGCGCCGAAGTCATCGCGGATGGCTCAATTCACATCTATGGCGCGTTGCGTGGCCGCGCACTCGCCGGCGCGCAGGGCGACGAGACTGCGCGCATCTATTGCCAGGAATTCCACGCCGAGCTGGTTTCGATCGCCGGCCAGTACCGCGTATTCGAGGACATTCCCGCCGAACTGCGCGGCCAACGCGTGCAGGCGTGGCTGGAAGGCGACAAATTGCTGTTGAAAAAGCTGTGAATCGGGAATAGGAAATGGGGAGTCGTCGGGGCCCAAGCGTGTGCTTGTGCCCCTGCTGCTTCCCAATTCCCAACCCCAATTTCCCATTCACCATTCCCAGGAGAATCCATTGACTGAAATCATCGTCGTCACCTCGGGCAAGGGCGGCGTCGGCAAGACCACGACCAGCGCCTCGCTCGCTGTCGGTCTGGCCCAGCGCGGCAAGAAAGTCGCGGTCATCGACTTCGACGTCGGCCTGCGCAACCTTGACCTGATCATGGGCTGCGAACGTCGCGTCGTGTACGACTTCGTCAACGTGATCCAGGGCGAGTGCACGCTGAAGCAGGCGTTGATCAAGGACAAGCGTATCGACACCTTGTTCGTGCTCGCCGCATCGCAGACCCGCGACAAGGATGCGCTCAGCAAGGAAGGCGTCGAGCGCGTGCTCAACGAACTGACCGCAGAAGGCTTCGATTACGTGATCTGCGATTCCCCGGCCGGTATCGAGAAAGGAGCTGCACTGGCCATGTATTTCGCCGATCGTGCGGTGGTCGTGGTCAACCCGGAAGTCTCCAGCGTTCGTGATTCGGATCGTATCCTCGGTTTGCTCGCCAGCAAGACACGCCGCGCCGAACTCGGCAACGGCGCCATCGAACAACATCTGCTGCTGACGCGCTACAACCCGGACCGTGTCGCTGGTGGCGACATGATGAGCATTGCCGACGTCAAGGACATCCTCGGCATCGAAGTTCTCGGCGTGATTCCGGAATCGACCGGGGTACTGAGCGCGTCGAACGCCGGCGTGCCGGTGATTCTCGATGCGGAATCGGCCGCAGGCCAAGCCTACTCGGACGCTGTCGCGCGCCTCGCCGGCGAGACGCGTGCGATGCGCTTCATCGATGCGCAAAAGAAGGGCATCTTCGCCCGCATCTTCGGGAGCTGATCATGGGCCTATTCGATTTCCTGCGTGCACGCCCGAAGAACACCGCTTCGGTGGCTACTGAGCGCCTGCGCATCATCGTCGCGCAGGAACGCGCGGCCAGCGGTCGCCCCGACTATCTGCCGCTGCTGCGTCGCGAGTTGCTCGAGGTGATCCGCAAATACGTGAACATCGATCCAGACGCGATCGAGATCCACGTCGAACGCGATGGCGACCAGGAAGTACTGGAGCTGTCGGTCGCATTGCCGGAGAAGCAGGGCAATGCCGCTGCGGCCGCCGCTGCGGCCGACGAAGCCTGAAGCATCCATGCAGGTGGCTGCCAAAATCGCTCCGGTTGAGGCCGCATGCCCCACCGTGGGCAGCAACGCATCGCTGTCGCCCAGCGTCCTCACCTTGGCCGACATTGATGCGTCGATGCAAATGCCACGATCCCGGGCAGCTATTGGGGCGAGCCGGAGGCCGGCGTGATCGGCCACGAAGTCTATGCGCGCACCGACACGCCCGTGCATTCGCTGCTGCACGAAGCCTGCCACCTGATCGTCGCACCCGCCGAGAGGCGCCCCCACATCCACACCGACGCGTCCGACTCACAAGCCGAGGAGGATGCGACCTGCTACCTGCAAATCCTGCTCGCCGATGAACTTCCCGGCGTCGGACGCGATCGCCTGATGACCGACATGGATAGCTGGGGCTATACGTTCCGCCTCGGCAGCGCGCGCGCATGGTTCGAGTCCGATGCCGACGATGCGCGCGCGTGGCTGAGCGAACGAAGTCTGCTGCCAAGCGCAGCGTGAGCCCTGTGAGCCGGATGACGATGGTCCCGATCCGGAATCCGCGGTCTGGCTTGCAGCGCGGTGCGCCCGCGACTAGCCTGCACGGTGTATCACCGGCAAGTATTTCCAGCCCATGCCCCCTACCCCCACTTCGAGAGAAAGCCCATGCAACGCTGGATCAAACTTCCGGATGGTCGGTTCATCGATGCCAATCGCATCGCTTACATCGGCAAGGTCGAAAGCTACCTGCGCAGCGACGAGGATGGCAACGATCTCGGCACCGGCTACGCGGTCAACATCGGCACCGATATCCCGCGCGAGTCGCAACTCACAGTCAGCGGTGGCAAGGACGAGGTTTTCAATGCCCTGCGCGCGATCCTTGGCACCGCGCCAGTGGCACC
>CAJDVY010000062.1_pt1 | contig 11148 bp, 4 predicted proteins | sample 7391441 | NCBI WGS metagenome assembly CAJDVY01 (sample SAMEA7055728, study PRJEB34461) | soil metagenome | biome: terrestrial ecosystem; feature: Peninsula; material: soil | place: Antarctica | collected 2016 | reverse complement strand
CCGTGGTTGCGAAACCGATCGCAACAGTTGCCTGCGGCTGAACGGAACGTGCGCTAGAGTTCGAATTGTTCGTTGAGGATGCGCTCTTCAAGGTTGTGTTCGGGGTCGAACAACAAGGTCATGGTCTTCTCGCGCGATTCGCGGATGCTGACTTCGACGACGTCGCGCATCTCGTGCGAATCGGCGGTCGCGCTGACTGGCCGCTTGTACGGATCGAGAACCTCGAACTTGACCTCGGTTATCGCGGACAGGATCGCGCCGCGCCAGCGTCGCGGGCGGAATGGGCTGATCGGCGTCAGCGCGAGCAAGTGCGAATCCAGCGGCAGGATTGGGCCGTGCGCCGACAGGTTGTACGCAGTCGATCCGGCAGCCGTCGCCACCAGGATGCCGTCGCAGATCAGTTCGTCGATCTTGACCACGCCGTTGAGCAACACCCGAATGTGCGCTGCCTGCTTGGTCTGGCGCAGCAACGAAACCTCATTGAACGCCAGCGCCGAGACGCTGCCCCCGGCCTCGGAAAGTACGTCCATCACCAGCGGTCGCAGCACGGTCGTCTGCGCGCGCGCGAGACGTTGCGGCAGATCATCAAGATGGTGCTGGTTCATCAGGAAACCGATCGTGCCCAGTTTCATGCCATAGACCGGCAATCCGCGCGCCATGTGCCGATGCAGCGTGCGCAGCATGAAACCGTCGCCGCCGAGCGCAACGATGACATCGGCTGCGTCAAGCGCTGCGTCGCCATACAGTTGTGACAACGCAGTGCGTGCGGCTTGCGCCTCATCGGTCGGACTGGCGACGAAGGCAATGCGCTGACTCATCCGGGCTCTCCGTTCACAATGGCGCCGCACACATGCGGCACCTCGCCTCGAAAAGTATCACGCCTGCCTGACCATGGTCAGGCCGCCTTTGCGGCCGCCTGGACCAGTTGCGCAAAGCGCCGCAACACGACCGACGCAATCGGGTAATCAACTGTCTGCGTGCGGATTTCCTCCAGCATACCGAGCGTCAGCTTCACGCCGGGATCGACGTGCCCGAGCCATTGCGCCACCGGATGTTGGTCGGATTCTGACGCCCTTGAAAGGATCTGTGCCGCCAAGGCACGGTGCTGGGTGGCCAACTCATCGCGCAGCGACCCTCGTGCCTGCGCGTGCCAGCGGCTCTCGACCGGCAAGCCTTCGATCTGTCGACGCAAGCCATCGATGTCGAGCGCTTCACCAAGCTCGAAGAACACCGAGGCGACGCGTTCCAATGGTTGACCGCTTTCCAGCGTCACTTCAACGATGTCGAGTGCGACGCCGAGTACTGGAATCGTGGCAAGGCGTTGCGCCAGCGCCTCGGGAACATCGAGCCCCTGCCACTTCTCCACGTCCACGTCGTAGTCGGCGCGACCCGTGGTAGTCAGCACAGCCGGCAATGCTTTACGCAACTGCGCGACACCCGGCGAATAGCGCTCGACGATGCCGGCAATATCAAGGACCGCCCCACGATGGTTGAGCAACCAGCGGGTCAAGTTACGCTGCAGGTCCCATATCTTCAGCAATGCGTCGATCTGGACCGCCTCGCCGACGGCGCCATCAAGCGCCTCGATTTGTGCCCACGCACCGCGCGCGTCCGTGATTTCCCGGATTGCGGAATACGCCTTCGCGATCGCCGCTGGCGGCTGGCCGGTGTCTTCCTGCATGCGCAGCACAAAGGTCGCATCCATGCGATTGACGATCGAATTGGTGACCACGGTCGCGATGATTTCGCGCTTCAGGCGATGGCGTTGCATGTGAGCGGCATACGTCGTCTGCAGCGGTTTCGGGAAGTAGCGCACCAATTCCTTCGACAGGAACGGATCTTCGGGCACGTCCGAGTCGAGCAGTTGCTGGAACAGCTTGATCTTCGAGTACGACAGCAAAATCGACAACTCCGGGCGCGTGAGGCCCTGATGGCGTGTCTTGCGCTCCGCGATCTCGGCGTCGGTCGGCAACGATTCGATCTGGCGATCAAGCATTCCCTCCGCTTCGAGCGTGCGGATGAAATGCGCGTTCGAGCCGAGGCGATGCACCGACATATGTTCCATCACCGTGATCGCCTGGTTCTGCCGGTAGTTGTCGGTCAACACCAGGCGCGCAACCTCGTCGGTCATCGCGGCGAGTTGCTCATTGCGCTGCTCGTAGCTCAGTTCCCCACGCTTGACCGCGTCGTTTAGCAGGATCTTGATGTTGACTTCGTGGTCGGACGTATCGACACCGGCCGAGTTATCGATGAAGTCGGTATTGAGCAGCACATGATTCTGCGCCGCTTCGATACGACCCTTCTGGGTAAAACCGAGGTTGCCGCCCTCACCGACGATCTTGCAGCGCAGTTCCTTGCCGTTGATGCGCAGCGCATTGTTCGCGCGGTCGCCCACGTCGGCATTGGTCTCGCTTTCGGACTTCACATAGGTACCGATGCCGCCGTTCCAGAACAGGTCGACCGGCGCTTTCAGCACCGCGCTCATCAACGCATTCGGCGCGAGGTGGCCGGTAGCTTCGTCGATTCCGAGCGCATGGCAGATTTCCGGCGATACCGGAATCGATTTCGCACCGCGAGAAAACACGCCTCCACCCTTGGAAATCAGCTTTGAGTCGTAATCGGCCCACGACGAACGCGGCAGCGCGAACAGGCGTGCACGTTCCTTGAAAGACGTAGCGGCGTCGGGTGTGGGGTCGAGGAAGATATCGCGATGATCGAATGCGGCGACCAGGCGCGTATGTTCCGACAGCAGCATGCCGTTGCCGAACACATCGCCGGACATGTCGCCGACGCCGACACAGGTGAAGTCGGCAGTCTGACTGTTGCGCCCTAGCGCGCGGAAATGGCGCTTGACCGACTCCCAGCCGCCACGCGCGGTGATGCCCATGCCCTTGTGGTCGTACCCTACCGAACCGCCCGAAGCAAACGCATCGCCAAGCCAGTAGTGGTGCTCGTTACTGATCGCATTGGCGATGTCGGAGAACTTGGCCGTGCCCTTGTCGGCCGCCACGACCAGATACGGATCGTCGCCATCGTGACGCACGACATTCTGCGGATGCACGACCTTGCCATCGACAAGGTTGTCGGTGATGTCGAGCAAACCGTTGATGAACGTCTTGTAGCAGGCAATGCCCTCGGCAAGCACGGCGTCGCGCTCGCCGCTGGCGGGCGGATGCTTGACGAAAAAACCACCCTTTGAACCCACCGGCACGCGATCCGACCAGCGCAGGCCGCCACGCGCGACCGGGCCGAAGCGCAGGTGCACACCTTCGACGCTCGGCGCGTAAACCCAGATTTCGCGGTACGGACGTGGCTTGGGCAGATCCGGCACCTTCGCCGAATCGAGCTTGAAACTGATGTACGCGGCAGGTTTGCCGTCATGCAGCTGGAAGTAATTCGTGCGCAGCGTCGCTCCGATCACGCCGAGATAGGCGCGCAGGATGCGATCCTCATCGAGACTGGCGACATCTTCGAGCAGGACCTTGATCGCCGCGACCAGAGCTTCGATCTGGCCCGTGCGCGGCGCAGAGCGCGCGGCGACCAGTGTTTCGAGCAGCTGCGGATTCGCCTTCGTCACTGCGGCCGGCACCAGTGCGCGCAACTCTTCGCCCAGCGTATGCGCGGCAGCACCGATCATGGTCTTGTTCGTGCTCTCGCGCTGCGGATCGAATCCGGCTTCAAACAGCTCGACCAGCAAACCGGCAAGCGCGGGATATCGCGTGAGTGTGTCTTCCATGTAGGTCTGCGAGAACGGCAGGCCGGTCTGCAGCACGTACTTGCAGTAACCGCGCAGTATGCTGACCTGGCGCCAGCTCAAGCGCGCTGACAACACCAGGTTGTTGAAACCGTCGTTCTCGGCGCGACCGCGCCACACCGCCTCGAACGCACTTTCGAACGATTCATGCAAGTCGGCCAGTGGGAACTTGAGAGGCGTCTTGGCCTTCAGTTCGAAATCGTGGATGGTCAGGTCCCGCCCCTGATTCTGCAGCGAATAGACATGCTCCGCGAGCACGCTAACACCCATGTTCTCGAGCATCGGCAGCGCTGCTGACAGCGGGATCGGCGTGCCGAAGTGGATAACCTTGAAGCGCAGGTCGCCGTCGTGCGGATCCGGATACAACGACATGTGGATGTCGTCATCGGCTTCCATCGTCGCCAATGCGCGCACGTCATCGGCAGCCACCGCAGGCGTTACGTCCTCGACATAACCGGCGGGCAGCGTCTTTGCGTGCTGCGCCAATGCGAGGCCCTGTTCTTCGCCAAGATCGGCTACCAGCTTCTCGCGCAATTCGTCGTGCCAGTTGCGCACGATATTGACGACTTCCTTTTCCAGCGCGGCGACGTCGTATTCCGCGTGATCGCCAGGCTTTGGCCTGATCACCAGATGCAGATGTGCGAGTGCGGACTCACCAAGCTGGACCGAGGAATCGACGCGCTCGCCGTGCAGCGCCTTCTTCAGCATCGCCTCGATGCGTTCGCGGATTTCCGTGTTGAAACGCTCGCGTGGCAGATAAACGAGACACGAATAAAACCGGCCATACTTGTCACGGCGCACGAACAGGCGGGACCGCGGGCGCTCGCGCAGCGCGAGAATACCGGTGGCGGTCGAGTACAACTCGTCCGCGCTGCACTGGAACAACTCGTCGCGGGGCAGCAGTTCGAGCACATGTCGCAAGGCTTTGCCGGAATGCGAATCGCGACGCAGCCCCGAACGCTCGATGACCGCCTCGACTTTGCGTCGCACCAGTGGCACATCCTGCAGGCGTGCCATGTACGCGTTGGTCGTGAACAGACCGACGAAGCGCTGCTCGACGACCGGAATACCGGCGGCATCGAACTTCAACACACCGATGTAATCCATGTAGCCCGGCCGATGCACGCTGGCGCGGGCATTGGTCTTGGTAAGGATGATCGCATCCATGGAGCCCGACTGTGGCAGCCCGGTCGCGACCAGCGTACGCAGTGACCGTGGAGCGACCGAGCGCTCCGAGCCGCGCAGGATGCCGAGGCCTGAACCTTCTGTTGCCTGCAGCACGTCATCGGCGGGAGTCTTCACGACCTGATATTCGCGATAGCCCAGAAACGTGAAGTTGTCGTCCGCTGCCCAGCGCAGGAAATCCTGCGCCTCGGCCACCCCAGCAGGGTCGATCGGCATCGCGCGATTCGGCAAATCGGCGGCCATCTCGAGCATGCGTTCGCGCATCGGCTGCCAGTCGGCAACGCTCGCGTGCACATCCTCTATCGCACTCATGATCGACTGCGTGAGACGTTCCAGTCCTGCGGCATCCGCACTGCGGTCAACCTCGAAAAGCATCGCCGACTCGACCGCGCCCGCCTCACTCTCCAATGCGCCGACGCTCTGCAAGCGGCCTTGCGCATCGCGAACCACGCGAAACACAGGATGGATGATCGAATGGATGCGCAACCCGGCGTTGCCGATCGCCATGCCGACAGAGTCGACCAGGAACGGGGCATCGTCGGTGATTACCTCGACGAGGGTGCGCGTGGTGCCGCGCTCGCCCGCAGTCGGACTTATCACCCGCACCTTGGTGTCGCCGACCTTGCGCTCGCGCATGAAATCGAGCATCCCCAACACCAGCGCCGACCAGTCTGCAGCACTGCGCACCGCCAGTTCATCAGCCGAAATGCGCCCCAGGAACAGAGCGGTGAAGGTCTGCGCCTCTTGCAATGGCGCGCCGTTCAGGCGAGAGGATTGGTACTCGAGAATCGAGTCGACGAGCGTGCCGGACACGGCGCCTTTAGCGGTCATGATGAGGTCCGAAAGTGAGGGAAATTGCCAATTCTCAAGGATACGCTGCGGTACCGGGGGAATCCACACACGCTGCCTGCCGTTGAGCTGGATCGATGCTTGCCTGCGACCGCCGCCCTAGACGCATGACGATTGGCCCGTGAGCCTATGGCGACAATTCTGCGAGACTCCGCAAACGCGGATGACAATCCTGTACCGGTCGGTATAGTATCGCCGCCGCTCGTGCGTACTACACCGTGGGATGCGCAATTGGCAATCGGTCACTCAGCAGCTGAAGTGTCGAGGCTCCATGCGTGCCCATACGCAATGAATGTTTATTTCAATCGCACGGTCTCGCCTGCAGCTATTGTGTGTGTGAACTGACCGCAAAACGGATGTCGTGTCCTCCACATGTCCTTTTCGTAAACGAGCAGTCCCAGTTTCCGCTGCCCGGAACGACCTCGTCGAAGATGCAGCGACCGAACCCCACCGCGTCGTGTGGGCGCGTGCGTGCCGAATGCAGAACGTACACTCTCGATGCTCGGCCGGAAACCCGATCAACAAGACCAACAGGAAATGTCCGCATGAAGTTGCAAAGGGTTCTCACCGGCCTCGGCCTTGTTTCGCTCGCCATTGCGGCAGCGGGTTGTGGAAAATCCGCGCAGCAGGGACAACAACAGATGCCGCCGCCGGACGTGGGCGTGGTGGTCGCCCAGGCGACCAGCGTGCCGTTGGTGCAGGAACTGGTCGGGCGCCTGTCTGCCGTGCGCAGCGCCGACGTGCGCGCCCGCGTTGCAGGCGTCCTGCAGAAGCGTGTCTACACTGAGGGCAGCGACGTCAAGGAAGGCCAGGTGATGTTCAAGATCGATTCTGCCCCGCTGCAGGCGACCTTGAATGCGCAACTGGCGAACCTGGCTGCGGCTCGGGCCACCTACACGAACAACCGTATCGCTGCCGAGCGTGCGCGGTCGGTGGGTACGAAAGGCTTCATTTCCAAGGCCGATGTCGATACCGCCAATGCCGCGGAACGCACTGCGGCAGCCGCGGTCAAGCAGGCACAGGCGACCGTCGAATCGGCGAAGATCAACCTTGGCTACGCCGACGTGACCGCACCTATTGCCGGCCGCGCGGGCCAGCAGCAGGTGACGGAAGGCGCGTTGGTTGGCCAGAGCGATGCGACTTTGCTCACCACAATCGAGCAGATCGATTCGCTGTACGTAAACTTCAGCGAGGCCGTCGGCACGCTCGACGCGGTGCGCCAGGGCGCCGCCAACGGGCACGTGCAGTTGTTCGCCCAGGGCAAGGCCAAGGTCGACCTGCTGCTTCCCGACGGCAGCACGTACGCGCACGCCGGCAGTCTCGATTTTTCGTCCACCACGGTCGACCCGTCCACGGGCGCCGTGACGTTGCGCGGTATCGTGCCGAATCCAGACCACGCGCTGCTACCGGGCATGTATGTCACCGTCCGTTTGACCCGCGGCGAACTCACCCACGCGTGGCTCGTGTCGCAACTCGCGGTCCAGCGCGATGACCAAGGTGCGTTCGTATTTGTGGTTGGCCAGGACGGCAAGGTTGTGCAAAAACGAATCAAGGCCGAGTCGCTGCGTGGTCAAGACTGGATAGTCACTGATGGACTCGTCGACGGCGACCAGATCGTCGTCTCGGGTGTGCAGAAGGTAAAAGCTGGCCAGCCAGCAAAGCCGACGCCGTGGAAGGCCGCTGGGCCCGACGCTGCCCAGCCCGCTACACCAGGAGCTGCAAGCGCCTCCGCTGCGCCGAAAGCGAAGTAACAGGACTCCCTCATGCCCAATTTCTTCATCGAACGGCCGATTTTCGCGTGGGTCGTCGCGATCCTTATCACTCTTGGCGGCGCGATCGCGATCCGCGGACTCGGCATCGAATCGTATCCGGCGATCGCGCCGCCGCAGGTCGTGGTCAGCTCGTTCTATCAGGGCGCAGACGCAGCCACGGTGGAAAAAACCGTAACCCAGGTCATCGAGCAGCAGCTCAACGGCATCGATCACTTGGCGTATTTCAGTTCGTCGTCGAGTTCGAACGGCGGCTCGTCGGTGACCCTGACGTTTGACCCGGGCACTGACGCCGACACTGCGCAAGTGCAGACCCAGAACAAAGTCGCCTTGGCGACACCACGCCTGCCCTCGGAGGTCACCCAACAAGGCGTCGTCGTGTCGAAAGTCAATGCCGGCTTCCTGATGGTCGGCATGATCAAATCCGACGACGGCAGGCTGGATTCCGACGCGCTGAACAACCTCTTGGCCTCGCGTGTGATCGATCAGATCCAGCGTGTGCCAGGGGTCGGCAGCGCGACGCAGTTCGGCTCCGAATATGCGATGCGTATCTGGCTCAACCCGGATCAGCTGCACGGCTACAACCTGTCCGCCGCGCAGGCGCTCAACGCTGTGCGTGGCCAGAACGTGCAGATCGCGGCCGGGTCGCTCGGCACCGCTCCCGCTACCGAGGAAAGTGGCTTCACCGCCACGGTCGTCGCCGAAGGGCGCTTCTCGACCCCTGAGCAGTTCAAGAACATTGTGCTGCGCACCAACACCGACGGCACTTCCGTGCGGCTCAAGGATGTCGCGCGAATCGAGCTCGGCCCATTCACATACGGCCACAGCGTCACCTACAACGCGCAGCCGGTAGCGGGCTTTGCGGTGCAGCTCAGCTCCGGGGCAAACGCGCTTGGTGTCGCCGAGGCGGTCAAGGCCAAGCTCGCCGAAATGCAGCCGAGCTTCCCGCAGGGTGTGTCGTGGTTCGTGCCCTATGACACCAGCGACTTCATCACGCTCTCGGTCGAGGAAGTCGTGCAGACGCTGATCGAGGCGATCATCCTCGTCTTCCTGGTCATGCTGATGTTCCTGCAGAACCTGCGCGCGACGATCATCGCGGTGCTGGTGATTCCCGTTGCGCTGATGGGCGGTTTCCTCGGCATGTGGGCCGTCGGTTTCACGATCAACCAGCTCAGCCTGTTCGGCATGGTGCTCGCGATTGGCATCGTCGTGGATGATGCAATTGTCGTGATCGAGAACGTGGAACGCATCATGACCGAGGAAGGCCTGTCGCCACAGGATGCCACACGCAAGGCGATGGGCCAGATCAGCGGCGCCGTGGTCGCGATCGCCGTTGTGCTGATGGCCGTGTTCATCCCGAGTGCAATGCAATCGGGCAGCGTCGGCGCGATCTATCGGCAGTTCGTGCTGACCATTGCGATCTCAACCGGCTTCTCCGCATTCCTCGCCCTCGCCTTCACTCCGGCGCTCTGCGCCACGCTTCTCAAGCCTGCGCACGAAGAGCACAAGAACATCATATTCCGCAAGTTCAACGATCTGTTCACATGGGCGCAGGGTACGTACACCGGACATGTCCGCAGCGCGGTTCGTCACGCGCCAGCCTGGATGATCGCGTTCCTGGTGGTGTCCGCATTCTGTGCGTTCATGTTCTTGCGTCTGCCCGGCAGCTTCCTGCCCGAGGAAGACCAGGGCTACGCCTTGACGATCGTGCAATTGCCAAACGGAGCGTCGCTGACACGCACCCAGTCCGTGATGAAGGAGGTCACCGCAATTGCGCGCAAGAACCCGGCGATCGACGGTGTCGTCGCAGTCGCGGGCTTCAGTTTTGTCGGCCAGGGCGAGAATGTCGGCCTCGCGTTCATCCGGTTCAAAAAGTGGAAGGAGCGCAGCAAAGACGCGAAGGAGATCATCCAGCAGCTCAACGGCGCAATGTTCATGGGCGTCCAGGACGCGCAGGTGTTCGTCATGAACCTGCCGACGGTGCAGGGACTGGGCCAATTCGGGGGGTTCGACATGTATCTGCAGGACCGCGGTGGTGCCGGTCATGCAGCGCTGATCGCGGCCCAGAACGTCCTGCTCGGCAAAGCCGCACAGGAAAAAGACATCCTGACTGGCGTCCGCCCCAACGGCCTGCCCGATACGCCCCAGCTTTCGATGAGCGTCGATCGCGTGCAGGCGCAGTCGATGGGATTGTCACTGACTGACGTCTATACGGCCATCCAGCTGATGCTGGCGCCGGTCTACGCCAACGACTTCTTTTACGAAGGTCGCGTGTTGCGCGTGAACATGCAGGCTGACGCACCGTTCCGCATGACGCCCGATGCGCTGTCGCACTTCTACGTGCCCAGCACGCTGCCGACAGCGCCCGGCTCATCCGCCCCGGCGATGATTCCGCTGTCGAATGTGGTCACGACGAAATGGACGATGGGCTCGCCCAGCCTGGTCCGTTACAACGGCTACTCGGCCATAGAAATCGTCGGCTCGCAAGCGCCCGGCAAGAGCTCCGGCGAAGCTATGCAGGCGATGCGCGACATCATCGACAAGGATCTGCCGCAGGGCTTCGGCTACGACTGGGCCGGCCAGTCCCTGCAGGAAATCATCTCCGGCAACCAGGCGCCGATGTTGTTTGCGCTGTCCATTCTGGTCGTGTTCCTGTGCCTCGCCGCACTGTATGAAAGCTGGTCGATTCCGATCGCGGTGCTGCTGGTCGTGCCGCTTGGCGTACTCGGCGCGGTACTCGCCACCTGGGGACGCGGCCTCACCAACGATGTCTACTTCAAGATCGGATTGATCACGATCATCGGCCTCGCCGCGAAGAACGCGATTCTGATTGTCGAATTCGCGGTCGCTGAACAACGCGCCGGCCGCAATCTCGCCACCGCGGTCGTCGATGCGGCGCGCCTGCGCCTGCGCCCGATCCTGATGACCTCGTTCGCATTCATCCTCGGCGTGTTCCCCCTCGCAATCTCGACCGGCGCCGGCGCCAACGCACGCCACGCGATCGGCACCGGCGTGATCGGCGGCATGGTCTTCGCGACCTTCCTCGGCGTGCTGCTGATCCCGGTGTTCTACGTGAGCATCCGCCGGTTGCTGGGCGACAAGATGGAAGACCCAGAGGTCACGCTCGCTGCGACGGAATCACCTGACGATCACGGCTGAAGCCAGCCAGATGCGGCTTGCCGGACGCAAGGACAGCCGCACAGCGAAGCGCTCGACCCACGCCGCGCGCTTCGCCACCGCGCTGGCGAGCGTACTCGTGCTGTGCGGATGGCATTGCCTCGATGCAGCCGCCGGTGGATTCGGCGTGGCCCCGGTGGCAGCTGTGCCGCGACGCGAACCCATTCGTCGCCGCAAGCGGTCTGCCGTTCGCGCCGCCGGCCGCGGCTGCGGACAGCTCGCGCGTCGAAGCGGTGCTCAGCGCGAGCAATACCGAACTCGCCTTCGATCGCGGTGCGGAGCACCTGCTCTACGACAGCGAAGTCCACGGAGTGTGTGTCGCGATCACCCGCGCATTCGGCGAACGCTGGCTGCTGCGCGCGACGCTCGGCGGCGAGACCTTCGGCAACGGTTTCCTCGATTCCTTCATCGAGA
>CAJDVY010000122.1_pt1 | contig 11259 bp, 11 predicted proteins | sample 7391441 | NCBI WGS metagenome assembly CAJDVY01 (sample SAMEA7055728, study PRJEB34461) | soil metagenome | biome: terrestrial ecosystem; feature: Peninsula; material: soil | place: Antarctica | collected 2016 | reverse complement strand
CCACCGAGAAGGGAAGCACCGATCAGGGTGGCCGGCAGCACGATAAGGTTCCGTTTCACTGGGTGCATCCGCAGGGAGTCATCCGGGTAGTTTACCCGACTGCAGGCGGCGGCTCGACCAATCCGAGACTAATCAGCGCATCGACGACCGCCGCGTGGTGCGCGGCCGACAGCGCCAAGAGCGGCAGCCGCAGGTAGGCCTCGCCGATGCCAAGCTCGGACAGGCACCATTTCAGCGGAATCGGATTGGGTTCGGCTGCGAGCGCCGCATACAGCGGCTGCAATTGTCGATCAAGCGCTTGTGCCTCCGCGCTATCGCCGCGCGCACCCGCTGCACACATGGCGCTGAACAATGCCGGCGCGACATTAGCCACGACCGAAACAACGCCGTCGGCACCAGCCAGAATCGCGCGCGCGGCGGTAGGATCGTCACCCGAAAGCACGCCGAACGCCGCACCCTTCAGTCCAAGCAGTGCGTCCATCCGAACGGCATCCGGCAACGCTTCCTTGATGCCGATGATGTTCCCGTGCGTGGCGAGGCGCTCCACCGTGGTCGGGAGCAAATCGCAGCCGGTACGCGACGGCACGTTGTAGAGGACGATTGGCAGACCGCCGTGTTCGGCAACCTCGCAGAAATGCCGGTACATCCCTTCCTGGGTCGGGCGCACATAGGCCGGCGCGACAACGAGTGCCGCGTCGATCCCTGCGGCGCGCGCACGCACGGTCTGCGCGATCGTCTTGCGCGTGGCCGACAAGCCGCTCCCGGCAAGCACCGGAACCCGGCCGGCAATGCGGTGCACCGCGAATTCGAGCAGCGCCGAAAATTCGGCGTCATCGAGGGCTGCCGCTTCACCCGTGGAACCGGCGACCACGAGCGCGCGCGTGCCACCGGCGAGCTGGTAGTCGATGAGGCTGCCAAATGCCTCGAGATCGAGCGCGTCATCGCGCGAGCGCAGTGGCGTGGCCAATGCACAAATACTGCCTGACAGGATCACGACAACTTCCAACGTATGCGGATGAGCGATCGTACTTGGGAAGATCCGCGCAAGTCCATCGACCGAGCGGGCATCGCGCGCGCTTCACGCCTTGCCCGATCCGCGCAATACCCACAACTTCCCTTGCGACCCCCATGCGTCGCAAGTATTCTGGATCGACGCGCACCAATGCGGGTGGCGGATGTCGGCGAGGCGATGGAATGGTCAAGCAAGCAGGCAAGCAGGCCGTGAACGACACCGTGGTGCGTCCCGCATCGAACGAGAACTATCTGTTGATCAGCGCGTTCTGCGCCGCCGGAAAATCGCCCTTGGTTGCGATCAGCAAACGCATTTCCGAATGCGGCTGCAATCTCGCCGAGGGTCGCGTGTCCACGCTCGGCAACGAAGTCAGCGTGCTCGCGCTGGCGCAGGGCGCATGGGATGCGATCGCGAAACTCGAGAATGCACTGGGTCGCCTCGATCGCGATGGCGACCTTCGTCTCACCCATTTCCGCACCGGTGCGAAAGAGCAACAGCCGAACCTGCTCCCATACGTGATCGAGGTCGTGGCCGCCGACAAGCCCGGCGTACTGTTCGAGCTCGCGGAATTCTTTGCGCGGCAGACGATAACGATCGAGCAACTGCATTCGACGCGTTACCGCGCGATGCAGACCGGCGCCGACATGTTTTCCGCACAGATCACGATCGGCATCCCGACCACGATGCATATCGCTGCTTTGCGCGACGATTTCCTCGAGTTCTGCGACAGTCTCAACCTCGACGCAATCATGGATCCGATGAAATTCTGATGACGCTTGTCGTGGGCAGGAAAGTGCCCCCACTCAAAGGTCTGCTCGACGACGGCACAACGCTGGCCCTTGCCGACCTGCGCGGACGATTTGTTGTGGTGTACTTCTACCCGAAGGACAGCACACCCGGCTGCACGCTAGAGGCACAGGATTTTCGCGACCTGCACGCGCAATTCCGTGCGCATGAGTGCGAGATCATCGGCGTTTCGCGAGATTCGGTCGCTTCGCATGGGAAATTTCGCACCAAACAAGCATTGCCGTTCGCGCTGCTGTCTGACGTCGATGAAACCTGGTGCCGCGCATTCGACGTACTCGGCGAAAAGGTGCTGTACGGCAAACGTTACTTCGGGGTGATCCGCAGCACGTTTCTGATCGACCCGCATGGCACCCTCGTCGCACAGTGGCGCGGGGTAAAGGTGCCGAACCACGCAGTTGCCGTACTCGAACGGCTGACTGTCACATGATCTCCACCATCCCACACCCAGACCACCGGTCCGCGCTGCGCGCGGCGTGGGGCGTCTATTGCGCCCTTCCCTCTTCCCAAGAGAGCTCCGCATGACCCGAGGCAAACGCGTCTACGTACTCGACACCAACGTGCTGATGCACGATCCAACCTCGTTGTTCCGTTTCGAGGAACACGATGTCTTCATTCCAATGACGGTGCTCGAAGAACTCGACGCAGCCAAGAAGGGGCCTTCAGAAACATCGCGCAATGCACGTCAGGTCAGCCGCTTCCTCAATGAGTTGATTGTCGCGAGCAATGGGCGGCATATCGACGAAGGCGTCGACCTGCGCCTGCCCAAAAGCGTACAACTCAAACGTCGCCAGAACGTCGGCCGCCTTTACTTCCAGACCAGCGAACAACCGGCCATCAACAAGGCGGTGCGGCGCACGCTGCCGGACAATCTGATCCTTGCGTCCATCATCACGTTGCGCGAACAGCGTCCGAAGGAATCGGTCGTACTGGTGTCCAAGGACATCAACCTGCGCATCAAGGCAACGATCAACGGGATCACTGCCGAAGATTACGAGAACGACCGGGCGCTGGACGACTTCAGTTTGCTCTATACCGGCGTCACAGAGCTGCCCGCGGATTTCTGGCAACGCCATTCCGGCCTGCGTTCATGGTCGGAACGCGGCCGCACGTTCTATGAAGTGAAGCGCCGCAAGGACGAGGAATGGTATCCGAACCAGAGCGTGTACCTGCCTGGCGAGGATGAAGTCGAAATGCGCGTGCTGCATGTCGAGGGCACCAAGGCGGTGCTGCAGATCGTCGATGATTATCGCAGTGGCTCGCACACGGTGTGGGGTGTCGCCGCGCGCAACCGCGAACAGAATTTCGCGTTGAATGCACTGATGGATCCGGAAGTCGATTTCGTGACGCTGCTCGGTACCGCCGGCACCGGCAAGACGCTACTGGCACTCGCAGCCGGTCTGGCCCAGGTCATGGACCAGCAACGCTACCGCGAAATCATCATGACGCGTGCGACCGTGTCCGTCGGCGAGGACATCGGTTTTCTGCCCGGCACGGAAGAGGAAAAGATGACGCCATGGATGGGCGCGTTGACCGACAACCTCGAAGTGCTGACCAATCCGCAGGAAGGCGGCGCTTGGGGCCGCGCGGCTACCAACGATTTGCTCTCCTCGCGCATCAAGATCCGCGCGATGAATTTCATGCGCGGGCGCACATTCCTCGCACGTTATCTGATCGTCGACGAAGCGCAGAATCTGACCCCTAAACAGATGAAGACGCTGATCACGCGGGCAGGTCCCGGTAGCAAGATGGTGTGCCTGGGGAACGTCGAACAGATCGACACGCCGTACCTGACTGAAACGACCTCAGGCCTGACTTACGCGGTGGATCGATTCAAGGGCTGGGCGCACAGTGCGCACATCACACTGCGGCGCGGCGAGCGTTCGCGGCTGGCCGATTACGCGTCAGAAAAGCTGTAGGTTTCAACAACCGCGCGGCGGCCAACTTCGGAGTCGCGCGGTTCCTCATGCGCAGCAAGGAACGCGTCTTTCGCGCGCACCAAAGCAATGGTGAATCAGGTCTCGTCGGCGCTCAGAAGCGCACCGACCACAACGCTTCGAACTCGAACTGACTGGCGGTGCCGTTGCTGCGTGCGAGATAGCTCGGCATCAACAGGTAGTAAGGAGACGTGGCGTAGTTGGCGAGGAAGCTGAGGTTCGAGTGCATCCCGAAACCACGCGACCAGCCCAACGATATCGTGTCGTTCGCAGTCGCTGACGCAAGCGCATTGGCGAGCAGCGCCGAGGTCGGGATTGGCTGCTGGCGCGTCGTGTAACGCAGCATCACATTGCCGAGATCGGCATCGTGCAAAGTCCAACCGACGCTGTAGACGTTGAGGTCGCGCCAGGCGAATACCGGGCTCGATCCATCGCCCAGCAAGGCGAGGAAACGCGTCGGTAGATTCGAACTGGTGAACGGCGTGATTGAGCTGTACATCACGCGCTGGACGCCGATGTCCATACCGAGCTCAGGCGTCAACGCATAACTGATGCTCGCGGCCGCGCTGGCCGGAATATCAAAATCACCTGCATCGGCAAAGACGCCGCGATAGTTCGCAAACGCACCCATGCCAACCCGCGATTGGTAGCCGAGATTCCAGCGCAATCGATTCCCAAGCATGCTGCTCACATCCACGCGTGCACCGGCGCCGTAAGAGCTGTCGCCAAATCGGGGCGGCAACGGCGTCCAGGAATCAGCAACCGTGGTACCAAGTCCGAGGCTGGCGAAACGCTGGTACGCCAGCACGCCGGTCAAGCGGACGCTGCCGCGGTCACCCCAATCGCGCGCCAAGGTCGGTGCAATCACCGTACGTTGCAAACCAGGCTGTGGCAGATCGACCAGATGCTCGGCTTGGCTCGGCAGCACACTGGGCGTGTCGGAGACCGTACCCGTTGCGACGGAGATGCCCAGGTGCGTCGCAACCGTGCTGCGCGCCTCAAACAACGGCGCCCTTTCAATACTGCCCGAATAATTGTCGAGCACGCGCGGCGCGCCATATGACGTCGGCAGCACCGCCCAGGAAAACTGCGGAGTGATGCTCGACAACGCGTAGTCGTGCCAGCGCGACAGAACGGACGCGCTTGCGGCGGCTTCGATACGGGAAGTGGTCGCGGAAATGGAGGCGCCGTGCGCGCCATCGAAAGACGCGGCATGTGCCAAAAAAGAAAATGGGAGCGCCAGCCCTGCGCTTAGCGCTCCCATCCATCTCCCTGCGTTGACTGTTGCCCGCTGCATAGGCCCTGGCTGCGGTGATGGAAACATTGTGGTGTAACTCGTCTCTGATGATTGGCGAAAACGCAACACATGTCAAGCGTCACCTTTACCTTCGCGCCAAACAGTCGCACCGGGGCCATCATTCTCGTTGTTTTTCAATGCTCCCATCGCGCGTAGCAGATGTTTTGACGTGTTGTAAAATGACAACATAGCGTTGAATCGAAGTATTCCTGACGTGCTAACTAACCAAATTCCAGGTTGGGGCGATCAAGATCGGCATGTTGGCGGCGCCTGAGATCGCCCGCGAAATCGCCGACGTGCTTGCATTCTATCCGCCGATGCCCGCGCTTCTCGCTCCGGTCATGGTGGCGACCGCCGTGCGCAACTCGCAAAAGCGGGTCTGGCTGGTACGCTGCGGGAGCATCTGCTCGCGCGGGCGCATCAGGTCACGCCGAACGCTCCCGAAACCGAACGCCTGCTCGATCGCACGATTGAATCCCCTGCCGACATGCGCACAACCGCCACGACGCTGGTCGCAGGCGAGGCTCGCACCGTACTGGCCAAGGGCGGCCATCTGGCCGGCAACGAGATTTGGGATCTGCTGCTGGCGCTGAGCGGCGAACGCCAATTCTGCCAACGGCCCGCTCCTGGCGAACGCCACGGGACCGGCTGCTCGCTCTGATCGGCAATCGCCGCCGGCATGACTCAGGACAAACTACTCGAAGACGCAGTCGAGGGTGCAATCGGATTCGCGCATCAGGCGCTCGGCGTCGGCTATCGACCCGGCAACGGCGCGCTGCGCGTACTCGATCATCTCGGCGCGCGTCCCTGTCTGGATGGGGCAGCGGGCGGCGCCCGCCAATACCCCAGGCGGCCGATTACAGCCGGCTGATAATCGCGTCGGCGAACGCTTGAGTGCTACCAGTGCCGTCCAGGTCCGGAGTGGTCCGATCGCGCGCGGTCAACGTGTCACGGATCGCCTTGCGCAAGCGCGCGGCTTCATCCGGCAATTCGACGTAGTCGAGCATCTGTGCGGTGCCCAGCAGTAACGCACACGGATTCGCGATGCCCTTACCCGCGATGTCCGGCGCCGAGCCGTGCACTGCTTCGAATATCGCGACATCGGTGCCGATATTTGCGCCAGGCGCCAAGCCGAGCCCGCCGACCAGACCTGCGCACAGATCGGAAATGATGTCGCCAAACAGATTCGTGGTTACGATGACATCGAACTGTTCAGGCCGCATAACCAGCTGCATGCAGCAATTGTCGACGATCAACTCGTTGCAGGCGATGTCTGGATACTCAGCGGCGACTTCGCGCGCCACCTTCAGGAACAAACCCGAGGTCGACTTCAAGATATTGGCTTTGTGCACAACGCTGACTTTCTTGCGTCCGCAACGCCGTGCCAGCTCGAACGCATAGCGCACAATTCGCTCGGAACCGCGCCGCGTAATCTTCTGGGTCAATGTGGCGGTCGCGCCATCGTCGGAAACATACTGGCCCTCGCCGATGTAGGCACCCTCAGTGTTCTCGCGCACGGTGATCAGGTCGACACTTTCCGGGAAACGTGAGCGCGTGTTGGGGAAGGAAATCGCCGGCCTCACGTTCGCGTACAGATCGAAATGCTTGCGCAGCACCACATTGATCGAACTGAACCCCTCGCCGACCGGAGTCGTCAACGGGCTTTTCAGTGCGACCTTGTGCTTTGCAATCGCATCCAGCGTCGCATGCGGCAGCAGCTCACCGGATTTCTCCAGCGCCGCCAGCCCGGCTTCGACGAAGTCGTACTGGAAACCGAGCTTCAGCGTATCGAGCACGCGCAGGGCTGCATCCATGATTTCCGGGCCGATACCGTCGCCGCGGATCACCGCAATGGTCTTGCTCATCGAACAAACTCCGTGCTGCGCGATCCGTCGGAACGCACTCAAAGATGGGGATCGCCAGCCAAGGCGATTAAATGGCGCGGGCGGGTTGCCGCGAACGCGCAACCCGCTACCGGGGCGATCTTTCGACGTCGCGTTAAAAAAACGTTGCACGACAAGGATTTTCGTGCGCCCGACTTGCCCGGGAACCGGCCGGGCGCGCATTATCCGCGAATGTTGCGATCTCATACAAGAAAGCGTGCGCGGAGCATGTGGCGAGCGGCCTGCATTTGTGCGCTGCTGGCCTGCGCGAGCGTCCACGCGGCAGTGCCCGACGTGCGGGTTCGCCTGGTCCGTGCCAACACGCTCGCCGCGCCGCAAGTCGCCTTATATGGTACGGCGCCCGGCGCCTGTACGCCCGCCGTCGCCCGCGTGACGCTGGATGGTCCCGACCTCAGCATCGGACTCAAATCGCCGCAGCTCGGGTGCGACAGCGAACACCCTGTGCGATTCACGCTGCGCGTCGACCCTGGCGCAAGCGCAGGCATGCCGATGCTGCCAGGACAGGTGTATCGGGTCCACGTGTATTCGGTAGGCAATGGCGTCGAGAGCCTGCTCGCTTTCCATCTACTCGACACCAACCCACCGACATCGGCGCCGACGCCGGAAGACGGTTTGTGGTGGTCGCAGACAAGTCCCGAAACCGGTGCCGCAGCGCCCGGCAACGGTGCGAGCATCGAATTCCAGAATGGTCAGCTCGCGGTCGGCTGGCTCGGTTTCAACGACCTCGGTGCCGCAACGTGGTATTTCGGCAGCGCGCAACCGGTCGGTCGCGTCGCATCGATCGCGCTGGTTCAACTCGCCAACGGTGATCCGCCGTTCGCCCCGACCGGCAGCCCGCCGAGCGCGCAACCGGGGCCGCGCCTTGAGGTCGAATTCCTGTCGCCGACCCGCGCGCATGCGTATCTGGTGCGCAACGAAGCCGGCCACGATGTCGAAGTGCGCGCGCTCACCTTGTCCCGTTCGCGATTTTCAACGGGTCCGGCAGCCAATGCGTGGGCCGGTCAGTGGGTACTGGTTCCGGATGACAATGGCACGCCGCGCGTCTTCGAGTTCAGCGAACCGAGCAGCCAGGACGCTGAATCATTTCATCTGGCCGATGCCGCCAACGATGCCAGCCTGGATTGCCGCATGGTCAGCGGTACGCAGTCGCCGGACATCTGCACACTGTCCGTCGCCGCGACGACGCTTGCGGACTTCGACCAGATCGGCATCGACCACCTGGTCGGCCACGGCAACACCGGCGCGCGCGTGAAGTTGCTGCGCGTTCCGCGCTGACTCAAATCACGTAGCCGCGGGTGGCGACGCCTCGCCCTTGCCAAGCATCTGATCGAGGAAATCGACCCCGCGGCGCAAATGCGGGATCACGATCGATCCGCCGACGACGAGCCCCACGCTGAACACCTCGAACAGCTCGTCCTCGCTGACGCCGGCATCGACGCACTGCGCGACGTGATAGCTCCAAGCATCTCCTTGGTCTTCAGGTCGAGCGCTCCAGGCTTGTAGGTCTGCGTATCCAGCGCGAAAAAGCGCCGCACGACCTGATTGTCCTGGGCCAGAATGCGGTCGTTCATGCGCTGCCGAAAGGCAGTGAACTGCTCGATGCGGTCACTCACGGACCGTCTCCGCAATTGCGCTGAGGCGCCCGTCGCGATCCGCCGCAACCAGGTCGTCATAACCACCGACGTGCACGCCGTTGATGAATATCTGTGGCACGCTGCGCCGTCCGCTGCTTCGCGTCAGCATCTCCTCGCGCCGCGCGATGTCGAGGTCGACGCGAATTTCCTCGGAGGTCCAGCCTTTGCGCTTGAAGAACGCCTTCGCGGCCACGCAATACGGACAGGTCGCCGTCGTATACATCTCAACCTGGATCATTGCCGAAAATCCTCTGCGAAAGCATAGTCGTACATGATTGCTGCGCACATGGCCCAGTGGCAAGCGCGGCGAGCGGTTCCGATGCCGCATGAACCCAAACTGATCGGCGCACGACGATGCACACGGCGATCCTCCCGCGCGGTAGCGGCGGGAACATCACCGCGCTACTGTGGTCAAACACATTCATCCTGCCGATATCGTCATGCGATTTCCCCTTCGTCTTTCCGCCATCGCGATGGCCTGCATGTGTACCCTCGCGGGCGCACGTGAGCCTGATGTCAAGCTGCCCGACATCGGCAGCTCCGCCGCCGGGATCATGTCGCCGCAGGATCTGCACGACTACGGCGCCGCGATGCTGCAGGAAATGCGCGCCTACAATCTGGTCCTCGACGACGCGCTACTCAACGACTACATCAATTCGCTCGGCTGGCGACTGGTCGCGAACAGCGATCGTCCCGACATGTCATTCACATTCTTCATCGTCCGGGACGAGCAGATAAACGCCTTCGCCGCGCCCGGCGGATTCATCGCGGCGAACGCGGGCCTGTTCACCGCAATGCAACGCGAGGACGAACTTGCCGGCGTGCTCGCGCATGAAATCTCGCACGTGCAGCAGCAACACATCCTGCGCGCATTCGAGGACACCAAGAAAATGTCGGTGCCGATCATGCTCGGCATGCTCGGCGTATTGATCGCCAGTTCTCACCGCAGCGACGACGCAGGCATGGCAGCGGTCATGACGGGTACCTCGATGATCCAGCAGCGTCAGATCAATTTCACCCGCGCCGACGAGGCCGAAGCCGATCGCGTGGGCATCCAGACACTTGCCCGCGCTGGCTTCGATCCGATGGCGATGGCCGGCGCATTCCAGACGCTGCAGAAGGTCATGCGCGTGAACGGCGTCGACATCCCTGAATTCCTGCTCGACCATCCGCTCGACACCAAGCGCATCGCGGACGCCAAAGCGCGCGCGGCGCAGCTCGAAGGCCAGGCGGCCGAAGCACGCACAAAAAACGCGGCCGCCATCAACGTCGCCCAGATCGGAGCAAGCCTGCTGCCGCAACTGGCGGCAGCTACGCCTGCACCGCCGCCAGCAGCCGCCAGCGCGATCAACCGCGGCGAACTGTATTTCGAACTGATGCGCGAACGTGCGCGCGTGCTCAGCGCGGGCTCCGCCACAACGATGCGCGCTTACTACGCGGACAACCTGCGAGACGACAAGGCTTTCGACACGACCGCGAATCGCTATGGCTACGCGTTGGCGTTGGTACAGGCACGCGAACCGAAAGTTGCAGTCGTCGAACTCAAGAAACTGATCGCAGAGCAACCGACGTCGTCGGTGCTGCGGCTCGCGCTTGCGAATGCCGAGGCTCAATCGGGCAACAACGCCGAAGCGCTCAAGCTCTACGAGCGGCTCAACAACGATTTCCCCGGCAATCGCGCCGTCACCCTCACATTCTCTGACGCACTGCTCGCTCAGGCCGACGCGAACAGCGCCCAGCGCGCCTTGGGGCTGCTGCGTCCGCTGGTCGAGCGCTACAGCGACGACCCGGACCTGCAAAAAAGCTACGGTCGTGCGAACCAGCTTGCGGGCGACAAGGTACGCGCTGCCGAAGCCTACGCGGAAGCGGCGTACCTGACTGGCCACGCCGAGGATGCACTGAACCAACTCAAGGCGCTTTCCAAGCAATCGGACCTGACCTACTACCAGCGCAGCCGCATCGATGCGCGCATCACCCAGTTGACGCCAACGGTGCTCGAACTGCGCAAACGCGGAACGAGCGCACCGCCGGATTCGCTGATGCCCGCGTTGTCGTGTTGCGAGCCGCGTTGACGCCGGTTGGTTGCGCAGGTTGCGCGGGCGCGGCCACTCTCGCAGGTCGCGGCTCAACGCGATGCCTTAGGCCCCGCTCTTACTCAATGCTTCACGTGGCAAGTTTCCCAGCATCCATACTCGTCATCCCGGCGCAGGTCGAGATCTATCTTGATCTTGCCCATTTTGAAACTGGATCCCGGCTTTCGCCGGGATGACGGAAACTGAAATGTCATGCGATCGCCGGGCGCATGGAAAAATGCGATCAAAAGATGGAAGCGAGCTTGGGCGAAGGGCGATTCGGTTCGCGGCCTCGATATCCGCATTGGCGAATACACCTTGACGCAACCCTGTAACATCCCAGAAATCTGATCTGGGCCCGGCACGGGCCATAGCGCGCCTCGGGGCGTTGCGCGGGAGCCTCGGCATATGCGCCGACGCTACCTGTCATGCACCTGTCACATATTTCCGCTGCAATACCCCTGTCACATGCGCCTGTCGCGCTGTCCCTCTGGTGGCTGATGCAGAAACATATCCTGATTGTCGAAGATGAAGCTGCGATTCGCGACATGGTGGCGTTCGCGTTGCGCAAGGCCGGGATGGAGTCGATGCACGCGGCT
>CAJDVY010000029.1_pt1 | contig 11622 bp, 8 predicted proteins | sample 7391441 | NCBI WGS metagenome assembly CAJDVY01 (sample SAMEA7055728, study PRJEB34461) | soil metagenome | biome: terrestrial ecosystem; feature: Peninsula; material: soil | place: Antarctica | collected 2016 | reverse complement strand
CGTCATGGATTCGTTGTCACAACTTGCGCTTGCCGGCGGTCTCGCTTGGGCCAGCGGCATCCGCCTGTATGCAACGATCCTGATCATTGGCCTGCTCGGCCGTTACGGCTATCTGCACCTGCCTGAGCAACTCGTCGTGCTGCAACACACGTGGGTCCTGGGTGCGGCCGCACTGATGACGGTCGGAGAATTTCTCGCCGACAAGGTGCCGGGGTTCGACACGCTGTGGGATGCGCTGCATACGTTCATCCGCATTCCGGCCGGCGCCGTTCTCGCGTGGGGCGCGATGGGCGATGCGACACCGGCCGCGCAGATGGCCGCCGCGATCGTTGGTGGCATGATCACCGGCGGCACCCATTTCGCCAAAAGTGGCGGTCGCGCCGCGATCAACACCTCGCCCGAACCCTTCAGCAACTGGACCGCAAGCTTTGGAGAGGACGGACTCGTGCTCGGGGGATTGCTGCTCGCGATCAGCCACCCGGCGGTCTTCCTGGTCGGACTGGTGCTGTTCCTCGCCTTGGTGGCATGGCTGCTGCCGAAGTTCATCCGCTACATCGTCGCAATCGTTCGGCGCTTGCGCACCTCGTAATCGTTCTGCCGGGCGCAGAAGGATCAAACACTGGTGCACGCCCGTGCTGGATCAATAATGACAAGGGATGTCGGCGCGGGAGGGTCGGCGCGAAAGACGCGGCCGACCGGCATCGGAACGAGAGTGAGAGAGGAAGAACCCGTCAGCAAGGGTATTTGCCGTCGGGCCTGCCGTTCCGATGCCGGTGCAGCCTTGCGCGTTGCCACGGGGAGTGGGATGCGCAAAGGCGGCTGGCGATCCTGCTGCAGCAAGAACCGGGCCACGCCAAGGTAGAGTAGGCGATGTGCCGAGCAAGTGGACGTCCACAGGCTTCGCTTCGTCGCAGAACAAGCACGTCTCGTGGTGTTTGATCGGGGAACGCCGGTTTCCGTTTCGGACCTGCACGTCCACGCCATCGCCGCAGCACCGACCATCAAGGCGGGATTCCACGCGTCACATGAGTTAACATCCCCGGGGCTTGAACGTCCAAGGCAGGAGGTTCGTGTGGCCAGTGTCAAAAACGGATCGGCTCCCAGTACGCAGGCCACGTCTGCGCGGGCGACGCTGTTTCGTCGCCAACTGTCCGACGAAGAGACCGCATTGTTCGCACGCGTGGGCGAGCGGCGCGAAATTCAGCCTGGCGACGTCATCTTCCGCCGCGGCGAACTCGGCCGCAGCATGTTCATTATCGAATCGGGCCAGGTCCAGCTCGAGTTCGGCGATGGCATGCCCGACAAGCTGATCGGCGCGCGCGAATTCTTCGGCGAACTGGTCTTGTTCATCGGCAGCCACACGCGCGTTGCCAGTGCGGTGGCGCTGACTCCGGTCAGCTTGCTGATCATCGAGCACGACACGTTCGACCAGTTGATCTCGACCGAACCGCGCCTGCTGGCGCAGTTCATGCGCCGCTCGTTCTCTTACCTTGTCAGCAGCGAGCAGCAGCTGATCCAGAGCCTCAAGCGCCGCAACGAAGACCTGATGGTCACCCTCGATTCGCTGCGCCAGACCCGCACCCAGCTTTCGACCGCGCAGCATCTGGTCCAGACAGACGAGCTCACCGGTCTGTGCAACCGGCGCGGACTCTACATGTACCTCGAACGCCTCGCCGATCTGCGCCTTCCGGGCACTGTGCTCGGCTTGCTCCTGATCGACCTCGACCGTTTCAAGCAGATCAACGACCGCTGTGGCCATCTGGTTGGCGACCTGGTGCTGCGCGCGATCGCCGAGGAAGCGCAGGACGCGGCTTCGTCCACCGATCTGCCGTGTCGCCTCGGCGGCGACGAGTTCGCGCTGCTGATGCAAGTCACAGGCGAAGAGGAATTGCGCGCGCGCGCGACCCAGATCATCAGTGCGGTGCAGTCGCTGCGCTTCCCGGGTTGCAAAAGCCACGAAGGCCTCACCGTGAGTGTCAGTATCGGCGGCAGCATGTGCGTGGATGGCGTCGATTGGGCGGTCTGGTACAGCGAGGCCGACACCGCGCTGTATGAGGTCAAGGGCCGCGGTGGTGACGGTTTCGGCATTATCGCGCCCGGCGCGGCACAACCGGATGCGTGCAAAATGCCGTCCCTGCGTCCCTCAAAGCCGGTTTCGGCGGACTGAACCACTGAGCGCTGCCCGAAGCCAAAGGGGGTCAAGGCAGCAGCGATACCACGACGGGCGGGTGCCCGTCATACTCGGCGCGCTTCCCCGTGTTGAACGGAAAAGCGCGCGGCGGCGGTCGCGGCAGAACGCAGATTGTTTTGCGCGATGCCCGAGGCGCACACGATGAGCGTTCGCGACATGAATGCACAGGTTCAACCAGTCACACCTGACCTGCAGGCGCCTGCGATGCCGCTGCTGCGCACGCTCGTGCTCTGCGATCTGGTCGACTCCACCGCGCTGGTCGAACGCCTCGGGGACCAGCGCGCGGCCGAACTGTTCCGCAAGCATGACCGCATGGCGCGCACCTTGTTGCGCGCGCACGGTGGCCAGGAGATCGACAAGACCGACGGCTTCCTGCTCATGTTCGATCGCCCTGCGCAGGCGGTCGCGTTCGCGCTCAAGTACCAGCGCGGCCTGAAGCAACTCAGCGTTGACGAAGGCTGCACCCTGGCTGCGCGTGTCGGCATCCACGTCGGCGATGTGCTCACCTTCGACAACAGCGCCGACGACGTGGCCAAGGGCGCCAAGCTTGTCGAAGTGGAAGGCCTGGTCAAGCCAGTCGCTGCGCGCCTGATGCAACTCGCCCTGCCCAGCCAGATTCTGCTCTCCGGCGTCGCCTACTCGCTCGCGCACCGCGCCCAAGGCCAACTGGGCGAGGAACTGGCCACGCTGCGCTGGCGCAGTTACGGGCGCTATCGTTTCAAAGGCGTGCCCGACCCCACGCCGGTATTCGAGGTCGGCGAAGAGGGTCTGGCGCCGCTGAAGGCGCCGCCGTGGTCGGGCAAGGCGCATCGCGAACTGCCGTTCTGGCGCCGTCCGGTCACGCTCGGCATCGAATTACTGTTGCTGCTCGCGGTGATCGCGATCCCGACGTGGTACCTGCTGCGCCCCGCCCCCGCGATCGCGTTCGCGAACCGCGACTGGGTCGTCGTTGGCGACCTCAAGAACCTGACCGGCGACGCCACCTTCGACGATTCGATCGACGCCGCGTTCCGCATCGGCCTCGAACAGTCGCGCTACGTCAACGTGCTCTCCGACCTCAAGACGCGCGATACCATCAAGCTGATGCAGCGCGACCCGGACAAGACCACGATCGACCGAGCGGTCGGCGCGGAAGTCGCGCTGCGCGACGGCGCGCGCGCGTTGATCCTGCCAACCATCGCCGAGATCGGCGGTCGCGTGCGCGTGACCGCCGAGGTGATCGACCCGAATACGCAAACCACGGTGTGGTCGGAATCGGCTGACGGAATGGGCGCCAACTCGGTCTTGCCGTCGCTGGACCTGGTCAACCAGAAACTGCGCGCGCGCCTCGGCGAGGCGTTGGCCACGGTGTCCAACGAGTCCAAGCCGCTGGAGAAGGCTACGACAAAGAATCTGGAGGCGTTGCGCGCGTATTCGCTCGCCACGACTGCCGTGGACAGGGGTGATTCCAAACAGGCTATCGCGTTGTATCGGCAGGCGATCAAGCTCGATCCGGATTTTGCACTCGCGCGCGTGGGGCTGGGCGGAACATTGGCGGTGACCAACGCGGGCGACGATGCCGAAGCCATCAGCGAGGTTCGCAAGGCGGCAGACCAAGGCGATCGGCTGTCCGCGCGTGATGCACTGTATGCGCAGGCATGGCTGGCGAATTTCGAGAATCCACGCGCGGCACTCGAGAAATGGCAGTTGCTCTCCAAGCTGTATCCGGACTTCACGAAGGCCAGCGGAGCGTTGGGCTATTTTTCATATAACGCCGCGAATCGCTTCGACGCCGCGATTGCCGCGACCGAACTAAACGCGGTTGCCACCAATCCACATCGCGCGACGGGCGATTACCTGCTCGCGACCCTGTACCTCGGTAATGAGCGCTATGCCGATGCGCAGCACCACTTTGACTCAGCGATTGCGAATGGCTTTTCCACCCAGGACATTTTTCACGCGTATCTGTACGCAGCCCAGCGCCAGTTTGCCCGCGCCGGCAAACTACTCGCCGCGGGCCGAAAGAGCGGAATCGAAACCGATGACGCTGCAGCCCGGTATCCCACCATTGCGCTTGCTGTCGATCAAGGAAACTGGGATGGCGCGCGCGCGGCGGTCGCGAAGGCTCAGGAGGACAGCGAGAAGCTGCCAGGCACGTTGCATGCGGAATTTGCACTCGTCGATCTCGGCTTGCGTGTTTTGAGCGAGCCGGGCGAAGCCCTGAAGCCGGCACTCACCACCTATCTGCACATCGCGGAAACTGCAAAGACACGAGACACGGACAGAGCCCAGTTTCGTCTGATGTTCGCCGCCTATCTGGCGGCGCGCACAGGTAATACTGAGCTCGCAAAGTCGACCCTCGCCCACGTAACCACGCTCAGCCGCAGTGGCGATTACCCGTTCCTGAGCAGCCTTCTGGTGGTCGTCGAGGCGGAACTCGCTCGTGCCAATGGCGAGCCACAGCAAGCGATCGCGCTGCTGAAGCCACATATCGATGGCAGTGAATATTATTTCAGCCACGGCGTGCTGATGGACGCGTATGCGGCGCAGGGCGACTATGCGAACGCACTGGCCGAAGCGCAATGGCTTGCGCGGCACCGCGGTCGTGCTTACGTTGAGCAGTTCGGCCAATCCATGCTGCATCCGTTCAACGTTGCATTGTCGGATCTGGCCTTGCTCGATGCGGCAGAGTTCTCGGTCAAGCTGAAAAAGCCGGATGCCGCACGCGCATCGCTCGGCGATCTGCGCAAGGCGTGGCCTCGCGCAGATCAATTGCCATTCCTGCAGCAGCGTCTGCGCGCGCTGGACGGAACATTGGCCTCGAAGGCTAGCGCTTCGTGAAGCCAATTTGCGGGGGATTCATCATCATCGTGCTGGTGAGTGCGTCATCCACCACGCTTCCGAGCAGTCCCTCGTAGTGGGTCTTTGGCGCAAGTTCCTTGGTGCACAAGCAGGCTGCCGGCAGCTGCACGATGGTTTCGGCATCGACGCCCAGCGCATGCAGCGCGCGCGCCGGCGCAGTCTCGAACAATGAGCGGAACTTGTCGTCGCGTGCCAGCTTTTCCAGCAATGCGCGCGCCTGGTCCTGAGTCAGATTGGTCTCGGTCATGCAATCCCCCTGTTGATTAATGGCCGCCGCAGTCTAGCCCCAGTTCAGCGTCCGAGGTATCCCCGCCTCTGGAACCCTGCAGCGCGCGCAGGCGTCGTGGGGCTTCCAACTTCATCTCCCCGGCAGCTGCTTCGCCGGTTGAGTGGCTGAAGCATTGCTCGTGGCGCCCTGAAACCGATCAGACCAGCTTCGCCGCCTCCAACTCACGCTTCAGGTAGGCGTAATAGATCGGCGCCGCGATCACGCCCGCGGCGCCGAACGCCGCTTCCATGCACAGCATCGCGATCAGCAGTTCCCACGCACGCGCGCGGATCTGAGTGCCGACAATGCGCGCGTTGAGGAAGTACTCGAATTTGTGGATCAGGATCAGGAACGTCAGCGCCGCGATGCCGACGCCGAGCGATACCGACAGCCCGACAACGAAGATCAGCGTGTTGGAAATCAGGTTGCCGACTACCGGCAGCAGGCCGGCGATGAAGGTGACCAGCACCAGCGTCTTCGCCAGCGGCAGTTGCACCGCGAACAATGGCAGCACGATCAGAACGAAGATCGCTGTGAACAACGTGTTGAGTGCGGAGATCTTGACCTGCGCGAACACGATGTCGTGGAACGATTGCACCAGCAACTGGCAGCGCGCGACCAACGCCTCGGCCAGCGGACCGCCGCGCTTAACCGGGCGCGCGTTGGCCAGCGCGATCATCGCGCCGAGGACCATGCCGATCAGAAGATGCACGACGACCCGCGCTGCAGCCTTGCCCGCCAGTTGCAGTTGTTCGGCGTGCAGGCGCAGCCATTCAACCGCCGCCGCGCGCAGGTCGTCGATGCTGTCGGGCAGGTGATCGACGACGACTTGTGGCAATTGCGCACGTGCACGATCGACCAGCGGCATCATGTTCTCGAACATCAGGCGCGGATTGCCCAGTTCGCTGCGCAGGAACGTGACTGCGCCGATGATCGCGACGGTCAGGATGCCGACCACGACGATGCTGAGCAGCACGACGATCAGCGCGTGCGCGCGCGCGCCGGAAAGATGGCGCTGCAGCGGCGGCGCGAGCGCATTGACCAGCGCGTACACGAGCAGGCCGGCGAGCAGGCTTGGCAGCAGATGCAACTGCAGGATCGCGAACAGGGCGAACGCGGCGAGAATGTAGCTCGCGAGGCGCAGGCGCGAGTCGAACGGCGAATCCATAGGCATCCCGGAATGGTGAGGCGAAGCGTTGCGCAGACAGTCGGCGAAGGTCAAAACCTTGTAGTGGCATAAACTGGCGGAATCGCGAACCCACCGGTCACGCGGAGCGCGGCTTATTCAAGGACTCCGTCGTGATCGTATGCGTTGACAGCGTCGTTTCCAATCCCGGAGTGTGCATGTCGAGACTAGCCGTTTCATTCACCCTCGCCGCCGCGCTGCTGGCCGGCTGCGCCAGCGTGCCAAAATCCTCCGCGCCTGTGGTGAGCACGACCCCCGCCGTGGCGGCTGTCACAACGGCTCCGCTCCAGGCCGGCCCTGCCGCCAATGACAACCTCAATGCGGTGGCGTGGGCACAGACCTCGATCGAACACGACCTGATCTATCGCCAGACCTACGCGCAAGCCAGCGAAAAGCTGCTGCTCGCACTCAAGGATCGCAGCTGGGATGCGCTGCCGCGCGGCGAGCGCACCAACCCGGTCAAGGGCCTCAAGCCTGCGGTGATCCTCGATATCGACGAGACCGTGCTCGACAACTCGCCGTATCAGGCGCGACTGGTTCGTGACGGCGGCAGTTTCAGCGAAACCACCTGGGCCCAATGGTGCCGAGAGGAAGCCGCCAAGCCGTTGCCGGGCGCGCTCGAATTCACCCGCCTGGCCGCGCGGCATGGCGTCACCGTGTTCTACCTGTCCAATCGAGCGCACGACCTCAACCAGCCAACATTGGACAACCTGCGCGCCGCCGGCTTCCCGATTGCCGCGAACGAGACCGTGTTCCTCGGCCTCGGCACTGTGGTCAAGGGCTGCGAACAGGTCGGCAGCAACAAAGGCTGTCGGCGTACGTTGATCGGCCGCAACCATCGCGTCTTGCTGCAGGCCGGCGACCAGATTGGCGACTTCGTCGACGTGCCCGTCAACAACCTGGATAGCCGCCGCGACGCCGTGTCGCCGTACCTCAAGTGGATCGGCGAGCGCTGGTTCGTGTTGCCCAATCCAACCTATGGCTCGTGGGAGCCGGCACTGTTCAACAACGATTGGTCGAGTCCCGCAGGCGAGCGCCGGCGCATGAAAATCAACGCACTACACTATAATTAGATTATATAAAACAATGTATTGCACTATCGTAATTAAAGTGTTGCATTAGGTTGTGAGCACAAGTACAGTTGCACCACGATTTCCGTTTGTCCCACTCAAGTGGGTTGCCCTGTCGGCGTGCATACACGCCGGGCCAGACGCACAACGAGTACAGGTTTCCCCCTCCGGCCACTGCCGGATTGCACCCGGATGGCTTTGCCTTCCGGGTTTCTTTTTTGTGGCATTGGGCAAACGGGGCGCCGGGTTCCGCACCTTTCAATTGTCCCCGTTCAGGGCCGCTGCTAAAGTGCCGCCCCGTCCATCGTCCAGGTATTTTCCATGCGCAGTCACCTTCTCCGCGCCGCCATTGCGGCATCGCTGATCGTTTTTGTCGCCGGTTGTGACAAGCAGCCCGGCGAAGCGGGCACGACTGCAGTGCCGGCCGCGGCGACTACGCCCGACGCCACGATTCGTCGTTCGGTCGAACTGCTCAAGCAGGGCGACATCGCCGGTCTCATGCAGAATTCCATGCCGCCCGCCGAGTATGCGAAGGCCAAGGCCGACTGGAAACACGATGCGAACGAGAAGCCGATCACCGACGAGGATCGCCAGAAGTTCGCAGAGACGATGGGCAAGCTGACTGCACCGAACGCGGAGCAGACGCTGTATACCGAGATCGAACCGCAACTCAAGGCGTTCGACGCGCAATACGAGACCCAGATTCCGATGTATGTCGCGATGGGTTCGAGCTGGCTGCAGGGCATGGTCCAGCAGAACAAGGATATGTCCGACGAGGACAAGAAGCAGGCGGTGGCGGCAATCACTGCAGTGGGTGCCTGGGTGCAGAAAACCCATTTTGCCGATCCCGATTCGGTCAAGAAGGTGCTAGCGATCGCCAGCAAGACTGCGCGTGACATCAACCTGAAGACGCTCGACGAAGCCCGTGCGCTGGACTTTGACCAGTCGATGCAGAAGGCACGCATCGCGTTCCTCGGCCTCAAGCAGGCGCTCGGCGTGTACGGTTTCGACTTCGACAAGATGCTCGACTCGATCAAGCCGGAAGTCGTTTCCAACGACGGCAAGGCCGCGAAGGTAAAGGTGTCCTATACCTTGTTCGACGCGCCGCTTACGGCGGAGACCGACATGGTGAATGTCGACGGTCGTTGGTATGGCAAGACCGCGATCGAGAAGCTCGCCGAAAAGAACGCCGAAGACGCCAAGGCGAGCGCGCCGCCCGCAACGACCACTCCAGCGATCGCACCGGCGGCACCGGATGCCGCACCAGCGGCGCAGCCCTGACCGCAACGCGCGCGGTAGCCGTGGGCAAGCCGCGCGCCGAGCACTAGACTCAGGTCATGAATGATCCACAACCGGCCGCGCCTGCGGCCGCTGCCGCGCAGGTACCTGCGTGGCTCACGCTGCTCGGCGCGCTGTTGCGACCGTGGCTGCGTCTGCACCGCACGCCACAAGACGTGCGTGCGATGCTGCCTGACGATGCGCGTCCGACCGTCTATGTGATCGAGCGTTACGGTCTGTCCGACACGCTGATCCTTGAACAGGCGTGCCGCGAAGCCAGTTTGCCCTCGCCGTATTCGGCCGCGGATCGGCTGCCTATCAAGCGTCGTCGAGCGGTGGTCGCGTTGTCGCGGCGCCCGCGCGTATTCGGACGCAAGCCGCATCCGTCCCGGTCGGAAACCCTCAGCCTGCTCGCCGACGTCGTGCGCGCCGATCCCGAAAAGGATGTGCGCCTGGTGCCGGTGTCGATCTTTGTCGGGCGCGCGCCGAATCGCGAATCGGGCTGGTTCAGCGTGTTGTTCTCCGAGAACTGGGTCGTCGTCGGCCGCTTCCGCCGCCTGCTCGCGCTCGCGCTCAACGGGCGCGACACGCATGTGCAATTTGCCGCGCCGGTCAGCCTGCGCGAAGTCATCGCGGGACAAGCCACCTCGGAACGCGGCGTGCGCAAACTGCAGCGCATCCTGCGCGTGCACTTCCAGCGCATCCGCGCGACGGTCATCGGCCCCGATCTGTCGCATCGGCGCACCTTGATCGATGGCGTGATCAATGCCGCGCCGGTGCGCAATGCGATCGCCGCCAACGCGAGCAAGGAAGGAATCGACACCGACAAGGCGGCCGCGAAGGCGCGTGGTTTTGCATGGGAAATCGCTGCCGACCAATCGCCCCTGGTGGTGCGTTCGGCCTCGTTCGTGCTGACCGGCCTGTGGGACAAGATCTACAGCGGCGTGCGCATGCACCATTTCGAGAAGCTGCGGGTGATCGCGCCGGGGCATGAAATCATCTACGTGCCCTGCCACCGCAGCACGATCGACGACCTGCTGTTGCCGTACCTGCTGTATCGAAACGGACTGCCCGCACCGCATATCGCTGCCGGCGTGAACCTCAACCTGCCGGTGCTCGGCTCCCTGTTGCGGCGCGGTGGTGCGTTCTTCCTGCGGCGCAGCTTCAACGATCCGCTGTACTCCACGGTGTTTCGCGAGTACCTCAGTCAGTTGTTTGCGCGTGGCGTCTCGTTGGAATACTTCATCGAGGGCGGCCGTTCGCGTACCGGCCGCATCTTGAGTCCACGCGGCGGCCTGCTCTCGATGACACTGCGCAGCTTCCTGCGCGACTCGCACCGGCCGGTCGTGTTTCAGCCGGTGTACATCGGTTACGAAAAGATCATCGAAGGTGATTCCTACATCGGTGAGCTGTCCGGCCAACCGAAGAAGAAGGAATCCTGGTTCGGACTGATCCGCGGTCTGGGTGCCCTGCGTCAGAACTTCGGAACGGTCGCGGTGAATTTCGGCGAGCCGCTGTTCCTTGCCTCCCTGCTCGATGAGGTCGAACCCGCGTGGCGGGATGCACAGCAGGACCCAGACGCGAAGCCACCTTGGCTCAAGGGCGTCGTGGATACCTTGGCCGAACGCATCCTGGTCAACATCAACCGCGCGACCGACGTCAATCCGATCAACCTGCTTGCGGTCGCGCTGCTGGCGACGCCGAAGCACGCAATGGCCGAGGCCGACCTCGTCGCGCAGCTCGACCTGTGCAAGCACCTGCTCACCGATTTGCCATATTCCGACCGAGTGACGATCACCGAATTGACGCCGGTCGAGATCATCGCCTATGGCGAGAACATGCAGTGGATCCGCCGCGTCGCCCATCCGCTTGGCGACGTGCTGACCGTCGATGCGAAACAGGGCGTGTTGCTCAGTTACTTCCGCAACAATGTCGTACACCTGTTCACGACCGCAGCCTGGGTCGCGTGCTGCTTCCTCAACAACCAGCGCCTCGCGCGCACGTCGATCCTGCGCCTCGGTCGCCTCATCTACCCGTTCGTCCAAGGTGAGCTGTTCCTGCCCTGGACCGAGGAAGAATTCGGCGAACGCCTCCAGCTAACGCGCTAACGCTTGGGTTCTTCATCGCGCAAGGACTGCTCGAAGCCGATGCCGACGGCCGCATCATCTCGCGCGGGCCCGGACAGAGCGACCCTGCATTCCGCCTGCGTACGCTCGCCCACACGCTGCTGCCGGCGATCGAGCGCTACTACATCGGCCTCGCGCTGCTGGTAAAGAACGGACCGCACACGCTGTCATCCGTCGATCTCGAGAACCTGTGTTCACTGACTGCGCAGCGCTTGTCACTACTGCACGAACTCAATGCGCCGGAGTTCTTCGACAAGAGCTTGTTCCGAGGTTTCATCCAGAAGCTGCGCGAGCGCCGCGTGGTCTGGGTCGATGAAAACGGCAAACTCGATTTCGATAGCGAACTCGAAGTTGTCGCCAAGGATGCGCGAGTGATCCTCAGTCGCGAAATCCGTCACGGCATCCTGAAGCTCACGCCGGAAAAGCAGGCGCAGTTGACGCAGGCGGTGAAACAGGACGGCGGCGCGGACTGAGCCGCCTTTGAGGTGGGGCCTATTGCTGCAAGCCGCATCTGGCCATATTGGGTGGTCAAGCGTCCGGCATGGAATAGCGGTGAGCGAGTGCTTTTGACCCCTATGCGTAGCGATCCAAAGCGGACATTCGCCAGCTACTTTCCAGAGCGAGTCTTCTGACGCACTGAGCCGATCTGGCGCGGTATTGCG
>CAJDVY010000041.1_pt1 | contig 11678 bp, 12 predicted proteins | sample 7391441 | NCBI WGS metagenome assembly CAJDVY01 (sample SAMEA7055728, study PRJEB34461) | soil metagenome | biome: terrestrial ecosystem; feature: Peninsula; material: soil | place: Antarctica | collected 2016 | reverse complement strand
CCGGGCATCGCCAACACCTATCGTTGACTCTTCAACACCAAACGGCGCAGCACTTGCGTCACGCTGAAGGAGAATTCCATGAGTCGCTACATCGCCCCCCTTGCCGATTTGCGCTTCGCGCTCTACGACGTGCTTGACGTCGAATCGATCTATCGCCGCCTGCCTGGATGTGAAGCCGCAACGCGCGACATGATCGATGCGGTGCTCGACGAAGCGGCAAAGTTCGCCGAACAGATCCTCGCGCCGCTCAACCAGTCCGGTGATGCCGAAGGTTGCGCGTTCGACGCGGCCACCCACAGCGTGCGCACGCCGAAAGGGTTCAAGGATGCGTTCACACAATATGTCGACGGTGGCTGGATCGGATTGACCGCACGCGAGGCGTTCGGCGGCCAGGGTTTGCCCGAAACCGTCGGCGCCGCGTTCAAGGAAATGATCGACGCGGCGAATCTCTCGTGGGGCAACTATCCGATGCTTTCGCATGGCGCATCGTCGGCACTCGAATACCACGGCGAGGACTGGCAGCGCGAGGTATTTCTGAAACACCGACCTCGGCCTGCTCAAGACCCGCGCGCAGCCGGTCGAAGATGGCAGCTACCGGATCAGCGGCACGAAGATTTTCATCACCGCGGGCGAACACGATTTCGTCGACAACATTTTGCATCTGGTGCTGGCGCGATTGCCGGATGCACCGGCCGGAGTCAAGGGCATCTCGCTGTTCATCGTGCCGAAGTTCAAGGTTGGCAAGGACGGAAAGGTCGGTGAACGCAACGCCGCTTCCTGCGGCTCGATCGAACACAAGATGGGCATCAAGGGTTCGGTGACCTGCGTGATGAACTTTGACGGTGCCGAGGGCTGGCTGGTCGGCCAGCCGAACAAGGGACTCGTCGCGATGTTCACGATGATGAACACCGCACGCCTCGCGGTCGGCCTGCAGGGTCTTGGCCTCACCGAACGTGCTTACCAGAACTCGCTGGCCTACGCGCGTGATCGCCTGCAGATGCGCTCGCTGACGGGGCCGAAATTCCCGGACAAGCCCGCCGATCCGCTGATTGTGCATCCGGACGTGCGCCGCATGCTGCTGACCCAGAAGGCCTTCGCCGAAGGCGGCCGCCTGCTCGGCTTGTACGCGTATGTACAGGAGGACATCGCAAAGCATTCCGAGGACGCGGCGGAGCGCGACCGCGCCGAAGCGCTGGTCTCGTTCCTCACTCCGATCGTCAAGGGCCTGCTGACTGAGCTGGCGATCGAATGCACCTACGATGCGCAGCAGATTTTCGGCGGCCACGGCTACATCGTCGAACATGGCATGGAGCAGTTCGCGCGCGATGCGCGGATCACGACGCTGTATGAAGGCACCACTCAGATCCAGGCGCTCGACCTGCTCGGGCGCAAGGTGATGCAGCTGCAAGGCGTAGGCCTGAAACATTTCCTGGCCGAAATCGGCGCGTTCTGCACCAAACATGCGAACGACGCCGCGCTCGCCGAGTTCATCGGCCCGCTCGGCGCGGCTGCGAAAGCGTGGGGCGAACTCACGCTCGATCTCGGCAAACGCGCGATGGCCAATCCGGATGAAATGGGTGCGGCGGCCTACGACTACCTGTTCTATTCCGGCTACATCGCATACGCCTACTTGTGGGCGCGCAGCGTGGTCGCGGCCGACGCATCGGCGCAGCCAAGCGCATTTCGCGAGGCGAAGCACCACACCGCACGCTTCTACTTCGCGCGCATCCTGCCGCGCATCCATACCCACGCCGCGGCAATGAGGAGCGGCGCGGCGAACCTGGTCGACATGCCGGATGCGCAGTTTGGTTGACGTGTCGCACAGCAGCAGGCCCGCCGCAACGTACGGCGGACCTGCACATACCGATTTGCCGCGCATCAACGCACCGCGCGCAAGTTTGTCGCGCAACCCATGCCGCCTGCCAGGATGACCGGATCGACGCGCTTCCGCCTTGACTGAAGCCGGCACTATGCGCGCCATTCACCCGCGTTCCTTGCACCAACCGCATTCTTTTGTTCTATGCTGCGCAGCGGTCGTCTCATCGAGGCGTTCGCGGTACCACTTTTCTCGTTTGAGAACGGAGGTCACATGCTTGCGGCGGTTAACGCGTCCGGCGACATCCACAACACCCGCGTCCTGTCCCTGGACTCAAGCGGGCGCATCCTCGACTGGATGAGTTGGCAAGACGCGGTGGGGCTGTATGTTCGCGGCGCGGTGGCATGGACCTTGGGTGATCATTGCCTGACCATCCACGGCGGCATGAACCGCGCGACCGGTGAGCAGAGCCTGTTGCGCCTGCATCCGATCGTTGCCAGCACCGGTCATGCACGCCCGGCGGCATTCGATCCCGCGCCTGCGCTGACCAATGCCTCGCTGTTCGCACGCGACCGGATGTTGTGCCTGTACTGCGGCAACCATTTCCATCGCGGCCAGTAATCGCCGACGCGCGAAGCGACCGGGCCGCCAGCAGATGGCACAGCGCACTCGACCTGCGCCACACTAAGCGCCCCTGACGCGGCGTGAGACGCCAGTGACTGCAACCGATCCCTCGCCGGAGCTCCCCAAGACCACTGCCTCGTTCATGCACTTGCGCTGGCAGGTGCGCATCGTGCGCCATCCGTCCGCGGTCCTGCTTTTGGTCCAGTTGGCCGGCTTGTTGCTATATCCGTTCATCGAGAACACGCGCACCGGGCCCTCGCTGTTCGGCGCGTTCGGCGTGCTCGTTCTTGGCTTGACCATCACGATGGTCCATCGCGCCGCAGGGCGCGCCTGGATCAGTGCGTGCATCGCAGTGCCGGCGGTCGCACTCAATGTGCTCGCGACGACGTTCGGTCATCCGTCGTTGTTGCCGTGGTCGGCTGCGCTTGAAGCATTGTTCTATTTTTACGCCGCCGGCTGCCTTATCGCGTATATGCTGGCCGATCGGCGCGCGACCACCGACGAATTGTTTGCGGCAGGTGCGACGTTCACCCTGCTCGCGTGGGCGTTCACCTATGTCTTCATTTTGTGCCAGGCATTGCAACCAGGCTGCTTCGCGGCAGCCGTGAATGCCGATGCGCCGCGCAGCTGGACCGAACTGTTGTTCCTCAGTTTCGCGCTGCTTTCCAGCACCGGAATCGGCGACGTGATTCCGATAACCGTCCATGCGCGTTCGCTGGCCAGCCTCGAGATGTTTGTCGGCGTCATGTACATCACACTCGTAGTTTCGCGCCTGATCGGCTTGGCCGTGCTCGCGCGCAACGAGCGGTGAGCGAAGGGGAATAGTGACGTCGGCGCGTATGCGGACAGGGTGAAATCTCGCGGTTTGCGCCATTGCTCCAATTGTCCATGTGACCAGCGCCCGCTATGCTGCACCGCGTCAACCTTGCGATACCGATGAATCCCAGCCCTGAATCCTCCGCCGCACCACGCGTCGAGAGCGCCGGCAGCACCGACGCCCTGCCGATCGCGCCAGAACTCGGGCTCGCGCTCGACGTAGCGCGCATGCCGCGCCGCTCAACCCTCGTTGACCGCCGCGTCCTGCTGATCGCGACGGTAGCTACCGTGATCGCGGTCGCCGCGGCACTGATAGCGCGCGTTCTGACCGCGCTGATCGGGGTCGTCACCAACCTCGCATTTTATGGTCGCTGGTCGACCGAGTTCTCCTCGCCTGCGGGCAATCATCTCGGTGCGTGGGTGATCGTGATCCCCGTGATCGGCGGACTGATCGTTGGCGCGATGGCGCGTTGGGGTTCGCAGGCGATCCGCGGCCACGGTATTCCGGAGGCCATGGAACAGGTGTTGCTAAACCAGAGCAAAATCGCGCCGCGGATCACGTTCCTGAAACCGATTTCGTCGGCAATCGCGATTGGTACCGGCGGTCCGTTTGGCGCTGAAGGCCCGATCATCGCGACCGGCGGCGCACTCGGCTCGTTCGTCGGCCAGGTGCTGAGGGTCACTGCCGTCGAGCGCAAGGTGCTGCTCGCTGCAGGTGCGGCCGCGGGCATGGCAGCGGTGTTCGGATCGCCCGTTTCCGCGGTGATCCTCGCCGTCGAATTGTTGCTGTTCGAACTCAAGCCGCGCTCGCTGATTCCGGTCGCCCTTGCCGCAGTCGCCGCAACCGGTGTGCGCTATGCGATGGTCGGTTCGGCCCCGGTGTTCCCGCTGCCCGGCGTGGCTGAACCCGGCGGCGCCGCGCTCGCGTGCTACGTCCTGCTGGGCGCGTTGATCGGCCTGGTCAGCGTCGGCGCAACGCGCGTCGTCTACGGCATCGAGGACGCGTTCGAGAAACTGCCGGTGCACTGGATGTGGTGGCCGGCGATTGGCGGCGTCGCGGTCGGCGTGATCGGCTGGTACGCGCCGCTCACGCTCGGCGTCGGCTACACGACCATCGAAGCGATCCTTGCCGGTAATTTCGGCGCGACCGCGCTGCTCACGCTATGCGTGATGAAATTCCTGTCATGGTCGATCGCGCTCGGCAGCGGCACTTCCGGCGGCACGCTCGCTCCGCTGTTCACGATCGGCGGCGCGCTCGGCGCGGTCATCGGCATGGGGCTGGTCGCGTTCGCGCCGCAACTGGGCGTCGATCCGCGCATCGCGGCGCTCGTTGGCATGGCCGCGATCTTCGCCGGCGCATCGCGGGCGCTGCTGACCTCGGTCGTGTTCGCGTTCGAGACTACCCAGCAGCCGTTCGGCCTGCTGCCGCTGCTCGGTGGCTGCGCGGCGGCCTACATGGTTTCTGCGCTGATAATGCGCAATACGATCATGACCGAGAAAATCGCGCGGCGCGGCGTACGCGTACCGAGTGAATATGCCGCCGATTTTCTTGAGCAGATCGAAGTCGGCAACGCTTGTACGCGCGACGTGGTGAGCCTGAAAACATCAGACGAACTCGGCGATGTGCGGCACTGGCTCGGCACCGGCAAGGCCGAAGCGCAGCATCAGGGCTATCCGGTGCTCGATGACCAGAAGCGCGTGCGCGGCGTGGTCACCCGACGCGACCTGCTCAATCCCGATCTGGCCGGACTGCGCCACATCGGTGATCTGCTCAAACGCGCACCCATCGTCGTCCACGAAGGTCACAGCCTGCGCGAAGCGGCCGACCACATGGTCGAGGAGAATGTCGGCCGCGTCCTGGTGGTCAGCGCCGATGAAGCGCCGCACCTGATTGGCATCCTCACGCGTGGCGACCTCCTCGCCGCGCATGCGCGGCGCCTGCACGAGGCGCACGATTCCAACCGCCAGTTCCGTTTCCGCCAGGAAATCAGGAAGCACATGCGGAAGGTGCAAGCGCCAGATCCGAAGCTGTAACACGCGGCGCGCAACCTCAGCTCAACGCGCCACCGCGGCTCAAACCCCGCCCCACCGTGCAGCCATAGCAATGGTCGGCCACCGCGAGCGGGCGCGATGCAGGGCCATACACAGCAGATCGTGCAGGTGCGGCCGGCGAGCACTGGCTCGGCGCGATCACGAGCGTCGAGCGGCAAGCGCGGCAAGCGCGTTGCGTGGTTGCAGCGCACGAATGGATGCCTCGAATGCGACTTTGCCGCGCTGCTCGTCCACGCTCGCCTCGCTGTAGCATGGCAGTAACGCGATCGTGTCGACGTTGTTGTTGGTGAGGAAACGCCCGACTCATCCTTAGCCCGGCTCCTCCATGATGGTTGGCGTGAGCCGGCCCATCAGATGCAAGCTCGCGTCACGCGCGGGCTCGACCAGCCAGCGGAAATCGGGCTTCATCTCCACGCACCCGCTGTGACATCGAGCGTTCGCGCACCACGGCGCTGCAAGACGTGGAGGTCCAGTTGCATGGTTGCGCGAACCACCACCCCCACCTGCGCCGCTGCGCACGCTCATTCGTCCCTCTTCTGGAAACTTGCGCCACCGTCAAGCCGGCTCTGGCGCCCACGCACTGCAAGAATGCACCGCACCGTATTGAGCGGCGCGGCCAACATGCGCTGGCGCGATCGTCGTTCCGGCTGACAGGCGAAATATCTTCTCGATGCAACCGGTCATGTAGAAACTGCGTATGACGATTGAAACGGCGCTCGGGCTTGCAGCATTCGTGATGTTGGCGCCCGCACGCTTCAGCCCCTGTCATGGCTCGTTTCGCGAGCTATAACGGCCACTGGATCGGAGAATTGAGATGAATCGACGTACTCTTTTGCATCGTTTGGTCGCACTGAGCACATTGCCGCTCGCGGCGGCATGCACGCGTGCATCCACGCCGCCTGCGCCATCGAGCAGCGCAACCGTTGCCGCACTCGGGCTTCCAGCGCAATTCTGGCGGGACAAGGTCAGTCCGGAAGCGTTCAAGGTTTTGTTCGAACACGCAACCGAGCCATCCGGAAGCAGCCCGCTGGACAGCGAGAAGCGCAGCGGCACGTTTGTCTGCGCCGCATGCTACTCACCGCTGTTCCTGAGCGCGCAAAAGTTCGACAGTGGCACCGGTTGGCCCAGCTTCACCCATGCAATCGTCGGCAGGACCGCAACGCAGTCCGACTACCGCATGCTGCTGCCGCGCACCGAATACCACTGCGCCCGCTGCGGCGGCCATCAGGGCCATATCTTCGACGACGGCCCGAAGCCGCTCGGCACGCGCTGGTGCAACAATGGTCTCGCCCTCAGTTTCGTCGCGCAGAACGACGCCCTTCCCACATTGAGAGGTTGACCATGTTGCTCCCCGAGCGTTTCCGGCGTTTCCGGCGTTTACGCCGTCTGAGTCCTGTGCGCCTGCGCACGCTATCGTTGGTTGTTCCGCTGCTCGCCGTGCTAGTCGCGTGTTCGGCACCGAACTCCGGCAGCGTCAATGCCGCTGCGCCGGAAACGCTGCCAACGGCGATATCGCAGGCCACGGCTGCATCCGTTCCTACTGCTGGGTCGGCACAACAGGTCGCGCCGACTGCAAAACCGTCGGGTGACAGCGCGATCGCGGTGTTTGCCGGCGGCTGTTTCTGGTGCATGCAGCCACCGTTTGACAAGTTGTCCGGAGTCATCTCGACCGAAGCCGGCTACGCGGGCGGCAAGCAACAGGATCCGACCTACGAACAGGTTTCGGCCGGAGGCACCGGCCATGCCGAAGCCGTGCAGGTGACATACGATCCGAACAAGGTCACCTACCAGACGTTGCTCAACGTTTTCTGGCACAACATCGACCCGGTTGCGGTGAACCGGCAGTTCTGCGACAGCGGTAACCAATACCGCAGCGCAATTTTTCCGATCGGCGATGAGCAGCGCCGCGAAGCGGAAGCGAGCAAACGCGCGATCGAAGCCGACCCACGTTTCAAGCAGCCGATCGCAACGCGTATCGAGCCGACCGCAACGTTCTACCCGGCTGAGGACTACCATCAGGAGTATTACAAGAAGAACCCGGTGCGCTACAAATATTACCGTTACGGATGCGGTCGCGATCAGCGCTTGAACGAAATCTGGGGCAATCACGATTAGCCGGCGATATGGAGCGACAGCGGCGCAGCACCTGCGCGTCTCATCTTCTGGAGGGCCAATGAAACTTCCACGCTTCGCCTTTGCACTGGCGATCATCGCCGCTGCGCTGCTGCTAGTGGCCGGTCCAGGTACGCGACTCGCACTGTGGGATTTCCGCACCGGCTTCCAGCTATTCACATGGGCGGCCTTCACCGGCTTGGCCGCTGCAGCCAGCGCGCTCGTCATGCTGCTGGTCGGGCGATTGCGCCGCGCGCATGGCGTTATGCTCGGCGTCGCGATCTTGCTCGGACTCGGGGTCGCGTTCGTGCCATGGAACGGCATGCGCCAGGCCAAACAGGTGCCGCCGATCCATGACATCAGCACTGACACAACCCATCCACCCGCCTTCGTGGCGATCCTGCCGCTGCGCGCGGGCGCGCCCAATCCTGCGACCTATGGCGGAGCGGAGATTGCCCAGCAGCAGGCCAAAGCCTATCCGGACATACGACCGTACATCACGGACAACGCGCCGTCGCTCGTTTACGACCACGCATTGAAGCTTGCGCATTCGATGGGCTGGCAAATCGTAGCCAGCGATCCAGGCGATGGTCGCATCGAAGCGACGGATACGACGCCGTGGTTCGGATTCAAGGATGACGTGGTGATACGGATTGAACCCGCGGCAGGAGGCAGCCGCGTGGATATGCGCTCGGTATCGCGCGTCGGCCAAAGTGACGTTGGCACGAATGCCCGACGCATTCGTGCCTTCATGCAAAAATTGGCTCAGTAGCAACAGCAGGTTTTCGCCGGCCTGACACGTCCGCGGCGATCGCGCGTTTCACCGTGCGCGTTGCTATAGACTAGCCGGCTTTTCCGGTCGCGATCGACGATGAGCAAGAATCAGGATCTTTCCACATTGATCCGCGCGTCGACGCCGCTCCTGCTCGTCGAATCCAACGACGAAACGGCGGTCATCGAGGGTTTTCGCCACGCGATCGCGCAAGCGCTGCGGCCGCTGTACAGCTGGAGCATCACTGCGGGCCTGCAGCGGCTCGACCTCAGTGACGATGAGGAACAGCCCGCGCCGGATGCGACAGTCACGTTGCAAACGATCAAACAGGCGCGCCAGCCTGGCGTGTATCTATTGCTCGACTTCCAGCCCTACCTGCGCTATCCGATGACCTTGCGCCTGCTGCGCGAAATCGTGCAACGCCGCGACACGCAAGAGCACACGCTGGTGCTGGTCGGCAGCGGCTACGAGCTACCGGGCGAACTCAGCGACGCGGTGACGCGGTTTCGCTTCCCGCTGCCGGATGCGGTCGCGATCGCGGCGCTGGTGCGCGAGGAAGCGTTTCGCTATTCGCGCGAGAACGGCGGTCGTCGTGTCGAGGTCGATGCAGAATCTGCCCGCGCGGTGGTCCGCAACCTGGTCGGCCTCGCGCTCGACGATGCACGCCGGATCGTGCGCAAACTGATCTATGACGACGGCGCACTAGGCCCCGCAGACGTCCCGGAGCTCGCGCGTGCGAAATTCGCACTGCTCGATCGCAACGGCACACTGCACTTCGAATACGAGACCGCAAAGTTCGCCGATATCGCCGGTCTGGAGCGCCTCAAGCTCTGGATCGCGCAGCGCCGCGCCGCGTTCGTCGGCGAAAAAATGGCAGTGAAACTCGACCCACCCAAAGGCGTCTTGCTGCTCGGCGTGCAGGGCTGCGGCAAGAGCCTTGCCGCGAAAGCCATCGCGGGTGGCTTCGGCGTGCCACTGCTGCGCCTCGACATGGGTGCGCTATACAACAAGTTCCAGGGCGAAACCGAGCGCAATCTGCGCGAATCACTGGCCAGCGCGGAACTGCTCGCGCCCTGCGTGCTTTGGATCGACGAGATCGAGAAGGCGCTCGCGACCGACAACGCCGACGAAGGCGTGTCGCAGCGGGTACTCGGCTATCTGTTGACCTGGATGGAGGAACGCAAGGCATCGGTGTTCCTGGTCGCAACGGCGAACCAGGTCAACAAACTCCCTGCGGAACTGCTGCGCAAGGGCCGCTTCGACGAAATTTTCTTTGTCGATCTGCCGGATAGCGCAACGCGTGCGGAAGTCTTCCGCATCCATCTGCTGCGGCGCGAATTGACCGTAGCCAATTACGACCTGGACGCACTCGCCGCGGCCAGCCCGAATTTTTCCGGAGCGGAGATCGAACAGGTCGTGGTTTCCGCGCTGTATGCCGCGGCAGCCGAACGCCGGCCTCCCTCACAGGCCGATCTGCTCGGCGCGATCGCCGGCACCCGGCCACTTGCGGTGCTGATGGCCGAACAGGTCGCGGCGCTGCGCGGTTGGGCGCGTGATCGCACCGTTTCCGCGAGTGCACCTGCCATTTGAACCCAGCGACGGAAGTCGCGGATTGGCGCGAGATGGCGCGTCATCCTTGCTCCGGCCGCGCTGCTGGCCGAAAATGACGGCCTTGCTCCGTTGTTTGCCGAAATGATCGATTCCGCCCGCTATCCACGCCTCGCCCGCATTGACTGTCCTGCGGACCTGCGTCAGTTTCCTGAATCGGAACTCGAAGACGTCGCGCACGAGCTGCGCGCTTACCTGATCGAGTCGGTGGCGACCTCGGGTGGCCATTTCGGCGCGAACCTCGGCGTGATCGAGCTGACCGTCGCGCTGCATTACCTCCTCGACACGCCGACCGATCGCCTGGTGTGGGATGTCGGCCATCAGGGCTACCCGCACAAGCTCGCTCCATTCCCGCGGCGCGAGGAAAGCGAATACGACCCGTTCGGCGTCGGTCATTCCTCGACCTCGATTTCGGCCGCGCTCGGCATGGCGATCGCGGCGCAGCGCAATGGCGACCACCGCAAGGTTGTCGCCGTGATCGGCGACGGCGCAATGACCGCCGGCATGGCGTTCGAGGCGCTCAACCACGGCGGCGACATAGCACCTGACATGTTGGTCGTCCTCAACGACAACCAGATGTCGATCAGCGAGAACGTCGGTAGCCTGACCAAGATGCTGGCGCGCCTGATGGCGAGCCGTACCCTGAACCGCATCCGCGAGCATGGCAAAAAGATGATGAAACGCGACGGCATCGTCTGGCGTTTCGCAAAGCGCTGGGAAGAACATGCCAAGGGCATGTTCGTGCCGTCGACACTGTTCGAGGAATTGGGGTTTCGCTACACCGGTCCGATCGACGGCCACGACATCCCGCTGCTGGTCTCGACCTTGCGTATGCTCAAGGAGCTCAAAGGCCCGCAGCTGCTGCACGTGATCACGACCAAGGGCAAGGGCTACGCACCAGCTGAGCGCGAGCAGATCGAATATCACGCGGTCGGGCCATTCGATCCCGAGGCCGGGCTGGTCAAGAAATCGGCGACTGGTTGTGCGACATGGCGGCCGCCGATCCACGTCTGTACGGCATCACTCCGGCGATGCGTGAAGGCTCCGGCCTGGTGCGCTTCTCGAAGGAATACCCGCAGCGCTACTTCGATGTCAGCATCGCCGAGCAGCATGCAGTCACGCTCGCCGCCGGCATGGCCTGCGAGGGCGCCAAGCCGGTCGTCGCGATCTATTCGACGTTCCTGCAACGCGCCTACGATCAGTTGATCCACGACGTTGCGTTGCAGAACCTGGACGTGCTGTTCGCGATCGACCGTGCCGGACTGGTCGGCCCGGACGGTGCGACACACGCCGGCAGCTTCGATCTTTCCTACCTGCGCTGCATCCCGAACATGGTCGTGATGGCGCCGGCCGATGAGGAAGAATGTCGGCGCATGCTGACAACCGGTTTCCTGCACAAAGGCCCGGCTGCGGTGCGTTACCCGCGCGGCACCGGCACCGGCGTCGCGGTCTCGCACTGCCATCGCGCTGCTCGCGTTCGGCGCGATGGTCATGCCGTGCGTGAAGGTGGCCGATAGCCTCGACGCAACCCTGGTCAACATGCGCTTCGTGAAGCCGCTCGATGAAGCATTGATTCTCGAACTGGCGAAGTCGCATGCGGCACTCGTCACGATCGAGGACAACGCGATCGCAGGCGGTGCCGGCAGCGCGGTGGCGGAGCTGCTCAACGCCCACGGCGTGACGGCACCCCTGATGCAGCTCGGCCTGTCCGATCATTTCCTGGATCACGCGAGCCGCGAGGAACTGCTCGCGACGGATGGCCTGGATGCGCCCGGCATCGAGCGCTCGGTCCGCAAGCGCTTCGGCAACCTGCTTGCGACGCCGGCACTGCGCAACGCGATCTGAGCGATTGGCTGCTCGGCTGGCTCATGCGAGAGA
>CAJDVY010000021.1_pt1 | contig 11696 bp, 9 predicted proteins | sample 7391441 | NCBI WGS metagenome assembly CAJDVY01 (sample SAMEA7055728, study PRJEB34461) | soil metagenome | biome: terrestrial ecosystem; feature: Peninsula; material: soil | place: Antarctica | collected 2016 | reverse complement strand
GCGTTGCCGCCCAGATCGAGGAACACGCTGCCGCGTTCGACGCGCTTGACGATGCCGGTGATCAGTTCACCGACGCGATCCTTGTAGGCCTCGACGACCAGCGCACGCTCGGCCTCGCGCACACGCTGCACGATGACCTGCTTGGCCGCCTGCGCGGAGATGCGGCCGAAATCCGGGTTCTCGATCGGCTGCTCGACGAACCCGCCGACGCCAACGCCGGGAGCCTCATCTTCCGCATCCATCAGGCGGATCTGGTGATCGGGCGATTCCATCACGACATCGTCGGCGACCACTTCCCAGCGCCGGAATGTTTCGTACTCACCGGTTTCGCGATCAATCGCGACACGCACGGCGACTTCCTCTTCGGCATAGCGCTTCTTTGCGGCGGACGCGAGCGCGGCCTCCATCGCCTCGAAAATCACGTCCTTCGGCACGCCCTTTTCATTGGCAACCGCATCGACAACCAGCAGCAACTCTTTGCTCATTTCCTGACTCCGTCGCAACCGCAATCCGCGGTCGGAATGGCTTCGATAATCCAGTTCAATGCGCACATCACGCGGTCTGCGTCATGTCCACGTCTTCAGCTTTTCGTTCTACGCCGCTTGGGCAGTTCCAGGCCTTCCGGCTCGGGACGCGCCTGCGGCATGCCGAGCGCCGCGTAATCGGGCACCAGGCGTGCGCGACCGATGTTCGGGTGCGCGATTGTCACCGGGTTTCCATCCTGATCGATCGTGACGCGGTCCCCGTCGACCGACTGGATCACGCCCTGAAACCGACGCCTTCCGTCCACCGGCAAGTTCACATTGATCTTGGCCATCTGACCGACAAACCGCGCGAAATGTTCTGGCGTGAACAGCGGACGCTCAAGCCCAGGCGAAGAGACTTCCAGCGTGTAACGCCCTGCGACGGGATCGTTCACATCGAGCAGTGCGGAAATCTCGCGGCTGGCACGTTCGCAATCGTCGATCGTGACACCGCGTTCCGCCTCGTCGATATAGACGCGCAGCACGCTACCCGCCGTATTCGGGCTGAACTCGATTCCGACAAGCTCAAGCCCGAGATCGGCTATCGCCGGCGTCAGGAGTTCGTTGAGTTCATCTTGGGTCAATGTCGCCGTCACCTTGAATTTACGGAAAAAAAAATGGGCGCAAGGCCCATTCCGTAGTCCGCCGTTGTATCCACCGGCGAGCCGCCTTGCGAGCAGCCGCGCGCATCCTGCGCATTCGTTCTTGCCTTCATCCGTGATCTTGCAAGCGTCCATCCGTGGCCGCACTCTTCAAAAGAACTCAAGCAAAAGGCCACGCAAAGTGGCCTTTTCCTTAAGCCGGTGGTAGCGGGGGCAGGATTTGAACCTGCGACCTTCGGGTTATGAGCCCGACGAGCTGCCAGACTGCTCCACCCCGCACCGAGCTGCGCAGTCTAACGACAATGCTGCGATACGGCAAGCTTTCAGAGCAATTTCCTGCAACGTTGAGCCAGCCGCTCCGCAGCGGCCTCCACCCGTACTTCGTCCCTACTTCGCCACAGCGAGCGCGCGATTGCACAGCTCCAGCAACGGACTCCAAGCGACACCCAGCGCAAGCAATGCGAGTCCGTTCAACGACAGCCCCCAGCGGAACGATTGATCGGCCGGCAGCAGCAACGGCGTATCGTCGGCCGGCGCGTCGAAGTACATGACCTTGACTACGCGCAGGTAGTAGAAGAGGCCAATGATCGCGAACACGATTGCGACGATCGCGAGCCAGAGTTGGCCGGCATCGATGACCACCTTCAGCACCATCAGTTTGGCGAAGAAGCCAAACAGTGGCGGCACGCCGGCGAGAGAGAACATCGCAATCGCCATAATCCCGGCGTACCACGGATTGCGCTGGTTGAGGCCCTTGAAGTCGTCAATTTCCTCGGCTTCGAAGCCCGCACGCGCGAGCAGGATGATCACCCCGAACGCCGCGGTTGCCATCAACGCATAACAGATCATGTAGAACATCGCGGCGGCAAGGCCGGCCGGTGTGCCGTTGACGAAACCCAGCAGCAGGAAGCCGATGTGCGAGATCGTCGAGTACGCGAGCATGCGCTTGAGGTTGGTCTGCGCGATCGCAAACAGATTGCCGACCGCGAGCGACAGCACGGAGAGCACGCTCAGCATCAGCGTCCAATCCGCGCGCATGCCACCGAGCGCACCTTCAAGCAGACGGTAAGCCATGCCGAACGCGGCGAGCTTTGAAGCTGAACTGATAAACATGGTGATCGGCGTCGGCGCGCCGTCGTACACGTCGGGAAGCCACATGTGGAACGGCGCCGCGCCGAGCTTGAACGCGATGCCGACGATGAGGAACACGAGCCCGAACGCGAGCAGGGTCCGGTGCGGACTGGTCGCCGAGAAATCCGCGATCGCATGGATGCTGGCCAGATCCAGCGTGCCGCTCGCGCCATAGACCATCGACATGCCGTACAAGAGCAAGCCTGACGCAAGCGCGCCGAGCACGAAATATTTGATAGCCGCTTCGGACGACAGCGCCGAATCCCGGTTCAATGCGACCAGCGCATACGAACTCAAGGTCAGCAGCTCAAGGCCCAGATAGACCGTGACCAGATTGCCGGCCGAGACCAGCAGCATCATGCCGAGCGTTGCAAATAGCAGCAGCAGGTAGAACTCGCCAACGAACAACTTGCGGTCGCGCAAGTATTCGCGGCTGTACAGGAACACCAGACCGGTGGTCAGCAGCACGAACAGCTTGAGCACACTCGCGACGCCATCGCGCACGAACATGCCATTGAAAGCGGAGGTCGCCTGTCCCATTGCCGGTGCGTCGCGCCAGACCAGTGCGCCGGTGATCGCAAGCGCGAGCAGCGCCAGCCAATGCGTGATGTCGCGCTGCGACGGCTTGATGAACAAGTCGACCAACAGGATGAGACACGTCGCACCGAGCAGGAACAGCTCGGGCAGCATGACCAGGAGGTCGTTGGGATTGAATTCGATCATGTCGCGCTACTCACACCTTGGCCATGCCGAGCTGCTGCACCAGGTGCAGCACCGCCGGTTCCATCAAATCGGTCAACGGTTTCGGGTAAATTCCGACCGCGAGTACCGCAATCGCGAACCCACCGAGCACGATCCACTCGCGTACGTCGATATCCTTCATCGCAGCGACCTTGTCATTGGCCACCGCGCCGAAGATCACGCGCTTGACCAGCCACAGCGTGTAGCCGGCGCTGATGACCAGCGTGAACGCGGCCAGCAATCCGATCAGCGGGTTGTCCTGGAACGACGCGAGGATGACCATGAATTCGCCGACGAAACCGCTGGTCCCGGGCAGGCCGGTATTGGCCATCGAGAACAGGACCATGAACGCGGCGAACCACGGCATCACGTTGACGAGGCCGCCATAGTCCTTGATCGCCCGCGTGTGCAGGCGGTCGTACATGACGCCGATGCAGGAGAACATCGCACCGGAAACGAATCCGTGCGAAATCATCTGCACCATCGCGCCCTGCAGTCCCAAACGTGCGGCATCTGGATTGCCATGCGTGCGCACCAAAGCGAGCGCGATGAAGATGCCGAGCGTGACGAAGCCCATGTGCGCGACTGACGAGTACGCGACCAACTTCTTCATGTCAGGCTGCACCAGGGCGACATAGCCGATATAGATGATCGCAATCAGCGAGAACGCGATGATGACCCAGGCGAATTCCTGCGATGCGTCCGGCGTGATCGGCAGCGAGAACCGGATGAATCCGTAGCCACCGACCTTCAGCATGACCGCGGCGAGGATCACCGAGCCGCCCGTGGGGGCCTCCACGTGCGCATCCGGCAGCCAGGTATGCACCGGCCACATCGGTACCTTGATCGCGAAGCCGGCGAAGAACGCGAAAAATAGCCACGCCTGCTCCGTCGCGCTGAGCGGCGCCGCCGCGAACGCAGCCAGCGAGAACTCACCGGTCTTCAGGTGCAGATAGATCAGTGCGATCAGCATGAAGATCGAACCGAAGAACGTGTAGATGAAAAACTTCAGGGTCGCGTAGACGCGGCGCGGACCGCCCCAGATACCGATGATGATGAACATCGGAATCAGCATCGCCTCGAAGAACACGTAGAACAGCAGCGCGTCGGTGGTCGCGAACACGCCAATCAGGAACGCTTCCAGCACCAGCATCGAAGCCATGAACTGGGGCACGCGCTGTTTGATCGGGCCCCAGGAGCCAATGATCGCGAGCACGCTGGTGAAGGTCGACATGACGATCAGAGCGATCGAGATGCCGTCGACACCGAGTGCGTAATTCGCCTTCAACGCCGGAATCCACGGCGTGCTTTCGACAAATTGCATCAGCGCGCCGGTTGGCACATAGCCGGCCCAGAGGACCAACGAGAGCACAAAGGTCGCCAGCGAAACGGCCAGCGTGAGCCAGCGCGCCACATCGGGCTGACGACCGAATGCGAGCACGACGACGGCACCGACAATCGGTAGCCAGATCAGCAGGCTGAGAAGATGCGGAACGAGCATGAGTGTCTTGTGTCCCTTGTCGATCAGGTCGGCATTTTGACGACGACCCACCACAGACCGCCAAGGAGCGCGATCAAGCCGAGAATCATTGCAAACGCGTAATGGTAGAGATAACCCGACTGTAACCAGCGCACGGTGGCCGATACTCGCGCGACGACGGCGCTGGAGCCGTTGACGGCCCCATCAATGACGGCGGTGTCACCGCCCTGCCACAGGCCGCGGCCGAGCTTGCGGCTGCCGCTGATGAACAACAGGTCATAGAGCTCGTCGAAGCCGTATTTCTTGTCCAGCACGTTGTAGACCGGGCGCAGCGCGTTTTTGGCCTTGTCCGCAACACCGGGATTGAACAGCCAGATATACGTCGCGATCACGAAACCGGCCAGCATGATCCAGAACGGCGCGCCAACGAACCCATGCAGGAACATCGCCAGCGGTCCATGGAATTCGTGGCCAAGTACGGCCAGCACGTCGTTCTGCGGCGCGACCCGAATCGACGCGCCAAACCAGTCGCCGAACAGCATCGGCCCGACCGTCGGCCAGCCGATGATCACCGAAGGGATCGCCAGCGCGATCAGCGGCAGCGTGACGACCCAGGGTTGCTCGTGGGGTGCGTGCGACAGGTGACCCTTCGGGAGTTCTTCGCCGAGGCTGCCATGCGCGTGTGCACCGCGCGCGTCGACCACAAAGCGCTCCTTGCCGTGGAAGGTCATGTAGAGCAGGCGGAAGCTGTACAGCGCGGTCACGAACACACCCGCCATCACGCAGAAATAGGCGTAGCTCGCGCCGAACCGGTGCGACTCCCCGACCGCCTCGATGATCGCGTCCTTGGAGTAGAAGCCGGAGAAACCGGGCACCGCAACGAGTGCCAGCGAACCGAGCCACATAGTGATGGCGGTAATCGGCATGCGCTTGGCCAGGCCGCCCATGTAACGCATGTCCTGTTCGTGGTGCATAGCGATGATGACCGAACCCGCGCCGAGGAACAGCAGCGCCTTGAAGAACGCATGCGTCATCAGGTGGTAGACGCCGCCCGCATAGGCGGACACGCCGAGGGCCACGGTCATGTAGCCGAGTTGCGACAGCGTCGAATAGGCGATGACGCGCTTGATGTCGTTCTGCACGATGCCGACCAGGCCCATGAACAAGGCGGTCGTCGCGCCGATGATCAGCACGAACGAAAGCGCGGTCGAGGACAGCTCGAACAGCGGCGACATGCGCGCGACCATGAAGATACCTGCGGTGACCATCGTCGCCGCATGGATGAGCGCGGAGATCGGCGTCGGGCCTTCCATGGAATCGGGCAGCCACACATGCAGTGGCACTTGGGCGGACTTGCCCATCGCGCCAACGAACAGACAGATGCAAACGATCGTCGCAACATGCCACGGATGGCCGGCAAAGACCTCGACCGTGCGCGTGGCGGCGGCGGGATCGAGCGCGGCCGCGAAGACCTGGGCGTAGTCCAGCGAGCCGAACCAGAACAGCGCTCCGGCAATGCCGAGAATGAAGCCCCAGTCGCCGACGCGGTTGACGACGAACGCCTTGAGGCCCGCAAAGATGGCGGTGGGCCGCTTGAACCAGAAGCCGATCAGCAGGTACGACACCAGGCCGACCAGCTCCCATCCGATGAACAGTTGCAGAAAGTTGTTGCTCATCACCAGGACAAGCATCGAGAAGGTGAACAGCGCGATGTAGCTGAAGAAACGCTGGAAGCCGTCATCGTCGGCCATGTAGCCGATCGTGTAGATGTGCACCATCAACGACACGAAGGTGACCGTCACCATCATCATCGCGGTCAGGCGATCGACGAGCAGGCCGAGGTGTGCGCTGATGCCGCCCACCTCAAACCAGGTGTAGATGTCCTGGTTGAACGTTGGCGCACCGTTCCAGACCAGCTCGTAGAACACGTAGAACGACAGCACACAGGATAGGCCGACGCTGATGATCGCCGCCGCAGCCGCGCCGGCGCGACCGATCTGGTTGCGGAACAGGCCCGCGATGAGCGCGCCGAGCAGCGGCGCAAGCACGATCGCGAGCAGGATCGTTTTCGAAAGCAGCATCGGAATCAACCCTTCAGGCTATCGATCTCGGCCACGTTGATCGTGGCGCGATTGCGGAACAGGACGACCAGGATCGCTAGACCGATCGCCGACTCGGCCGCCGCAACGGTGAGGATGAAGAACACGAACACCTGCCCGGACGGATCGCCGAGGTAGCGCGAGAACGCGATGAAATTTGTATTCACCGCAAGCAGCATCAGCTCGATCGCCATCAGCAACGTAATGACGTTCTTGCGATTGATGAAGATGCCAGCCACGGCCACGCAAAAAAGGATCGCGGCGAGGGTGAGAAAATGCGCAAGCGTGATCATGGCTTGGGGCTCTCCGGTTTGACGACTACGGGTGCAGGCGCAACCGCGGGCTTTTCCGCCGCCATCTTGACGATCCGAACGCGGTCGCGCGCCTTCACATTCACCTGGTCCGCTGGATGCTGGATCTTCATGCCGATGCGCGGACGCAGCGCGAGCGGGATCGCGGCGATGATCGCGACAGTAAGGATCAACGCGGCGACCTCGAAAGGCAGCAAGAACTTGCTGAACAGCGCGGTCGCCAACCATTCGGTGTTGGACATGCCGGCGGCGAGTGCCGGATCGCCGATCGGTGCCAGGGCGAGCGTGCGCACCCCGATCAGGCTGAGCATCTCCGCCAACATCACGAACGCAACGACCAGGCCGAGCGGCATGGCGCGCACGAATCCCTCGCGCAGAGGATCGAGATCGAGATCGAGCATCATCACCACGAACAGGAACAGCACCATGACCGCGCCGACGTAGACGAGCACCAACGCGATCGCGAGGAACTCCGCATCGGCAAGCAACCAGATGCAGGCGGTCGAGAAGAACGTCAGCACGAGACACAGCGCCGCATGCACCGGGCTGCGCACGCTGACCACGGCAATCGCGGCGCCGACCGTCACCGCCGCGAATGCGTAGAAGCAGATCAAGGCAAAGCTCATGCGACCGCTCCGTTGCGGACTGCGCCAACACGCGTGCTGGTCGCGGCCGATGGAATGTTGTGCGGGCTCACCCATCGCGTACTCATCGGAATGGCGCGTCCTGGGCGCGGTCCGCGGCGATCTGCTTCTCGAAACGATCGCCAATCGCGAGCAGTTGCTGCTTGTTGACGACGTTCTCGCCACGCTTTTCCATGTGGTATTCCAGAACGTTGCTGAGGACGATTGAATCGACCGGGCAGCTTTCCTCGCAGAAGCCGCAAAAGATGCATTTGAACAGGTCGATGTCGTAGCGCGTGGTGCGACGAGTACCGTCATCTGCGCGCGGTGCGGAATCGATCGTGATCGCGAGCGCCGGACAGACCGCCTCGCACAACTTGCAGGCAATGCAGCGCTCTTCGCCATTGGGATAGCGGCGCAATGCAAGCAGACCGCGGAAGCGATTCGACTTCGGGATGTGCTCCATCGGATAGCGCACGGTGTATTTCGGGCGCCACAGGTACTTGAATGTCAGCCACAGGCCGGCGAACAGCTCCAGCAGCAACAGGCTCTTGAAATAATTGACGACTCGATTCATGTGATCTGCCTCAAGCGCCCGTCGTGACCCAGCCGAAATATTTCATGCAACCCGCCACGAACACCCACACGATCGTGATCGGAATGAAGACCTTCCAGCCGAGCCGCATGATCTGGTCGTAGCGGTAGCGCGGGAACGTCGCGCGGAACCAGATGAACGCGGTTGCGAAGAAGAATGCCTTCGCGCACAGCCACCACCAGCCCGGCTCGCCGATCCATCCCCACGACTGCGGGAATGGCGACCACCAGCCGCCCAGGAACAGGATCGGCGCGAGGAACGAGATCAGGATCATGTTCGCGTATTCGGTCAGGAAGAACACCGCGAACGGCGCGCCCGAGTACTCGACGTGGAACCCGGCGACAATTTCCGATTCTCCCTCGGCCATGTCGAACGGTGCGCGATTGGTTTCGGCGACACCGGACACGAAATAGATGATGAACATTGGCAGCAACGGCAACCAGAACCAGTCGAACAGGCCCTTGGCTCCGCCCTGCGCGTTGACGATGTCGGACAGGTTCAGGCTGCCAGCGAGGATCAACACGCTGACCAGCGAGAAGCCCATCGCGATTTCGTAGCTGATGATCTGCGCGGCCGACCGCATCGCGCCGAGCATTGCGTAACGCGAGTTCGAGGCCCAGCCGGCGATGATGATGCCGTACACGCCCATCGAGGTCATCGCGAGCAGAAACAGCAAGCCCGCATTCGCATCCGACCATGCTTTGTGGCTCGCGAAGGGAACCACCGCCCACGCCGCAAACGAGGGGATCAACGCCCACAGCGGCGCCAACACGAACAACTTCCGGTTCGCCTCGGTTGGGTAGATGACTTCCTTGAGCAGCAGCTTGATCACGTCGGCGAAGGTCTGGAAAAGGCCGAGCGGGCCTACCTTGCTCGGACCCAGTCGCACATGCATCCAGCCGATGACCTTGCGCTCCCAGTACACATACATCGCGACGCCGATGATCAGCGGCAGCAACGGGAACACCAGCAGGCTGACCGCCATCGTCAACGTCGGGAACGTCGTGGCGCACCATTGATAAGCGTCGAAGAGCCAGTTCATGTCGAAAGTTACGCCTTCACAATGTCGAGGGCGGCGCCATACGGCGGCAAGGTTGCGGTTGCAGCATGGCCTGTCTCGATCCATGCGCCGCCGCGTGGCACACGCAGCGAGAGTTCAACCGGCAACATCACGCCGCATACGCTTGCCGTCCCACCATGGTCGACACCGAGCGCGAGAGCATCCTGCGGATTCAGTGTCACGCAAGCGGCTCGCGCAAGCGGATGAGCCTGCAGCGCCGGCGAGCGCCGCACCACGGCATCCGTCGCATAGATGCCGGTGGTCGTGATACGGGTGAGTGGAAACTGGCTCGCGTGGGTATCCGCACCAGGAGCCGAAGGACGCAATGCAACCGGACGACTGTCCTCGAACTTCATGCCGAGTTTCCCCATCGGATCCACTGGACGCTCCTCACCAACTTCAACCGGCGACGTCTGCCCCATCTGCGCACGCACTTCGGCGATCTCGGTAAATCCGAAACCATCCAGTGCCAAGGCGGAACCCAGCGCACGCAATACCTTCCAGCCAGGACGCGCATCACCGGGCAATTTCGCCGCAGCAGCAAAGGCCTGCACATGGCCGTCAATATTCGTGTAACTCGCGTCGATTTCCGGCGGCAGGCCGATCGGGAGCACCGCATGCGCGGTGCGGCGAACGCCGCTGCAGGCGTACCCACCGATATAGACGTAGAAGTCGGCACTGCTGCGCGCACGATCGAACGCGGCAGGCGCCGAGGTGTCCTGCGAGCCCGCGTGGTAGACGACCAGATTCTTCGGCGTCTGCGCGAGCATCGCTCCCGCGTCGCGGCCGCCAGCACGCGGCAGCACGCCGACGCGCGCCAAGCCCACGGCATTGGCGCCCGAAGCAATCTCGTTGTAGGCGGAATCGGTCGCCTTGGCGATGAACTGCGCCGCCGCCCGCAGCTGCGCGGCTGCCGGATGCTGAACTGCCGTCTCACCGAGAATAACGACTGATGAACTCGCATCGGCGAGTTGCTTGATCCAGGCCTGCGCCGCCGCATCGGCTGACACTCGCGCGATCGCCTGCGCGAGCGCTGACGACTCCGGAAGGTGCCCCGCATCGTTGGCAGCCTTGGCCAGACCGAGTAGCGCACTGACAAATTCTGGTGGCGCCACAATGGTCTTGCCGGCGAGTTCGTAGTTGAATTCGAAATCCAGCGGATTGATCGCGTAAACCTTCGCTCCCGCGCGTGTCGCCTTGCGGATGCGATGATTGAGCAGCGGAATCTCGTGGCGTGGATTGCAACCCACCAGCAAGATCGCATTTGCTTTCTCGATTTCGGCGACCGGCATCGCGAACGGTGTGGCGGCCGGTGCGTCCGCGAAATCGAGCGTGCGCAGGCGATAATCGATCGCGTCGCTGCCGAGCGCGCGCAGCAGCTTGCCGAGCAAATGACCTTCCTCATTCGAGGTCAATGGCGCAACTAGCGCGCCGACGTCGCCGCCCGCTTGGCGCAGGTGATCGGCCACGAACGCGAGCGCTTCCGCCCAGCTCGTTTCGACCAGCTCGCCGTCCTTGCGAACCATCGGTTTCAACGCGCGATCCGCTGCGCGCAGCCCGTCATTGGAATAGCGATCGCGATCGGACAACCAGCACTCGTTGATGGCTTCACTGTCGCGCGGTACCGCACGCAGAACTTCACCACGACGCGTGTGCAACCACAGGTTCGAGCCCAGCGCATCGTGGTAGCCGAGCGATTCACGCGCGATCAATTCCCACGCACGCGCCTTGTACCTGAAAGGTTTGTTGGTCAGCGCGCCGACCGGGCAGACGTCGATCACGTTGCCAGACAGCTCGCTCATCAGCGGCTTGCCAACGTATGTACCAACCTGCAGCGTCTCACCGCGCTCCATGCCGCCGAGTTCGTAGGTGCCGGCGACGTCAGCCATCACGCGGATGCAACGCGTACACATGATGCAGCGGGTCATGTCGGTCGCGACCAGGGACCCGAGATCCTCGTCGGCGATCACGCGTTTGCGTTCCACAAACCGTGATACCGAACGGCCGTAGCCCATCGACAAGTCTTGCAACTCGCACTCGCCGCCCTGATCACAGATCGGACAATCGAGCGGATGGTTGATCAGCAGGAATTCCATCGCGTTGCGCTGTGCGGACAGTGCCTTCGCCGACTGCGTCTGGATCTTCATGCCATCGGCAACCGGCGTCGCGCAGGCCGGTTGGGGCTTGGCCATCGGCCGGCCGCCCATCTCGACATCGACCATGCACATGCGGCAGTTCGCGGCGATCGGCAGTTTCTCGTGATAACAAAACCGCGGAATAGCTATGCCGGCTTTGTCGGCCGCCTGGATGATCATCGCGGTCTTGGGCACGACCAGCGTCTGGCCATCGATCTCGACGGTGACGTGGTCGGGCGGAACACTCGGCGTCACCGGCTGGCCGCTCATGCAGCGGCTCCCAATTGGGTATCGACGATCGAGTGACCGTTGTTGATGAAGAACTCGAACTCGCTCCAGTAGTGGCGCAGCATGCCCTGTACCGGCCACGCAGCGGCTTCGCCGAATGCGCAGAT
>CAJDVY010000143.1_pt1 | contig 11720 bp, 9 predicted proteins | sample 7391441 | NCBI WGS metagenome assembly CAJDVY01 (sample SAMEA7055728, study PRJEB34461) | soil metagenome | biome: terrestrial ecosystem; feature: Peninsula; material: soil | place: Antarctica | collected 2016 | reverse complement strand
GGTGATATCAGCGCACAGGCAAAACAGGTCTTCGAGAATCTCAAAGCCGTGCTGGCTGCCGCCGACGTCTCGTTCGACGCTGTCGTTCGGGTCGGCATTTACTTGACTGATCTGGGTAACTTCGCGGCAGTCAACGACATCATGAAGCAGTATTTCAACGAACCCTATCCGGCGCGCTCAACGATCGGTGTCGCCGCGCTGCCGCGTGCTGCGCAGGTCGAGATCGACATGATCGCGACGTTCGACTGAATCCGCCTGACAAGCGATGAGGTCTGGGCGCCGCGCATCCCGTGAGGTCGCCACCCTGTGCGGCGTGACGTGTGAGGTTTGTTTCACAATGTCGCAGGCGCGCCGTCCATTCAGTCGCTTGATACGCTAGGCGCATGTCGATCGCGGCCCGTCCTCGCATTTCCAGACAGCCCGGCGAGCCCGGGCTCGCTCCGGTGAGTGCACTTGCCGGGGTCGGCCCCGCGCTTGCGCAGGCGCTGGCGCGACTCGGCATCGAGCATGTGCAGGATCTGTGGTTCCACCTGCCGCTGCGTTACGAAGACCGCACGCGGATCACGCCGATCCGCGACCTGGTCATTGGTGCGAGCGCGCAGGTCGAAGGCGTCGTGGAAGCGGTCGAGCGCGGCTTTCGCTATCGGCCACAACTGCGCGTCGCGATTGCCGACGCTTCGCAGTCGACGCTGTCGTTGCGATTTTTTCATTTCAATCGGGCCCAGGCCGAGCAGTTCGCGCCGGGCACGCGGTTCCTTTGCTACGGCGAGGTGCGGCAGGGCGCGCACGGACCGGAAATCGTGCATCCGGAATATCGACGCGTCCTCCCCGGTGCCGTGTCCGCGATTGAGGATCGTCTGACGCCGATCTATCCGACCACCGAGGGACTTGGTCAAAAGCGTCTCGGCGGAGTGATCGCGCGCGCACTCGAACACCTGCCGGGCGCCGAGTCGATCGAATTGATTCCCGCCCCAATGCGCACGTCGCTGCAGCTGACCTCGCTGCGTGACGCACTGCTGGTCGTGCACCGCCCACCTGCACAAACGGATGTCGCGGCACTGTCCTTGGGTACGCATCCGGCTCAGCAACGCCTCGCGTTCGAAGAATTGCTGACCCATCACTTGAGCCTGAAACGTCTGCGCGCGCAGGTGCGCATGCACGTCGCGCCTGCGCTGGCCGGCGATGGCGCGATGCGGAGCACGCTGCGTGCGCATCTCCCGTTCGCGTTGACCCGTGCACAGCAGCGCGTGATTGCAGAGATCGAGCGCGACCTGATCGAGCCGGTGCCCATGTTGCGTCTGGTTCAGGGCGATGTCGGCTCGGGCAAGACCGTCGTGGCTGCCTCGGCTGCCCTGACCGCGATCGAGGCCGGTTGCCAGGTCGCCCTGGTCGCACCGACCGAATTGCTCGCCGAGCAGCACTGGAGCAGTTTTCGCAACTGGCTGCAGCCACTCGGCATCGAACCGGTCTGGTTGGCTGGCAAAGTGCTCGGTCGCGCCAGGGAAGCCGCGCGCGCAGCGATTGCCGGCGGCGCGCCGATCGTGATCGGCACGCATGCGCTGATGCAAGAAGGCGTCGTGTTCCGCAACCTCGGCCTCGCGATCATCGACGAACAGCATCGCTTCGGCGTGCACCAGCGCCTCAGCCTGCGCGACAAGGGCCGCAGTGGCGACAAGGTGCCCCATCAACTCGTGCTGACCGCGACGCCGATCCCGCGCACGCTCGCGATGACTGCGTATGCCGATCTCGATGTCTCCGTGATCGATGAGCTACCGCCTGGGCGCACGCCGGTGCAGACCGTCGCGATCTCGAATGCACGGCGTGGCGAGGTTATCGAGCGGATCAGGGCTGCCTGCGCAGAAGGGCGGCAGGCCTATTGGGTGTGCACGCTTATCGAGGAATCCGAACAACTCGAAGCGCAGGCAGCGCAAGTCGCCTATGTGGAGCTGTGCGCGGCGCTGCCGGACGTGTGCATCGGGCTCGTGCATGGTCGTCTGAAGCCCAAGGAAAAGCAGGCTGCGATGAACGCGTTCAAGAGTGGCGCTTCGCGCGTGCTGATCGCGACCACCGTGATCGAGGTGGGCGTGGACGTGCCGAACGCAAGCCTGATGGTGATCGAGAATGCCGAGCGCCTCGGCTTGGCCCAGTTGCATCAGTTGCGCGGCCGCGTCGGTCGCGGCAGTACCGCGTCCAGCTGCGTGCTGATGTACCAGACGCCGCTGTCGCGCGCCGCGCGCGCGCGACTCGAAGTGATGCGCGAGACCAGCGACGGCTTCCGCATTGCCGAAAAGGACCTGGAGTTGCGCGGCCCGGGCGAAATGCTCGGTACGCGCCAAACCGGCCAGCTCGCGTTTCGTGTCGCCGACCTCGCCCGTGACGCACACCTGTTGCCGGCCGTGCAGCGCATTGGCGAGGAGCTGTTGCGCGATCATGCCGATCTCGCCGAACGCCTGATCGCGCGCTGGATCGGCGCTGCGGCGCGCTACGCAGGTGCCTGATGCTGATGCACCTTATGATCCGCAGCGCGCGTCGCCTTGGTTGACGTTTTTCGAGGTTGGCGGCGTGGACTGACCCGCGCGGCTCACCATCCCCCCATTTGGAGATTGATACGTGACCGCACGCTTGTTGATTGACACCGACCCCGGCGTGGACGACGCGCTGGCGATTCTGATGGCACATGCGCACGCCGATGTCGCTGCACTGAGCATTGCTGCCGGCAACGTCGGCCTCGCGCATACCGTCGGAAATGCGTTGAGACTGATGGACGAGATCGACTTCGATACGCCGGTGTTCGCGGGGTGCCCGGTGCCGTTGGTATGGCCCGCGGACGACGCCGGCTTCGTGCACGGGGCTGACGGGTTTGGAGACACGGGTTATCTGCCATCTTCACGCCACCCGGCGAGCGAGCACGCTGCCGCGGCGATCGTGCGGCTTGCGCACGAGTTGCCGGGGCAGTTGACCCTGGTAGCGCTGGCGCCGTTGACCAACCTTGCGCTGGCGTTGCGGCTCGATCCCGAGCTGCCGTCGCGCATCGCGCGGCTGGTCATCATGGGCGGCGCGGTGAACGGACGCGGCAATACGCATCTGGTTCCGGCCGAATTCAATATCGGCTTCGATCCGGAAGCTGCACATATCGTGTTTTCCGAGTGGCCCATCTTCGATCTGGTTGACTGGGAGGCATGCCTGCGGCATGCGATCGCGTTCGAGCGCTTCGACCGTGTCGTGGCCAGCGGCGATGGACGAGGCGATTTCTATGCCGCGATTTCGCGCAAGGCGCGCGCCTTCAACCAGAACCAGGGCCGCCACGGCATGATTGCGGCGGATGCGCTGGCTATGGCGGTTGCGCTGGAGCCGGACATCGTGCGGCGTGCAGAAAATCATCATGTGGACATCGAATTGACCGGTACCTCGACGCGTGGCGCGACGATCGTCGACTGGGAGGATCGTAGCGGCCGACCGGCCAACGCGCGCATCGTGCTCGATGTCGATCAGGTTCGTTTCGAGGCTCTCGTGGCAAGCGCATTGGGTGCGTCCGTACTGGCCTGAGACCGCTGGGCGGGATGGCGGAACCTGCGCGAGACTTGCGTCCGCCTCAAACGGCACGGTAAACTGCCGCTCTTGTATTTCTTGCAAAGCCTGAAGCCACGCCCATGAAAGCCGACATCCATCCAACCTACAAGCCGGTCGTGTTCCAGGACATCTCCAGCGATTTCTCGTTCCTGACCCAGTCGACGTTCTTCACGGGCAAGCAGAAGGTCGTCGACACGGCGGGTCGCATCGACAAGTTTCATCGTCGCTACGCGAAGTAAGCGGGCGGACCAAGGCCGGTGCTGCAGCAATGCGTGCCGGCCAAGGCGGAATTGCCTTGCCGTGAGTAACCCACAAACGCCGGCCTCGTGCCGGCGTTTGCGTTCCCGGGGGTATCGGCGTTGCCAAATCCCACATCGTGCGTCCCGGCCGGACGTCCGGCACGGGTAGCGGCGCATGTTGCCGTGCGATAATTGCTCGTTGACCGCAAACCAACGGCGGTCACCCCATTACATATCAACCGTTCGCCGCTCGCCGCGAAACGCGCGGGACGGCGGCCGCCGAAGGGAGTACGCGCCGTGTCCGACCAAACCGTCCAGCTAACCGATTCAGCCGCGAACAAGACCGTCACGCTTCCCGTCGTGACCGGCACGCTGGGCGATCCGGCGATCGACATCAGCAAGCTGAACAAGGAAACCGGATACTTTACGTTCGATCCGGGTTTTGGCGCGACCGCTGCGACGCGCAGCGCAGTCACCTTCATCGACGGCGACAAGGGCATCCTGCTGTATCGCGGCTATCCGATCGAACAGCTCGCCAAGCAGTCGAGCTTTCTTGAAGTCTCGTATCTGCTGCTCAACGGGGAACTGCCGGACCAGGCGAAATTCTCCCGGTTCGAGGATGAGATCACGCATCACACGATGATGCATGAGTCGCTGAAGAACTTCCTGCACGGTTTCCACCACGATGCGCATCCGATGGCGATTCTGTGCGCATCGGTCGCCTCGCTGTCGGCGTTCTACCACGACACGCTGGACATGAACGACCCGGAGCAGCGGCGCCTCGCTGCGATCCGCCTGATCGCGAAGATGCCGACAATTGCGGCCGCCGCGTACCGCTATTCGATCGGGTGGCCGGTTCGCTATCCGCGCAACAATCTCGACTACACAACGCGTTTCCTGCACATGATGTTCGAGGTGCCGAGCGAACCCCTGCAGCTCAGTCCGGTCGTCGCGAAGGCGCTCGACCTGCTGTTCATCCTGCACGCCGATCACGAGCAGAATGCATCAACCACGACGGTGCGCCTGGTCGGCTCGACCGGCGCCAATCCGTATGCGTGCGTCGCCGCCGGCATTGCAGCGCTGTGGGGGCCGGCACACGGTGGCGCCAACGAGGCGGTGCTGAAAATGCTCGCCGAAATCGGCGATGCGAAGAATGTCGCGTCCGCGGTCGCGAAGGCCAAGGACAAGGAATCAGGTTTCCGTCTGATGGGTTTTGGCCACCGCGTCTACAAGAACTTCGATCCGCGCGCGACGATCATCCGCGACATGTGCCACAAGGTGTTGGCCGACCTCAACGTCAGCGATCCGCTGCTCGATATCGCGTTGGCGCTGGAAGAGGTCGCGCTGAAGGATCCGTATTTCGTCGAGCGCAAGCTGTACCCGAACGTCGATTTCTACTCGGGCCTGATCTACAAGGCGCTGAAGATTCCGACCGAGATGTTCACCGTGATGTTCGCGATCGCGCGCACGTCCGGATGGGTCGCGCACTGGCTGGAGCAGCATCTCGATCCGGAGACGCGCATCGGTCGGCCGCGCCAGATCTACACGGGATCGGTGCAGCGCGATTACGTCGGCATTGCCAAGCGCTGATAGCGCACCTGCGCAAACCGCGGCATCATTCGGCTTCGCCGGCGCTTGCGCTCGCCAGCGCTTGGATCAGTCTCCTTCGCTGCGTAGCAACCCTTCCAGCGCGGCCAAGGTCGCGCGCTGCATCGGCTTTCCGGTGATCCGGTCCAGCGGTGCTTGGCGCAGAAGGTTGTAGGGCAGGATCGTCAGGTCGATGGCCGCGTCGCCGGCCCGGAACTGCAGCGTCGGGAACTCGCGCGCGGTTACGCGATCGATGCGCAAGCGCCGGCTTTGCTGCTGCCACGGAACGCCGCGTTCGCGCAGGTGGTCGGCAACGATGTCCGGATGGTCCGAGTACAAGTGCAGGCAGACTGCGGAATGTTCGTCCGCGCTGCCGTCAAGGACCGCACCGACCAGGCGCGGTTCGTGCGCTGCCAAGAACAGCATGGCCTCGCGTGCGGCCTCGCGCAGGCTGTGCAAAGCGTGCGTCTGCGATTTGCCGTGGAACAGGCGCTGATGTTCGCGCAGTGCGTCCTCGATTTCGTGATTCGCAGGCAGGGCACCTTCATCGAAGATGCCCAATCGCTCAGCGGCCTTGAGCTTGGCCTGACCGTAATCGCGCAAACCACTATCGGTGATCAGGCGCGCCGCTTCGAGCGCAATGCGTCGCCGCGTCTGTCGCGTCCGTGAGCCGGCCTCGCTGGCGCGACGGCCGGTCATCAGAACACGTCGTACGCTTCGCTCTGCTCGCCGTTCTTGTCGTCGGTCGGCGGGGGCTGCGAAGCGAGGCGGGTCGCATCCTCGGTCTTCATGACCTCGAGAATTGCCCCGGGATCTCCGGCTGCGGCGAGCAGTCCAGTGGCCGCGTCGATGCGCACGCGGGTGATGCCCGGCGGCATGTCGAACGGTTGTTCCGGCACGTCTTTGAGTGCGCCGCGCATGTAGTCGATCCAGATAGGCAACGCGGCCTTGGCACCGAACTCGCCGTGTCCAAGCGAACTGAAATCGTCGAATCCGACCCAGCAACTGGCGACGAGCTTGCTGTCAAAACCCGTGAACCAGGCATCGCGATGGTCGTTGGTTGAACCGGTTTTCCCCGCGAGATCACTGCGCTTCAGGACCATCGCAGCTGACCCGGTACCGCGGCGGATAACGTCGCGCATCATCGAGGTGATCAGGTAGGCATTGCGCGGATCGATTGCGCGCGGCGCGAGATGTGGTTGCCCCGGCGTCGCTGCGGTGACGGTGGTGTCTGCGTTCGCGCTGCCGATCGGGTTGAGCCCACGCGTCGTCGGGTTGTTCGAGGTTGGCAGTGGCGGAAGCGCAGTGGTACCTGCGCTCTGGCGCTCCGCGCAGGTGGCGCAGGCAACGGCAGGATCGGCTCGATAGACGACGTTGCCATCACGATCGTCAATTTCCGTTATCAGGTACGGGTCGATGAGGTAGCCGCCGTTCGCGAAGACCGCGAACCCGCGGGCCATCGCGATCGGTGCGACCGACGCGGTGCCGAGCGCCATCGACAGGTTTTCCGGAATCTGGTCGAGGCTCAGACCGAAGCGCGTGATGTATTCACGGGCGTAATGGACGCCGATGGCATCGAGCAGGCGCACTGACACGAGATTCACGGATTTCACCAGCGCTTCGCGCAGGCGCATCGGCCCTTGGAACGTGTCGTCGTCGTTCTTGGGCGTCCACATGCCATCCGGTCGGGATGGGTCCGGAAACTGCACTGGCGCATCGTTAAGCACCGATGCCGGGGTAAAACCGTGTTCGAAGGCCGCCGAATACAGAAACGGCTTGAAGCCCGAGCCTGGGGAGCGCGCGCTCTGCGTGGTGCGGTTGAACTTGCTGCGCTGGAAATTGAAGCCGCCGACCATGGATTCGATCGCACCATCCTCGGGATTGAGCGCGATCAGTGCGGCTTCAGCGGCTGGAAGCTGGGTCAGCTTCCAGCCATTGTCGCCGTCGCGGGCCAGGCGCACGATGTCGCCGCGCTTGAGCACCGCGCTGACGCTTTTGGGTGCCGCGCCACGGCGGTCCGCGTCCAGATGCGGTCGCGCCCATGCTATGGAAGCCAGCCCCAGGCTCACATCCTCCCCGCTGCCCAGATGCACCGACGCACCATCTGCATCGCTCTCGGTGACCAGAGCCGGAACGAGGTTGGAAAGGGTGCGATAGTCCTCGAGAGCGGCGTTCCAGTCGGCGACGCTCGCATTGCCAGGAAGATCGATATGCGCCTCGGCGCCGCGATAACCGTGGCGTTGATCGTAGGCCTCAAGGCCGTCCCGCAGCGCCGTGGTGGCGGCTACCTGACGCGCCGAATCGAGGGTTGTCTTGATCACGTAGCCGTCGGTCAGTGCGTTGTTGCCGAGGCGATCGATCGCTTCTCGGCGCACCAGTTCGGCAAAGTACGGTGCATCCACCTCGACCGGTGCTTCATGCGCCTGGGCCAGGTCTTGCTCCTGCATTGCCGTGTCGTAATCGGCAACACTGATGAAGTGGTTGTCGCGCATGCGTCCGAGCACGTATCCGCGCCGTTCCAGCGCGCGCTGCGGGCGACTGAGCGGGTTGCCGGTTGAGGGGAATTTTGGAATCGAGGCCAGCATCGCGCATTGAGCGAGGCTGAGCTGATCCAGCGACTTGCCGTAGTAGAACTCCGCGGCGGCAGCGACTCCGTAGGAGCGGTGGCCGAAAAAAGCCTTGTTGAGATAGAGCTCGAGGATCTCGTCCTTGCTGAGCGCGCCCTCGATGCGGAAGGCGAGGAAGATTTCCGACAGCTTGCGCGTGTAACTCACTTCCGGGCTGAGGAAGAACATGCGCGCGACCTGCTGGGTGATCGTGCTGCCGCCGGCGACATGCTTGTTGCCAGTCGTCACGGTCAGCCACACCGCGCGCGCGATGCCACCCACATCAATGCCGCTGTGGCTATAGAAATCGGCATCCTCCGCGGCCAGAAACGCGTGTTTGACCTGGTCCGGAACATCCTGGATGCGAACCGGCGTCCGTTTGGTCTCGCCGAACGTCGCAATCAGCTTGCCGTCCGCCGACCACACCCGGAGCGGCACCTGCATGCGGACGTCCTTGAGTGTTTCCACTGAGGGCAGCCTTGGCGCGATGAGCCAATAGGCCGTGCCGAGTGCGAGGCCACCGAGGAGAACGCCCGCGAGGGTCAGATAGAGCGCATAGCGCAACAAGCGAAGAAAGAGGGTCATGCAGCCGGACTTGTGATGACAGTCAAGGTATATGCGGTAAGTGTCGGAGAGTATAGAGGGTATGAGACGACGCGACACGGCGAAACGAGGGGTGATTTCGGGGAATCCGTTGCCAAGTCCTTGTCCAGACTAACATTGAAAAACCGTTAACTATTGTATTTAATGTAACGGCGCATCTTTCGCTCGTAAGAGCGCGTGGCAAAGGGGAAAAGTGTGGGCCTGTTCACACCAAAAGCGCCGCCGTTGATCGGCGTCGACATCAGTTCAACCGCAGTCAAACTGCTGCAGCTCGTGCAAGTGGGCGGTCGCTATCGCGTCGAACACTATGCGGTAGAGCCGTTGCCGCCGAACGCGGTTGTCGAAAAAAATATCGTAGAGGTCGAGGCGGTGGGCGAAGCGATTCGGCGCGCGTTGACCCGTGCTGGCGCCAAAACCAAGTTTGCCGCGGCCGCAGTCGCAGGCTCCGCTGTGATCACCAAGGTGATCCCGATGCCGGGCGACCTGTCCGAAGACGACATGGAAGCGCAGATCGAGGTTGAGGCGAACCAGTACATTCCTTACCCGATCGAGGAAGTCAGTCTCGACTTCGAGGTGCTCGGTCCGATCAAGGACAACCCCGACATGGTCAACGTCCTCCTGGCTGCCTCGCGCACGGAGAACGTGGACCTGCGCGTTGCCGCGCTCGATCTCGGGGGTCTCGGCACCAAGGTGATGGATGTCGAAGCGTTCGCGATGGAGAACGCGTTCAAGCTGATCTCCGACCAGCTTTCAGTGCCCAAGGACGCGGTGGTTGCGGTCGTCGATGTGGGCGCCACGATGACAACACTCATCGTGCTCAAGAACCAGCGCACGATTTACTCGCGTGAACAGGTCTTCGGCGGCAAGCAACTCACCGATGAGGTGATGCGGCGTTACGGACTGAGCTATGAAGAGGCAGGACTCGCCAAGCGTCAGGGCGGTTTGCCGGAATCGTACGCGGCCGAGGTACTCGATCCGTTCAAGGAAGCCATGGTTCAGCAGATCAGCCGGCTTCTGCAGTTCTTCTTCGCCGGCAGTGAATACAGCCGCGTCGATCAGGTGGTGCTTGCCGGCGGTTGTGCATCGATCGCCGGAATTGCCCATATGGTCGAAGAGAACCTCGGCGTTCCGTGCATCGTCGCCAATCCACTTGCTGACATGACCCTTTCCAGTCGGGTGCAGGCACAGACGCTCGCGCAGGATGCGCCGGCGCTGATGATCGCATGCGGACTTGCGCTGAGGAGCTTCGACTGATGGCAAACATCAACCTTCTGCCGTGGCGAACCGAGCGGCGCAAACTGCGCGAACGCGAGTTCTACATGATGTTGCTCGGCACCGCGGTCGCCGCGGTGGTCGCGCTGTTCCTCGCGATTTCCTGGATGGGGCATCTGATCGATACCCAGAACGACCGTAACGCGTACATGCAGGAACAGATCAAGGGTCTCGATGCCCAAATCGAGGAAATCAAGGAACTCGACAAGACCCGCTCGCAGCTTCTGACCCGCAAGGACATCATCGAGCAACTGCAGTCGAATCGCTCGCAGATGGTCCACCTGTTTGACGACATGGTGAAGACGATACCGGACGGCGTGCGCCTCACCTCGATGAAGCAGGCTGGCGATACGCTCAAACTATTGGGTATCGCAGAGTCGAACTCGCGCGTCGCCAGTTACATGCGCAATATCGATTCCGCGCAATGGATGGGGCGTAGTGATCTGGTCAAGATCGAAAACAGTGCCGGCGCGACCGGCTCCGACAAGAAAATGCCGTATGTGTTTGCGCTCGATGTGAAATTGCACAAGCCGCCAGTGAAAGACCAAGAAGGCGAGCAAGACGGAGAGCCGGGAGATATGGCTCCCGCCAATGCCGCAAGCGCCGCACCGGCCGATGCGCAGAAACCTGCAGATGCCGCCGCGCCAGCGACAGTTGCGCCGGCCGCGCAACATCCAGCGTCGACGGGCACCGCACCACCGCAGGCTCCGCCGCCTACGACTCCAGCCCGCGTGGCCGCAATCGGTCAAGATTTTCTTTGCGGCGCTTATCGTGGTTCTGATCTTGTTCTTCGGCTGGTATCTGAAGATCAGCAGCCAGCAGGACGACCTCAAAAGTGCGCAGCAAAAAGAGCTGACGCTGAAAAAAGAATTCTCCGAAAAGCAAGCCAAAGTGGTCAATCTTGCGGCTTATCGCAAGCAGCTTGAAGATATGAAGGAGATGCTGCAGACGATGCTGCGCCAATTGCCGAGCAAAACAGAAATGCCGGATCTGTTGAATGGCATCACCCAGGCAGCTCTCAGTGCAGGCATCGAAACCAAGCTGTTCGCGCCACAAGCCGAGGTAATGAAGGACTTCTACGCCGAAAAGCCGATCCAGCTGAAGATGCTCGGCACGTATCACGAGTTTGGCGCATTCGTCAGCAATGTAGCATCGCTGCCGCGCGTGGTGATCCTGACCATGCATGATGTGTCGCTGCAGCCAGTCAAGGAAACCGGAGGCAGCAACCAGCAGCTCATGCTCGAGGGCACGGTCAAGACCTACCGCTATCTCGACGACGAAGAGGCTGCGGCACAGGTGAAACCGGGCGCCAAGGCTCCGGGCAAGCCGGCGGCAGGAGGGAAATGACATGAACGTCCACGTCACTTACGCCGCTAGATTCGTCTGTATTCTCGCTCTGCTCAGCATGATTGGTTGTGCCTCAGGCGATGACCCGCATCAATGGGTTGCGCAGGAAAAGGCCAAGAAGGGCGCGCCGCTGCAGCCATTGCCTGTGGTCAAGACCTTCGAAACATTCCTGTACAAGGATCAGGACCTGCGCGATCCGTTCGGTTTAAGTGCCGAAGAGCAGGAACAAAGCACGAACACCGGACCGCATCCGGATCAGAATCGGACCCGCGAGCCGCTTGAATCGTTTCCGCTGGACGGCTTGAAGATGTCCGGCACGATCGGCTTGGCAAACAAGATGGAAGGCTTGGTCCGGGACCCCGACAGCGTGGTGCATCGCGTCCATGTCGGCAACTACATCGGACAGAACTACGGGCGGATCATCGCGATCGGCGAAGACCACATCGACCTCGTTGAACTGGTGCCAAATGGTGCCGGTGGGTGGATGGAACGACAG